>Ga0115567_10000156_pt1 | contig 65094 bp, 60 predicted proteins | sample COGITO_mtgs_1204_2_FD_88679 | JGI IMG/M metagenome (GOLD analysis project Ga0115567, IMG submission 88679) | Pelagic marine microbial communities from North Sea - COGITO_mtgs_120412 | ecosystem: Environmental > Aquatic > Marine > Epipelagic | place: Germany:Helgoland, sampling site Kabeltonne...
AGGGCAGCTAATCTTTCGGCAAATTGTGCACTTTTCTTTTCTAACACTGAGCGGCTGACTTGTTCTTGTCTGGATAATAAGGTTAGTACTACAGCATAGCGTTGTAGGGTCTCTTGAATACTGCTGTTAAGTAACCAAGCAGAATAAAACGATGGACTGTTTGCTGATGGCGGTAGAATCTTGGTTTCGTTTGTTTCTAGTAAGCCCATTTCTAACATTTTTATAATTAAAGCTTCTGTATAATCAGCTGCTTGCTCAACGCTCATATAAATAAACAACTCACGTTTTAGCAGGGGATACAGCTTAGTCACCATCAGCAAAATTTGTTGTTTTTCTAAACCTTTGTGGGCGAAAACAATCGCCGCAATCAGGCCGGGCAAGGCGAACATATGCAAGATATTGTTGCGGTAATAGGTTAAGGCCACCGCATTTTGGTTTTTTAGAGAAATTATTTTTCCAAAACTGTCCTCAGATACATTGAACTTATTCAGTTTGAGGGTGTTTTCTAATAACTTTTTGCCAGATATTTTCGGTAAGGTAGCGAGTTCACTGTAAGGCGCATCACGCAATAACTCTAAAAATTGATCAATGGCTTGTTCTAATTCAGTCTGAGCCATGGCATGTTTTTTGGCTGATAATAAACAAATGGCGCATATTGCCATGCCATTAACGGCTGCAGTTTGGTTTATTCTGCCCATCACATCTGTTGCAAGGTTATTCACAACTGGCGTCAGCCATTTGGGCTTTTTGTCACCACTGTTTTCTTGTTCGTCTCGCCAATTGGGCACTTGCTGATCGAGGTAATTAGTTAAATTGATGGGCTCGCCAAAATTCAGAAAGCCATAGCCATAATTTTTGAGTTTTTTAATCGCTGAAAATATCTGTAAGAAAGATTCTTTTTTCTTACCTGTGCCATTGAGCTCTTTGAGATAACTGGACACTTCCATCACATGTTCGTAACCAATATAGACTGGCACTATGCTAACAGGCCGATTGATACCTTTAATGAGTGCCTGCAATGTCATCGCTAACATGCCCGTTTTAGGCGGTAATAAACGCCCAGTTCTGCTGCGCCCGCCTTCGGGGAAATATTTAACCGAGTAGCCTTTGTTGAATAACAACTCCAAGTATTCACGAAACACGGCTGTGTAGAGTTTATTGCCTGCAAAACTACGGCGTAGATAAAAAGCGCCAGCCTTACGCAATATTCCGCCTACAGGTCGAAAGTTAAGGTTAATCCCAGCAGCGATATGCGGTGTGACTAAACCTTGATGGTAAATAACATAGGTAAGTAATAAATAATCCATATGGCTACGGTGACAAGGCACATAGATAATTTCGTGGCCATTTTGTGCTAAAGCTCTGACTTTATCGGCATGCCTAACTTCAATACCATTATAAATTTTATTCCAAATTTTGGTCAAAATTTTCTCAGCTAATCTGATAAGGCCAGGTCGGTAATCGGCAGCAATTTCATTTACGTATTTTTTTGCCCGTTGTTTAGCTTGTTGATGGCTCAATTTTTTGCTGCGGGCTTCTTCAACAATAGCTTTACGTACTGATTTTGCACCCAGAACACTATTGTATAGCTGATGACGTTCAAGAATATTTGGACCTGTTAAGGTTTGGTGGCGACGATAAAAATGTGCACCTGCAACGCGGATAAGTTTATGGGCGATTTCTTCATCGCTGCCTTTTAACTCAATCATTTTCCTTGAAGACACCGCCTTGCTGTAACAAACAAAATTGTCCCTACCTAAAAACAACACTATAAAAAACTTACGTAACCAACTTGGAGATACTTGGTTAGCGATAACGTCTGACCAACCTGAGGTGTTTTTATCTGGTGTTCTACCCCAGAGTATAGAAACCGGCACGATCTGAATATCCAAATCTGCGTGTTCTCGGTGCAGGCTAAACAGTTTAGCCGCATCGTCTTGAATCGAAGTACCTTTAGATTTGCGATTAAACACTGAGCGCGGTGTCTGTAAAAACAAGCATGAAGATTGGCTTTGACCGGCAATAGTCATATCCAATGTGGGTTTAGGTAAGCCTAATGCAGCGGCAGACATTTTTAGGGCTAATTGATCTGTGACGGAGCGGGTGCGCAACAAATAAACAATGGGACGGGTTTTGTCTATGCCCAGCTCAGACTCAAGATCACTTGGAATACTGTTCACTTTTACCAGCCATTTTACCGGCACAGTTACCATTGCCAACAGCAATTTATGCAGCCACAACATACTTTAAACCTTCAAATACCAAAACGCCGAAAAGGATAACATTATGAACTGTATTTTGCCTTTGCTAAACGGTTAAATTTACTTGCCAAAGACGTTAACTGTTTTTGGGTAGAGGTAGAACTTAGCTTATCTGAAACCAATGATGCTTCATTGGCTGTAATCCACCTGAGTCATTGTTCCAAGTGACACGGGAATTACCTTAAGTACTGAAAATTCTCTTACATGGGAAGGATTGGACCACAAAATTTTATGCCCTTTCAATCGTTTAAAGATATTGACCTTTTGGCGAAATCTCGTCACTTCTATGTCATTTGCGGCTCTTCTGTTACCAAACTCTACTACAAGCCTGACTGCTGGTGGAGTCAAAAAGCGCCCTCTAATCAGTGATTTCAGCCAAAAGAGTAGCGAAGTGTTGACCACCAAAATACAGCCTTTTGCATTGGTTGACTGAGCTTTTTTAACTGCAGTACTAAACATTTCTAGATAATAACCTTGCTGGGTGGTTTCGAGATACACGCTACCTATTGGGGAGCAATGTGGAATATTATCTTGAATCGTTGATACCGAACAATACAGACTATTTTTGACTAAGTTCTTGATATGTTTAAAAGCGATCATTGCATGTTCTCCGAAGTTACTTACCAACATACCTTGAAGTATGTTGGAATGAAAATTAACATACCAATAGGTATGTAGCAAGTGAAAGGCAATGTGAATGCTTCAGATACAAAAAAAAAGATGGCTCAATACTGGACTCGTGATATTAGATAAAAAAGGCGCAGAACATTTGAAAATAGTCGACTTATGCCAGCAGTTAAGTGTGACTAAAGGGGCGTTTTATCATTGGTTTAAGTCTAAAAAAGAGTTCGATTTTGCATTGCTGGAACATTGGCGAGAAGCTTTTACGGAACAGTTTATCGAACTATCAGATTCTGGCGCTAATTCAGAAGAGAAGTTGGCCCTTTTGGTTAGGCAATGCATTGAGGGGCTTCATAAAGAAAGTCGATTAGAGATCGAAATCAATATGTGGTCTAAACAAAATATTGAAGTTGGCGCGTTTGTTTTAGGAGTTTACCAGCAGCGCTTTGACTATGTTATGAAGCTGCTGATGGATATTTATCCTTCTTCAACAGAAGCAAAACGCCATGCCCTACTTCTATATTGTTTATTGATTGGATGTGATTTGTTTTTTAGGAAAATAAGTAAACAAGAGGCAGAGTTGATGTTTCGTGATTACCTTTAGAGTATGTGTGTATTTAGGTTGTTCGCAATATTTGAAGTGTTCGATTTGTTTAGAAAAGGTTTGCGATTAAGCGTTAACTGGATATACTGTCATCTGAACTGTATATATAAACAGGCTGTTTATGCGTCCACTAACTGCACGACAAGAAGAAGTACTTCAACTGATCAAAGATACCATGTTGAATACAGGTATGCCGCCTACTCGCGCCGAAATTGCTCGAGAATTAGGTTTTAAATCTGCCAATGCAGCAGAAGAACATTTAAAAGCACTAGCCCGTAAAGGGGTAATAGAAATATTACCCGGTACGTCTCGTGGTATTAAGCTGAATATTCCCCTTGAAGATCAACTCGAAGAGCTTGGTCTACCATTGATTGGTAGGGTGGCTGCGGGTGAGCCTATTTTAGCTCAAGAACATATTGAGGGTCATTATCGGGTGGATCCTAGTTTGTTTAAACCCAGTGCTGATTTCTTACTCAGAGTGAGCGGTATGAGTATGAAAGATATAGGTATTTTGGATGGCGATTTGTTAGCTGTGCATCGCACGACTGACGTACACAATGGTCAGGTGGTGGTCGCTAGAGTGGACGAGGACGTTACAGTGAAGCGGCTCGAGAAAAAAGGTAGACAGATTTTGCTGCATGCTGAAAACGAGGCGTTTTCTCCGATTACGGTCGATTTAGCAACTCAGCCTTTTAATATAGAAGGCATAGCAGTGGGGGTTATTCGTAACGCCGATTGGATGTAATTTCAATGCAGCGCATTGTTCCGTCATAATGCGCTGATTATTTTTTATCTCTCTTTGTCCCTCTTAGTATGTGTTTTTCCTCTTTATTTTCGTTATTTTTCATTTATTAACAACTTTGTGTTTAAAAAATAATCAGTTGGTTGTAAGTTAAACAAAAAAGCTAGACTAGTCGCTATTAAATAGGCGACCCTTAACATCCCAGTAGTGAAAAATAACAACAAATTAACTAGACGTTAACTCAGTTAGCAATTGTTGCTGTATTGAGGTTAATGTTTCAGTGAAAAATAAAAAGTACGTTTAACGTATACGAGGTGCCATGTGAAAAGAATTTTGTTCAAGGCTGGAACTATGCTAACTGCATTGATGACAGCGCCGGTATTTGCAGAAAAGAAAGATCAAATCGAGCAATACCAGCTAAACATGACTAAAGGTGTGACGGACATCAGTGCTGGTGTGTACGACATGCATATGTTGATGTTTATTATCTGTGTAGTGATAGGAGCGGGTGTTTTTATCGCTATGTTTATCTCAATGTATTTCCATAGGAAATCTCGAGGTGTAAAACCTGCTAACTTTCACGAAAATGTAAAAGTTGAAATAGCTTGGACAGTGATCCCTTTTGTTATTCTGATTGTTATGGCCGTTCCTGCTATGAATCTACTGATTGATATGGAAGATGCCAGTGAGCCTGATGTGACCATTCTGGTGACCGGTTCACAGTGGAAGTGGCATTATAAATACATGGATAATGATGTTGAATATTATTCAAAACTGGCGACTCAAGCTGAGCAAATTTCTGGCAAGCTTCCCAAAGGTGAAAACTACTTGCTTGAGGTAGATCGCCCTCTTGTTATTCCTACTGGCCAAAAAGTGCGTTTTCTAATTACCTCAGACGATGTTATCCACGCTTGGTGGGTTCCAGATTTTGGGTTCAAACAAGATGCTAACCCAGGTTTCATAAACGATGCTTGGACTAATGTAAATGAACCGGGCGTGTATCGAGGTCAATGTGCCGAGCTTTGTGGTAAAGATCATGGCTTTATGCCGATTGTAGTGATTGCCAAAGAGCCTGCTGAATATGATAAATGGATTGCAGAACAACAAGCTATTCAGCAACAAGCTAAAGCAGAAGAACAAAAGCTGTTAGCTATGAATATGACCATGGCTGAAGCCATGGATTTAGGTGGAAATGTTTACAACGCCAACTGTGCCGCTTGTCATATGCCCAATGGGGAAGGGTTGCCGGGCGTATTTCCGGCATTAAAAGGTAGTCAAATTGCTACTGCAGACCAACCGAAACACATCGACATATTGATTAACGGTGTAACAGGTTCTGCTATGCAAGCCTATGCAAAACAATTAACTATGTCTGAAATTGCCGCAGTGGTGACCTACGAGCGTAATGCTTGGGGTAACAATACTGGCGACTTGGTGCAAGCCAAAGACATCAATTCAGCCATGAACGGACAATAGGAGAAGGTGACCATGACAACAGCAACTGACGACACTCAGCATGATACACATGCAGATGATCACCATGATGACCACCACGAACATCAAATTCCATACGGTATAAAACGCTGGTTATATACCACCAACCATAAAGATATCGGCACTCTATATTTGTGGTTTGCATTCATCATGTTTTTGATTGGTGGTGCAATGGCTATGGTGATCCGCGCTGAATTATTTCAACCTGGATTACAGATAGTTGAGCCTAACTTCTTTAACCAAATGACCACAGTACATGGTCTTATTATGGTGTTTGGTGCGGTTATGCCAGCCTTTACTGGCTTAGCAAACTGGTTAGTACCTATGATGATAGGCGCGCCAGATATGGCTTTGCCTAGAATGAATAACTGGAGCTTTTGGATATTACCTTTTGCTTTCTTAATTCTTTTGTCTTCTTTGTTTATGGAAGGCGGCGGCCCAGCTTTTGGTTGGACTTTCTACGCACCTCTTTCTACGACTTACAGTAGTGATGGCACCGCTTTATTTGTGTTTGCGGTACACATAATGGGTGCCTCATCCATTATGGGAGCGATTAACGTCATTGTGACTATTTTCAACATGCGCGCACCAGGTATGACTTGGATGAAAATGCCGTTGTTCGTTTGGACCTGGTTGATCACTGCGTTCTTGTTGATTGCTGTTATGCCTGTGCTTGCCGGTGCGGTAACTATGGTGTTAACAGATAAGTTCTTTGGTACCAGTTTCTTTGATGCTGCTGGTGGTGGCGATCCGGTGATGTTCCAACATATATTTTGGTTCTTTGGTCACCCTGAAGTGTACATCATGATTTTGCCAGCTTTTGGTATCATCTCGCAGATCATTCCCACCTTTGCTCGTAAGCCATTATTCGGTTACGCCTCTATGGTTTACGCTACGGCGTCTATCGCATTATTGTCGTTTATTGTTTGGGCTCACCATATGTTTACCACCGGTATGCCAGTAGCAGCAGAGCTGTTTTTCATGTTCGCTACTATGCTGATATCTGTGCCTACTGGGGTCAAAGTCTTTAACTGGGTAGCGACTATGTGGCGTGGCTCTATGACCTTTGAAGTGCCTATGTTGTTTGCCATAGCGTTTATTGTGTTATTTACCATAGGTGGATTGTCTGGATTAATGCTGGCGATAGTGCCTGTTGATTTCCAATATCATGATACTTATTTCGTAGTAGCACATTTCCATTATGTATTGGTTACTGGTGCGATATTCTCGATTATGGCGGCTGTGTATTACTGGTTGCCAAAATGGACAGGGAAAATGTTTAATATCACTTTAGCCAAATGGCACTTTTGGTGTTCATTGATTTCGGTAAACGTGTTGTTCTTTCCTATGCATTTTGTTGGCTTGGCTGGTATGCCAAGACGTATTCCAGATTATGCTTTGCAGTTTGCTGATTTTAACAAGTGGATCAGTATTGGTGGTTTTGCCTTTGGTTTATCGCAATTGATTTTCTTAGCGCTTTTAATCAAGGCCTGCAAAAAACAAGGTGAACCAGTGTCAAACCAAGTATGGGAAGGTGCTGAAGGTTTAGAATGGGAAATCCCGTCTCCTGCGCCTTACCACAGCTTTGAAACACCACCTGTCGTTAAGTAATTAAAGATATTTGTGATGAATGAGCCAAACAAACAAAGTAAAAACAACAGGATGGTGGTTAAGTTATTAGCCATAGTCGTGGGTATGTTTGGTTTTGGTTTTGCCCTTGTGCCCTTATATGATGTGCTTTGTGATGCATTGGGTATTAATGGCAAAACATCAAATACCGCCGCGTTGTATGAGTCGGTGGAAATTGATGAAAGCCGTTTAATTACTGTTGATTTTATTACCCGAACTAATACAGGTATGCCTTGGGAGTTTAGAGCTGAAACTAGACAAGTCAAAGTTCACCCAGGGCAACTTAATCAAGTTAATTTTTATGTAAGAAATCCAGCCAAGACTGATATTGTCGGTCAAGCTGTACCATCGGTATCACCAGGCCCTGCGGCCTTGTATATGAATAAAACTGAATGTTTTTGTTTTGAACAACAAACACTACATGCAGGGGAGGAGCTGTTGATGCCTATGCAATTTTATGTCGACCCACAAATCCCTGAAGATATTACTTATTTTACTTTGCAATATACTCTTTATAACGTCACTGCCTCGGCAGATGTTGTGGCAATGAATTAGGGTAAAGGAGAACACAATGTCAGAAAAAGAATACGAAAAATACTATGTTCCCGCAGAGAGCCCTTGGCCCTTTATGGGCGCCGTTGCGCTATTTTTAATGGCTGTAGGTGCTGGCAATTTTGTGATTGAAAGCACTCGCGATAAAGAAGGCTACGGCGCTTATATTTTAGGCGCTGGCTTTATCGTTTTGATAGTGATGTTGTTTGGTTGGTTTAGAAATCAAATACATGAGTCCATGAGCGGCATGTACAGTGCCCAACTGGGGCGTTCGTATCGTCAAGGTATGTCATGGTTCATCTTTTCTGAAGTGATGTTCTTTGGGGCCTTTTTTGGTGCATTGTTTTATGCCAGATTCATTTCAGTGCCTTGGTTAGGTGGAGCATCAAATAACGATATGACAGGCGAAGTATTATGGCCTGCCTTCGAAGCTATCTGGCCTTTGGTCGTGACTCCCGGTGGTACCACAACAGAAGCAATGCCTTGGACAGGACTGCCTTTGATTAATACGGTGTTATTGCTAACTTCGTCTGTAACTTGTCATTTTGCACATGTTGCTCTTGAGCAAAACAACCGTGGCAAACTCAAGCTGATGCTCGGATTAACTGTTTTGCTAGGTGCTATCTTTATGGTGATGCAGGTTGAAGAATATATCCATGCATATACCGAAATGAACTTAACCTTACAGTCTGGGGTTTATGGTAATACATTCTTTCTACTGACGGGTTTCCACGGTTTCCACGTTACGCTGGGTGCGATAATTCTATTTATTATGTTACTTAGAATTTTTAAAGGACACTTTACTCCAGATAATCACTTTGCATTTATGGCCGCTAGTTGGTATTGGCATTTTGTTGATGTAGTTTGGGTAATACTCTTTGCTGTTGTTTATATTTTTTAGCTAGGGTATCAATGTATTTAAAAAGCCGCTGCATTGCAGTGGCTTTTTGTATTGGTTAGTGTGGGGTTGGATTGGGTGTGATGAGGCCAGTCGCCACAGCGAGCAATATCAGGCCAACAATAATGGCCGATGTAAGTACCCTTCGCCCAATAAATTTACTCATTGAGGGGCCGTTTGGGTCGTCTTTGAGCATTATCATCATGGCTTTAAATAAATTGAACACCATAAATAATAGCAACCCGCCAACAAGTATTTTGATTAACATCTATTTACTCCTAAAGATATCCTGAGCCGTTATGTGGACTTTTGTATCGCGCTTACCCATTGTTGCTACCTTAGTAACTTTTGTGTGTGTTGTCATCATGTTTGCTTTGGGTAATTGGCAATTACAAAGAGCTGAACAAAAAACAGAGCGTTTATTAGCTTTAGAGCTTGCGGCCAAAACGGGGCAAGTCGATTTACACCAAGTGCTGAGCAGTAATATAGATGAAATGCTGGATATGCCGGTTAATTTTGAAGGAGTCGCCGATACTTCCCGTTATTTTTTATTAGATAATAAAATCCAAAAAGGACGGGTAGGATATGAAGTATTAGTGCCTATGCAGACAAATTCAGGCACAGTCATCGCAAATTTTGGTTGGGTCGCAGCAACCAACAGCCGAAATATTTTGCCGGATATCCAGATTAATGATGAAAACGAGCGTTTTACGGGAGTCATATCCCTACCCCTGAATAATACCATGGTAAAGGAAACGGCTCAGATTGATGGTCATTGGCCAAAGGTTTTACAGCAAACCGATCTCAATATTATTCAGCAACATTATAAGCAACAGGTATTATCTTTTGTGGTGTTATTAAATCCGCAGGATAATTCAACTTTCATAAGAAATTGGCAGCCTGTGGTTATGGCTCCAGAAAAACACATTGCCTATGCTATACAATGGTTTTTACTAGCATTTGCTGCATTAGCAGTGTTTATTATCGCCCAGAGAAAAAAGTTAAAAAGGAATAATCAGTGAGCACCACTAAAAAAAACAATAAATCGATGATGTTGCTGCTAGCTGCGGTTTTTATACTGCCCGTAATACTCGCTAAACTCGCGTTAGATAATAACTGGTTTAATCAGGCCGCCACGAATAAAGGTGTATTACTTACGCCACCCGTGGATATGAGTGGTTTACAAACTTCAGAACAACAACCTAAGTGGAAACTACTGTATATTTTGCCAGAAGTCTGTGACCTTGAGTGTGAAAACGCTTTATACAGTATCGCGCAAGTACGCAGCGCATTGGGTAAAGAAAGCGATCGCGCGGAGGTTGTAGTTATCATTCATGAAAAAAGCAATCCCACTCAACTTGCGCGACTAAAAGAAATACAAAACATAAGGCTGTTAAATACCAAGTTAAAAAGTCTGCTACAAGTGTTTAATGGCGAGAGTACAGATGGTATTTTCATTGCAGATACTTTGGATAATGTGATCTTGCGTTACCCACTACAAATTGATCAACAGCAAGCAATATTGCATAGTCGTGATATTTTGTCGGATATGCGTAAAGTGCTCAAATTGTCGCGTATCGGCTAGAGGTAAACTAAATGAAGAAGCTGGTGATGTTAAGCATTCTCTTAGCTATGGTGGTCATAGTACTTGGTGCATACGCGCGCCTGACTGACGCAGGTTTGGGTTGTCCAGATTGGCCGGGGTGTTATGGTCATCTGAGTTTTACTAACACCACGGAAAATATTGAAACCGCGCAGCAAGCTTTTCCCAATCGTCCATTTGAAGAACACAAAGCATGGAACGAGATGATCCACCGTTATTTTGCCAGCGCGTTAGGATTTTTAATCCTGGTTATTTTTATCAATAGCTTATTCAGAAAAGCGTATAACAAACCCGTAAAACTACCGCTTTTTCTGGTGTTTTTAGTGTGCTTTCAAGGTGCGCTAGGCATGTGGACTGTGACCCTTAATCTGCTACCTGCTGTGGTCTTGGGGCATTTATTAGGCGGTTTTAGTGTTCTATCCTGTTTGTTTTTACTACTTTTACGGCTAACCCCTTACCGTATTCCTGGTGGCGATGTTAGGATGCGGCGGTATGGCATATATGCCATTATAGGTGTGATTATTTTGACTGGGCAAATTGCTTTGGGTGGTTGGACATCAGCAAATTATGCAGCCCTTGCCTGTACCGAATTACCTATTTGTGAAGGTGTATGGTACCAACGTTTAGACTTTGCCGGTGCTTTTAGTATTCCGCTTGCAGAAAATTATGAGTTTGGGGCACATGATTATGATGAACGAATGACCATGCATATTGTGCATCGAATAGGTGCTTTGATTACATTTTTGTATTTGTGTTGGTTAGGTATCAGGTTATACGCCGCAGCCAGCTCAAACTTAATTAAAAATTTGTCCATCCTAATGGTATTGGTTTTGGGTGTTCAAATTATTTTAGGCGTAAGCAATGTAGTCTTTAGTTTGCCGGTTGCTGTTGCGGTGATGCATAACGCTGTAGCCGCGTGTTTGATGTTGGTGTTAGTTACCATTAGTTATACGTTGTATCGCAAAACTTAGGAGAACAAGGTGAGTAAGGTCGTGGCCGCAGAGCAACAAAAAAAGCAATTTAATTTATGGTCTACTTGCCAAGATTATTATGAATTAACCAAACCTAAAGTAGTGTTATTACTGCTATTAACCGCATTGGTTGGCATGTGTTTAGCCAGTGACACTTGGATCAGTTGGCAAATATTAATTGCGGGGTTAACAGGTATCGGCTTTTTATCCTCTGCCGCTGCAGTTGTGAATCATGTTGTTGATCGCAAAATTGACGGCCAAATGGCGCGCACGTTTAATCGACCCGTAGCCAAAGGAAAAGTGACCCCACAAAACGCCTTAATTTTTGCTGCAGCACTAACCATTGTGGGTTATGTGATCCTAGAATTATGGGTCAATCGTTTAACGGCATTGTTAACCCTAGCTGGGTTGTTGGGTTATGCGGTGGTGTACACCATGTATTTAAAACGCGCCACACCACAAAATATTGTTATTGGTGGCTTAGCAGGTGCTATACCTCCACTGCTGGGCTGGACAGCGGTTACAGGAGAAATTCACCCTCATGCATTGTTATTGGTATTGATTGTATTTACTTGGACCCCACCACACTTTTGGGCGTTAGCCATTCATCGCGAAAAGGACTATGCCAAAGCACAAGTACCTATGTTGCCAGTGACCCACGGTATCGAATTCACTAAAACATCTATTCTGTTATATACGGTTTTACTTTGTGTGGTGTGTTTATTGCCATATCTAGTCGGTATGACTGGGCTGATATATCTGATTGGTTCAACTTTGCTAAATGCAGGCTTTCTATATTACGCTTGGAAATTGAAATTTACCGCAACCGAACAAACGGCTATGCAAACCTTTAAGTTTTCAATTATTCATCTAATGGTGCTGTTTGTGGTGCTATTGGTTGATCATTATGTGTGGTTTTGAATATGAGTAAATTTAAAGCGGGCTTGATAGCGTTAATTGCCTTAGTGATTGGAGTGGTAGTGGCAGTTAATATTGCTCCGCCTGGTGGAGCCAATAAAACCCAACACGTGAACATGTATCCACAAGCCAGAGTGTTGCCAGATTTTCTGTTAGTCGATCACAATAACAAAAGCTTCACAACAGAGAATTTAATGGGCCATTGGAGTCTGGTTTTTGTGGGTTATACCTATTGTCCTGATATTTGTCCGACTACCTTGGCAGAGTTGAAAGATATTTATCCAGAACTACAAAAAATACCTTCAGACTTTCCTATTCAGGTAGTACTACTGTCGGTTGATCCGAAGCGCGATACCCCAGAGCGATTAAACGAATATATTAACTTTTTTCACTCTGAATTTATTGCCGTAAGTGGAGAACATGCCCAGTTATTTCCGCTGGTACGGGCTATGGGTATGATGTATTCCATGTCCGAAAGTACTGATAACCCCAACTATTTGGTCGATCACAGCTCTTCAGTAGTGGTGGTGAATCCAAAAGCTCAGGTAGTAGGTCGATTTAAAGCTGATTTTGCTGTTGGCAAATTGCCCATTAGTGAAGGACAAAAGATACTCGCCGATATGCCAGCCATTGTTTCCCAATAATCTGCGACAACATGAAGATCAGGCAAGCTAATCAAGGTGATGCAACAACCTTAGGGCAGCTAATTTTTTCTTCTGCTCCGACAGCCCTTGCCGCGACTTTTAATCTTAGCGATGAGTTTTCAGCGATAAATTTTCTGCAATCCAGCCTTGCCACAGCTGAGGGTCAATACGGCTATAACAATCATTGGGTAGTCCAAATAGACGAGCGAGTTGTCGGTTGTGTAAGCGCCTGGCATAGTGACTTATCCGCTCTCTTTCATCAAAAGACATTGACCTCTGTAACCAGTTTTTATGGTATTGCTGATGCATTATCAGTAGTGCAGGCAAGTCATGCCTTGCAGAATTGTTTCCCCAAACCTAAAAAACACGAATGGTGTATTGGACATTTTGCGGTACTTACACAGTATCAAAGGCAGGGTGTGGCAACTGCTTTGTTAGAATATATGCATAATCAAGCCTTAGCCAAAGGTAAAGAAGTTTTATGCCTAGACGTTGAAAGTACAAATTTACCAGCAATTAATTTTTATCTAGGGCGGGGTTTTACTCAGGAAAGTCAATCAGATATTAGCCCAGCAATGCAGACCTTAGGCATTGCCAGGCATCTTCATCTAAGTAAGGTGTTAATCTAACCACTTACCTTCAGCTGTTGGTACAAAGAAGGGCTGTGAAAACCAGTAGTATCTATCTTTTTCGCTAATGCTTGGCGCAGTGCAATTTATTCTGTGCCTGCCAGGTTGGATGATTGGGTTTAATTCCACAAAAAGCGTGTTACCTTCAATTGACTTATTCAGTACCTCACCACTTTGAAAGCAGTTGATTTGTTGCAGAGTTAGGTCTTTAGCTTCCATGGTAAACTTAATATTTTTATTTTGAGACGGCAACTCAACTATTGGATCCCTCGGCGAAACGTCTGTCACTGGCATGGCCAAACTATTTAATTTGACCTTCAAGGTCTCAATATTACTGTACACCCCAGCCGCTGGATAACGTGGTAAGGCCGAAAAATCACTGTATGAGGCTATGGCACCGCTATGTTGGGCAAATCCAATATAGCCTTGAGAGCTAAGGCGAGTTTTTAGGTTTGAATCAAACTCTCCATAAGGATAAGCAAAATACTTTAGGCTATAACCTAGATTTTCTTTTAGTATCGTTTCTGCGGTATCGATTTCTTGCATAGTGCGGTTTAACCAATTTTCTTGAGACTCATCTTGGTTTTTAAGCAGCATATGAGCATGTTGACTGCCATGATTAGCAAAACTAGCGCCTTCATTCGCCATGGTTTTAACTTGCTGCCAATCAAGTTGATAACCCACATTACCAATAAGCGGAGGGTTTACAAATATAGTGTATGGGAATGCAAACTCTTTAAGAATGGGGTGCGCATTTTCATAAATATTTTCGTAGCCGTCATCAAATGTAATGGCCACTACTTTATCTGGCAAAGGTTGCTTGTTTTGAAGTGCTTCTATCACCTCTTTTAGGGGTAATACCTGATGATGTTCTGCCAAATATTGCATATGTTGGCGAAAAGTAACCGGTGAGACTGAGGTCGCTTTGGGAGTGCTATTACTTACGTGATGATATACCAGAATGACCGCATTGTCTTTTGCCCAAGTGTTTATGCTTAGCAGCGCACATGTTATGGTCAGCGCTAGAATTCCCCAAGTCTTTCTCATGTCTTTCCTTCATAATGAAAATTAGATGACTAAAAACAACATACTATCAAACTTCTTTCAAATCAGTCTGCATCAAAAAATAATTGTTATTGCGCTACCTATGATCCTAAGCAATGTCACCACGCCTTTGATGGGAATGGTTGACACAGCTGTATTAGGACATATGCAAGGCACCTATTTTCTTGCTGGTGCATCAGTCGCTGCTTTGATCATTACTCAACTGTATTGGTTATGTGGCTTTTTAAGAATGACCAGCACAGGTCTGAGCGCCCAAGCAAAAGGCAGTAATGATAAGAGTCAGCTCAATCAAAGCCTTTTTCAAGGCGTGGTGATTGGTCTTTTGCTTGGTTGTTTTTTATTGTTAGTGCAAAATGGTATTTTAGCATTAGGCTTATACTTTGCCGATGCCACCCCTGTTATTGAAGAAGTAATATCTCAATATTTCTCTACACGCATTTGGGGCGCGCCTGCTGCGATAGTTAATCTAGCATTAATTGGCTGGCTGATTGGCCAACAAAAAGCCAAACAAGTGCTGATGATCCAAGTCTTCGCTAACCTGTTAAATCTTGCGCTTAACCTTTGGTTTGTTTTTGGTTTAGGGCTTGAGGTATTCGGTGTGGCATTGGCCAGTGTCATAGCTGAATATTTTATTGCTGTGGTGAGCATGATTGTTGCGCTAAACATCATTGGTAAGCCACTTATACAAAAAAAATGGTTCTCTATTACCTATCTACAACCTCTGTTATCTCTTAACGGCAACACCTTTTTTCGGAATTTCATTTTACAAGGCTGTATCGCTTTTCTTATTTTTAAGGGGGTAGGTTTTGGCTCAACGTCAGCCGCAATCAACGCCATTTTAATGCAGTTTTTTACCCTAATTGCCCTGGGTTTAGATGGTGTTGCTTACGCAGCGGAAGCATTGGTAGGTGAACAGAAAGGGCAAAAAAATAGCAAGGGTGTCATGCAAGTCACCTTGCACGGATTGTTGTGGTCGACGGCTGTGGCGATGCTTTACTCCTTGGTTTTTATCGTTTTCGGAGCCCAAATTATTTCAATAATAACGGATCAACCGGCTCTGAAAATAGCCATGCAAGACTATCTAATATTTGTATATTGTTTACCCCTAATAGCCCATTGGTGCTTCTTTTTTGATGGCGTATTTGTGGGTTTAACCCGCGCAAAATCTATGCGAAATAGCATGTTGTTGAGTGGAGTGTTGATTTATTTTCCAGCTTTTTGGGTGCTCGCAGATTATGCCAATAAGGCGCTATGGATGGCGATGTTACTTTTTTTACTGTTCAGAGGAATAAGCTTGGGTGGTTACTTTATTTATCTTTATCGAACTCAGAAGGTGGTGGTTTAAAACTAGCAGTCATGCGATGAGCTAAAATACCTAGGTAGCCTCTAACGGAATATAAGCTACCTATTACCAATAAAACCAAACCGGGAATTTGAATAATAGGCGCGTACTTTGCGCCTATTAATATTGCAACAACTCCCAAACAAAATATGCCTAGGCCACGTTTGAAGAAAGCCCAACTTTTACCTAGATCCTTAGCTAACCGTTGTAACCAGTTAATATTTGTTTCCTTTCTGGGCTGTTGTTGTGGGAATATTTAGTAGTAAGAGTGCTCGCCCGCTTGGTGTTCAGTGGCATCTTTAATCGCGGTTAATTCACCAGCAAACTGTTCAAGCATTTGTTTTTCGATGCCGTCTTTTAAAGTGACATCTACTTGTGCACATCCATTACAGCCACCGCCAAATTCGAGTATGGCTTCTTTCTTTTCGGTGATTTCGATTAAGGTCACTTTACCGCCATGGCTAGCAAGCTGTGGGTTGATTTCTGCTTCAATCATATAACTCACACGCTCGGCCAAAGGAGCGTCATCATCGACTTTGCGAGCTTTGGCGTTCGGCGCTTTAAGGGTCAGTTGTGAGCCCATTTGGTCGGTGACAAAATCAATTTCGGCTTCTTCAAGAAAAGGTGCGCTTTCTAAATCTACTACTGCATCAAAACCATTAAATTCGAGTACAGTGTCGGATTCCTCAACTGCATCGGGTGGGCAGTACGATACGCCACATTCTGCACTGGGCGTGCCTGGGCTAACCACAAACACTCTGATATTGGTATCAGGCTCTTGGTTTGCTAGCAGCTTACAGAAATGTGCTTGTGCTGTTTCTGAAATGTTAATCATGGGCTATCTACCTCTTAAATGTGTCTGTTTACATAATAACAAAATTACTTGACTAAAACACTCAAGTAATGGTTTTTGCTTATGTTAATTTTGACTAGAACGTGGGATCATTTTTGCCAATGTTGACCGACTGGACTGATTTTTATGGATTTTATGTTGCGAATTTTTGTTTTATGCATGCTGTTTATTGGTACGCAAGCTGCGGCCGTTACTGATAGCGCATATTTACCAGCAGGCACGCAATATAAATCCGAGATTACTACGCCTACTCAAGCATTAGGGGCCACGGTAGGGGAATGGCATGTGCGCCATGATCAAATAGCCAACTATATGCAACTATTGGCCTCGCAGTCAGACCGTGTAAGCTTAGTTGAAACAGGTCGCACTCACGAGAATCGTCCACTTTACTTATTGGCATTTACTTCTGTCGAGAATCAGCAAAATTTAGCAGCAATCCAAGCTAAACATATTGAAAACTTAGGTCAATCTACTGATAAAAATGATCCGCTAATTATTTGGATGGGGTATAGCGTACATGGCGATGAACCTTCAGGTTCGAATGCAGCACTTTTAATTGCTTATTATCTGGCAGCAGGTGAAAGCGAATTAATTGATCAATTACTTAACCACAATATTGTTTTACTCGACCCAAGTGTCAACCCCGATGGCCTGTCTCGATTTGCGCAGTGGGCAAACATGCACAAAGGTAAAAACCTGGTGTCCGATCCTAATCATCGTGAGCATCAGCAAGCTTGGCCATCAGGGCGAACTAACCATTATTGGTTTGACTTAAATCGCGATTGGTTGTTGTTAACTCACCCAGAATCGAGGGCGCGCATCAAGCAATTCCATCAGTGGCGTCCCCATGTTTTAACCGACTTCCACGAAATGGGAACTAATAGCACTTATTTTTTTCAACCCGGTATTTCTTCTAGAAAAAACCCATGGACACCCTTAAAAAATGTTGAATTAACCGCAGCATTAGGGGATTTTCATGCTGTGGCATTAGATAAAACTAAACAACTCTATTTTACCCAAGAGAGTTATGATGATTTTTATTATGGCAAAGGGTCAACCTATCCTGATGCCCACGGTAGTATTGGTATTTTATTTGAACAAGCGAGCAGCAGAGGACACCTGCAAGACTCTGATCATGGTATTTTGAAATTTTCCGATACTATTCAAAATCAAGTAACAACTTCACTTTCGACTTTTGCCGGTGCTTTAGGGAATAAGCAAGCTATTCTTGATTATCAGGTAGAATTTGCTAAGCAAACTAAAGATTTAATCAAAAATGACGATTTAGCCGGTTATATTTTGAATGAGAAATTTGACCCAACCCGTTTCTCAAAGATGTTCGAAATATTGTCAGCACAGCAGATCCAATATTGGTCTTTAGGCGACGATGTGAAAATAGGTGGACAAACATTTGGTACAACAAACAGTTTTTTTGTGCCACTCGATCAACCACAATATCGACTGATAAAGTCTTTGTTTTCAACCCGCAAATCTTTTGATGACAACACCTTTTATGACGTGTCGAACTGGAATCTGCCTTTAGCGTTTAATATCCAGTATCAAGCCGTTGAACGGACACCAAAGCTCGACAAACAGCCTGTTAAAAAACCTGAAACAATTATTCCTACCTTGTTGCAGGACGCATACGCTTATGCTTTTTCTTGGCAAGATTATCAAGCACCTAAGCTACTACAGCGGTTATTAGCCAATAAAGTAAAAGTGAAACTTGCAGGTGATGCTTTTTATGCGCAAACCTCCCAAGGCGGTATGAGCTTTGCTGCAGGCTCCGTGATTGTCCCTATGGCCCTAGAACAACCAGAAAACTTGTTAAACATCCTGCAAACACAGAATACCGAGCTGGGTATTGCAATTCATTCGGTTACTTCTGGGCTAACTCGCCAAGGAATTGATTTGGGTAGTCGTAAAATGCTCAATATTGCCCTGCCCAAAGTATTGTTGGTAGGAGGGCGCGGAACATCACAATATGAAGTAGGTGAAGTTTGGCATTATTTAGATCAACATGTGGATATGCCTGTTTCAATTACCGATTTAGCACAACTAGGTCAGCTTTCCTTGGCCAGTTATACCCATATGATATGGGTCGAAGGCAATTATAAAGGTGTGCCTGAAACGACGATCAGAAACATTGAAGACTGGCTAAATAACGGTGGCATTCTTATTGGGCAAAAGTCAGCGGCTAATTGGTTTTCTGATAAAAAATGGCTTAAAACTGATTTTAAAAGTGCCAGCGAGATTAAGTTAGCATTTGAAACAACAGGTATGACTTATAAAGATCAGGAAGCGCTTAAAGCTAAACAAAGAATAGCTGGAGCAGTATTTGAGACGCTGCTGGACTTAAGCCATCCACTGGCTTTTGGTTTTACGTCCACTACATTGCCTATGTTTAGAAACAGTACTTTAGTGATGCAGCAACCCGATAAACCCTTTATTACTGCGGCAAGTTACGTTAAATCACCACTTATGGCAGGGTATAGTGCAAAGGAGTTACAGCAGCTTATTGGCGGCAGTGCAGCAGTTGTGGCGCATAATGTGGGTAAAGGTAAGGTAATTGGTTTTGCGACTAACGTTAATTTCAGAGGTGTTTGGTATGGCACCAGTCGTTTAATGAGCAACGCTATTTTTATGGCGGCCTTTATTAATGCGCCATTTTAACGCGTTAGAGTCAGGCAAATACTCCATATATCAATTCTCAAATTAGGGTTGTGCTTACGTAAGGTGCGGTAAGCACAGTTCATTGTGCTTCCTGTGGTGATAACATCGTCGAATAACGCGATATGTTTATAATTTTTCAAGCGATGTTGAGACACTTCATTGATTTCAAAAGCATTACGCAAGTTTTTACGTCTTTGGGCGGCCGACAAGTTGGTTTGAGCCGGGGTAGATTTGCGTCTGCTAATGATGGACGTATCCATGTTTAATTGACTTGATTGACAAATTTGCTTAGCTAACTCAATGCTTTGATTAAATTTTCTGTGTAAATACCGGTTACTGTGTAAAGGCATCGGAATAATCAGTTGCGGTAAAGCCGGGATAGAACGTAAACAGTGTTTTACAAAAAGTGCTGCCAGTGCATGGGCATTTGGAACATGTTTTGAAAATTTTAATCCCGTCAATAACTTCGACAATGGCCACTGATAATCAGCAACAGCCAACACTTGAGGAAAATCTACTTTTGCCAAACCCAAGTTCACTTTTGGCGATAACATCAAATTGTGATGGTATCGGTCAATATCAAATAGTGTAAGATCATCAAAACAGTATTGGCATAGTAAAGTGTGGCTGGATTGTTTACACACTAAACAATTTTGACCTAGACCTAAGTGCATATTTGCCATCCCTGTACTCAATATAAAAATTAATATTCCCAAGGTTTAGTGTAGAAGAAATGTCAGAGAGTTTAAAAGTATCAACTGTGGGTAGTGGTAAAAGCCTTGTTTTTTTACACGGCTGGGGGGTGAATAGTGGGATTTGGCAGCCTTTGATAAACAGTCTTAAAAATGAATTTTGTATCACCACTATCGATTTACCGGGATACGGATTAAATTATCAACAAATACCTAGTCCTTATAATTTGCAGAACATTGCAAAGGTTGTGGCAAAGTACCTACCGGAAAATTGCATACTAATAGGTTGGTCTTTAGGTGGCTTAGTTGCCCAGCAAATTGCTAAGTCTTATCCCAAAAACCTAAAACAATTAGTGTTAATTTGTTCGACTCCAAAATTTTCCAAAACGACTGATTGGCCTGGCATTGAGCCAAAGGTATTGGACTTTTTTTCACAGCAACTTAAGGTAGACTTTTCTAAAACCTTGGAACGCTTTTTAGCCATTCAAGCCATGGGCAGTGTAAATGCTAGGCAAGATATCAAAACAATCAAACAGGCGGTACAACAATACCCCTTACCTTCATCAGTCGCATTAGCAGCAGGTTTAGATATGTTACACAGTGTCGACTTACGTGATCAATTTAAAAGGCTGTTAGTACCCTGTCAGGTGTTTTTGGGTCGCTTAGATACTTTAGTGCCTGAAAAAATCGCCACAGTTTTACAGCACCTAAATCCCGAGGTAAAAATAGAAATTATCAGCCATGCCTCTCATGCCCCTTTTATTTCAGATACTGAGCAATTTGCAAAACGCTTGGTGAGCGTGCTTTTATAAGAGTTACATTCACTGGTATATCAAAGTAAAGCTTTAAAAAAACCTAAAAATGGTTAATAATTGAACACGAGAGGTTAAGTAGTAGAGGTAAAATTTATGGATATTAGTAACAACGTCAATTCTGCCATTGTTAGTGGCATCAAAGGTTTTCAAAGGGCATCGAGTGGTATTGCTCAGAATGCGACTAATTTGGCGAGCTTGTCAGCTGTTTCAGCGCCTTCTGGTGATACTCAAGAATTTTTAGCAAACGCTACCCTAAACCAACTTAACGCCATCAAGCAAGTTCTTCCTCAGGCTAGCGATGGTATTACCTCGAATCTAGTTGGGCTATCAATAAATCTCACCAACGCCCAAGCTTCAGCAAAAGTAGTCGACACAGCAAGTGGCACTGTTGGCACTATATTGGATATTCTCGCCTAGCTTTAGGTAATAGATTATGAACATTCTCCCTCCCGTTCCTACTCCTATAGTCTTTAACGTTGGTACCGTTAATACCGAGTCAGTGCGCCGGGATAATACCCAACGTGAAGCGGTGCCGCAGCTAGCTGCCAATGAAAATTCAGCAGCTGAATCAGGAGTGGGATCTGATGCCGATAAGGTTAAAACCCGCGGACAAGCTCAGCAACCACTTACCTATGAAAAGCCTGTTTCTCAAACCAGCCAACAACTTAATACCCAAAATGATTCTGCACAAGACAATGGGCAAGATGCCAGCGCAGGTAAAGAAAATGCAGAAGAAAAACAACAACAGCAACAGCAACAGACTGAACAACAGCAACTTACAGAACTAAAACGGCGAGACGCCGAAGTCAGAGCTCATGAGCAAGCTCACGCCTCATTGGGGGGGCAATATGCCAATGCGCCTCAATACGAATATGAAAGAGGACCTGATGGCCGACGATATGCCGTAGATGGTGAAGTTTCAATCGATATATCTAAAGCTGCCACGCCACAGGAAACTATTCGAAAAGCACAGCAAGTTAAAGCAGCTGCTTTGGCTCCCGCAGAGCCAAGCACGCAAGATTTACGCGTAGCAACCGAGGCCACTCAAATAGCCCTTGATGCGCGCACTGAAATAGCCAATGAAAAAGCCGAAAAAGCACAACAAGCCTATAATCAGGTTGCTCCAGATATTCAGCAAGATAAAGAAGGTGCGCTACAAAGTGCAGTTTTAGGTGGAGCGCTTCTTGGCGAAACGCCTGATTTAGAAGAAATTGTAGATGCGTTAGATGTCAGTATACCCACTCGTTCACTGAATATTAGTCAGTCAGAGGTCGATAGACAAAGCGATATCGATCTTGACTTGAATGATGCCAGTCAATTTTTGGCAAATAGAGACTTAGAAATTACTCGTCGAGTGTCGGTGATTGAAAACTTTTATACACAAGTGACCAATCCTCGTTCTGAAGGACTACAGCAATCTGCTTAACACTACTGAAAAAGCATTATACCTAAACCAACAAGCCCTCAAAAAGAGGGCTTGTTGGTTTTTAGTGGTAGATAACCTGAACTCGGGATAAGCCATACCGTCCAGCACCGCTATTATTGCGCCTATCTTCGTTGAACTTGCTCTCAATAGCTGACTATTGCTTCACAAGCTCGCCTTGATAAACACAATAATATCAGCACTGGATGCATTAAATAAGCAGTAAAATAAATAGTGACACTCTAACTTATTGTTTTTACAAGAGTTACTTTGGTGTGAGCGGCACGTCTTAACCCGAGTTCAAGTTAGATAAATCCCAACTCGGGACTATTATTTTTTTGCTTTGGCAAAAGCATCAGCAAATGCGTTACCCATCATTTGATTCGACTGTTTAGGTTGAGCCTGTTGTTGATTACTTTTAGCCGGTCGGTTTTGAGGCTTTTTATCTGAGTTGTGTTTTTGAACTGATGGTTTTGCTGCTTGATTAGGCGTATCGCCCATTCGCATAGTGAAAGACACACGTTTTCTTTCTACATCCACTTCCATTACTTTCACTTTCACAATATCGCCAGTTTTCACAATATCTCTGGGATCAGAAATAAATTTGTCGGTCATGGCGCTGATGTGTACCAGTCCATCTTGATGCACACCTACATCGACAAAAGCTCCAAAGTTGGCAACATTACTCACAACACCTTCTAAAATCATACCGACTTTTAGGTCTTTTAAAGATTGCACATCATCTTTAAAATTAGCGGTTTTAAATTCTGGACGAGGATCTCGACCGGGTTTATCGAGCTCGCTAATAATGTCTGTCACTGTGGGTAAGCCGAATAAGTCTGTGACAAAGTCCTCTGGTTTGAGTTTTTTTAACACTTCGGTATTACCCACTATATCGTTCATTTCCACCCGAGCATGTTCGACAATTGAATTCACTACTGGGTAGGCTTCTGGATGCACTGCTGATGCATCAAGGGGATCCTCTCCACCCATAATTCGTAAAAACCCTGCTGCTTGCTCATAGGCTTTTGGACCTAAACGTTCAACATCAAGCAGGGCCTTACGACGCTTAAACGCCCCATGCTGATCACGGTAGCTGACAATATTATTGGCTAAAGTGCGATTTAGTCCTGATACATGACTCAGCAAAGCCCCTGATGCGGTGTTGATATCCACACCTACCGCATTTACACAATCTTCAATCACTGTACCCAGTGACTTACCTAAGTTGCTCTGGCTAACATCATGCTGATATTGGCCAACACCTATGGCTTTGGGTTCAATTTTAACTAACTCAGCCAGTGGATCTTGTAATCGTCTTGCAATAGACACCGCACCTCGTAATGAAACGTCCATGTCAGGCAATTCGTTTGAAGCAAGTTCTGATGCAGAATAAACTGAGGCCCCTGCTTCACTGACAATAATCTTGCTCACTGCCAAGTCAGGATTGGCTTTGATCATTTCGGCCGCAAGCTTATCGGTTTCTCTGGAACCCGTACCATTACCAATACTGATAAGTTGCACTTTGTGTTGCTTACATAAAGTGGCAAGGGTGCGTAGCGATTTATCCCACAGATTTTGTGGTACGTGAGGAAAAATAGTAGAGGTAGCTAATACCTTGCCAGTTGCGTCTACAATCGCTAGTTTCACGCCTGTGCGAAGACCAGGATCTAAGCCCATAGTGATTTTAGGACCAGCGGGTGCTGCCATTAACAAATCATTTAAATTTTTGGCAAATACGTTAATCGCGTCTTGTTCGGCTTGTTCACGCACCGCGCCAAATAATTCGTTTTCCATATGTAACAGTGTTTTGACTCGCCAGGTCCATTGCACCACAGATGACAACCAAGTATCTGCGGGTCTGTTGGCAAATTTAATATTGAAGTGTTCGGCAATAATTTGTTCACAGTATGAGCTTTTATCTGTTTCATCCTTTTCGGGATCCGCATCTAAGCTGACTTGCAGAAATTTTTCATTTCTGCCTCTAAACATTGCCAACGATCTATGTGAAGGCACTTTTTTCAACAGCTCAGAATGTGAAAAGTAATCCTTGTACTTACTGCCTTCGGTTTCTTTGCCAGCTATAACGTGGCTTTTTATGTGAGCATGTTGGTATAAATGCTGACGCACTTTTTGCAGTAATTGGGCGTTTTCAGCAAACCGCTCCATTAAAATGTATTTGGCGCCGTCTAAGGCAGATTTAGTATCTGGTACATCGCCATTTTCTATTACAAAAGCTTGAGCTTCAGTCTCAGGGCTAAGCTGCGGATTGTTAAATAAAGCGTTGGCTAAAGGCTCCAGGCCTAACTCAATGGCAATTTGACCTTTGGTACGGCGTTTAGGCTTAAATGGCAGATATATATCTTCCAACTCAGTTTTATTTTCAGCTTTGAGCAAACTAGCTTTTAATTGAGGAGTCATTTTTTCTTGCTCTTCAATCGACTTAATGATGACTTTGCGCCTGTCTTCTAAATCACGTAAATAAGTTAAGCGTTGCTCTAATTTTCTTAATGCTATGTCATCTAGACCGTTGGTGGCTTCTTTTCGATAACGCGCAATAAATGGAACGGTTGATCCTTCATCCAACAACTTTACCGCAGCTTGTACTTGTTGCACCTGAACTTGCAACTCACTGGCAATTTTTTCCACTATAATCATCGAAGACCCTGTATGTCATTCATTTTTATCTACGCCCTTATATAAGGGTGCGGGAGCGAAATTACCAGCTCCAGATGAATAAAAGTGGCAATAATGTCTATTCTTTCTCAAAGGCCTCTTTGTACTCAATTGAATTTATTAACCACTTTTTTGTGCCGCTGGGCGTTTTAACCGTGCATAAGTCATCTACACTTTTTTTGATCAGAGCTCTTGCCATAGGTGAATCAATGGAAATAAAATTTTTGACTTCGCCATATATTTCTTCTGGTCCCACAATGCGAAAACGCTTTACTTCGCCCTGGTTACTTTCAATCACTACCCATGCACCAAAAAACACCTTACCGTCTTGTGCTGGCGAGTGGTGCACAACTTGGAGCTCTGGAAGCAGTTTCCTTAAAAATCGAACTCGCCTATCTATTTCTCGTAATAAACGTTTATTGTATGTGTAATCCGCGTTCTCTGATCGATCACCAAGACTAGCAGCCCAGCTAACAATTTTGGTAATTTCAGGACGTTTTTTTGTCCATAGAAAATCATGCTCGTCATAGAGCTTTTTGTAGCCTTCAGGTGTTATTAACTTTGTTTTCAATATTCGTTCTAACTCAGTGAAATATTTAATTGGCCAATTATAGTTTTTCCGAAACATTTAATTAGTTAGCAGAAAAAACTGACGATACCAGCATGGATTGGACTTCTTACTTTATATGAATTAATCGTTTCTGATGAATTTTAATTGTATGAAAACAAGATAATTAGTGATTTATCATATGTCAGAGTAGAAGTTGTAAACGTGGTAGACGATGAACTAAAAGTTGCAATATCAAGTTGTCATAAAAACTAATTGGTTAGCGCAATTTATTACAAAAAATAGTCGAAAACAACCGTGTCAAAGCAAAGTTATCGACTATGCTTAACGTTAATCAAAGTGATGTAGCGTTTTTATCAAGAATCACTGCAAAGCCTTATAAGGCAAAGCTTTGAGGAACCCAGCGTAAAAGAGAGTTGCCCTTTTTTCGCTCATTATTGAGTCAACTTAAATTGAGAGAGCAAGTCATACTACCTTTAAACATGGCAACACTTGATTTGAGGTACATAACGACATCCAAATATATAAAGTTGAAATAGTATTTAGTCGAAAAGACAACAATTTACAGTTTAAATTACCCGGTTAATTCGGGATAAATAGCCCTTTTGAAGGGCAATAAAGCAAGGGAATAAGGTTCAGCACGGAGAATAGCTGATTATCACAATGATAAACCTAAGCCGACCATGGCAACATGTTCGGCTTTTCATTGGGTGTGTGTAAGTCATCCGAGCGCAGGTTATCTTGCTGCAGGTTTAGTTGTTTCAATAATTTTCAGCAATTCTACTTCAAAAATCAAGGTTGAGTGACTTGTGATCTTGCCAGTTGAACGAGCACCATAGGCTAAGTCAGAAGGTACATAAAACTTATATTTTGCACCCACATTCATTAACTGAACTCCTTCAGTCCACCCCTTAATTACACGGTTTAAGGGAAAAGTGGCCGGTTTATCACGTGAATACGAAGAGTCAAACTCTGTTCCGTCTAACAATGTGCCTAAATAATTTACTGTTACTGTATCGGTCGCTTTAGGATTGTTGCCTGCACCATTTTTTAGTATCTCGTACTGTAAACCTGAATCAGTGACAATAATGCCAGCACGCTGAGCATTATTGGTTAAAAACTCTTCACCTTTGGCTTTATTTTCATCACCCACTTGAGCTTGCAACCCGATTTTTTGTTCTCGTACAATGGTTTCAACTGCGCGAGTAATGGTTTGAATTTCCTTTTTATCTAGTTGTGATTGACCTTGTAAGGCTGCAATAAAACCTTTTACCAACAAATATTGGTCGTATTCAATGCCCGCGACTTGTTGACTAGCCATTTTCTTTTCGACTATTTGACCCATGCTAGCGCCCAAAGCGTATGATTGCTTTTGTCGTTCAGTATCAAGGGACAATATCTCAACTTTCATAGGATCAACAGGCGGCGGTTGACATGCACTTAAGATTAAAATAGAAACAATCAAACCTGTGATTGAGGCCTTTTTCATGATAATTCTCCAACTAGCAGTATGTGATTGTTAAGCAAACGCATATACTAAACGGCATATGGCAAAAGAGAAACCTATTGAATAAAAGTATTAAAATTGTCTATCTTGTATTATCGCTGAGTGTCTTAACTCTTATGGCCTGTGGAGGTTCAAGTAATGAACCTGTTAGTGCATTTCGCCATGCTGAAGGGGGATCTCATGCTTCCAACATATCTGCAGATAATACTATTTCCGTTGTTTCCACCATTGAAAATGGTATCACCGTATGGGATTTGATCACTAACGAAAAGCGATTTGTATGGCGTCACCAAGATGATGGTAATAATTCAGTGACAAATATCCATATTGCCTTCGATAATTCCTATGTTGTGACATCTGATAGAGAGGCATTTGCGTTATGGAATTTAGATATTGGTGAGCCAGAAGGGTTTTGGCGAATAGACGAATCAAGTATTCGAGATATAGCCGTTTGCAACCAAGGGCGAGGCATTTTGGTCGGCCGTGGTAGTGGTAAAGTGATGTTTTTTGAGCCAAAAACAGGCAGACGATTAGAGTTTCTAGGCCATCAAGAAAAGGTCAACAGTGTGGATATTTCACCTAACGGTTTTTATGCGCTAACAGGCGGCAACGACTATTTAGCTTATCTGTGGGATACTCGCACGGGTCAAGTTATACATAAATTCGAACACACCAGTAGGGTCACTAAAGTAGCCCTAGATGATCAAGGTCGATATGCGTTTACCGCTGATAGCAAACGTGATGCGCGAGTATGGGACTTAGTATCAGGCAAAGAAATTAGCAATTTGAACTATTCAGCAAGACAAAGAATATTCACTACAGCTGTATTCTCAGATGATGGTAAGTACCTACTAACAGGTTCGCCAGCAAGAAGAATTAATCGCTGGGATGTGAAGACAGGCAAAGAATTAAACGAATGGCGAGTGTCACCCCGTGAAGGTAGCAAACCAGCATCAGCCGTGGTCCATGATGTAGGTTTTGTAGGTGAAAACGAAATTATTTCAGAAAGTACCAATGGTTTACTAGAAAAGTGGAAGATAGAAAATTAATGAGCACAGTACAAACAGACATCGAACAATTACAAATGAAAATGGCTTTTCAAGAAGACACCATCGAAAGCCTCAACCAAGCTCTTATCCAGCAGCAAAAAAAAATGGACGATTTGCAATTTCAACTCAAACAAATGGTTTCAAAAATTAGTGCCATTGAACCTAGTAATATGGCATCCGAAAAAGAGGAAATGCCACCGCCGCACTATTGATTTGCCTTACAGGCTAATAGAAACAGACCCATAAGCGATTTTCAATACGAGCCTAGCTTCTCTCATATTTAGTCATCAGCGCATTCCCTTTTTGCTATCGGAACTTTACTCCGGCTTAAACACACCAATAACACTTTCACTGGTGCGAGAGGCTTTGACTACTTTTTTATCTGCTTGGGATTCTGAATAGTGACACTTTACACACTGCAATTTTTCAACATTATTCTCAAAATACAGCATGATGGTGTCTAATGCGCGGCACTTTGGACAGGTTGCCCCTGCCACAAAACGTTTTTTAATTTTATTTACCATAATTTAAGAGATTTTTTCGGCTGTTCATCTTGGTATGATACCCCCATTCAAATTTGAGTGTTATCTCCTATTAGTTTAAAAACCACTAATAACAGACTAAACGCTTGAACTAGCTATAAAGTTCATAACAGGTTTTCATGATCCAATTTTCAAATGTTTCCTTAATGCGTGGCAGTAAAGTATTGCTACGAGATGCCAATGCTACCGTCTATCCCGGCCATAAAGCGGGCCTAATTGGTGCCAACGGTTGTGGTAAGTCCACCCTGTTTGCTTTGATAAAAGGCGAGTTACATACCGAACAAGGGGATTTTAATATTCCTAAAAATTGGCAGATTGTCTCTGTTGCCCAAGAAACACCTGCCGTTGAACGCTCCGCTTTAGATTATGTAATTGATGGTGATAAACAGTACAGAAAACTTCAAACTCAATTAACAGCCGCAGAAGAATCTCATAACGGTGAACAAATCGCTCATATGCATGGCTTGTTAGAACAGGTTGGTGCATATGATATTGATGCCCGCGCTGCAACCATTTTAGCTGGTTTGGGTTTTGCCAATGACGTAATGACAAATCCTGTTTCTGCTTTTTCGGGGGGGTGGCGAATGCGTTTAAATCTGGCACAAGCGCTACTTTGCCATTCGGACTTGTTGTTATTAGATGAACCCACAAACCACCTCGATTTAGATGCGGTGATCTGGTTGGAAAAATGGTTACAACGCTACACCGGCACCTTAATGTTGATCTCTCACGATAAGTCTTTTTTGGACAGCACGGTGAATGAAATTATCAGTGTTGAACAACAGCAACTGGTCAGCTACACGGGTAACTACGATGCCTACGAAAAACAACGTGCCGAGCGTTTACGTTTACAAAGTTTGCAATATTCAAAACAGCAAGACCAAATTGCCCACCTCGAATCCTTCATTAATCGATTTGGAGCCAAGGCCAGTAAAGCTAAACAAGCACAAAGCCGAGTAAAACAATTGGCTAAAATGGAAAGCTTGCTACCCGTGATGGCAGCCTCTGAATTTCGTTTTGAATTTTTCACTCCACCTAAGTTGCCTAATCCCTTGATTAAAATGGAGCAGGTAAAAGTAGGCTATGACAACACTATTATTTTAGAAAAGCTGCATTTGAATCTGGTGCCCGGTAGTCGTATTGGTTTATTAGGTAAAAACGGTGCGGGTAAATCTACATTAATCAAATTGTTAGCAGGCGAAAAATCACCTTTGGAGGGTTTGTACGAAACCTCAGCAGGATTACGAATAGGTTATTTTGCTCAGCACCAATTAGAGTTTTTACGTGGTGATGATTCAGCCATAGCCCATCTGCAAAGCTTAGATAAAAAAGCCACAGAGCAAAGCCTAAGGGATTATTTAGGCGGATTTGGTTTTCGTGGCGATAATGCACTAAGCAAAGTCGCACCCATGTCGGGTGGCGAAAAAGCCCGCTTGGTTTTAGCCTTAACCGTTTATCAAAAACCTAACTTACTGTTATTAGATGAACCGACCAACCACTTAGATTTAGACATGCGTCATGCACTGAATATTGCACTGCAAGGTTTTGAAGGCGCTATGGTATTGGTTTCCCATGATAGATTTTTACTGACATCGGTGTGTGATGATTTTTATTTAGTAGATGCAAAGCAGGTGCAACCCTTTGATGGCGATTTAGATGACTACAAAGACTGGATCCTTAAGGGTGATAAAGGCCGCGATAAAAGCTCTAACACAGCAAGCGACAAAACCAGTGTTAAACCCGATCGTAAAAACACAAAACGATTAGAAGCAGAATTCAGACAAGCCACCAAACCGCTGAGAAAGGCGATAGAGCAGTACGAAAAAAGTATGGCCGATTCTCACAAAAAGTTACAAGTGTTAGAAGGGCAACTCAGCGACACAGAGATCTACAGTGCTGAAAACAAAGCTCAACTTAAGCAAATATTAGCCGAACAGGCTCAACTAACGTCCAGCCTTGAAGATACAGAGATGGAATGGCTCGACGCCCAAGAGCAGTTGGAAATTAAACAAAAAGAATTTGAGCTAGAAAGTGATGAATAACCAGACTACTTTCGCGTACCCATAAGTATGGACAGTCCCATTGTTGCTTATCACAAAGATAAAGAAAACGACTGGGTCGCAGAACTCGCTTGTGGCCATTTTCAACATGTTAGACACAACCCTCCTTGGATAAGCCGCCCTTGGGTTGTCACAACTGACGGCCGAAAATTAATGCTCGGACACAAACTGTCATGTAAAAAGTGTGATTTGGGTGCGCCTGTAGATAGTATTTAGGAAAAGCTAAAGAATTTTCACCACAGAGAACGGTGGGTGCTGAACACAAAGACTTCGCGTACAAAGAAAAGCCTATTTGAATTTCATTTGAAAAATTTATAATTCAGAATTTACTTAGTTCAGCCCTCGATTAATTATTCGTATTGTCATTAACTATCTCCTGTTAAACTTATTATGTTTTAACTAAGCGGAGTATATTTGTTTAACCATGTCACTCCATCCATTACGCAGTTAAGAGAAGTCCTATGAAAGTTAGTAATTGGATAGTTATCGCTACAGTTACGCTCACCACCACCTTTTTTATAGGGTATATAACTGGTCAACAATTGACGCTTAAATCTTCTGAAATTGTAGATTTAAAAAATAATTCAATCACCAATGCCCCTTCAGTAAATACACTATCTGCTGTTGAAACTCAAAGTAATACCGCTACAATACCATCGTCAAATCCAACCCATAATTCACCTCGAACAATGGAAGATATTTTTGCTGAAATAGACAAACTACTCATCATGATAGATGAGAGGCCAAACCAAAGTAGTCTGATGATAAAACTATTCGCAATACTAGAACCCTTGTCAGCGGATGAGTTAATCGCATTGGCACCGTCGTTGGAAAATAAAAAAGAATCTCAACTTAAAATACTCAACCAAATAATCATCGCACAATTGATAGAAAAAGCTCCCGATAAAGCATTAGCATTTGCCCAACGCTATAATCCAATGCCTGACTCCCCTTATTATTTAGCGGTAATAAAAGCGCAAATTGCCGAAAAAATACCTAAGTTGGGTTTTGAGTATTTAGACCAAACCTTGGCACTTGCTAATGAAGATACTGACTTAAGTGAAAATTCAATACTAATCAACGCATTAGCTAAGGCAGATTTAAAACAATTGGTTCGCAGTCTTGCCAAGTTTCAAGATAAAGGGGTAAAACTTGAAAATAGTTTGAGTTCACTAGCCTATGGGTTAGAAACAAATGATGAGCATCTAAGCCTATTTAACGAATTAAGGCAGTTGAATGACATGTCGATATTAAGCTCAGTGATTAATAACTGGATAAAAATATCTCCCCAGGCTGTTTTTGACCGCTTAAACGAAATTCAAGACATCGCTGAACGTAAAAAATTAACTGACTCTGCTTTTCATTATTGGATGTACGATAAGCCAGAAGCGGCGGCTGATTATCATTTAGCGCGGACTTCAAATAAACGCGACATGCTTAAAGAAATAATGCAAACCTGGCCAAGTAAAAAAGCTTCGAGTGCATTAACTTGGATATCTGCGCAAAGCAATATTGATACTAACCGCTATAAAATTGATTACTTAAACAGGTTAAGCTACTCGGATCCAAAATTTGTCCAATCGAATTTATATGATATCAACTTAAATGACCAAGAAAAAATAGGTTTTTATCAACGCCTTTACAAGGGCTTTAAAAACAAAAGTAGTGCTGACGCAGAGCAGTTTTTAAATACCCTAGCATTTAAAGATGAAGTACTTGGGATATCAACAGAAGAAGAACAACCTACCGACAACCGTGTCACTAGAATAAATCAGGCCTTTAGCAAATATTTTGATTTTAAATATGCCAAAGCCTTTGCACTTGCCACTGACGATGATGGCGATTATGCCTATTCGTATGTTGTTAACAAACCGTCTCAACATGAAGCCAATCAACTAGCACTTAGCGGATGTGAACAACGCCGTCATAAACATAAGGTTGATAATGAATGTCAAATTTATGCTGAAGGCGATGTGACCATATTTAATTTAACGCCGTAAATCAGCGAAAGAAACAAAAAATTGAAAAATACCTAATGGGTTCTAAATATCCAAAGGAGACGTTTCACCGAACCTGATAATCCTCTAGCCATTAAGACGCCTTTCATCTTGCTCAGTTAATGGGGATAAGTAAATTTCCCTGCTGGGTGGCCCATTTTATTATGCTGCATTTCGAATGCGGTCTATTCACTACGTAAGAACATCTGATTCAGTATTTTGTTTTTCTAAAGATTAAAATAGCTATGGGTGACACATCGAGTAATCCATCATTTAGGGTGAAAAAATTCTCGTGAAGATGGTCTGTAAAGGATGACTAAAGTCTTATATTTACTCTGAAATCAATTATCAATATATTGTTAGGGTATAGCATATAATTAAATGCTAATGGTTTATTTTTTAACCTCTCAACCCTTAGCCAGCAACTACCAACGATATTTTGTTGAAAAACTAACGAAGAGTTTTTATGCCTATTTTTTCAATAATTAGGCAACGCATAATTGTTTGTTTATTTAATTTAACATTTTGATTTTAAAGAAATTTTAGGTGTATTTTTTTTGATGTGAAAATTTGTGAATGAAAATAGCGACAGATTGATCTTTGTAAATCTTATGTTAATTTTGTAGCAAGTCACAAGATTGGCGTTAAAAACGGTTAACAAAAAGGCGACTAAAAAATGAAAAAAATAAATAATATTGTAAAATTAAGTGCTATTTCAGTCGCACTTTTGAGTGGCTCAGCCTACTCAGAAGGCTACGATTGTAGCAACTTAGTTGAATGGCAAACAGGCCAGACATCGGTAAAAGATTTGATAGTGAAATCAGCCGAACAAGCTTTCAAATCGAAATGGTGGAACACTACTGATCCAGTGACCCATTCGGGCGAATGGCAAGAATGGCAAAATCTAGGCGCCTGTGATGGTGTGGTTGATGTCAACACCCCTCCAACGATATCCCTTAATTTTCCTACCCAAAACATTTTTATTTTTGAAAATGACAACGTTGTCTTTTCTGCTGATGCTACTGACGAAGATGGCTCGGTTGCAAAAGTTGAGTGGTATTTGGATGAGATAATGTTAAACACGCTGACTTCCGCTCCCTACAATTTTACTTGGACTGCGGCCTTAGGTGAGCACATTGTTAAAGCGACGGTAACGGATGATAAAGGGGCTCAGGCGAGTACTCAAGATATCGTCATAACGGTAACGGCGACAGATACTACCCCTGTTAATCAAGCGCCATCGGCAACATTAATGGCAAATTTACCCAGTAGCGTATTGGTGGGTGATGACATTACATTTGAATATTCAGCTACAGACAGTGACGGTCAAGTGACCCAACTTACGCTACTTGAAAATGGGATGGCTCTGAATACTGTTGAAGCTGCAACAGGTAGTTTTGTGTGGACAGCAACGGCCCTTGGTCAACAAAATTTTGTGGTTGAAGCAACCGATGACGATGGTGCAACCTCAGCGAGTAATGCCATTAACTTCTCTGTTGTCGATGAGCAGTCAGGCACAGATGCAGATGCATGTCGCCCAGAAGGGCTCTACCAAACACCTAACGTAAATACCCCGTATTGTACTATGTATGATCAAGATGGCAGGGAGTTGATGGGGGCCGATCATCCTCGTCGGGTGATTGGTTATTTCACTAGTTGGCGCAATGGCGCCAATGGTCAGCCGAGTTACTTAGTCAGCGATATTCCATGGGATAAAATCACCCATATCAACTACGCCTTTGCTCATGTTGACGCTAATTATAAGGTTTCTATTGGTGATCCGAACTCATCAAACAACCCTGCAACTAACATGGAGTGGCCTGGCGTAGCAGGTGCAGAGCTAGATCCCAGCTTGCCTTACAAAGGTCACTTTAATCTGCTTAACAAATATAAAAAATTACATCCTGATGTGAAGACATTAGTGTCAGTGGGCGGATGGGCTGAAACAGGTGGTCACTTTGGAGCGGATGGTAGGGTTGCCGATGGTGGCTTTTACACCTTAACCACCAATGCCGACGGTACTGTTAATCAAGCAGGTATTGCTGCCTTTAGCGCCAGCGCTGTTGAATTTATTGAAAAGTATGGTTTTGATGGTATTGATATTGACTATGAATATCCATCATCAATGAACGACTCTGGTCATCCAGATGATTTTACTTTTTCAAATGCTCGTCGAGCACACCTGAATGCTTCTTACCAAGTTCTGATGAAATCACTACGTGAAAGCCTTGACCGAGCAGGTGAAGCGGCGGGTAAACATTACCTATTAACAATTGCGTCACCGTCATCGGGTTATTTGTTGCGAGGCATGGAGACATTCCAAGCCACTCAGTATCTCGATTACGTGAATATCATGTCATATGACTTACACGGTGCGTGGAACTCTCACGTCGGTCACAACGCTTCGTTGTTTGATACTGGCCTAGACTCAGAGCTTACTGCGTGGAACGTATATGGTACTAAAGAGTTTGAAGGCATTGGTTATTTAAATACTGACTGGGCAGTTAAATATTTCCGAGGGGGGTTATCAGCGGGTCGTATTAATATCGGTATTCCATACTACACTCGCGGTTTTAAAGATGTGACTGGTGGTACAAATGGCCTATGGGGGCAAGCGGCACATCCTGACCAAGCGAACTGTCCTAAAGGCACGGGTGAAGGCGATAAAAACAGTTGCGGCAATGGTGCCGTAGGTATCGATAACCTTTGGCATGATACCGAAAATGATCGTGAAGTACCGGCTGGCTCTAATCCGCTATGGCATGTTAAAAACTTAGAAAACGGTATTCTGGGTAGTTACTCTGCAATATATGGTCTTGATCCGGCTAACGATCCAAGCGATGCGCTAACAGGCAGTTATACCCGTTACTACGACAGCGTTGCCGTTGCTCCTTGGTTATGGAATGACAGCAAGAAAGTCTTTATTTCTATTGAAGATGAAGAGTCAATGGCAAGCAAAGTCGATTACGTCATAGATAATGAATTAGGTGGCGTGATGTTTTGGGAGCTTGCTGGCGATTTTGCCTACGATGCAGCAAAAGGTGAGTACTTTATGGGTTCTACTATGACCACAATAGCGTACGACAAATTTAATCAAAGTGGTACACCTTACGGTATCGACAAGGGTAACAAAAATTTCGTTAAACCAGCAGAAATGGTAGATGTGAGCTTTGTTGCGAAAGACTTTCCAAGTGGTGATGATAACTATCCCATTAGTCCGACTTTTGCCTTTACAAACCATTCTGCGATTGATTTTTCAGGTGCAAAAATATCCTTCGATCTGCCTGTCTCCACATCAGCCATATTTAAGTCGAATTGGAATGCAACAAAGAAACTTCAAATGGCTATCGAGGATAATGCTTCCAACGCTGCAGGGGATAATATTGGTGGCTTTGAAAACGATTTTCATCGTGTTTCCATCACGTTAACCAACGAATGGGGCGGCGAAGCAGAAGCTTTTGCACCAGGTCAAACCGTAAATGCGCAAGTGATGTATTACATGCCTATCAGTGGACCGGCTAATTTTACCATTGAGAAAAACGGTAAAGTCTTTGCTTTCAAAGCACAGTATCCAAACTTACCCGAGGCCACATCAGGTGGAACTGGCGGTGGTGACACCGGTGGTGGCGGTTCGACTGGTTGTGACGATATCGATATAAACATCTTGGCAGTTTACCCAGATTTTCCTCAAAAAGACTGGGCTGGCAACCCAAGTCATGCCAACCAAGGCGATATGATTGTCCACAACGACGCTGTATTTGTAGCTAAGTGGTGGACCAGCTCAGAGCCTGGAGGCGCTGATTGGGACAGCGTTTGTAGTTTATAAGTACCTAATAAGCGACTTCATTACCTTCTAAATATAATTAACCTTAACCAACCATAAATACTCAGGTATTTATGGTTAGGAGAAAGCTATGTCTAAAATAAATGTTAAATCCGCAGCATTGAGTGTTGTGCTAACTAGTTTACTGGGCAGCATAAGTCATCAAACGTTTGCGCATGGCTATATGTACAGCCCAATGGCGCGACAAACTTTTTGTGAACAACAAGGTGGATATTGGTGGCCACAGGATGGTTCAAATATTCCCAATGCTGCATGCCGAGCTGCATTTTTGAGTTCTGGTCATTTTCAATTTGTGCAGCAACATGAGTTTTCAGTTAACACCAGTGACTTCAGAAATTTATCTGAGGTGCAAGCCAACATACCTGACGGTACATTGTGTGCCGGTGGTGATGATAATAAAAAAGGCATGAACTTGCCCTCTGCGCACTGGCAGCGCAGCGAAGTTAGACCAAACGAAAACGGGGATATCACAGTAAATTTCTTTGCGGCAACCCCTCATGATCCCAGTTTTGGGAATTTTACTTAAGTAATCCCAGTTATGACGGCAGCACCATGCCTCTTACTTGGTCTGATATCACCTTAGTTCAGTCTCACGATAATATTAATTTTATCAAAGATGTTGATGGTAAACGTTACTACGTCATGAAGGTTAATATTCCGGCAGAGAGAGTCGGTGATGCCATATTGTTTAGTCGTTGGCAGCGAGATGACGTCGTTGGAGAGGGATTTTATAATTGCGCTGACATTGAGATTGTACGAGATGATGTTGAGCCCGATACCTGGTTCGACGCTGGTTTCTACTTAAAACAAGGGCAGACAGCCACAGTGGGTGAAACGGTTAGTTTGCGATTATTTAATAGCACTGGCCAAGAATTAATCAATCAACAACTAGCGATCACTGAAACTAATAAAATAACATGGGCCAGTGATTTTGCTCAGTCGCTTAATCTTGACTATCAGCACTTACTCAAAATTGGGGTAAAAGATGGGCAAGATGAGATAAATTTTGACGTCATTAACTTACTCAGTAACGTGACTTATGTGACTGACCAAGACCATACTTTTGCTCTGGCCATTCAACCCGCAGCTATCAATACCGCGCCGATAATCAACGACATTCCTTCTATCCTGATGGATGAGTCAGCTGAGCAGTCTATTCACATTTATGCCTTTGATGATGAACAAACAAGCCTGACTTTTACTTGGCAAGTCCCTAGCGAGATTACCTACACAGGTAGTGATGCCAATATCACTTTGGTGGCACCTGCTGTAGACAAGGATACAGATTTCAATCTCGTTGTTTCAGTGTCAGATGGCCTTTTAACAACAAGCCAATCCTTTACCGTAACGATTAAAAATACACCTGAAAATCCAACCGCACCGGCGTGGGATAGCACCCAAGTCTATTTTGCTGGCGATAAAGTCAGTTACGAAAATAAGGTGTATACGGCCAAGTGGTGGAATGAGAACCAGACACCTGATAACGGCAGCGCATGGGCCCTTGAAGCAGCAACCGACGGTGGAGGAGCTGTTTGGAATGCTCAAAATGAGTATGTGAAAGATGCGCTGGTTAGCTTTCAAAATATAACGTATCAAGCGAAATGGTGGACTAAAGGTGAGCAACCTGATGTCAGTGATGTTTGGCAGAAACGGTAACACCAATACCTTCAAAGGGAAAAGAATGCCTAGCAAAAAAAATCATGCTGAATTCAATCAGCAACATTATTAATAATAAGAGGAAATTATGTATAAAAAACTACTTACCTTGTGTGCAGTGAGTGCCGCATTAACATCTCAATACGCAAATGCAGTGCCTGCTGCTCCCAGTATTGACTGGACCCCACAAAATTATTCCTTCGTAGAAGTCGATCTCGAAGGTACTGGTTCATATAAAGATTTAGTGCAGGCAAAGGATCTGGTGGATATCAGCATCAAGTGGAATGCTTGGAGTGGTACTGGTGGCGACAACTATAAAGTTTATTTTGATGATCTGTTAGTTAATCAAGGTGCTTTAGCTACAGGTACAAAAAGTGGTGTTATTAACTTTCCTTATGATAAATCAGGCCGGCATCAACTTACCATAGCGTTATGCGAAGGCGCTGCTTGTGCAACAAGTGCTCAAAAAGAAATCGTTATTGCTAATACCGATGGAGGTCATTTAGCACCACTGACGATGAATATAGATCCCAACAATAATAGCTATCCGCAACAAGAAGATAATGTAGTCGGTGCCTATTTTGTTGAATGGGGAATATATGGCCGTAACTATGACGTAAGCCAAATACCTGTAGATAACTTAACGCATTTACTCTACGGTTTTATTCCAATTTGTGGTCCGAATGAATCATTAAAAGAAATTGAAAACGGAGGAAGCTGGAATGCGTTAGAGAAGGCCTGTGCGGGTTCTGCTGATTATGAAGTGGTTATTCATGATCCATGGGCGGCGGTGCAAAAAGCGTTACCTGGAATTGATTCAACCGATCCTATTCGTGGCACTTATGCGCAATTGATGGCGTTAAAACAGCGCAATCCTGACTTGAAAATACTCCCTTCTGTGGGCGGTTGGACCTTATCGGACCCTTTCTTTGGTTTTACCCAAAAAGCCAATCGTGATGTCTTTGTGGCGTCTATGAAGTCATTCCTTAAAACGTGGAAATTCTATGATGGTGTGGATATAGATTGGGAATATCCTGGAGGTAGTGGTGCATCGACAACCTTGGGTGATCCTAACAATGATGGTGCTGCGTATGTGGCATTGATGCAAGAGCTTCGGGCCATGTTAGATGAATTGGAAGCGGATACAGGCCGAGAATATGAATTGACGTCAGCAATTGGCGCAGGTTATGACAAAATTGAGGACGTTGACTACGGCGCAGCGACGCAGTTTATGGATTATATTTTCGCCATGACCTATGACTTTTTTGGAGGTTGGAATAACGTTACCGGCCATCAAACCGGTTTAAATTGTGGTAGCCACATTAGTCTCGATGAGTGTGATGGGACGGGTCTAGATGATGAGGGCGAACCACGTAAGGGGCCTGCTTATACGATCACCAATGCGGTAGACTTGTTGCTAGCGCAGGGCGTTAGCGCCAATAAAATCGTAGTGGGTACTGCCATGTACGGCCGTGGCTGGGAAGGAGTGATACCTGAAAATACGGTTTTAGATAACCCAATGACAGCAATGGGTACGGGTAAACTAACAGGTACTACCGCACAAGGTGTGTGGGAAGCAGGGATCATTGATTACAAAGGGCTTGCCGAAAATATGCTGGGTGCCTCTGGGAATGGGGTGAACGGCTTTGAAGTGGGCTATGACGAAATCGCTGATGCGGCTTACGTATGGAATAGACAATCAGGTAAATTAATTACTTACGACAGTCCACGCTCTGTTAAAGCCAAAGGACAATATGTAAAAGCTAATGGTTTAGGCGGTTTATTTGCATGGGAAATTGATGCAGATAATGGTGACATTCTAAATGCAATGCAGGAAGGCTTAGATGGTACTGTTGGACCGGTCAACAACAAACCTGTTATCACTTTAGCCAGCAGTTTCTCGGTTAATTCAGCCGAAGTTATCACCATCTCCGCAACAGCGACCGATGCAGATAATGACGCCCTTACTTACAGCTGGACAATGGATAATGCGTTAACCGCTACTGCGACTAATACTGCGGATGTGGTGATTACCGCAAATTCAGTAACCCAGAACACTAATTATATGGTGACTGTGACCGTATCTGACGGTAAATCCAGTGTAAGCAAATCAACCACATTAACAGTAGTTGCGCCAAGTACTGGGAACAGTGCTCCGGTTGTGTCGACAATGAATGACCTTAGCCTAGAAGAAAATACGCAAGCAAGCATTGCAGTTTCTGCAACCGATGCTGATAACGATACGTTAACTTACACATGGCAAATACCTGCAGGCTTAACACTAACCGGAACAGGTGCGAATGTTATCTTAACAGCTGGTGACGTGACTGCCGACACTGATCTTATGGTAAGTGTTGACGTAAGTGACGGCACTGCCACTACTTCGCAAAGCTTTATTGTTACAGTGACAAACAAAGTAACAGGCACAAACGAAAACTGGGATAGCACTAAAGTCTACTACAGTGGTGATCTAGTCGAGTACAACAACCTAACCTATAAAGCTAACTGGTGGACTAATGGTGATCAACCTGATCAAAGCGGCGCTTGGTCTGAAGTAATTGAGGATAATGGTCAAGTTAATGCATGGCGTGCTGATTTAGTTTATGTCGGCGGTGATAAAGTAACGTTCAACGACGACACTTATACAGCCGGCTGGTGGACCAAAGGTGATCAACCAGGTGCATCTGATGTTTGGACAAAAGATTAACTGAGATGTTAACTAACTAAGCACTATACGCAAGCGCCTAGATTTTCCCTAGGCGCTTTTATGTATAGCTATTTCCATTCACCCTTCAATATTGCTCTATCGTTAGGTTGACTAACCTGAATTCTGTGAACCAGTAATTGAAATAAAATTTTTGAGGCGTTGCCAGATTTCAGTGTTCGCTAGGTAGTGGCAGCAGCTAAAACAGATTTTTATGTTTTAGCTTAATTGAGGTACCCTATCTTAATAATAATTTACGCTTTAGTAGTTGATGCCCTCCGAGCCCCAAGCCAATCAAAATGTTCGTTATGGTGAGATAGTCGAAAGTGACTTTAGGCCGCCCTGGTGGGCTAAAAATAGACATGTTCAAACTATCTTTCCGCGATTTATACAGAAACGCGTCAAGCTTACTTACCGTAAGGAAAAACTAGCCTTACCCGATGGCGACTTCGTTAATTTAATTTGGGCGGGTGATGTGCAAAAATCATCTGGCCTAATTGCTATGTTTCATGGTTTAGAAGGCTCAATTCGTTCTCATTATACTAACGACATGGCAGCGAACTTTGTAAACCAGGGTTATGCGGTGGTGTTGATGCATTTTCGTGGTTGTGGTGGTGAACAAAATACTAAACCTAGAGCCTATCATTCAGGGGAAACCGAAGATGCTTGGTACTTTTTGAACTGGCTTGAGCAAAAATTCCCAGAAACACGTAAAGCGGCTATAGGGTTTTCCCTTGGGGCTAATATGTTGCTTAAGCTTTTGAGTGAACAACCTAAGCAACGTATTATAAAAGCGGCGATGGCAGTGTCTACGCCGTTCAATTTAGAGATCTGTGCGAGTAGCATTAATCACGGATTCTCAAGGGTTTATCAAGCTTATTTGTTAAAGAGCATGGTGAATAATTTATTGAATAAGATGCGTAATATGGATTATGGCAAGTTACTTAAAGTGTCCGAATTACAAATTAAGCAATTTAAAAGTTTTCGTGATTTTGATGAACATATCACTGCGCCACTGCACGGTTTTGTCGGGGCTGACGACTATTACCAAAAATGCAGTTCACTAAATTTTCTTAAAAGAATTGCCACGCCTACCTTAGTGGTGCATGCCAAAGACGACCCCTTTATGCATGCAAGCATAGTACCTGAGGCCGATATGTTATCTTCAAGTGTATGTCTAGAAATCAGTGAAAATGGTGGGCATGTGGGCTTTATGCAAGGTACGCCATGGCGACCTAAAATTTGGATGCAGCAAAGGGCAAATACCTTTTTCAAGCCTTTTATTGATGACAAGGCCTCACATTTATCTTCTGGTAACTTATTATGATCATACCCATTGCAGACTTAAGCGAAGAAACCTTACTGAATATTATTGAAGGTTTTGTATTACGTGAAGGCACCGAGTATGGCGAAGCTGATGTGTCACTGGAAGAAAAAGTGCAGCAAGTGTTGGCGCAGTTAAGGTTAGGTGATGTACTACTTGTTTATTCTGAATTACATGAAACAGTGAATATCATCCCCAAGCAACAACTCGGGGAGTTTGAATTGTCAGAGACTCAGCAGCCCATGGATTAATGAGCTACAAACACCAAGTTAAAGGTGACCGGTACAGTTTGACCAATACCCTTTAAGCCCGCCAACTGTTGCAATATTTCAATCCCAGAGGTTAAACCAAAATCTGCGGCCGATATTAAGATTGCACGAGTGCTGGTAGCTACAATGCCATTATCAGTTTTACGCGTGACTTGTACAGTTACGTTAATCGTTTTGCTGATACCCATGATGCTTAATTCGGCTGGAATAGTGACTGATATCGAGCTGCCTTTTTCCAGAGTCAACACACTTTCAGGTAACTGAGCAGTCAAATTAGCAGAAGGAAATTTATCCACCATAAAGAGTTTTTCGCGCATACGTGTATCGCGGATTTCGATACCTGAATCAATACTCGTTAGGTCAATTTCAACCTGTAATTCCCCTTTGGCGTTAAATTCACCTTTGAGGGTTCTGAACTGTTGAATTTCACTTGTATGTTGATTTTTAGTGGATACAAAACTTAGGCTCGACTCGTCTTTAACCAATATCCAATGAGCATTAGCTGAAAAACAAAATAATAAAAAACTGATATAAATAGTGGGCAATAATAAATATTTCATAGGTCACTCAATTAGGTAAAAGTATGGTGATTAAACGGGTTGATTGTCACTGCCAAAATCACATTTCACTATGCTCTGCCAATCGACATTTTGATCACCCATAATAAAAAAATCAGGATTGATAACACTGCTACGTAGATTGTAACTTAAAGGGGCAAAATCATGGGCTAATATTTTGCCTCCCGCTTCGACCACTATGCATTGAGATGCACCAGTATCCCACTCGCCAGTTACGCCAAAACGTAAAAATACATCTGCTTTTCCTTCAGCAATAAAACAGGCTTTAAGTGAACAACTGCCTGCGGGAAGGGTTTGATAAACACGTTCTTCACTTAAGCTTGCGAATACTCTTTCACGTTTTTGTCTGCGGCTAATGGCAATAATTAGCGGATCATCGTTAGGTGCTGCTAAATTACGTACATAAATTTGTTTGTGCTCTACTGGGCATTCTTTAAATGCGCCATGGCCTTTTAATGCGGAATATAAGGTCTCACCTGTAGGCCAATAAATAACGCCCAGAATGGGGACATTATTTTCTATCAGTGCGATGTTAACGGCAAAGTCACCACTGCGAGCAATAAATTCTTGGGTGCCATCAATTGGGTCGATAAGCCAATATCGAGTCCACGTTTTTCGTAAATCTAGGGAGCGTATTTCCGTTTCTTCAGACATGATAGGAATATCTGGCGTTGCTTGTTGCAACATCTGCATAATCACTTCGTTAGCTTTGTAGTCTGCTGTAGTGACAGGAGAGTCGTCATCTTTTTGAAAACTGGTAAAATCGCCACTGTCGTATATTTCTAATACCACTTTGCCTGCTGTGATTGCGGTTTTTTTGGCTATATCTAAAAGTTGTTGTGCGTTTTCTGTTGGCATTAGCGAGTTTTCCTCCATTTTTCAGCAAGTAACAACGCAGCAATACACCTTGCTTCTACAAAATCATCTTGGGCTAATAGCGCGTCGATGTTATGAATCGACCATTTAACTACTTCTAAAGGCTCAGGCTCATCACCGAGTAATTCTTCAGGATATAAATTTTCGGCAATAAATATGCTCATTTTTGCATCAAAAAATGCAGGGGCCATACTTACGCTATGCAGTGGATGTAATACTTCTGTTCCAAAGCCTATTTCTTCTTTTAACTCTCGATTGGCGGCCACTTCTGGTGACTCACCAGGGTCAATTAAACCTTTTGGAAAGCCTAATTCGTAGGTATGTGTGCCAGCGGCATATTCTCTAACTAACAAAAATTCATGATCATTAATAAAAGGCACCACCATCACGGCGCCTCTACCACTGCCAGCCATACGTTCAAAAATGCGAGTTTCGCCGTTTGAAAATTCTAAATCGAGTTGCTCAATTTTGAACAACCCGCTGGTGGCAACTATCTTGCGTGAGTGAATTTGTGGAAGTGATTTTTTATTGTCTGTGTTGCTCATGAATGTTTCACGTTAATATAGCTGCCGATTTCATCAGTTCAGAACTTAAATGAACTTTAAATCGATGAATTAAAGGGGCTGCTGACCTTTCATATGTCATCGAGATTTATGAAAGGTCAACAGCCCCGAGTGTTGTAAATATACCTGTTAAATAGAGGACATGCCACTTGTCAAAGCTTGCTTGGAAAAATATTCATACTGTGTTGCTCGATATGGATGGCACGCTGCTCGACCTGCACTTCGACAATCATTTTTGGCTAGAACATTTACCAAAAAAATTAGCTGAAAAACATCAGGTTTCATTACAAGCTGCCAAAGATATGATGGCCATTGAATATGAGCAAGTGATGGGTACTTTGAGCTGGTATTGTTTAGATTTTTGGGCGGATAAGTTGGATATAGATATCGTTAAGGCTAAGCGTGAAATAGAGCATCTGATCAGTATGCGAGACGACAGTTTACCCTTTATCGATGCTTTAAAAGCCTCAGGGCGAGAAGTGATTTTAGTCACTAATGCCCACCCCAACAGCTTATCGCTGAAAGTAGAGCATACTCAACTAGACCAACATATAGACCAATTAATCTCGACCCACGAATTTGCCGTGACCAAAGAATCTCAATTGTTATGGCAGAAACTCCAGGCTAAGCTTGGCTTTAATCCAGAAAACACCCTTTTTGTAGATGACAGTTTAGGTATATTACAAGCCGCTCAAGACTTTGGTATTAAGCACTTGTTAGCAGTCACCAACCCCGATAGCAAACAGCCTATTAGAGACATCACTGATTTTCCTTCTATACAGGATTACCGTTATTTATTAGATGATATTAAGGCGAATCCGTTTATTAAAACTTAATCGGGTAATACCCATCCGAGTCTGGCTTACCAAAAAACTGCGCCGCTTGATGGACTTCTTTGGGTAAGTTCGCTTCGGGTTTAAAACGCCCTTCAATTTTAAAATTCAAATCGGCGGGAATAACCGTTTTTGCGGTTAAACCAAAACGGTTGGGTTGCTTAACATCGACTACTACGCTGGCATTTTCACAGCTTAAGTCAGCGTTAAAGTTACCTAAGTCAATCACGCCTGTGGTGCCTGTAAAATTAGCGTTTAGCCATTGGCCTTTACCTGCGAACTTTTTACATCCGGCTTCATAGTCCACTTCATCAAGTTGTATTTTAAAACGTCCGTCAGCTTGCACAGGAATTGGCAAAGGTAACAAACTGATCACTAGGTCGGTGGGTATGTAAGCCAATAAGTTCTCAGCTTCGAGATGCTGACCCTTAATACTCACATAACCATTGACTGATATTTGTTCGACGTTACGAATATTACCCGCTTTAATATCGACGCTAATTTCCCCGAATAACAGTGGAAAAAACGCCAGTGACCAATTTAAGTCATTAATGGGTAGCCCATTTATTTGTGCTTTTTGTGCATGACCATGCCAAATGGAGCCAGATATGCCACTAACATTGACACCCTGTGCCAACGGAATTTTAGATAAAACATGGATAGCGGGTAATTTTACGACTAAAAATATAAAATAAACTACAAGGCATAAGCTGCCCCATTTCAAAACTGACTTCATGATGTTCCTAGCTTTAAACGGCGAATTTTCACTTGTCCAGGCAAATCAGATTCTACTATATCGATATCTAATATGCTTACACCGGATTTTTCAAGTGACTGCAACCAACTCAAAATGTCATTAAAGGGAGCTTGATCGATCCACACTTGCAATTCTTCACCCTGAGGTTGCATCCGTGAAATAGCAATGTTCATACGACTAGCTGATTGATTCACTGCTTGAGGCAATGAACCCGAAAAACTCGCATTTTTGCCGCCACTAGCACGCAGTTGCGCCGCTCTATTGGCATTTTTTTGTACCCAATCAAGTAATTCGGTTTGATTCTTTACCGCGGTTTGCCCTCGTTCTATTGACGTGTTCAGAGGTGACCAAATGCCCCAATAAAATATGGCGACTAACACCAACACTGCAGAAATAATCACTAAACGCTGCTCACGCTCACTGAGTTGTAAAAACGTACTTTTGAGTTTATCCATATTAACTCCTAATCGACAAAGAGCCGATTACTTGATTGTCTTTTTGGTTAATCGAACCTTGTTCAACGGTAAACCCTTGGGCTTCTGCTTGACGCTTAAACTTGTCTAAGGCATCAAAATTACTGGCCACGATTTGAATACGTAATTCTGAACGGCTGCTGTCAAAACGCATGGTTTGTGGTTTTACTTTTGATTCTTCAAATGCGGGTCTAAGTTGACTCAACATAATTAACATCGACGCCCCGCCACCACCTTGTTCCAAGGATTTCATTTGACGCGTCATAGTGGATCTGAGATCGCGATATGCACCAGCATTAGGAAATGCACGTTTGTACTCACTACTAACCTGTGCCTTTAAATTAGTCAGTTGTTCGTCTAATCTATTCTGCTCAAGGCTTCTATCAATTAAGGTGGTGAACAAGGCAATTACCGCTAACACTGCAGCTAAACGCCATTTTTTCCATTGGCCACCAACCTTGTTGTTAATTTTGTACTCGCCTTGTAGCAAGTTAAATTTGGCTGATAGTACTCCCTGTGCTAACACTTTCATGGGTAACTCAAGAGGCATCACCGATACCTCTAAATTCTCTATATTCGACAAATCTGTAGCAGAATAATCATTAACCAAAAGCACCTGATCTGTTTGTTTAGTATGTTGTCGAGCAAGATGATTAATGGCTTGTATTAGCCAGTCTCTCTCTCCTTGTAGGCCAGCCCAGTCATCTTTGCGAACCAACATTTGTTGACCAAGTTCCAAGACTGACCATGCGTTTTCATCTGCCAATGGCAATGCCAACACGTCGGGTATGAGCTGATCGCAAACTAAACCCGCGTCTTCGATTATATTCAGCCAACTTTGTAGTTTTTCTTTGTTTACTACTGCGACAGCTTGTTTATTACCATTTTTTGGGCCAAGAGCAAAAAATTGCTGGGCAATATCGCCACTTATTTCTTCTTCCAATATAAACGGAATAGCAGCTAAGGCTTTGCGCCCTGCTTTTGCAGGCAACTCTACCCACTTCAGCAAAATGTCGCTGGTGGGCACTAAGGCACAAATTGGCCTTCTGCCCGCCCTTTCGGCTAAGGACGTTAATTGTGCTGCATCGGGTAATTCACCCGAGGCAATAATTTCGTTTTGTTGGCTAGACCACACAATCCAATGAATGGATTCATCTGGATTAGCGCCTAAGCGCACTACTAACTGTTCCATAAGGTTTATATACCTTGTTGGTTGTTATGGATTAAAAACTTTATTCTATTAAAGGCCAGATTACTAAAGGCATTTAGCTAGAAACCACTAAAGTCTCGCCTGATCACAATGACATTATTATTTGTATCCACTTTAAATAAAGTTTGCATTGCAAAGGTGGCATCATTGTACTTGGTCTTGGTATGTAAAATAAAATGGTCTGTTTTAACCGCAAACCAAGATTTCTGTTCAGCAGTAAGATTTGAAGCTTGGATACTTGGATCGTTTAAAAACACATTCACATCCTTAAAGCCATCCGGTCCCCGACTTGCAAGTAAGGATTTAGCATCAGATAAATTCAGTTTGGTGGCGGCGACGATAACAGCCGCGTTTTCTTCTGTTACTGTATTCACATTAATTGAAAATGTATTGGTATTAGGTAATACACAGACCAATTTAAGTAATTCCTGCAACCAAGAGGCTTCGACGCCATGGATTAAGCGCAATTCTGACTTATGAACCATAAAGTTATTAGCCGCAATATAGGGGAATTGGCGGCTCTCGTATTCACTATCTTCTGCCCCTATCCCCGTTGGATTACTATCTTTGTCTAACCAGTCGACTAATGAGTCGCGCAAAAGGTCGATATTATAGCTAGATATACTGGGTTCAACTTGTTGCAGTAACCGGTAAAATGCTTCTTTTCGTTCCTCCAACTTGCTGGTGTCAGGCTCTTGTAGCGCATTGAGATTAAAGCAACTTTGCATATCAACTAATTGAGCTTGGATCCCCCCCCCTTCAATCGGATACACAAATTCTTGATTCCAAGGCTGCTCAAGGTGAATAATGTCAGGATTTTCATCTATCAGTTGTTTGATAGATTTTCGCGCATACTGCTCAGCTCCCATGGCATACCAATAGGCCTGATTATTGTCTTTTATGTTAGACGCGCGCTTAATTTGTAACTGTAAACGGCCACCCATTTCTGTGGCAAGTACACTAACGATAGCCACAATTAATAATACAATGATTAAGGCTACGCCTTGTTGATGGTGTTTGCGTTGATTCATACGCCGTTTGCCAATATAAACTCACGACGAATTTCACCAAAGGTTTTACTCACTATGGTGACAGAAATAGCAATGGGCAGGACCGGTCCAGAATAGGCTTCTTCCCACTCTTCGGGATCTTCTAGGCGCTCAACCTCGGTTAAAAAGCTGACACGAAAATCTTCAACATCTGTCAATAGAACTTTTACTTTAGGCTCGTAACCAATCACATTGTCAACATAGTTACCGTATAAACGTTGTAGCTGCTGTTCTTGGATGCGGTAACCGACAGCTTGCAAGGTGCTGCGTGGTAATAACATCTGTGGGTTATACCAACCTACTCGCACAAAACCAAGGCCATCCGCATCGCTATCAAAAATGTCTTCCCCGCCAGATATGACAGCTGCAACGGGTTCACCATTAACTTGCAAATTACGGGGCACAATCTGCAATATATCTCTTTCAATGGTCAGCATAGCCCGCTGTAATTCTTCTAACTTAGCAAAACGTTCAGAAGACAGTTGATCGCTGTTAATAACTGAATTAAGTACTCCAGTACTTGCCAGGCCAATGATGCTGAAAATAGCCATGGCCACCAGTATTTCTATTAAGGTAAATCCACGACTTTGATAACTTTGCTTAGTTAAATGGCCTATCATTTGGTAATTTGCTTGGCAATAAAGGTGCTGGCTGAGGTGACGGAGCCGGTATATTGCTCGTCCAGTCCAACAGACACCAATACCTGCACCATGTCCGAGTCACTCGTTTTATTAACTCGCTGCTGCCAGTACCATTTTCGACCCGCCATTTCTTGCTGGCCTTTTAGATTGTTTTTGACCGGCCAAGTGTTATCTATATGTAATTGTGTGAGACGATTGTTGGCAACCCAAGTAGCAAAGGTAATATCTTCAATTTGCCCTACACCTGTCAGATGATCGCTAGCAGCTTTCATAATAGCCGTGCCGGTTAACGCAAAGATAAATAGGGCTATTAGTACTTCAAGTAACGTCATCCCAGAAAGGTATTGATGATGTTTTTTGTACACAAGGTTAGGGCGCATCGAGGGGCCCTTCTGTTGTTATTGGTGGGCTGTCTTGACCACTAATTCGGAAATAGGAGGGTAACTCATTACTAAACTCTGGCTCAAAGGCCATAGTGATAGAAAAGGGAGTGATTTCACCACTGGAAAAAATAAAAATTTGTGGTGGGTCGAGTCTTTTTTCTTCCTCATTACCTATTTCAACCCCTTCATCGGAGACAGAAAGTTCTTCATCAAATACGCCACTACTAAAAAAGCTGTCTTCGGTTTCCCAAGGTAAGTCGGTTAAAGATAATTCCAAAGTGAACAACTCGGGCAATGTATGTTTGGCAAAGGTGTTATCACCTTCAAGTTTTTGCCATTGTTGTTCTTCATCTAAGTACATAAAATAATAGCTGTTACTTTCGTCTTCGACTCTTAAGCCCAATTGTCTTTGGTTTAATACGGCGAAATCAGAGGCCATATTAAATACTACTTGCAAACGTTGGGTTTGTTTCTTGAGTTTGTCTTGACCGCTTTCGCCGGAATAACTGAGCACCACTGCCCCCATTGCTAACCCCATAATAAGCAACACCAGCATCACCTCTATTAAGGTAAAACCAGCAGCTTTGGCAAAAGGAGTGGGGCGAGTTGTCATTCTAGTGGATATTCAATGACACTAATTTAAGTAATCGTTTAAATTCCAGTTACCAATATCATCTTCAGTTCCAGCCTCGCCATCTGGGCCATTAGAAAATATATCAACCTGGCCTAGTTCACCTGGGCTAAGCAATTGGTAGGGATTGTTCCAAGGATCATTAGGCAAACGCGTTATATAACCGTTTGCTCTGTAGTTGCGAGGGATCGGGTCAACAGTAGGTTCGCTGACCAGGGCCTCTAATCCTTGTTCTGTGGTGGGAAACACATTGTTGCTCAATTTATATTGGGTCAAAGCATTTTCTAAGCTTTGTATATCAATGGCCGCGGTTTTAATTTGTGCTTCTTCTTGATTACCGAGTATTTGCGGCGCGATCATGCCCGCCATGATGCCGATAATTAGCAATACCACCATAACTTCAATCAGGGTAAAGCCTGCGTTTTTGCTGTTGTTTAAAGAGTCACGTTGTTTCATTAGATATTCACCATAGAGTTTAAAGCCATAATAGGTTGCAGGATCGCCAGTACAATAAAGAGTACAACGGTTGCCATAGTCACGATTAAAATAGGTTCGAATACTTTGAGTGATACTCCTACCAAAGATTCAAATTGTCTGTCTTGATTATCTGCAGCTCGCCCTAACATTTGTTGTAATTCACCACTGCGCTCACCCGATGCGATCATATGCATCATCATGGGGGGAAACATTTTGGTTTGTTCTAGTGATGCTCTTAAGCTCGAACCTTCCTTTACAAAACCAGCAGCGGTATTGACGGCAGCTCTTATCTGTAAGTTCTCCAAAACTTCGCTGGAAATCCGCATGCTTTCTAATAATGGCACGGCGCTGGACGTCAAAATGCTCAATGTACGAGCAAATCTTGCGGTGTTTAAGCCTTTTGATAATTTTCCAATAAAGGGCAAGCCAAGAATAAATTTGTGGTAACGCTTTTTCATCACAGGTTGCTGCAATACCCGATTGACTATCACTATCAGTGTCACTAACACAATCGCCAGTGCTAAGCCGTAGGCTTGTAAAAACTCGCTCACATCAATCAATATCTGAGTGATGGTGGGTAAATCTTGCCCCATATTTTGAAACTGGCCAACAATTTTGGGAACCACCACAGTTAACAGTAATATCACTATGGCAAAGGCAAAAAACATCATAATACTAGGGTAAACCATGGCCTGAGTAATTTGACTTTTGGTTTGCTGGCGTTTTTCGGTGTAATCAGCTAAACGATTGAGAACGGTATCCAGATGCCCTGATTTTTCGCCTGCGGCAACCATAGCGCGAAACAAATCATCAAATACGTGGGGAAATTCTGCCATAGCATCAGCCAAGGTGTGACCTTCTACTACTTTACTGCGCACGGCCATCATCATATTTTTTTGACGTGGTTTTTCGCATTGCTCGGCAACCGCTAGCAAGGCCTCTTCGATAGGTAAAGATGCTTCCACTAAGGTAGATAATTGCCGGGTAAGTAGCGATAGATCCGCCGCAGATATGGTGTTTTTAAATAAACTGAAGCCTGCTTGTGATTTGCGTTCCTTTTCAGCGACTTGATCAACCTGCATGGGGATAAGTCCCTTTTCACGCAGCTGTTGACGTATTTGTCTTGGGTTATCACCCTCCAAAACACCCTGTTTGGTTTTGCCACCTTTATCCATGGCTTGATATGCATAAGCAGCCATTTAATCTTCCCTTGTGACTCGCAACACTTCTTCAAGTGAGGTAATGCCTAACAACACTTTGCCACAACCATCATCACGAATACTCGGCGTGTTTTGGCGAATATACTTTTCAATCGCTTGTTCACCATGACCTGTATGCACCAGCTCACGTATGCCTTCGTCTACTACTAATAATTCATGAATACCGGTTCTGCCACGATAGCCCGTTTGATTACACGCGGCGCAGCCTTTAGGTGAGTGAATAGCATGTCCAGAGGCATCTGCTGATTTTAAGCCTAATATCTGACATTCTTGCTCACTAGGCACATGGGGAATTTTGCACTCTGGGCATAAGGTGCGTACTAGACGTTGTGACAATACTGCCAACAAACTAGAGGATAATAAAAAAGGTTCAATACCCATGTCTTCCAAGCGAGTAATGGCACCAGCAGCGGTGTTAGTGTGCAACGTTGACATCACTAAATGCCCAGTCAAACTAGCTTGTACGCTAATTTGTGCTGTTTCTAAATCTCGAATTTCACCCACCATGACCACATCAGGATCTTGGCGCAATATTGCCCGCAGACCTCGAGCAAAGGTCATATCGACCTTGGCGTTAACTTGGGTTTGACCAATGCCTTGTAAATCAAATTCTATGGGATCTTCAACGGTTAAAATATTGCGATCTTTGGAATTAATTTCACTTAAACCCGCATACAAAGTAGTCGACTTACCTGAACCTGTAGGACCTGTTACCAAAATAATGCCGTGGGGTTTGCGCACTAAGACAGAAAAGAAATCGCGATTGGTCTTAGTCATACCTAAGTCTTGTAAATTTAGGCGTACATTGTTTTTATCGAGTAATCGTAAAACCACACGCTCGCCGTGACTTGAAGGCATAGTGGATACTCGCACATCAACCGCACGACCTGCAATACGTAAGGTTATACGACCATCTTGTGGGACTCGTTTTTCTGCAATGTCCATTTTTGACATGACTTTGATACGGGATACTAACATCGAGGCCATCTTACGATTGGGACGTAAAATTTCTCGTAAAACACCATCGACTCTAAAACGCACTAAAAGTTGGGTTTCAAAGGTTTCTATATGAATATCTGACGCGCCTTCCTTGATGGCTTCACCTAACATGGCGTTGATGAGTTTGATAATAGGGGCGTCGTCTTCGCTTTCTAACAAATCTTCGGTGTCGGGTATTTCTTCGGCCAGACTAAACAAATTGCTTTCGTTGCCAATGTCTTCCATTAACTGCTTGGCTGCAGATGAATCACGTTGGAAAGCACGAGTTAAAATAGACTCAAACTTATCGAGCTCGATTTCCTTAAGACGAAATTCAGCCCCTAAAAAGCGCCTGACTTCTGCAAACACTTGAAATTTAGTATCTTGGGTGTGATACAAAATAGCCGGATCTTCGCCTGTATCGAGCAACACTTGATGACGTTTAGCAAAGCTAAAAGCTAATTGTTTGTGCTCGGGCTCGTCAATCGGTGTATCGAGATCAGCGCCTGCCTCTAGCAATGCCTGCTCTTCGGCATCCGCTACGCTTATGTGGGCGGATGACATATCTAGTCCTTATCCTCTGCTTTGTCTTTGTTCAGCAGGTATTCTTCATAGGAAGGAGGCAGACTTAACGAGTCATCCCACTCCGGTAAAGAAGGGCCTTCGGTAAAGGGCATTAACGGAATACCCTGTGATTGACGTTTTAGTTGTTCCGCACGGATATATTGGTATTTTTTCTGACTAATACTATTCATGGTCACGCCATCACGGATTATTGTGGGGCGAATAAATACCATCAAATTACGCTTACGCACACTAGTAGAGGTTGACTTAAACAAGTGACCTAAAATCGGAATGTCTCCTAATAATGGCACTTTAGAAACGCTTTCTTGTACATCTTCGTCGATTAAACCACCCAACACTATGGTTCCACCGTCATCAACTATGACAGAGGTTTTAATTTCGCGTTTATTAATAATAACGTCAACTGAAGTTGCACCGCTGAGACTAGACACTTCTTGTTCAATCAACAATTGCACCGCAGTACCTTCGTTAATTTGTGGGGTCACTTTTAATTTTATACCCACTTCTTGACGTTCAACAGACTGAAAAGGATTGGAATTGCTTGAACCGGTGGTTGAGCCAGTAATAAGAGGTACGTCTTGACCCACTATAAAAAAGGCTTCTTCGTTATCCATAGTGGTCAGGTGAGGAGTCGCAAGAATATTTGAATTGGTGTCTGTGCTAACCGCTTGTAATACAGCGCCCCAGCCATCTTTTACGCCACCGAGCAAAAATCCATTTACGCCACCAAGTAAAGATGCCAGCGAAGTTAAATCTCCAAGTTGGGTTTTTTCAGTAGGTACAACAACAGGATCACCGCCTGAGGTTGTAGTAATAGAATCCACAATGACTTTGTCTTGCGCTTGGTCGACGGCAATAGCTAGTGACCCGATACCCACTACGCCATTATTAAACTGTGTACCACCGCCTTTTTCGTTAGCCCACTGCACCCCTAAAGTAGTGCCGTCACCTTCAAATACTTCGACAATGATGGCTTCCACTTGTACTTGCGCACGGCGCACGTCTAATTGACGTATCACTTCTTCGAGAGAGCGCATCATATCTGGTTCTGCGGTTATCACTAATGCATTTGAGTCTTCATGGGAATCGATGCTGACTTCACGAGTGCTGGCTTGGCGGCCCTTAGTGGCACCTTTCTCTTCGGCTTGAATGCTGGCGCTGACACCTTGCAATACTTTGACTAAATCTTCTGATTTTGCGTAATTTAAAAAGATGACACGGGTATTGCCACTGGTTTCCAGTTCTGAGTCCATGCGCTCGATTAAATTAACCAAACGTTTACGGGCTTTTATATCACCGCTTACAATAATGCTGTTGGTTCTATCATCGGCCACCACTCTAGGATCAGATTTACCCCCAGCGTTGGATTTTCCTTGGGACTTATTAATGCTGTCGATAATACGCACTAACTCGGTGGCAGAGGCGTATTTTAGGTTAATAATTTCGACTTCTTCGTCACCGGCTTTGTCCACACGTTCAATGATTTCAACCAAACGATTAACCACCGCAGCGCGACCTGTAAGCATCATAACATTGGACGCATCGTGGCTGACTACGTTACCACCGCCTGCCGTATCGTTGAGCTGGCGTAGCAAAGGAGCAAGCTCGCGCACCGGCACATTGTATACCGGCATAACACGTGTGATCATTTCATCACCGTCAAATGGACTGCCTTCTACAACGGGAATATTCGACGATTTAGCATCTTTTGAACGTATCACTTTAATCACACCACTGGACATTTCCACTGCTGAATAGCCGTACACTTGCAACACGTTTAAGAAAAACTGGTAATACTGCTCTTCAGTTAACAAGTCATAACTACGTACGGTGATTTTGCCCCGCACATTAGGATCTACTATGATGGTTTTCTTTAGGTTTTTGCCCACAATGTTGATAAATTCACTGATCTCAGTGTTTTTAAAATTTGGAGAATAGTCCGCTGCGGCCACTAGGCTCGAAACAGCAAAAAACGCACTGCCAATAACTAGGAGTAATCCTTTAAATACATTCGAGCGTTTGCGAACAAGCAAGCGATTGCGTGACATACACATCATATTTCTGGTTCCTCTTCCCCTTGGGGTAGATCAAGGTAAATAGTAATAATTTCTTCTTCGCGTTGCACAGACATTTGCAAAGAATTCAGTTCTTTAAGCATATTCATAGCCTCTAAGGCTTGTTGCATATCGGTTAAATCTAAGCCATTTATGTCAGTAATTACATCACCTGACTTTAGCCCCGCCGCTGCAAACAAAGCAGGCTTTCTACCTGGGCTAACACGATAGCCAGCCAATTCGCCATTCGGGCGGTGAGGCGATACAGCGATATAGTCAGTAAAATTGGCCGGTTGCTCTTGTAATTCTCTACTAGCTTGAATGGCGTCGTCAGATAATGTTCGCCGCTCTGGGCCTTGATCATCGGATTCTGGCCGTGAGACTGGGGAGCGGTTAGCCGTTTGTTTGGATTTTTTATTATAATCCACCCCATCCAACATCAAGGTTTCACTAGCGAGGCCATTTTTGATAATGACCCGATCGGCATACACTTCTTTTAATGAAGCGTTAGTGCCATCAATTTTTTCACCAATGCCATAGGTTTGCTGTTGATTACGATTCTCGATTATTGCAGCGCCTTGATCTTTTTCAGTGCTGGAGACTACACCTGTTAAGGTTAAGTTAAGTTGAGTGACAGGTGCATCTGTGACTACTTTTTCGGCAACTGGCTGTGCATTATAATCGCCAAACAGATTAAGGCGTTTGATGTCAGCCAAATTTAATCTGTTATTATCGGTGTTTAATGTGACAGATTGACCGTTTTGTAGACCAGATATATTGGTTACTTTGTCATTGTCAGCAGGTTGTGGCCACAAACGCCACGTCAGTTCAGCCGCAAATGAAAGCAGAAAAATTGCCAATAGCACAACCACTAACAAATTTATTTTTTGTTGGTTTTTGACTAGTTGGAGCCATAATTGATTAGCGGTATGATTAACGACTGTCATTGTCTCTCGGTGGGATGAATAAAGCTTAACCTTTAGTAACACTATTAGTCACGTTACTAATAGTGAAGTCATGATAACCAGTAGAAACAAGTGCTACAACTTTATTCCACCTTAGTTTCAAAAAAACATAAATTTATTGAGTCTATCCTATGCAAAAACATCTATCAGTAAACCTTAACATAAGACTTGATAAATGGCTTTGGGCTGCACGTTTTTATAAAACGCGCTCTATGGCCAAAGATGCGGTGCAATCTGGCAAGGTACAATACAACGGACAACGCTGTAAACCCGGAAAAATAGTAGAGTTGGGTGCGAGTCTAAAAGTTCCTCAAGGTTACGATATAAAAACCGTGCTGGTACTGCAGTTAAAGGAGCAGCGCCTAAGTGCACCACTTGCGCAATTGATGTATGAGGAAACGCCTGCCAGTGAAACGTTACGTGCTTCCAATGCAGAAGCACGTAGACTAAGTGCTTTTCATAGCCCTAAACCTGACCATCGCCCAGATAAAAAGCAGCGTCGTCAAATTATTCAATTTAAACAACAGTAATGAGCAAGGTATACCACATGGCATTTGATCAACTTCATCGATACTTATTCAACCAAGGCAACGTCAGAGGAGAGATGGTGCGTTTAGAAAAAAGTTTTCAGGCTATTTTAGATTCTTATCCCTACCCACCTGTTATCCAACAGCTTTTAGGTGAAATGATGGCAGCAGCCAGTTTGTTAACCGCCACTTTGAAATTTGAAGGTGATATTGCCATCCAAATTCAAGGAGAAGGTGCCCTTAGTTATGCGGTAATCAACGGCACACATAATCAGCAGTTAAGGGGGGTAGCTCGATGGGATGAAGCCCTAACCACACTACCTACAGATTTCAGTGGATTAATCCAAAAAGGGGTGCTGGTGATCACTATTACCCCAGAACAGGGCGAACGTTATCAAGGTATGGTCGCTTTAGATAAACCGACTTTGGCTGAATGTATTGAAGCTTACTTTGAACAATCCGAACAGTTAGCCACCAAAGTGATACTGCGAACTCAACTATTAGACAATCAAGCCAAAGCCTGCGGCATGTTTTTACAAATTTTACCGAGCAGCAGTGCAGCAACTGATAAAGCCGACACCGCATTCGAACACCTGAGTGCTTTAACAGATACCATCAAAAATGAAGAATTATTTGGGTTATCTGCTGAAGATATTTTGCATCGTTTGTATCACCAAGAAGACATTGAGTTATACCCTGCGACTAACGTGGTATTTAAATGTAATTGCAGCAAAGAACGCAGCGCTAATGCGCTTTCTGGTTTAAGTAAAGAAGAGTTGTTAGACATTGTAGCTAAAGACGGTGATATTAAAATGAATTGTCAATATTGCCACACTGGGTATAGTTTTGATGCCATTGATATTGAAAGCATTCATGCAGGGACGTTTAATATTCCTGTTGGTCGGGGCTAATCTTTTATTAACAATAATGCTAGATAGGGTGTAATAGCTAGTTGTGGTAGAGCAGACTTGATCTGACATTCAACATCACTAGAAACAACAGTTTAGAAGGAAAACTATTTTGAATTGACTACGACCCCTTTAAATTTTTAAATTGCGACCCCTTTAAATTGTTGCTTACAGTCTGATTGACTATTGCGAATTAGTGGATTGCACAGGACGTTGTATTCGAGAAGATAAAGCAGGTTGTATAGAACATAACCATAGTCCTATTCTTACGCGACTTGGCCAAGGCGAGAGTTTTGCTCCAATCCGCCTGAACCACAAAAATAGCGTTTCTCAAAGCCCGTAGCACAACATGGCTCATTCATGCTGCCTGCAATTTGAGCATGGAAGGACATTTAGCTGCTTTCATATTGTTTGATCCCAAATAAGCTCTAGTTACTAATTTTAAAATTAAATAATGACAAGAACGTCACAACTTTGTACTTGTTGATTACGCTATGGTTGGATACTTTGCTATTTTGGGTGTCTTAATAAGCTTTAATTTACAAACAACATAGTCACTTGTTAGTTGTGCACTTACTTCTCGCCTTTGTTGTAGCCGATTATACCGAAAACCAAAGCTACACATAAAATAACTATATCCAAATAAAATGGTGGTTTTTGAATGCTTAATAAAGTTCCAATGGTAACTAGAGCTAAACATCCAGAAGTGTATTTGTTTCTTGATTTTTCCATAATTCTAATTCCTTTTTTAATAATCGGAGTCGATTGTAAGTACAAAGCCGAGAGTCTACTAATACCACAGTGTATCATCGAAAAGAGCTTAGCAAGTTGAGGCCGGAATAACTGGCTTGAGATGGTTTTTTACACTCAAGGCCTTTTAGAATCTAGTCTGCTAATGTTTTCTTGATAGCTACATTCTTCAAAAGCCATTTCTATATAATGACTTTAATTATAACCTCTGGAAATTTGCACCAGCCCTATAAAACAGACTTCAAGTTGTGATTTGCGGATCATCTGGATTATTAAAATCTAGTGCCGCAGTACAAAATTACTTATAGACCCGATTTTTGGCATTGTTCACCTCCTTATTTTATAAACAGAAGCACACTACTAACACCTAACCCGAAGCTAATTAGTGAGCTTAAGGTTATGATCAGATATAGTTTTTTTGCTTTTTCTGGATCGCCAAACTCGGTTTTTTGCGTATCGTCAAGTTTGATCAATTCACCTTGGCGAACTTCAAATACAGAACATAAACTCATGGTTGTTTCTTTTGATGCTGCACCTTCTTTTTCAACTCGCTGAATGGTACGCAGACTCACATCACAAGCGTCGGCCAAAAGTTGTTGAGTCCAGTTATGTTTTTGTCTTAATGTTTTTATAGTATTGGGATTTAACTGCATTCCTTTAACCTCCCAATATTGTAGATAAGAAAACATATCCGACATACCCGCTTAAAAATCCAACTAAAAACCAGCTGCCTATAAACAATACCGCTTTTTTAGGATCTTTAAATAGAGATATCAATGATTGATCCTGCTGTTCCATAAGTTGTTTATTCTTATAGAAAGTACACTCGACTCTGCCAGTTAAATAATTTTTCATCGTATATTCTATTTGATAATCCATTTTTTCTAAATAAAATTGATGCTTGCTTTTTAATCCCAGACTGCGCTTACTACTGACTAAATCATCATTGATATAGACCTCTTCTTTACCTGTGAATGCACTACCAAAACAGGCGATTTGATTATCGCCATCTTGAAAGTAAAATTTATAGCCTATTTTTTTTGTATTTAATATGTCGCCTTTCATCATCGTAATCCTTGTTGAGTTGATGATGCTAATTTACTTTTTATTTTTATCTTTTACGCCGTCAGTAGTATGCCAGTTAGTATTTTGGCATATGACAGTTTTACTGTCATTTGTGGTTAGCATATGATTTGTAATAAGAATTTTCACTTTTTAATACATGTTTTTACAAATGTTAACTGTCATAAAAAAACAAGGATGAAGTGACAAGATATTTCAAATATCTAATAATTTTGCATGGTTAAAAAGGTAATTTTGGTTGATACATCTAGTTCGGAAGGGTGCAGAGCTTATGAAATGTCTGCTTTGGTGACGAAGAAGACCATCAAAATCAGTTTTTACGAGATAACTCTACGACTGTCATTGGCACAGGCTGTATAAAAACTATTAGAAGTTAGAACGTGATGAAATAATTCTCCACCGGCTTTCAATAATTTGACTCTTCACACAGCCTGGGCACAAAACTGCCTGTCAGATTGAGTGCCAATTCAAATAACGCTAACCCTGTACCCCATTTAAAAAAACATCAACTGCTTGTTCTACATGTTGGTTAATTTGTTGTTTGGTCGGATTAAAATTGGGATCTAGTAGGGCGTGGGTGTGCATATATCCTTTTACCATGCCTAGCAGTAACTGACTGGCATGTTGTGGATCGTTTACCTTAATGATGCCTTTGTCATTCAGTTGTTGTAGATAATTAGCTAATCCTTTTGGCCCTTCGACTAATGCATGTTGATACATCATGTCGCCAATGTCTGGAATATCCTGAACGGTATTAATCAGTAATTTAAACAAAGTCACCATATCGGGCTCTAATAGCTTGTTTAAAAAAGTAAAACACACTCTAATTAAGCTGGCTCTTGGTTCTTTGATGTTACCCTTATCAGCTAAAATTAGCGTAACTTCATTGATTTTGTATTGCAAAACAGCAATAAATAACCCTTGTTTATTGCCAAATTCAGCATAAATATTACGCCTTGAACCACCCGTTTGTTCGATGACCATTTGTAATGAAGTTCTGTGATAACCGTGTTTTAGAAATAGTGTTTCGGCACAGGATAATAAACGTTTTGCACGGTCTGATTGGTGTAGGGATAAATTCATAAGTATCTCTATTTTTGTCACTAACTAGCCCAACTATAAATCTTTTTTGACTTTGGTACCAGACAGTACCAAAATAGCTGGATTAAGCGGTACTTATTAGTACCGCTTTACTAAACTAATTTTTATTTGGAGACTTTATGCGCTTAATTTTATGCTTACCTGTGTTGTTTATTATGGCGTGTAGTGACAAGCCAGCAGATGACAAATCAGTAGTTCGGCCAATCGCATGGACCCAAGTATCACAACATGACTTTACTCAAATCAGGCGTTTGGCTGGGGTAGTAGAGCCAGTAGAAACGGCCAATCTTAGTTTTCTAGCCAGTGGCAAAGTGGACAAGGTGAATGTTAAATTGGGGCAAAGTGTCACCGCTGGTGATCAGTTGGCAAGCCTCGACCAACGGAGTTTTACGCTTAATTACCAAAGTGCTCAAGCACAGCTTGAGCAGGCAGACGCGACATTTGTCGAAGCCCAAAACGAATTTAACCGCTATGCTGAATTAGTCGAAAAAGGCGTGGTGTCGCGCTCTGGTTTTGATACCGCCAAGTCCAATTTTGAATCGGCTCGTAGCGCCAAAAATGTGGCCCAAGCGCAATTAGATATTTCCCGCAAGGACTTACAAGATAGCCGCCTATTGGCTCCTTATTCAGGCACTATTACTCAGCGCAATGTTGAGCCGTCGCAGCAAGTATCAGTTGGCCAAGCAGTTTTCGAAATTGAAGGTAAAGATGGTCTTGAAGTACAAGTCACAGTGCCCGAAACCATTATCCAAGAACTCAGTACCGGTATGATCTTACCGGTGCACTTTCCTGCTATACCCAAGATTACCTTGCAGGGCATTATTACCGAAGTGGGTGCAAGAGCGGCATCTGCCAATGCATTTCCTGTCAGTCTGGTGCTGCAAGATATTCCAACAGAATTACGTGCAGGCATGACCGCAGAGGTAGACGTGACCTATCGAGGCGCAAGCAGATCCAGCTATCAAGGGCAAAATATCCAAGTTCCGGTGTCAGCTATTCTGGCGGGGCAAGGCCAGCAAGCATTTGTGTTTGTGTTTGATCCACAACTAAAAATCGTTACTAAACGCCAAGTGCAAACTGAAAATATCTTGGATAATCAAATCTATATTTCTGAAGGCTTAGTTGCGGGTGAGATTATTGCCATCGCAGGTGTAACCTTTTTGCGCGATGGGCAAACAGTGAGTTTACTTGAACAAAAAACCCAACTGTTTAACTAAGGCTGAATGATGAATTTAACTAAAATAGCCTTTGATTATCGCCGTACACTGTTATTTGCAGTGGCCATTTTATTGATCAATGGTGTGTTTGCCTATTTTACCTTACCCACCAAAGAAGACCCCACCATCACCATTCGTGAGGCCACGGTGACGACCTTGTATCCGGGCATGTCTCCCGAGCGTGTTGAACTGCTTATTACCAAAACCCTTGAAGAAGAAATCCGTAAAATGCCCGAGGTAGAAAAATTACGTTCTACTTCATCTACAGGCATGTCGGTGATCCATGTGGAAATCTATGACCGCTACTTTAACCTAGATGACATTTGGCAATCTCTACGTAACAAAGTTAATCAGGCTCAAGCGCATTTGCCTGATGGCACCCAAGCTTCGATGGTAAACGACGAGGTGGGCGATGTATCTGTTATTACCCTAGCCCTAACAGCAGATGGTTTTGAGCATGGTCAAATGTTTGATATTGCAAAACATGTGCGGGATAAACTTTATGCCATTGCCGGTACCAAAAAAATCGATCTTCATGGGGTACAAGCCGAACGTATTTTTATCGAGGCATCGAATGCCAGATTAGCGCAACTCGGGGTTTCACCTAATAGCTTAATCAACGAGCTACAAAATCAAAATATCATCAGCTCAGGTGGGCAAATCGACACCGGTAAAAAGTCGTTTATCATTGAGCCTACGGGTAACTTTGATTCGTTAGAGGAACTGGCCAATACCTATATTCGCTTAGCGGATCGCAATGATTATATCGCCCTAAAAGACATAGTGACGATTCATCGTGGTTATATCGATCCTCCCGATAAAGTGGCTTATATCAATGGTGAGCAAGCCATTATGTTTGCCATCGCTATGTTGCCTGAATACAACATCCTCGAATATGCGCCAAGAATAATGGCCAAAGTAGATGAAATTCAAAATTCTTTACCCATAGGGTATCAGCTAAAGATAGCCACTTATCAGGCCGAACAAGTAGAGCAAACAGTGCGCGGCGTGTCGGTTAATGTATTGCAAACCCTTGCCATAGTGTTGGTCGTAGTGGTGCTATTTTTGGGTGTTCGCAGCGGTTTAGTGGTGGGCACTATTGTGCCTTTTGTGATGTTGGCCACACTTTCCATTATGCAGTTTAGCGATATCAACTTGCAGCGTATGAGCCTTGCCACGCTGATTATCGCGTTAGGATTATTGGTAGATAACGGTATCGTGATTGCCGAGGATTTTAAAAGCCGCTTAGAAAAAGGCCAAGACAGGCTTGATGCCATGTTACAGGGGGGTAAGGAACTGGCTATCCCTTTACTTAGCTCTTCTGCCACAACCATTTTGTTCTTTTTACCTTTGATGTTGGCCGAGCATGTTTCCGGCGAGTATACCCGTTCAATCTCATTGGTGATCTTAATCACATTACTCACCAGTTGGGTTTTAGCTTTATGTGTGACTCCCATCTTTTGTTACTACTTTATAAAACTACCCAAAAATCAGTCTGCGCAAAGCAAAAAGTTAGATAAGGCATACGGGTATTACGAAAAGTTCTTACATGGCTTACTCGCGCAAAAAGCGTTATTTGGCTTGGGTATGGTGCTGGCATTTGTACTGGCAGTGTACGGATTAGGGATGTCTGCTAAACAATTTTTCCCCGATTCTGACCGAGATCAAATTTTGGTCTACGTTGACTTACCTAATGGCACGTCATCCCGCGAAACCGACCGGCAGATGCAAGAAATTGCCCAGTGGTTTAATAATAAACAACAGTTCCCTTACGTTCAAAGCCACGCTGCCTATGTTGGATATGGCGGGCCTCGTTTTGTATTGTCACTTTCTCCCATTGACCCCGCTGATAACAAAGGGTTTATGGTACTGAATATCGCGCCAGAAAATGATATTGAGGCGTTAACCAGCAGTATCGACCGTAGCCTTACCATGGCTTTTCCGAATATTTCGGCGCGGGTGACTAAGATGTTTCTTGGTCCCTCCGACTCCAAAACGATTAAAATTCAGGTTAAGGGGCCAGATAAGGACGTTATATATGCCAAAGCTGAACAAGTGATGGACTTGCTACATACCATTCCAAATACCCAAGATATTCGAAGTGACTGGGAAAACCGGATTATTAAGGTGGTGGTAAAGGTTGATCAGCAACGAGCCAGGCGAGCTGGTGTCACTTCTGCCGATATTGCTAATTCACTGCAAAGTTATTTTGCGGGGGCAGGTGTAACAGAATTTAGAGAAGGTGACGATATCATTCCCGTGATGTTCAGAGCCAATGCCAATGAACGCTCAAATCTGGACAGATTACGTTCCCTAAATGTGTATTCTCAAGCCAGCGGGCAAGCCGTGCCGCTTTTTCAAGTGGCTGAATTTGCACCCATTAATCAATATTCAAAAATACAACGGGAAAATATGTTTCGCACTGTCAGTATTGAAGCGCGTAATACGCGGATGGCAGCGGAAGATTTAAAAGTATTAGTCGATGCTAAATTGCAAAAATTAGCCGAGGACTTACCCACTAATCATTTAATCGAATACGATGGGGTGATTGTTGAATCTGCAACGGCTCAAAAAGCCTTAGCAGCCAGCATGCCGCTGGTACTTGGATTG
>Ga0115567_10000158_pt1 | contig 64766 bp, 58 predicted proteins | sample COGITO_mtgs_1204_2_FD_88679 | JGI IMG/M metagenome (GOLD analysis project Ga0115567, IMG submission 88679) | Pelagic marine microbial communities from North Sea - COGITO_mtgs_120412 | ecosystem: Environmental > Aquatic > Marine > Epipelagic | place: Germany:Helgoland, sampling site Kabeltonne...
GAATGAGGTGCGCGGCTCATATGTATAGGGGGTGCGGTGGCTGACGGTTGGCCTGATGGCGGTGCGCAAGATGCCAAAGATAATCAAAACCAGATGCGCTACCGAGATCATGACAAACATAGATGAGGGCCCAAAAGCCCCCATCAAAAGTGCCGCCATTAAAGGGCTAAAGATAGCACCGATCGCATAAAGAAACATCATCGCGGCCGACAGCTCGACCCGTTCATAGTCTTGGGCAAAATCATGTGCATGGGCGGTTGATACAGAATAGATCGGCATGGTTGAAAATCCAAAAAGCCCAACAGAAATGAAAATACCCCAAGGGCCAAAAGGGGATAGAAAAATGGTCGATCCGCATGCAAAGATACCCGCCACCGATAGGCCAATCAGAACCGAACGGCGGTCATATTTGTCGGCCAGCCAACCCACAGGCAGTTGAGCCAAAGCCCCACCCAAGACATAGGCCGCAAGAAACAGGGCGATTTGGTCAGGGTGCAAGCCCACCTCGATTCCATAAATAGGCCCAACCATCCGAAACGCCGCCCCCGTGACGCCCGACACAATCACCCCAATCGACCCAAGCGGCGACTTGGCCCAAGCCAACATCGGCCGCAATCGTGGCGCGGTTGGCGCGATGGGTGAGGGGGCCTTGGACACGGTGATTGGGAAAATTGCCGCACAGCATAAAAGCGCCAATAGATTATAAGAGATATAAGACGCTGGGGTCAAAACGGCGATGAAAAGCTGCGCCCCCAAACTGCCGCCAATATCAACAATACGGTAAATCCCCATCGCGCGGGCGCGGTTTTCATTAGTGACGCGCCCCTGAAGCCAAGCCTCGATCACAGTATAGGACCCCGCCACGCAAAGGCCGATCATGATGCGCATCCCCGCCCAAGCATAGGGGGCTATGATCAACATGTGGGCCAAAATCCCAATGGTACCTGCGGCGGTAAAGGCGGCAAAGGCGCGCGCATGGCCGACATCACCGATCAAACGCGGAGCCCACCAACAGCCGAGGAAAAAGCCGAAGAAATGCGCCGATCCCAAAAGACCAATTTCACCTTTGCTAAAGCCCAGACTTGCGCCTGAAATAGCATCAAGCGGCGCAAGACCGCCTGCGCCCAGTTGTAAAAATATAACCGATAAGAACAATGAGGCAAAAGATATGATCAGACGCATAGTACCCCGTTTTGGCGTAGTTTGCGCTTTTTAACCGAAAGGTAAAAGGGGCTTAATTAGCTGTTTTGACCCCGCCCTAAAGTGCGGTGGTGGCCCCTGATTTTTTTAAAATCCACTGTGCTGGCGGTGCAAGGCGGGCGCGCAACCGCTCAAGCTGCCATCTGGGTTCAGGATAGGTATGAGCCAAATGAGGATCTTGGCTTGGGGTGGAGCGAATATGCCAGCGGCTTTCAATCCCCGCAGCTCCACCTATATGCGGTGTCAAAATTATCCCCAAAGGGGCAAGGCGACCTGCTTGCCCTGCGGCAAGAGCCCCTTGCTCGGCCGCCAGATGCAGGCGACGCACGGGCGTTATGGCGGGGATGTCGACCAGATCGGTAAAAATAAGCGAAATGGCCCCGCTGCGCAGCGCCTCTTCCATTGTCCACAGCATATCTTCAGTGCGGCGCGCTTGGGCGAAGAGCACACGTCCCGGATCGGTAAAGTCATGAAGTCCATCTGGAAATAAACGCTCTGCCTGCCAGCCTGCAAAAATCCATAAAACAGGCCCCGTGGTCTGCCCCATCAGCACCGCTGCCAGACTACGGCGCGCGGGCCCGCAAAACTCGTGCACCCGTGCGCGCATCAGCCCCAACTCTTTGGCCAAAGGCTGCAAGGTGGCGCGCGAAAAACGGTGCGGATCATGTGGCATGGGTTGAGTCGACATGTGCTCAACATTATAATGTTTATGTTTTGTTCTCAATACTATTTATACCCGTGCAATCGGCACTTGCCACCAGTACAAGGCCAGCTAGGTTGTGGGAAAAGCAAGGCAGGACTTATGATGAAAAAAATCCCCTTAGGCGATACTGCTATGATGGTTTCTGAGTATTGTTTGGGAACAATGACTTGGGGTAGTCAAAACCCTGAACGAGAAGCCCATGAACAAATGGATTACGCCCTAGAGTATGGCGTGAATTTTTGGGATACGGCCGAAATGTACCCCACAACCCCAATAAGCAAAGACACGGTCGGCCTGACGGAAAGCATTATCGGAACTTGGTTTGCCAAGCATAAACGTGAAGATGTGATCTTGGCTACGAAAATCACAGGCGAGGGGCAGGCCCTTGTACGCGAAGGTAAGGTGATTGACGCGAAGACCATGCGCCAATCTGTCGATGGCTCGCTTGCTCGTCTTCAAACCGATTATATCGATCTTTACCAGCTGCATTGGCCCAACCGCGGCTCTTATCACTTTCGCAAGATCTGGACCTATGCCCCAAAGATCAACCGCGCAGCCGTTGAAGACAATATGAGCGAGGTTTTAACCACGGCCGCCGCTTTGATCAAAGAGGGTAAGATCCGAGCTATTGGCCTTTCAAATGAAAGTGCTTGGGGGGCGGCAAAATGGTTATCTTTGGCCAAAGAATTGGGCCTGCCACGCATGGCCTCGGTGCAAAATGAATATTCGCTTTTATGTAGGCAGTTTGATAGCGACTGGGCTGAACTTTCTAGCATGGAAAATATGCCACTTTTGGCCTTTTCGCCGCTTGCGTGCGGACTTTTGACCGGGAAATATGCGAATGGTAGGGCTCCCCAAGGGTCGCGCTTGAGCATAGCGCCCGCTTTGGGTGGGCGCATGACGGCGCAGGTGTTTCAGGTGGTTGACGCCTATTTAGATCTAGCAAAGCAGCATGGATTGGCCCCAAATCAAATGGCTTTGGCCTTTTGTCGCTCGCGGCCATATCCCAATATTCCGATTTTTGGGGCAACGACTATTGCGCAGCTTGCCTCAAACATTGCTGCGGCTGACATCACACTGTCACCCGAGATTTTGGTCCAGATTACCGCACTTTATCGCAGCCTGCCGCCCGCCTATTAATCGAGGGTTCAAAAGCCGTGCATATGTTTGGCCCATTGCAGGCCGATCATAGCTCCCTTAAGGCGCGGTAAAAGATAAAGGGACAGCACAATTGCTAAGCTCGAAAGCCCGAGTGCAAAGGGCAGTGGATCGGGCCGGTAGGCAACAAAAATATAAAGCATCAAAGGGGCCAACACATGGCCCACGATCAAAATCGTCAAATAGGCCGGCCCATCATCGGCGCGTTGGTGGTGCAGCTCAAGCCCACAGTTGGGGCATTCATGCGCCACTTTTAAAAAACCACTCATCATAGCGCCTGTGCCGCACTGGGGACATTTTCTGCGAAACCCACGTTTGAGGGCCGAGGAAACGGGGCGATCTTCGATCTGACTAAGTGGCATGATCTCTCCTTTTGTTCGGAGCTTTCTACTCGAGTTTTATCCATTTGTTGAGCTAAATCGCGTACGCACACTGCGGCTCGCTGTCACGCCCTTGAGACCTATATCTATTTTTTTCAAAAAAATCATCCTGCAGCGACGGAAAGTATGACCGCGCGCGTTTAACCTTATGCAAGACGGCCAAAGGGGCCTTCTGAGTAGGAGTATAAAATGACCAAAACTTTAATAAACAGTAGCCTTATCGCGCTTGTCGCCGTATGGACCTTGGGTTTGGTATCTGCCGCACAGGCCGCCCCTATGAAGGGCAACCTGTTTCAAAATTTGATGGCAGAATTTTCCGTTGCTGATGCGGATAGTAATGGCGTTCTAAGTTCGGATGAATTGGCCGAGTATAGTAAAAGAAAAAGCGAAGCCAAAATTGCTGAAATGGACACGAATACCGACGGTGAAATTGATGCAGCAGAGTTGACCGCTAATATCAAATCCAAAAGCGACGAGATGGCCGCTAAGCGTGCCGCGAAAATGATCGAAAAGCTTGATGCCGACGGAAATGGTACCCTGAGCACGAGTGAGTTTCCCAAAAAATCTATGCCCAATCGTATTTTTAACCATATTGATGCAAACGACGATGGTGCGCTTAGCGCCAATGAAATTGCCACCGCTGCGGATAAAATGTCCATAAAGGTCAAACATGGCGGCGAAGGTAAGGGAGAGGTCAAAAAACATAAGAAAGGCTGGTTCAGTGGTGGAAATAAGCCTATAAATTGACCGAGATTCCCTTCTGGGACTTGGCTTTCGTGAGTGATTGGCCTGATGCAAATGCCTTTAGATTCCCCCAGCTATCTAGACGACCAGGCTCTTTTAGCGCAATTTGCCAAAGGAGATCGCGATGCGGCGCGGAATTTGACCTTGCGCTTTACCCCACGTTTGATGCGCTATGCAATCAGGATGCTGTCTGACCGCCTCGAGGCGGAAGATGTGGTGCAAGAAACTATGTTGCGGCTTTGGCACCAAGCACCCTTATGGCAAGCGGGTGGCGCTAAAATTGAGACTTGGCTGTATCAGGTGGCGTCACATCTTTGCATTGATCGCTTACGCAAACGAAAAAAAGGTTTCAGCGTAAGTCTTAACGATATAGATGAGCCAGGTGATGAACAGCCAACGGCCGAGGCAGGCTTGATGGAAAAAGACCGTCAAATAGCTCTTTATAAGGCTATAGACCTTTTGCCAGAACGCCAAAGGCAGGCTATTGTTTTGCGCCATATCGAAGATTTGGGAAATGGTGAAATTGCGGTGATTATGGGCATTGGAATCGAAGCGGTTGAGAGTCTTATAGCATGGGCCAAACGCAATTTGGCGGCCATTTTAGCCGGACGTCAAGACGAATTGATGAAAGATGAGGTGCATTAGATGAGAAAAGCCAATCTTGATGATTTTTTCGCGCAAGCAAGAAGCCAACCGCCAGAAGTGTCTTTTGACTTACAATCGCGGATTTTAAGTGATGCCTTTTTGATGCAAGATCAATGGGCAAGAAAAGCTGCTCCGATTAACAGTTCTAATCTATGGTTCGACGTGGCGAAGCATTTTTTTGCTGAGCTTGGTGGCGCAATGAGTATTTCCAGCGTTTTGGCCGCTGCCCTTTCAGGCATGTGGGTTGGCTTTGCCCCCCCCGCGGCTCTTGCCGATGTTTTTCCCGCTTTTTTGACTACTCAACAAAGCGATATTTTTGACCTTTTACCCAGCGATAATGAATTTCAATGAGGCCTGCGATGACCCAGAACCAGCCCCCTTTAAGTGCGCCCGCAAAAGCTTCTTTGTCGCGATCGTTTAAGCTCGTGTTAACTTTTTCACTTGCGCTTAATGTTGCAGTAGTGGGGATATTCTTTGGTAGCTTCCTCCGCGACGGGCCCTATCGTGCAAGGGCCGCGATGGGTGATGTCAGCTTTGGTGCCTATACCCAAGCCCTTAGCCCCGAAAGTCGCCAAGCCCTGCGCCAAGCTTTTCGTGACAATAAGGCTCCAAAAGAAAATCTACGTTTTCCTTTTGAAAGTGTAGTTGCCGCATTGCGGGCAGAACCTTTTGATCCTTCTGCTTTTGCGTCTTTACTTGAAGAACAAGCCAAAATCACCGCACGTCGTTATGATATGGGGCAGACGTTGTTTAATGCCCATATAAGCGACCTTTCCAAAACGGAAAGACAGGCTTTTGCTAACCGCTTAGAAAGTATGGCTAAGCGTGCTAAAATACGCCGCGATTAATCCGCAGATTTCCTGATTGAAACATGTTTAAAATCCGCCATCTCTATCCCGTTTGATGCCACTTTAATTAAAATTTTAGGTTCAAAGTTAAGATATCCTTTCCAAAGGTAAATAAATCGTTCTAGTTAAGCATGCCTTGCCGTTTTTGCACGGCAGATTGGTGGGAAAATGGCGCAGTCTGTGGATCAAGCACAAATTTTGGGCCTGCAAGCCCTGACCTTTATCGCCAGCGACGAGGCACTTTTGTCCGTTTTCCTAGCTGCAAGTGGCGCATCAGGGGGAGATCTGGCCCAAGGAGCGCGCAGCCCAGTTTTTTTGGCTGCGGTGTTAGATTTTTTACTGCTAGAAGATGCGACGGTCATCGCATTTTGTGACGCCCAAAACCTGCCTTATGATGCGCTGATGCGCGCAAGGTTGGCTTTGCCGGGCAGCGGTGCAGATGATCATTCTGACTTTTAAGTAAGCAACAGCCAAGGAAACCATATGCGCGCGACTATTCAAGGACTATTGTTCGATAAAGACGGGACACTGTTTGATTTTGCGCAAAGCTGGGGCCAATGTATGGTCAGTATTTTAGGTTCTTTGGCCCCAGATGCCGAGCAACAACAGCATTTGGGCCAAGTTGTGGGCTTTAATCTGGGGCAGATGCGATTTGCGCGCGATAGCCTGTTTATCGGGGGGACGGTGGCCGAAACCGCGGCTGTTCTGGCCCAGAATCTGCCCAATCACTCACAGGCGACTATAATTGCCCTGATCCGCTCTTACACATTGCAGAGTGAAATGGTGCCTGTGGTTGCACTTGTGCCTTTGATGCAAAAATTTAAAACCAAAGGGCTTAAGCTTGGCATTGCCACCAATGACAACCATGATGCCGCGCGCGCGCATTTGGACGCGCACGGGCTTTTGCCCTATTTCGATTTCATCGCCGGTGCAGATTCGGGTTTTGGTGCCAAACCTGAGGCTGGGATGCTGGATGCCTTTTCTGATCAAATGGGGCTTGCGCCAAAACATGTTGCAATGGTGGGCGACAGTCGCCATGACCTATTGGCTGGGCGCGCAGCAGGAATGGTGACGGTGGGGGTTTTGACTGGCATTGCCACGAAAAGTGATTTGGCCGATTTGGCTGATGTTGTCTTAACCAATATTGGAGATTTACCTGATTGGTTGGCCCAGAGGGTTTGAATAGATGCAAAATGACAAAACCGACATAAACTTGTCGGAAAAATTTTATCCCTTCGTACTAAAGTAAAGCATTCTTACTTCAATTCACGGGGGACATAATGGGCGACGACCAAAACCGCAAACGCCGTTCGGGTGGACGCGCAGGCCACAAAGACCGGGCTGGAACGGCTGCTATTGACCAAATGCCCTGGCGCATCCCCCTAAATCCCGACCGCCCAACTGAGCCCCTAGACGCCGACGGGGTTGCGGCTATTCACAAAGGGGCTATGCGGATTTTATCCGACATCGGTATTGAGTTTTTAAATCCTGAAGCTGTGGCGATCTTGGCCCAAGCGGGGTGCAAAGTCAGCGACACAAATGTGCGCATGGACGAAGAATTTGTCATGGAAATGCTGGGTCATGCGCCTGAAAGCTTTACCATCACGCCGCGCAACCCAGATCACAAGGTGATCATGGGGGGTAAATATATGACCTTTTCTAGCGTTGCCTCACCACCCAATGTGTGGGATTTGACACGGGGTAAACGTTCGGGTGATTTTGCCGCTTTTCAGGAATTCGTGAAACTTTCCCAATATTTTAACTGTATTCACTATATGGGCGGTTATCCGGTTGAGCCTGTGGATATTCACGCCTCGATCAGGCATTTGGACTGTTTGCAAGATATGCTCATCAATGGCGATAAGGTGGTGCATGCCTATTCGCTCGGGGCCGAGCGTGTCGAAGATGTCATGGAAATGACCCGCCTTGCTGCAGGTCTAAGCCATGCGGAATTTGACGCCACGCCGCGTATGTACACCAATATCAACTCGGTCTCGCCGCTTAAACATGATTATCCGATGCTGGACGGTGCGATGCGCTTGGCGCGGCGCGGCCAACCTGTGATCGTGACCCCCTTTACGCTGGCAGGTGCAATGGCCCCTGTGACAATGGCGGGTGCCGTCGCGCTGTCGATTGCCGAAGGATTGGCCGCAATCGCGCTTTTGCAATATATGCATCCTGGGTGCCCCGTGGCTTTGGGGACCTTTACCTCAAACGTCGATATGAAATCTGGCGCCCCTGCTTTTGGTACGCCTGAATATATGCGCGCCACGCAAATGACAGGGCAGATGGCACGGTTTTATAAACTGCCTTTGCGCTCATCTGGCTCTTGTGCGGCGAATGTGCCTGATGGGCAGGCGATGTGGGAAACCTCAAACGCGCTTTGGGCGGCGGTGCAGTCTGGTACCAATGTAGTCTATCATGCGGCAGGTTGGCTTGAGGGCGGGCTGATCGCCAGCCCCGAGAAATTTGTTATGGACTGCGAGATTTTGCAAATGATCCAGCGTTATTTCGAAACAGCTACCTATGGCACCAGCCCCGACGATATCGCCTTTGACGCTATTGCCGAGGTGGGCGCGGGCGGCCATTTCTTTGGTTGCCAACATACGCAAGACCGCTACGCCACTGCCTTTTATAGCCCGATCGCATCGGATTGGCGCAATTATGAGGCATGGGAAGCCGACGGTGCCATTTCCACCGTCGAGCGTGCGCACCGTATTTATAAAGACATCCTAAACGATTTTGTCCCCCCTAAAATGGACGACAAAGATCGCGGCGCGTTGGAAGAATTCGTCCTTAAACGCAAAGCTGAAGGTGGCGCGCCTACGGATTATTAGGGGGTTACTTCAGCGCCTCTTCAAACTCGCGCCACTCGCCCTTGCTCATCCCAGAGGTTTCTTGCGTGACAACCTCACCCGCAAGTTTGCGTTTAATCACGGCCAGCGCCTTGCCCGATAGGGTCACGCCGCCCATGCGGTAATCTTCAAACGCGGCAAAGGCGTGGGGCACCCAGTCGCGCACGCAAGCGGCTATAGCGTCGGCATAAACGCGGATTTCATATTGCGCATGGGCATCGGCACGAAGACGCAAAAAGTGAAACAGATTGTGTAGGTCAATTTTCCAATACCATTGGGTATAGGTGTTCATTGGCAGGTTCATACGCGCCAATTCGCGGGCTAGGCCCTGCTGCCCTTCTTGGTTGAGCATGGATTCATAATTATCAAAAGCGCGGCCTGCATCAGATTTCAGCATCTCGAGCACACGGGCGGCTTCTGCACCTTGCAGCGCCTCGCCGCGCCCTTGGTTGTTGACCACCGATTGCGCGGCCAGTTGGTCGGGCTCAGGAATATAAAACTCGCGGTCTAAGATCGAATAGCGGGCGGAATATTCATTCACATTGGCGGTGCGGTGGCGGATCCATTGGCGCGCGACAAAGACGGGCAATTTAACATGCAGCTTAACCTCGCACATTTCAAACGGGGTCGAGTGCCAGTGGCGCATTAAATAACGAATAAGACCTTCATCATTTTGTACATGTTTGGTGCCCGCACCGTAGCTTACGCGTGCTGCCTGCACGATCGCATCATCATTGCCCATATAATCAATCACCCGTACAAATCCGTGGTCTAACACTTCGTGGGCGTTATAAAGACGGCTTTCCATCCCTTCTGACACGGCGCGCAGGGTCATTTTTACGCCTTGGCGGGCCTCCGCAATTTGGGCGCGTTGATCTTGGGTCAGGGGCATGGCTTCAGCCTTTCAAACTTGAGTCGCTGATACTATATATAGTCAGGTGCCTTCGGGTAAACCGCTATAATATGGGGCGGTTATGCAATTGGGGTGAAATGGCGCTTAATCTTGCCCGCTTTTATGCTATAATATTCCGAAATAGGAGGAAATATGACTATTCGTTATTTACACACAATGGTGCGCGTATTGAATCTTGAGACGTCGATGGCTTTTTATGCCCTGCTTGGTTTAAAAGAAACCCGCCGCTATGATGATGAAAAAGGCCGCTTTTCTTTGATTTTCATGACGCCCCCTGATCAGCCTGATTGTCATGTTGAGCTGACCTATAATTGGGACGGCGACACGGGCCTGCCGTCAGACGGCCGCCATTTCGGCCATTTGGCCTTTGCTGTGGATAATATCTATGAAACCTGTGCGCATTTGCAAACGCACGGCGTGCTGATCAACCGCCCGCCCCGCGACGGGCGCATGGCCTTTGTGCGTAGCCCCGACAATATTTCAGTTGAGCTGTTGCAAGCCGGCGAAAGCCTAGCCCCCGCTGAGCCTTGGGCCAGCATGGACAACACGGGTCACTGGTAAGTTTTGAAATAAATCCTCGGGACATGCAATGGAGCAGTCACAAGGCTGGAGCAGACCAAACACTCATCACATCAGGGCCTAGCACCTCTTGTCGTATCAGCGAAAAGCGCGGGGCTTGGCTCAACGCTGATAGGTGCAGTGACCCGAATGAGGCTTGGCTGTCTGACCCAAACAAAATTCCTGCGTTAAAACAGACGATTTGATCAACTAATCCCGCCGCCACCAAAGCCGATGCGAGGCGTGGGCCCCCTTCGCATAAGATGCGTGTCAGACCCAATTGGGCTAGTTTCGCTAATGCCAAGCGCAAATCAATTCGCCCATCGACACTGTTGCATGCCAATAGGCGCACGCCGTCCCGTTCCCAAGCTTTGAGTGCCTCTTCTGGAGCCGAATGGCTGTGCAAAAGCCAAACCGGCGCCAACGAGGAAGCGCTTTGCCCTAATCGGCTGCCCACGGGCAGGCTAAGCATCGGGTCTATGATAAGACGCAAGGGCTGAGTGAGGACGCCCATATCCCGCACTTGCAAATCAGGGTTATCGATGCGCGCTGTTCCTGCACCAACCAAAACCGCATCATGCGAAAGACGCAGTCCATGCACATGGCGGCGCGCCTGGAACCCCGTGATCCAGCGGCTTTCGCCCGAAGCAAGCGCTGCACGCCCGTCAAGGCTTTGTGCCATTTTTAAGGTCACGAACGGTAGCCCTTGGGTCACGCGTTTCAAAAAGCCAGCATGATCTTGACGCGCTTGATCGGACAGGACATTTTGGTTGACCAAAATACCCGCTTTTTGCAACATCGCATGGCCTTTGCCCGCCACCCGTGGGTCAGGGTCGGTCAGGGCAGTGACCACGCGCGCCACTCCCGCGGATATAAGCGACAAAGCACAGGGCGGGGTTTGTCCGACATGGGCGCATGGCTCAAGCGTTACATAGGCAACGGCCCCACGTGCATTTTCGCCCGCTGCACTTAGAGCAAGGGTCTCGGCATGGGGGCGGCCCGTGCTTTGTGTCATACCGCGCGCGATGATGCGCCCCTCTTTCACCAAGACGCAGCCCACCGCTGGATTGGGCCAGACCCGCCCTAATTGACGCCGCCCCAAGGCCAAGGCATGGCGCATGTGGTCGGCGTCTGTCACTCTTCTGTCAGATGTGAGGGCCGCAACTCCGAAACGAATTTGTCGAAATCATCGGCCGCTTGGAAATTCTTATAGACCGAGGCAAAGCGTACATAAGCGACAGTATCAATACGTGCCAAGGTTTCCATGACAATATCGCCAATTGTGCGCGAGGCAATGTCCGTATCGCCCAAAGACTCAAGTCGGCGTACGATACCGGAGATCATTTGATCAATCCGCTCTGGCTCGATCGGGCGTTTTTGTATGGAAATGCGAATGGCTCGTTCCAATTTGCTTCGATCGAAATCTTCGCGTTTTCCAGATGATTTTATCACAACCAAATCGCGTAGCTGTACGCGCTCATAGGTGGTGAATCGCCCACCACAGGCTGAACAAAACCTCCGCCTACGGATAGAGACGTGATCTTCTGCTGGGCGACTGTCTTTTACTTGAGTATCAATATTACCGCAAAATGGGCAGCGCATTGCAGTCCCCCTATCGTTTCAAGATATAGGGGGTAGCCCCCCAATTAACAGGAACTATAGGGGTAACATACAGAGGTTGGGTAGTATTTTTTGCGCCCCGCTAGATTTAGGGGCGCAACTGTTGCATTGACGACTCAGTTTTGCCCCAAAATGGGAGGGCAGAAGCCTTATTGATCCAGAAAACTGCGCAATTTTCGGCTACGGCTTGGGTGCTTAAGCTTACGCAGAGCCTTGGCCTCAATTTGGCGAATACGTTCACGCGTCACCGAAAACTGTTGACCCACCTCTTCTAACGTATGGTCGGTGTTCATCCCGATCCCAAAACGCATCCGCAAAACCCGTTCTTCGCGCGGAGTCAGACTGGCCAAAACGCGTGTTGTGGTTTCTTTTAGATTTTCTTGGATAGCGCTATCCAGCGGAAGAATCGCGTTTTTATCTTCGATAAAGTCGCCAAGTTGGCTGTCTTCCTCATCGCCAATAGGCGTTTCAAGCGAGATTGGCTCCTTAGCGATTTTCATAACCTTGCGCACTTTTTCAAGTGGCATTTGTAGTTTTTCAGCTAATTCTTCGGGCGTGGGTTCTCGGCCTATTTCATGCAGCATTTGCCGCCCTGTACGGACCAGTTTATTGATTGTTTCAATCATATGCACAGGAATACGAATGGTGCGAGCTTGGTCCGCGATGGAGCGGGTGATAGCTTGGCGAATCCACCAGGTCGCATAGGTCGAAAACTTATAGCCACGGCGATATTCAAACTTATCAACCGCCTTCATCAAGCCTATATTACCCTCTTGAATAAGATCAAGAAATTGCAAGCCACGGTTTGTGTATTTTTTTGCTATCGAAATCACCAAACGCAAATTAGCTTCCACCATTTCTTTTTTTGCTTGACGGGCTTCTTTTTCACCCTTTTGCACTTGATTTACGATGCGGCGAAATTCTGAGATATCAACTCCAACATATTGCCCAACCGACGACATTTCTGTACGAAGCTCGTCGACTTTGTCGCGAGATTTCTCCATAAGCGCTTGCCAACCGCGCCCAGGTTTTGTCGCCATTCGATCAGCCCACAGGGGGTCAAGCTCATAGCCTTGGTATTCGTCAATGAATTCACGCCGATTGATACGAGCGGCATCGGCTAATTTAACCATGGCTGAATTGATCGACATTATTTTGCGGTTTATGCCATAAAGCTGATCGATAAGCGCTTCAATGCGGTTGTTGTGTAGGTGCAAGCCATTGACTAGCAAAACAATTTCCGAACGCAATGTCTGATACTCTGTTTCATCATTAGTCGAAAACTGCGACGTGTCGTTCATTGTGGCTTCCATGCGTAAATCTTGCATGTCGGCCAAATTTGCATAATTGCGCGCAATCACTTCTAACGTTTCAAGCACGCGGGGCTTTAGGGCGGCTTCCATCGCGGCCAAGGACATAGCGGTGTCTTCATCGTCATCTTCATCGTCATCATTGTTGGAAATCGGATTGCCGTCAGCGTCTAGCTCTTGTGTGGATCCTGCCGAACGCTGCGTGGAGGCGGATTTCTCCACTCCCAGTCCCGTTAAACCGGCCTCTTCTAGATCATCGTCCCCTTCACCCGAACGACCAAAGGTAGCCTCAAGGTCAATCACGTCGCGCAGCAAAACATCTTCATTCAAAAGCTCTTCACGCCAAATGGTGATCGCTTGAAAAGTCAGAGGGCTTTCACAAAGCCCCAAAATCATCGTATTTCGACCCGCTTCGATGCGTTTTGCAATCGCAATCTCACCTTCGCGCGATAAAAGCTCGACCGAGCCCATTTCGCGCAAATACATGCGCACAGGGTCATCTGTGCGGTCGAGCACTTCGCTTGACCCTGAAGATACGGCCACTTCACGCGACGAGGAAAGTTCGACCAATTCGCCGACGCTCTCGCCGTCTTCTCCATCTTCGTTTTCAATCACATTGATGCCCATTTCGGATAGCATCGACATGACGTCTTCGATTTGTTCGGAGGTGACTTGCTCGGGTGGCAACACGGCATTGAGCTGATCATAGGTGATATAGCCACGTTCGCGTGCGTCGGCTATCATCCGTTTGACGGCAGCTTGCGACATATCTATCGATGTTTCGGAATCATTATCTTCGGACTTCGTTTCGTCGTTATCTTTGATTGCCATTTGTGCTCCTAAGCGCTTTCGAGGCCGAATCAGTTGGACTGAAACGAATCAACAATTCTTGAGATGATTCAATAGCGCGAATCACGTCGAGGGGAAGGGGTCAGCGGCCGTTCTTTTTCCAAATTTGGCCATCAATCATGTTTTGTAGCTGTTTTGAGAGTTCTGCGCGGTCTTCTCCTAGATCTTGCACCTCATCCATGGGCGCTCGGTCGGCGTTTTGGCGTGCGGCATTGGCCTGGATGATTCGCCATGTAAGTCCCTCATCCGCGAGTCCAAGCAGGTCCTCTGTTGCGTCGGAAATTTCGCGGTGGGCGCGGCGGCGTGCTTCATGTTTTGCTAATTCTTCAGCCAAGGAAAGGCGCGCCATCTCTAATGGCGCATGCGACCGCATCGAGGGTGCAATTTTGATATGGGTAAGGTTAAGTAATGCGTCAAGATCGGCACCGGCATCCGTGCGAATATTTGTTAGGGCTTGGTCAGTGTCAGGAGTGTGAGCTTGGGCCAAAAGTGCGCGCAACAGCCGATCATGCGAGGGATCAATTAAAGAAAGATTTTCCAAAGCGGTCTCAAATGCGGCAATCAGCTGTGGATAGGTGGCGGCAATTGCCAATATCACGCTGACGCGCATAAATTCTTCGGCCCGCGCATCGGTAGCATTTGCCAAAATAGAGGAGCGAGTAGCCGACACAGGGGGGGCGACAAAAGAGACTTTTTGGCCCTTACGAAATGAAGATTTTTGGGTGGCTTGGCCAAAAAGCCTGTAGCGCAATTCCTTGATCTCTGCGCCGTAATGTTCGCGGATTGAGGGGTCTTTGATAGTTTTTAAGGCCGCGCGCAAACTTTTATCAAGGGTGGCTTTGCGTTCGGGACTGTCAAAGACCCGCCCTTCGGTTTCTCGTTGCCACAAAAGCTTAATCATCGGTTGGGCACTGTCTAAAACCTGCTGCATCGCCGTAGGGCCCTGTTGTTTAATTAGGTCATCAGGATCAAGCCCTTGGGGCATGATCGCAAAGCGGAGGCCTTGGCCTGCCTCGATCAAGGGCAAGGCCAAATCCATTACCCGCAAAGCCGCGCGCACCCCCGCCTTATCGCCATCAAGTGCTATGACTGGTTCAGGATGGATACGCCACATAAGCTGCAATTGCTCGGCCGTGACGGCGGTGCCCAAAGGAGCCACGGCGGATTTAAAGCCCGCTTCACTAAGTGCGATCACATCCATGTAACCTTCGGCAACCACCAAAGGCGCGCCTTTGCCTGCTGCTTCGCGGGCGGAGGCGGTATTATAAAGGCTGCGCCCCTTATCAAACAAAGGTGTTTCAGGGGAGTTGAGGTATTTCGCCCGCGCCTCTGGGTCAAGAGAGCGCCCGCCAAGCCCAACGCAGCGCCCTCGCGCGTCGCGGATTGGGAAAATAATGCGCCCGCGAAACCGATCATAGGGCGCGCCGCCGCCGTCGGGGTGGGCGCAAAGCCCTGCCTCAACTATCAGATCAGCGTTGATGCCTTTGGCGGTCAGGGAGCTAAAAAGCCCTTGGCGTTGATCGGGGGCCCAGCCAATGTCCCAGCGCGCTTGTGCCTCGGGGCCCAAAGCGCGCCCAGACAGGTAAGAGCGCGCGGTCTGGCCGCCCGCCGTGGCCAGTTGTAAACGGTAGAATTTGACCGCCTCTTCCATCACATCGGCCAAAGATTTGCGCGCTTGGTCTTTTTGTGCGGCCATTGGGTCGCGGGCGGGCATGGTCAGACCTGCTTCGCGAGCCAAAACTTCGACCGCTTCCATGAACCCTAGATTTTCGGTTTCGCGAATAAAGCTAAGTGCATCGCCTTTGGCATGACAGCCGAAGCAGTAATAAAAGCCCTTACGGTCATCAACATGGAAGGATGCGGATTTTTCTTGGTGAAAGGGGCAAGGGGCCCACATGTCGCCCTTGCCCTGATTGGATTTTCGCTCGTCCCATATGACTTTGCGCGCCACAACGCCAGACAGCGAGACGCGGTTGCGCAGGTCATCAAGGAATCCAGCGGGCAAGCTCATAGAGCATATATCGGCCTTTGTCGCGCGGGGCGCAAGCGTTCATGGTGCAAAAACAGGCGTGAGAGGGCTAGGCTTAACTACCCGCCTAGACACCGTCGCGGCCGCGGGCGGCCACATGGATCATCGCAGTTTTCACCTCATGCCAAGCTGTTTGCGCCATCGAGCGAAATACATAAAGCGTGAACTCACGCGGCTTTGTACGGTGCAACAGGGACGCCATATGCATCAAAGGCGCACGCGCCAATTGTCCCACGCCAAAAACCTTTTCGCGCAGATCAAGCGGATAAAGGCGCGCCAAAACATTAGGGGCCGTGGCCCCAGACAAGCTTAACGTGGCCCAGCCATCACTTTGATCGGAGACATAGGCAAATTGCATCAACTTTTCTGGCAATGGACCTTGGAAAAACCACTGCGCCGCGCCCGCCCAAAGCACGCTTTGCGTGCTATTGGACTGGGCATGATTGGGTGGTGGGCAGGCCAGGTCCAATGTGGCCAAATAGGCCTGCAAAGCGCTTTCTTGCCCCTTTTTGGGCGTGAATGAGGCCAAAGGCCCCAAATCAACCGTCGCCAATTGGCAAGCACCCAAAAAGATCGGCGGAACTGTCAGTGGGGGGGTGGGGATAAGACTAACCACGCAGGCGCTCTCCCGTGTTGTCGTAAAATACCGGATTTTCCACCTGACAAAGCACATCAAGATCGCGTAAATGATCAACCAGTCGGATCTCTTGCCCTTGTTTTTCGCGCCCGTCTCTCAAAAAGGCCAAGGCCAGATAGCGCCCAAGCGTGGGCGAATAGCACGCCGAGGTGACATAGCCTTGGTCATTCTCGCGGACGGGGGCTTTGTCTGTCGGATAAAGATGCGCGCCTGCGCTGATCGTGTGGCCAACAGGGGCGATCAGGCCCACCAACTCTTCGCGCCCTGGGCCCAAAAGCCCCGCACGGCCTGCGGCAGCACGGCCTATAAAGTCTTTTTTGCTGGACATCTTGCTGCTCAGACCCAGATCAAAAGCCGTGACGCGCCCGTGCATTTCGGCATGGGTCAAAAGCCCCTTTTCGATGCGCAACACATTCAAAGCTTCCATCCCGTAGGGCCCCCCCTCATAGGTTTTGGCCAAGACGATCAGCTTATGCCACAAACTCGCCCCATAGCGGGCGGGCACCGCGAGCTCATAACTTTCTTCCCCCGAGAATGAGATGCGAAAAACCCGAGCAACAATCTCCGAAAGTTGCAGATTTACAAACCCCATAAAGGATAAATTAATGGGCTGACCGCTTAGACTTTCGATCAATGCACGGGCTTTGGGCCCGGCTATGGCGAATTGGGCCCAGTTTTCTGTCACCGAAATCGTCGACAGATCCCAGTCAGCGCAGTAGGCCTGATGGACAAAGTCAAGATGGCGCATCACTTGGCTTGCCGCTGAAGTGGTTGTGGTCATCAGATAGTGGTTAGGCCCCAAATGCGCGGTGGTGCCATCATCAAGTACATGACCATCTTCGCGCAGCATTATACCGTAACGTACCCGCCCTTCTGGCAGGGTAGACATGGTATTGGTGTAGATGAAATCTAAAAAACGCGCCGCATCTTGGCCTTGGATGTCAATTTTCCCCAAGGTCGACACATCGCACACCCCCACGGCGCTGCGCACCAAGCCTACTTCGCGGTCGCAGGTCTCGCGCCAGGTGGTTTCACCTTTTTGCGGGAAATAGCTTGGCCGATACCAAAGCCCCGCTTCTATCATAGGTGCGCCTAGCGAGACCGAGGCCGCGTGCGAGGTCAAGAATCGCTCGGGGGCAAAGCCTTTTTTCTGGCCCCCCGCGCCCATCGCACCAATGGATTGCGGCGCGAAGGGGGGACGAAAGGTGGTGGTGCCTGTTTGCGCAATTTCACGCCCCGAGGTATCGGCCAAATAAGCCAACGCAAGCACATTAGCGCTTTTTCCCTGATCGGGGGCCATACCTTGGGTAGTGTAGCGCTTCATGTGCTCAACGCTTATAAAACCTTCTTGTACGGCAAGGTCTATGTCTTTGGTGGTGACGTCATTTGCCAAATCAACCCAAGCCCGCGTATCAGATTTTTGGGCCCAAAGGGGTGTGATACGGTAGGTTGCATCGTCCGCATCTGGCAGGCGAAGTTTGGATTTGGCAGGCGCTTTGACCTTTAGGGAGATAAGGGCTGCCAGCGCCGCGTCTTGCCCTGAGCGCATCGCCCCAAGCGTTGAAAAGACTCCAGCAGCGGCCCCCGCAGTAGTCAGGCCTGCGACCATGTCAACGCTTGGCACGAAGGCAGCAATCGCGTCGTTCCACGCGGGGCGGCCATTCATATGGCATGCTAAATGTAAGCTGGGGTTCCAGCCACCCGACAGGCCTAGACAATCGGTGGCCAGATATGCTTCTCCTGCCGCGTGGCGAAAGCGTAAATGCGTCAGGCCGTGACGCCCCTCGGTGTTTAGAATTTCCACCTTAAGGTAAACGGGACAATTCTCTGCGCTCGGCGCATCGGCGCGACTGTCTAATATAGCCACTACATTAACCCCTGCGGCCATCAGATCGTGGGCAGTGCGGCGCGCATCATCGTTATTGGCAAAAATACTGACCTTTAGCCCCGGCACGACCCCAAAGCGGTTCACATAGCCGCGTACAGCGTTAGCCAGCATAATGCCGGGGCGATCATTGTTGGCGAAAGCAATGGGGCGTTCCAAGGCGCCTGCAGCCAAAATGGCGTGTTTAGCCACGATGCGCCAGAAACATTCGCGTGGTAGATCTCCCGCAGGCTGCATATGCAAACTCACCCGTTCCAGTGCGCTAAATGTGCCGCCATCATATAAACCCGTGACGGTAGTGCGTGTCATAAGCCGCACATTGGGCAGGGCGCGCAATTCAATCAAAAGCTTTTGAAGCCAAAGGCTGGCGGGCGCATCATCAATCTCTTCTTGTTCATAAAGCAAACGACCGCCAAGAGTGGTATCTTCATCTGCCAAAATCACATCAAGCCCTGCACGCGCCGCCGTTCGTGCCGCCAACAAGCCTGCAGGCCCCCCACCAATCACCAAAAGATCGCAATGCGCAAAAGCTTTTTCACTGACGCTTTGGTCTGGTTCTGTCGCCAAAGACCCAAGACCTGCAGCCCGCCGGATCACAGGTTCATAAATATTTTCCCAAAACTTGCGCGGCCACATAAAGGTTTTATAATAAAAACCCGCACCTAAAAAAGGCGAAAATACGTCATTAATGGCCATCACATCATGACGCAAACTGGGCCAGTTGTTTTGGCTAAATGCTCTTATGCCTTCGTAAATTTCAATCATACTTGCGCGCAAATTCGGTGTCCGCTGGGCGCCTTCGATCAGGGTAATCATCGCATTGGGTTCGGCAGAGCCGATGGTAAAAATCCCGCGTGGGCGGTGGTATTTAAAGCTGCGTCCTGTGAGCTTAACCCCATTTGCCAGCAGTGCAGAGGCCAAAGTATCACCCGCAAAGCCGCTATAGGCCACGCCATCAAATTCAAAGTTGACGGGCATAGAACGATCAATTGCGCCTAAATGATCTAGCCTCATTTCGTACCTTTTTGTGATGTTGTTAAGTGGAGCTGTGCGATTAAGCTGGTGTGGTTAATCTCGTGGGTCACCGTGTTACGGGTGACCAAGATCCAAGCGGCGCAGCCCAGCTCATGATACCAAAGATCTTGCACCTCACCCGCGATATTGTCACGTAAATGCAAGAAACCATCCCATCCTCGAGCATCTTCAAGAGCAGGGCGGGTTAAATAGGCCTTGTCGCCGTAATAAGTAAATTCACGCCGATCACGGGGGCCACAATGGGGGCAGGTTATGCGCATGATATGCCTTAATGCAAGTTATGTTGGCTGCCTGTGCCTTCTTCGTCCAGAAGATGGCCTGTGGCAAAACGGTCAAGACGGAATTTGGCCGCTACCGGATGGGGCTGATCTGTGGCCATCAAATGGGCCATGCACCAGCCCGAGGCGGGTACGGCCTTAAAGCCGCCATAGTTCCAACCACAATCAATATAAAGTCCTCCGATGGGGGTCTTATCAATGATGGGCGATCCGTCGGGAGTCATATCCATGATGCCCCCCCAAGAGCGCAAAACCTTTGCGCGCCCAATCATCGGCATCAAAGCCATGCCCGCTTCCATTACGTGTTCCGCCATCGGTAAATTACCTCGCGCTGCGTAAGAGGCGTAAAAATCTAAGTCGCCGCCAAAGACCAAACCACCCTTGTCTGATTGGCTAATATAAAAATGCCCCATGCCAAAGCTAATCACATGGTTGATCACGGGTTTTAGCCCCTCGGTGACAAACGCTTGCAAAACATGACTTTCAATGGGCAGACGCAAACCCGCCATTTGCGCTACTTGGCCCGAGCGGCCCGCTGCCAAAAGGCCGACTTTTTTCGCCCGAATGGTGCCGCGCTTTGTCTCGACCCCTTGGACTGTGCCATTTTCAATTTTGATGCCCGTGACTTCGCAGTTTTCAATCAAGTCGACGCCCAGTCGATCGGCTCCCCGTGCATAACCCCAAGCCACCGCATCGTGCCGGGCAGTGCCACCACGGCCATGAAGCAAGCCGCCATAGATCGGAAAGCGGGCTTGATCGTAATTGAGATAGGGTAAAAGCTGGCGCAGCTCGTCACGGCTTAAAAGCTGGGCATCATCACCTTGGGCGCGCATCATATTGCCACGCCGAGCAAAGGCATCGCGCTGACCGTCCGAGTGGAACAAATTGATGAGGCCGCGCTGCGAATGCATGACGTTATAGTTAAGCTCTGCCTCCAACCCTTCCCAAAGTTTGAGAGAGTGGCTGTAAAATTCGCTATTGCCTTGCAAAAAATAATTGGCCCGCACGATAGTAGTGTTGCGGCCAATATTACCTGAGCCCAAATAGCCCTTTTCCAACACGGCAATATTTCTGTACCCATGGTTTTTGGCCAAATAATAGGCCGTGGCCAGCCCGTGACCGCCGCCGCCGATTAAGACCATATCATATTCAGCCTTAGGCTCGGGCTTGCGCCACGCTTTTTTCCAGCCTTTATTGCCCTTAAGGCCTTGGATTAGAATTTGAAGTGCAGAATATCGCATGAAGTCCCCAACCTCCAAATTTTCCCCAAGCGGGCTGCTGGATAAGTTACCAAGGGTCGCTCCAGAAATCTATGTCTTTTGGCGACATTTTTTTTTGCCACCAAAAACCTAAAGACCTTTGGATTGATAGGCAGCCGCCACCCGTGAGATTGACACAAGATATGCCGCCACGCGTAGGTCATGCACATCGGGGTTATTGTGCCACACGTCGCGCATAGCTTGGTAGGCCGTGCGCATCGTGTCATCAAGTCCCGAGCGCACAAGCTCAAGCTCACCCGCACCGCGCAGATATTTGGCTTTGAAATCGGGAGACAATGTCCAACCTAAACCTTTGTCGGAGGATAGTGTTTCAAGCTCTTGCACCAGCAACGCATGGCGGGCTTCTTCTGCGCGTCGTTCCATGCGTCCAAAGCGAATGTGTGACAGGTTTTTGACCCATTCAAAATAAGACACCGTCACGCCGCCCGCATTTGCATAAAGGTCTGGCATGATCACCACTCCTCTTTTGCGCAAAACCTCATCCGCGCCATAAGTCACGGGACCGTTCGCAGCCTCTACAATCAAAGGGGCTTGAATGCGCGCGGCATTGGTAAGGTTGATCGTGCCTTCCATCGCAGCTGGGATCAAAATATCGCAAGGCGCTTCCAAAAGGCTCGGGCCATCGGCGACCAACGGCGCTTTGGGATAGCCGCTTACAGTGCCATTTTGTTTGATCCATTGATGCACATCTTCGACATCAAGCCCCCTGTCCAGCACTAAGGCTCCGTCACGCTCAATAATAGTGGTGATCAGTGCGCCATCCTCTTCAGACAAGAATTTTGCAGCATGATACCCCACATTCCCTAAACCCTGAACTATGATGCGCTTTCCTGAAAGCCCCCCCGAAAGACCCGCTTTCGCGATATCTTCGGGGTAGCGAAACATTTCGCGTAAGGCGTATTGTACGCCGCGGCCTGTCGCCTCCACACGGCCGTGAATGCCGCCAGATGTGATGGGCTTGCCCGTTACACAGGCTTTGGCATTTATGTCCGAAGTGTTCATGCGCGCATATTGATCTGCAATCCAAGCCATTTCGCGCTCACCCGTGCCCATATCAGGTGCTGGTACGTTTTGGGCGGGATGAATCAGCCCACGCTTGATAAGCTCATAAGCAAAACGGCGTGTGATTAGTTCAAGCTCATGTGCGTCCCAATCTGACGGGTTAATGCAAAGTCCACCCTTTGATCCTCCGAAAGGAGTTTCCACTAGTGCGCATTTATAGGTCATAAGGGCGGCCAAAGCCTCAACCTCATTTTGGTCAACTGTCGTGGCAAAACGGATGCCGCCTTTCACGGGCTCAAGATGTTCGGAATGGACCGATCTATATCCTGTAAAAGTTTCTATTTTGCCACGCAAACGCACACCAAATCTTACGGTATAGGTTGAATTGCATACCCGGATTTTTTTCGCAAGGCCCGGGCTTAGCTCCATCAGGGCAATAGCATTATCAAACATTAGATCCACAGATTCACGAAAGCTAGGCTCAACAGATTTTTCCACGATTTAATCCTCATCTCTAATTATTATTAATTTATTTAGTTCGAACTAATATAAACTATCACCCATTTAGGATGCATTTTTTGCTGTTTATCGAGCAACTTTTATTTGATTAATAAATCTAAAGTTTTAACTGATGTGTCTATAGTCAGCTAACTAGCCACTGACCCCTTTTGGTTCAGTTCCCAATGTTGATTATCGGTGAGTTAAATATATTAGTGTATATATAGTCAATAAAGCGGGAAATATTCCTTAGTTTGCTACCAATGCAGGCTCTTTGACTGAAATATTATGAATGTGCATTCATTTATCAAGGAGTTCTTGTTGCTGTTAAAAGTTAAAGTATTTTTATAAGATATTTCAATAATATAATAAAAATAGTCAAATGTGGATTGTATGGGCTAAAAGAAATTTAATGATTTTAAATAATTAAAATATCGTTTTAATTTATATTTTTTCATGTCGTTCTTAGAATTTTCAGATTCTTTTGTTTTTGCATCGGCTCTCTCTAACGCATGTTCTTGTCCTTTTCGTGAGGCTGCCCTAGATATGAATAAATCAATAAAGGAGCAGCCCATGTCCATTCGCCCTGTCACCTATGAGGCCAGCGCCCAACCCACTATGGAGGGGGCAGGCGTGCATTTGCACCGCGCCTTTGGCTTTACTAATCCCGAACAGCTGGACCCTTTCTTGATGTTTGATGATTTTCGCAATGAAAACCCGCAGGATTACCTGCGCGGTTTTCCCTGGCATCCTCACCGTGGCATAGAGACGATCACCTATGTCTTGGCAGGCGCTGTCGAACATGGCGACAGTTTGGGCAATAGGGGTACGTTGCGCGGCGGTGATGTCCAGTGGATGACTGCGGGATCTGGTATTTTGCACCAAGAAATGCCCAAAGGAAACGCCAAGGGTCAGATGCACGGCTTTCAGCTTTGGGCCAATTTGCCAAGCGACCTGAAAATGACTGCTCCCAGATATCAAGATGTAAAGGGCAATGACATCCCCGAAATTATGGATGATGATGGCACTATTGTTAAAGTCATTGTTGGCTCTTTTTGGGGCAAGACGGGCCCTGTTGACGGTATAGCCGCTGATCCACAATATTTGGATATCTATGTGCCGCCCAACAAACGCAAGAGCTTTAAGGTTGACACCTATAGGCGCGCCTTTGCCTATGTATTTGAAGGCGCAGGAAACTTCCGTGATGCTAGCGGCCCTAGAGGCGTTTTGCTGGAAAAAGAAGTCATGGGCCAAGAGCTGAACATCCGTGACCTTTCCGGCGACCGCACCCTTGTGCAATTTGGTGCCGGCGATGAGGTCACGCTGCAATCGGGTCCCAACGGCATTCGCTTTTTGCTCATTTCAGGCGCCCCAATTCAAGAGCCAGTCGCATGGCACGGCCCCATTGTCATGAATACCCAAGCAGAATTGCGCCAGGCGATGGCAGAATTGCGCAACGGTACCTTTATTAGGCCTGCACATTGATCGGGTATTTTAGGGTAGCAGTTTTGGCGACTGGCCTTTTTTCTTTCGTGCTTGTGATGGCAGGCTGCGCGCGTTTTCCAGTCCTTGACGCCGCGCGCGCCCTAAATCCGGCCCGCGGTAAAGCACCGTCCTTTGCTACCTTGGATACGCTTTCCAAAGAGATAGATCAGCCACGCGAAGCCAACACCTCGGCCGAGCTTGACGAACAAGGCCGTGCCATTAGTGGCTAATAGCGCGTGCAATCTGTCCGACCCTTTGATTGCTGCGTTGCAAGATCACTCACAAAGCGCTAACAGAACCTAGCTCTATGTGAAGGAGAAAGACATGGGTGCGCCGCTTCGTTTGGGTTTGGCCGGTTTGGGCACCGTTGGTGTTGGCATCGTAAAAATCGTGCAAAATCATACCGATCTTCTGGCGATACGTGCGGGACGCCCTGTGGTTATTACCGCCGTTAGCGCACGCACGCAGGGCCAAGATCGCGGCGTTGACCTTTCGCCTTATGCTTGGGAAACTGATCCGGTCGCTCTGGCCGCGCGCGACGATATTGATGTTTTTATCGAGGTGATGGGCGGCTCTGGCGGGCCCGCTTTGGCCGCAAGCCGTATGGCACTATCAAAAGGCAAAGATATAGTCACCGCCAACAAGGCCATGTTGGCGCTGCACGGGCATGAGCTGGCGCTTGTGGCAGAAAAAGTGGGTCGCACCATTCGGTTTGAAGCCGCTGTCGCAGGCGGTATTCCTGTTATCAAAACTCTGAGTGAAGGGCTCGCGGCCAATAAAATAGGCCGGGTCATGGGAGTGATGAATGGGACCTGCAACTATATTTTGACGCGCATGCACTCGGCGCAATTGCCCTATGAAACAGTCTTCGAAGAGGCCCGCGCCTTGGGCTATCTTGAGGCCGACCCCCAGCTTGACGTGGGTGGTATTGATGCGGGGCATAAGCTTTCGCTGTTGGCCGCGATTGCTTTTGGTACCCAAGTGCAATTTGACGCCGTTACCCTTGAGGGGATCGGTGCTATCTCGATTGATGATATTACTCTGGCCGCTGACATGGGCTACCGCATCAAACTTTTGGGTATAGCGCAAATGACTGAATTTGGCTTAGAGAAACGCATGACACCTTGTCTTGTGCCCGCTGAAAGCCCGCTGGGTCAGTTGGAGGGCGGCACCAATATGGTTGTGCTTGAAGGGGATGCAGTGGGACAGATTGTATTGCGCGGTGCTGGGGCAGGCGCTGGCCCTACCGCAAGTGCGGCGATGGCAGATGTGCTTGATATTGCGCGCGGCCAAAAAACCCCAACTTTTGGGCAGCCCGCACAGAGTTTGAAAAAAGCCAAACCCGCGCAAATACATTCGCCAACCCCATGGTATATAAGGACAATATTGCGTGACGAGCCGGGCGCTTTGGCCAAAATTGCCACAGCCTTGGGGGCTGCAGGCGTCTCAATTGATCGGATGCGCCAATATGGCCACAAAGACACACAAGCGCCTGTCTTGATAGTCACCCATACGGCTGCCCCCGCGATGATTGCCCAAGCCCTTAGCCTTTTTGCGCAAACGGGCGTCTTGATTGGTGACCCGGTCGCCCTTAGAATTGAAGAAATTTGAAAATAATTTGACCTGTTAGCGCCATCAAACTTGCTGTGCAAAAATCCACCCTTTAAGGGTATGGCGTAGGCATAGGAGGCCCCAATTATGGCGCTATCACAAGATTTTCAAGATCGACTATTATCATTGGGCTTGGCCCGCGTGTCGGAAGCTGCGGCCTTGGCCTCGGCTAAGTTGATCGGGCGGGGCGATGAAAAAGCCGCGGACCAAGCGGCTGTCAATGCGATGCGCGATCAGTTGAACTTGCTTGATATCGCAGGGGTCGTCGTGATCGGCGAGGGTGAGCGCGACGAAGCCCCCATGCTGTACATCGGTGAAAAGGTTGGCACGGGGCTAGGCCCTGAGGTGGATATAGCACTTGATCCGCTGGAAGGCACGACGCTGACAGCCAAAGATATGCCCAACGCTCTGACGGTCATCGCCATGGCACCGCGTGGCACGATGCTGCACGCGCCAGATGTCTACATGGAAAAACTGGCCATTGGGCCTGGCTATCCTGTCGATACTGTCACCCTAAATATGGAGCCGGCCGAGCGCGTGCGCGCTCTGGCCCGCGCCAAAGGCGTTGACGCAAGCGACATCACAGTTTGCATTCTGGAGCGCCCTCGCCACGAAGATCTGATCGCACAAGTGCGCGCCACAGGGGCCGCGATCAGATTGATCACCGATGGTGATGTGGCAGGGGTGATCCATTGCGCCGAACCCGAACTCACGGGCATTGATATTTATATGGGCTCGGGTGGTGCACCCGAAGGGGTACTTGCTGCTGCAGCCCTTAAATGTATGGGTGGGCAAATCTATGCCAAACTCCTTTTCCGCAATGATGATGAGCGTGAGCGCGCGCGCCGTGCTGGCATCAAAGATTTCGACCGTATTTATCTGCGCGATGAATTAGTCACCGCTGACGTGATTTTTGCAGCCACGGGCGTCACGCAAGGGTCAATCCTTGATGGAATCAAATCGGATGGGCTTTACCTGACATCCGAGACGCTGCTAATGCGTTCAAAAACAGGGTCTATGCGCCGAATGAGCTACCGCGTGCCCATTGATCACAAGCTAAAATAGCGCGTGGGTGCAGTTTTAACTTGAAGCCAAGACAGTGGTGAGTCAATCAGAACAGATGACAACAGCTGCCTTTTTGAATGTGGAGCACTCGCTTTTGGGGCGCCGTTGGGTTGGCCCTAGCGATGCCGAACATCGCGCCGCCGAGGCTTTGGCCCAACAAAGCCACTTGCCCTTGCCGCTCTGCATGCTTTTGGCAAAGCGCGGGGTTGAGGCCAACGCGATTGATGGGTTCTTAGCCCCCAGCCTGCGCGATCTGCTGCCCGATCCGCTTATGTTGCGCGATATGAAAAAGGCCGCAGAGCGGCTGATTTCAGCCCTAACTGTCCATCAAAAAATAGCTATTTTTGCGGATTATGACGTTGATGGCGGTGCATCGGCGGCGCTTTTGTTGATTTGGTTGCGTGAAATGGGCCATCAGGCCACACTTTATATTCCCGACCGTATTGATGAAGGATATGGGCCCAACGTGGAGGCAATGCAGGCCCTGGCCGCGGCGCATGATCTGATCATTTGCGTGGATTGTGGCACCCTATCGCATGAACCGATCGCGGCCGCCCGCGCCGCAGATGTTGTGGTGCTTGACCACCATCTAGGGGCTGAAACCTTGCCGTCTGCTTTGGCAGTGGTTAATCCCAACCGCCAAGATGAAGATGGGGCCCTGTCTCATCTATGTGCGGCGGGGGTGGTGTTTTTGCTGTTGGTGGAAACCAACCGCCAATTGCGCGCCTTGGGTCAAACGGGACCAGATTTGATGGGGTTTTTGGATCTGGTCGCTTTGGCGACGGTGGCGGATGTGGCGCCGCTGATCGGTGTGAACCGCGCCTTTGTACGCCAAGGGCTTAAGGTGATGGCGCGGCGCGAACGGCTAGGTTTGCGGGTCTTGGCCGATTGTGCGCGCCTTGATACGGCCCCAAGCACCTATTCTTTGGGCTTTGTCTTGGGCCCACGCATCAATGCTGGCGGGCGGATTGGACAGGCCGATCTTGGCGCAAGACTGTTGGCCACAACCGATCCCCACGAGGCGCAAGCGCTGGCCCAGCGGCTTGAAGTCCTAAACAACGAACGCCGCGAGATTGAGGCCGCCGTGCGGGTGCAAGCTCTGGCCCAAGCCCAAGCGCGCGGGCTTGATGGGCCGCTGGTATGGGCTGCCGATGATGGCTGGCATCCGGGTGTGGTGGGCATTGTGGCCGCACGCTTGAAAGAGGCCACCCACCGCCCTGCCGTGGTTATTGGATTTGACGGCGATCAGGGCAAAGGTTCTGCGCGATCGGTCGCGGGGGTGGATCTGGGGGCAGCGGTGCAGCGGCTTGCCTTGGAAGGGCTATTGCAAAAGGGCGGCGGCCATAAGATGGCGGCAGGCCTGAGCCTGTCACGCGACCAGCTAGAGGCGGCCATGGCCCGCTTGGCTGAGCTCTTGGGCCGCCAAGGCGCGGGGCAAGCGGGCCCTCAGGATTTGAACATTGATAGTTTGCTCATGCCCTCGGCTGCGACGGCTGGCCTGATTGAACAGATTGAAAGCGCGGGGCCCTTTGGGGCCAGCGCATCGGCGCCGCGGTTCGCCTTTAGTGCGCAAGCTGTTAGCGGGCGGCGCATTGGTGAGAACCATCTAAGGCTAAACTTCTCTGACGGATTAGGGCCAAAGCTTGATGCAATAGCTTTTGGTGTTATGGAGGGGCCACTTGCCGCTTTGGAAAATGCAGGTGCTGCGCGCTATCATTTGGCGGGTCGGCTAGAGCTTAACCATTTCGGCGGCCGCACAAAGGTGCAGCTGCGCCTTGAAGATGCAGCACGCGCAGAAAGTTGAATAATTTTTGTTTTTCCTCTTGCATGCCCCCCTTAGCTTGGGTAAATCAAGCCCACTTAATGCGGACCGTTCGTCTATCGGTTAGGACACCAGGTTTTCAACCTGGGAAGAGGGGTTCAACTCCCCTACGGTCTGCCACTTACATTTTTCTTAAGAATTAACTAAGCCGCCTGCTGCGTTAATTTTAAGGGTGTGCTGCAATTCCATTAAACCTGCCAGCGCCCCTTACGTTTTGCACTGTAAAGCGTAATTCAGCGTCTGTCATAAGGCTTTGCGCCGACGGTTGGCCGTGATGCATGGTTGAGGTCAGGCTAATGGAGACTGATATCGGGCACGGGTTCCCCTCAAAAACTCCTAGTTCACTTAACCGTGTCATTATGCGCTGTGCGATATGGTCCATATTGCGTCGTATCAATGAAATTGGTCAAAAGAATCGCGAATTTATCTCCATCAAAGCACAGTAGATTGCGTAGTGCAGGGGGGTTGAGGGGGGGGCTACACAAGAGAGGAAGGCCATAGTGGCTCGGTCAAGCTGGCGTGCGGCCTCCTTAAATTCCACAACAGTCAGCGCATCATTGATTGGCACGATAGATGTCAATGATAAAGTATTGGATCGATTTGTTGGTCATGCCAAATCATGGGCACCCTTTGGCCATTACCAAGTCACGCTAAGAGAAAAGATTATTTATTAAAGAAAACCCCCAAAGGGGTTTTCTTTAATAAATAATCTTATACTAAGCGGCTCATTTCAATCGCAGCACGTACGAAGTCGGCGAAGAGTGGATGGGGTGCAAAAGGTTTTGATTTAAGTTCAGGGTGAAACTGTACGCCAATGAACCAAGGATGGTCTTTGACTTCGACAATTTCGGGCAATTTTCCGTCAGGGCTCATGCCAGAAAAGACCAAACCACAGGCTTCAAGCTTTTCACGATATTTCGTGTCAACCTCATAACGGTGGCGGTGCCGCTCTTCTATATTAGTTGCACCATAAATTTGGGCGACTTTTGACCCTTGGGCTAGGGATGCTGAATAAGCCCCAAGGCGCATGGTGCCTCCCTTGTCGTCGCCGACTTTGCGCGCCACTAAATGATTGCCCTGGACCCATTCTTTCAAATGGTAAACAACAGGGGTAAAACGTTTTTGGCCAGCTTCATGGTCAAATTCTTCCGAGCCTGCATCTTTGACGCCCGCCAAATTGCGTGCAGCCTCAATCACGGCCATTTGCATGCCCAGGCAAATGCCCAAATAGGGGATTTTTTTTTCACGCGCATATTGGGCTGCGCGAATTTTACCCTCGGTACCGCGTTCCCCAAAACCACCCGGGACTAAGATGGCGTGGAACCCCTCAAGAAATGGGGCGGGATCGGAGTTTTCAAAGATTTCAGCATCAATCCACTGCGCGCGTACCCGTGTTCGATTGGCCATGCCACCGTGGGTTAAAGCCTCAGCTATTGATTTATAGGCATCTTCTAGCTGGGTATATTTGCCCACAATAGCCACGCGCACTTCGCCTTCGGCGTTCGTCATGCGGTCCATCACGTCTTCCCACCGCTCAAGCGCCGGTTTGGGCGCGGGTGAGATACCAAAAGCGTCAAGCACGGCTTGATCAAGCCCTTCGCGATGATATGCCAGCGGCGCTTCATAAATGGTCTTTAGATCATAGGCAGCAATCACTGATTCTTTGCGCACATTACAAAAAAGTGCGATTTTTTCGCGCTCTTTTTCAGGAATTGGATGTTCTGAGCGAAGCAATAAAACATCAGGTGCAATACCTATTGAGCGCAGCTCTTTAACCGAATGTTGGGTTGGTTTTGTTTTTAACTCGCCCGAGGCAGCGACAAAGGGCACTAGGGTCAAATGCACAAAAATACATTGCCCGCGTGGTTTATCTTGAGAAAACTGGCGGATGGCTTCGAAAAAAGGCAGGCCTTCGATGTCACCGACAGTCCCGCCGATTTCGCACAGCATAAAATCAACTTCTTCATCACCGACTTTTAGAAAGTCTTTAATTTCATTGGTAACATGGGGAATAACTTGGATGGTCTTACCCAAATAATCGCCGCGACGTTCCTTTTCCAAAACCGTCGAATATATCCGCCCTGATGAGACCGAGTCCGTATTGCGCGCGGAAACGCCTGTGAAACGCTCATAATGGCCCAAATCAAGATCGGTTTCAGCTCCGTCATCTGTCACAAACACTTCGCCATGTTCAAAGGGCGACATGGTGCCTGGGTCTACGTTCAAATAGGGATCAAGTTTGCGCAGCCGAACCGAATAACCGCGCGCTTGTAACAAGGCACCCAATGCTGCGGATGCAAGGCCTTTGCCCAAAGATGACACAACACCACCGGTGATAAAGATATAACGCGCCATAATTTGGGAGCCCTCGTGTCTAAATTTTGTGCGAACCAGTACTTAGGAATCGCACTATCACGGGATCTGAGAGATAACAGATTATTCTATACTTAGCAACACAATCGCTAGATTTTGTTTCAAATATCTCTCTTTCTTCTATCCCTAGCGTAAGTCTGTCGCGGCGCTTTTGCCTTTCGCCCGTGCCCAAAAGTGATGGGCGGCCACCTTTTGGGTCTTAATTGCCGGCGGGCTGAGTTGCATCCGCACGAGGTGGCGCCACTGGCGAATCCGTCGCAACGGGTGGTGTCAAAAGATCCCCTGATAATGAATCAAGCGGCAAAGCTTTTGGTTCGGGCAGCGTGCCACCAAATTGTTCTACCACCGAGCTTCCAGCAGATTTCTTAACGGAAATCAACGTCAATGAGATCGAGGTAATGATAAAACCAACTGCCAATATCCAAGTTACTTTGGTCAAGGCTGTGGCTTTAGTGCGACCCGTCTTTGCGCCACCGCTCCCGCCAATACCCAAACCGCCCCCTTCAGAGCGCTGCAGCAAAACCGTGCCTATTAACAGCAGGGCTAGAATCAAATGAATTGTCAGAATTACGTTTTCCATAACGGGCCTTCTTTACCAGACGGGTCTACTTAGGCAGAAGTACTCCATTCTGCAAGCCCTCGTGCTCACAAAGCGGGGGCTTTAGCGTTATTGGTCAAATTTAGCTGTTTAACTGCACGATTTGCGCCGCTATACCGAATGTCGGTTTTCAGAATGGATGAAGGACAAGATCGTATGGCCAATGTCGTTGTCGTAGGCGCCCAATGGGGTGATGAAGGAAAAGGCAAACTGGTCGATTGGTTGTCTGAGCGTGCCGATGTGGTAGCGCGTTTTCAGGGCGGGCATAATGCGGGCCATACTTTGGTGATTGACGGAAAAGTATATAAATTGTCTTTGCTGCCATCAGGTATTGTGCGCGGCGGCAAGCTTTCGGTCATTGGCAATGGCGTGGTACTCGATCCTTGGCATTTGATTTCTGAAATTGAAAAATTGCGTGGTCAAGGTGTTGAAATCACAACTGAAAATTTGATAATAGCGGAAAACGCTCCACTGATTTTGCCATTGCACGGCGAACTTGACCGGGCGCGCGAATCTCAGACCGACTCGGCTAAAATTGGCACAACGGGGCGAGGTATTGGGCCCGCTTATGAAGATAAGGTGGGGCGCCGTGCAATTCGCGTCGCAGATCTTGCCGATTCGGCGACATTAGAGACCCGCGTTGACCGTCTTTTGACCCACCATGATGCTCTGCGCCGGGGTTTAGGGATGGAGCCAATTGACCGCTTGGCCCTTTTGGCGCAACTGGCCGAAATAGCCCCACAAGTCTTGCCCTATGCAAAACCTGTTTGGAAAGTCATGAATGACGCATGCCGCGCAGGCAAGCGTATTTTGTTCGAAGGGGCGCAAGGCGCGCTTTTGGATATTGATTTTGGTACCTATCCTTTCGTGACCTCAAGCAATGTCATCGCAGGCCAAGCGGCGACGGGCGTTGGGGTTGGGCCTGGCGCAATTGATTTTGTGTTGGGCATCGTGAAAGCATACACTACTCGCGTGGGTGAGGGACCTTTTCCGGCTGAGCTTTTTGACGCCGACGGCCAACGTCTGGGAGAGCGTGGTCATGAGTTTGGCACCGTCACAGGGCGCAAACGTCGTTGCGGTTGGTTTGATGCGGCCCTTGTGCGCCAAACTTGCGCCACCTCGGGCATGTCGGGCATTGCTTTGACCAAGCTTGATGTGCTGGACGGGTTTAACACCCTAAAAATTTGCGTTGCCTATGAGCTTGACGGTGAACGACTGGAATATCTGCCAACCGCTGCTGATCAACAGGCGCGCTGCAAGCCTATTTACGAAGAAATGGCGGGCTGGTCTGACACGACAGCGGGCGCACGTAGCTGGGCGGAATTGCCTGCTGGAGCAATCAAATATGTGCGCCGTATTGAAGAGTTAATCCAATGTCCGGTAGCGCTTTTGTCAACCTCGCCCGAGCGCGAAGACACCATTTTAGTCACCGATCCTTTTGCCGACTAGAAAGCAGCCCATGGCCCTAACTTACAAAACCCGCAGAAGATTATCATTGGTCGTTCTATTGATTTGGTTGCCCGCCTATATAATCGGTGTCATGTTGGTCATCACCGCCTTGCCCCGCATGCCCTTTTGGGGCGAATTGGCAGTGTATATTGCTTTGGGATTTTTATGGATGGCGCCGTTTCGTGCCATTTTCAGAGGAATTGGCCAGCCCGACCCACAAAAGCTTCAAGACAAACAAGAGCAGGGCAAAAACTCCTAATATTCAGGTTGCGCGAATTTATTCAAGTCGCGGTGTTTGACGTATAGAGCATATATTGGTTCGGCATTGCTCCGGTCACTATGCTCGTATTTATCAGCTGCGCAAAGCCCAACTGATGCGCATATTAATTATGAAGCCCTTGGCTCTCATAAGGGCACTGCTCGGGTAAATAATCGCTTTAAATATGTCGAAATCATGTCTTAATTGTACCAAAATAAGACAAAAATTCGGAAAGCGTTGAAAATGTGTAAATTTTATGAAAAATAGCGACCCAAAAGCCCCAAAGACGCGTGTGAACCACCCCGTTGGCTTGGTCGCAGGTGGGCCGATCCGTGTGGCTGATTTTCGTGCGGTACAAAAGATGACCGATCACTTTGTCGCAGCAGATGGGGGGGCGGCCTATCTTTTGGCGCGCGCGACCATGCCGGATGTGGTTTACGGCGATATGGACAGTCTGGCGCAGCCGCTACAAGTTAAGCTGGGTCCGGACAGAATTGTGCGCTTATCCGAGCAAGAGACGACCGATTTTGACAAGGCTCTACGTCATATAGAAGCGCCGCTGATCTTGGTGCTGGGGGCCTTGGGAGGACGTGTCGATCATGAACTAGCGGTATTTCACACGTTGCTGCGTCACGTTGATAAGCGCTGCCTTTTAGTGGGGCATAAAGATGTGTTGTTCGCCTGCCCGGCCCATGTCTCGATCACGCTTGATCTGCGGGCGGGCGACAGGCTTTCGCTGTTTCCGATGTGCGCACTTAAGGGGAAATCAGAAGGGTTGGACTGGCCGATTGACGGGCTGTCTCTTGATCCAATGGTCCAGATAGGCACCTCAAATCGAGTGACTTCAGGGCAGGTTCGGCTGTTCTTTGAGGGGGCAGGGATGCTGGTGATTTTGCCGCGCACGCGTTTGACTTCGGTGGCCAAAGCGCTAATGTGGTAGCTGCGCGGCTAATCTTTCGCGGTAGATGATATAAAGACCCGAGGCCACAATCACCCCAATGCCCCCCCAAGTCATCATATTTGGAAAATCGCCGAAGACCGCGTAGCCTAAGCCCACCGCTGCCACTATCTCGAAATAATGCAGCGGTGCCAAGGTGGCTGAGGGCGCATATTTCAATGCATAGGTCATGGACATATGGCTGATCGCTGCCCAAAATCCCACACCAAAAAGCCAGAGCCAGTTCAGGCCTTGCGGCATCACTGGATCAAATTCGGCCCATCCTGTTCCGTTTGCGAAAAGCATAATGGGCAGGCACATGACTATTCCCATAAGCGACGTGTGCTGCTGCATGGCCACAGGGTGCATATAGCCCGCCATTTCGCGGGTGGTCAGCATGTAAGCCGCAAATGCAAAAGCCGTGCCCAAGGGAAACAGCGCCACTAAACCAAAGGCGTTGAGGCTGGGTTGAATGACCAATAAAGCCCCGCAAAACCCCACCACACTGGCTCCAATGCGCCGTGGCCCAACCTCATCTTTAAAAAGTGCTTTGCCCAGCCATAAAAGAATAAAGGGCTCAACAAAAGCGATTGCCAAAGCGTCGGCAATAGGCATGACGGTAACAGCCATGACAAAACAATAGGTTGAAAGTATCAATAAAAATGCGCGGAGCGCCACATATTTGACCATACGCTTTGAAAGTGTCCACTCAATCCGCATCATCACCATGACGGGCACCATCAAAGCGCCTTGCACAATAAAGCGCGCGGCAGTTATTTGCCCCACAGGAATATCCGCTGTCGCCAGTTTCGAGGCCACATCCAACAAGGGAGCCAAAAGGCAAAAAACCAGCATCAAAAGAATGCCGCGCAAGATTTGATCGGGGGCGCGAGATAAAAGGGGTGTTAGCAATTTGGCACATTCACGGCCAAGCCGCCTAAGCTGGTTTCTTTATATTTATCGCTCATATCGCGCCCAGTTTGGCGCATGGTTTCCACGCAGACATCCAGCGACACCAAATGTACACCGTCCCCGCGCAGCGCTAATGAGGCTGCTGACACGGCCTTGATCGCGCCAAGTCCATTGCGCTCAATGCAGGGCACTTGCACCAATCCTGCAACCGGATCGCAGGTCATGCCCAAATGATGTTCCAGGGCAATTTCGGCAGCATTTTCGATCTGTTCGGGCGTGCCGCCTAACACTGCGGCCAAACCCGCCGCCGCCATTGCTGCCGCTGAGCCCACCTCGGCTTGGCATCCACATTCCGCCCCCGAGATTGATGCATTATGCTTCACAATCCCCCCAATCGCTGCCGCGGTTAGGAAGTAATCGTCGATCTTTTCGCTCGAGGCGCCAGGTACATGGTCAAGATAATAGCGCAGAACCGCAGGCACCACGCCCGCCGCACCATTGGTAGGGGCCGTGACCACGCGCCCGCCTGCAGCATTTTCCTCATTCACCGCCATGGCGTAAAGGCTCATCCAGTCGTTGATCGTATGGGGTGGGGCCAAGTTCAAGCCGCGCTCGGCCAAAAGTGAGGCGTGGATGCCCTGTGCACGTCGGCGCACCTTTAAGCCACCTGGCAAAATACCCGTTTCGAGCATGCCCTTATCGATACAATCAGACATGACGGCCCAAATGTCTGCAATGCCTTGGTGCAGTTGATTGGGGCTTTTATGCACCAGCTCATTAGCACGTTTAATCTCGGCAATAGATTTACCGGACGCTTTGGCCATTTTCAGCATTTCGGTCGCGTTCACAAACGGAAAGGGAACGGCTGGGCCTGATGTGTCTGGGATTTTTCCTGTTGCAAGTTCAGAATCCGTTAGCACAAAGCCGCCGCCGATTGAGTAGAAAATCTGCTCGAGTATCACATCGCCCTGCGCATCGGTGGCGCGCAAGATCATGCCATTAGCATGACCAGACAGAACCGTATCGTAGTCAAAAAGTAAATCCTTGCTGGGATCAAAATGCAGTGCTCCAAGGTCTGGCACATCAATTAGCTTGTTTTGGAAAATGGCCGCCAACACCGTTTCGGCGCGGGCATGCTCATAAGTGGCGGGCACAAATCCTGCCAACCCCAAGATCGTTGCGCGGTCTGAGGCGTGCCCCACCCCGGTGAAAGCCAACGACCCGTGCAAGCTGGCCCGCAGGCCGGCCGCGCGAAATGGGCTTTTTTTCAACATGTCCAAAAAGCGTGCTGCCGCAACCATAGGCCCCATTGTATGGCTGGATGAGGGGCCAATGCCGATTTTGAACATATCGAAAACAGACAAAAACATAGGGATCCTTACTAACTTCTTAAACTTGTGCGTCGGGTAGGGAGCAAATCTGCTCTACAGTTAAACATGTTGATGCAATTAAACATGCAGACCCCGCAAACAACATCAAAAAACGACATGAAATCGTCTAAAAAGCCACAGATTGCTGATGGTCTAAAAAATCTGTTAGATTGCCCCTCGCTTACAGGGAAGATTTGACTATAACGGCCCCAAAGAAAAGGAGCCTAAAATGACCAAATCGCCCATCAAAAACCCTCTCAACGCAACAGAATTTGCCAAATTGGCTGCTGCAAAGTGTGCGGTTGATTTTGTGCAGGATGGCATGCGTTTGGGTTTGGGTACGGGCTCGACTGCGGCTTGGATGGTACGCGCTTTGGCCGACCGTATTGCGAAAGAAGGGCTTAAAGTGCAAGGAGTGCCCACTTCAAGTCGCACCGCCGCTTTGGCGCATGCGCTTAATGTGCCGATTGTAACTTTGGATCAGGCAAAATGGCTGGATTTGACCATTGATGGGGCCGACGAATTTGACCCCCAGTTTCAGCTGATCAAAGGTGGTGGGGCAGCTTTGTTACAAGAAAAGATTGTGGCTCAAGCCTCGGATCAGATGATAGTGATCACGGACCCTGCAAAAGACGTGGCCCGTTTGGGTGCCTTTGCCTTACCGGTCGAGGTGATCCCTTTTGGCTCTACGACCACCCAACGCCAAATCGAAGCGTTGCTGGCGGATTTGGGCCTATCGGGGCGCACAGTGACGCTGCGTCAATGCCAAGGGGCCCCTTTAATGACGGATGAGAATAATTTCATTTTGGATTTGCATTTGCAAAGCATCCCAGATGCACTGGCTTTGGCCCAAGGGTTGAACGCTATTGCTGGTGTGGTGGAAAATGGTCTCTTCATTGGGCTTTGTGATAGGGTGATTATCGGTCATCCTGATGGGCGCGCCGAGACGCGTGGCCATGAAGGTAGCCTTTTCAGCACCCTTGATCCCCAGGAGTGCGGCGATATTTTCGCAATGGCGGAGCAAGGTAAATGAGTGTTTTTGATTATGATCTTTTCGTTATTGGTGGCGGCTCTGGCGGGGTGCGCGCGGCGCGCATCGCTGCTTCCGAAGGGGGGGCGCATGTGGGTTTAGCCGAAGAATATCGGCTTGGGGGGACTTGCGTCATTCGGGGTTGCGTACCCAAAAAGCTGATGGTTTTTGCTTCGGAGTTTCCGCAAATGGTCCGTGATGCCCGTGCCTATGGCTGGGATATCGCCCCGCCCGTAGCAAATTGGGATGCGTTTCAAACCAATCTAAAGGCCGAGCTTGACCGACTAGAGGCAGCCTACCGTGCAACGCTTAAAGGGGTCGATGTGCAGGTTTACCCGCAACGCGCCCGCCTTGTTGATGCGCACCGCGTCGCCCTTGATGATGGACAAATTATTACGGCTGCGCATATTTTAGTGGCGACAGGCGGACGGCCCTTTGTGCCCGATATCGAAGGGGCCGAACTGGGCGTCACTTCTAATGAGGTGTTTCACCTTTCGGCCGTACCAAAACGGGTTTTGGTCGTGGGTGGGGGCTTTATCGCCTCAGAGTTTGCTTCTATTTTCAATGGGTTGGGCGCAGTTGTTACCCTGGCCTACCGTGGGGATGCTATTTTGCGTGGTTTTGACCGCGAGGCAACGGCCCATGTAGCAAGTGCGATGCAGGCGCGTGGCGTCACAGTCTTAACTGGATGCGACGTGACCAAATTGCAAAAGACCGCGACAGGTGTTCAGGCCCTTTTCGCCACCGACGTAGGGCTTGAGGCTGATTTGGTACTTTTTGCCACGGGCCGGGTGCCCAACTCCCAAGACTTGGGTTTAGAGGCACTGGGTGTCGGTCTTGGGGCGGGGGGCGAAGTGCTGGTGGATGGATTTTCGCAAACTTCTATCCCCTCAATCTTTGCGGTGGGGGATGTGACCGACCGTGTAAGCCTAACACCCGTGGCTATTCGTGAAGGGCACGCTTTTGCCGATACGATCTTTTTGGGAAAATCGCGACAAATGGATTATGAAAATATTCCATCGGCTATTTTTACCCAGCCTGAAATGGGGACCGTGGGCCTGACCGAAGAACAGGCTATCAAGCGCGGTGATATCGCCATTTATAGTACCCAATTCCGCCCGATGCGGAGTATGTTTGCAGGCCAAGATGAAAAAGTGCTTTTTAAATTAGTAGTTTGCGCTACGAGCGACAAAGTGCTTGGCTGCCATATTGTGGGTCCTCAGGCGGGTGAGATGATTCAACTTGTGGCCATCGCCGTTAAAATGGGGGCCACCAAGGCCCAGTTTGATAGCACGGTTGCAGTGCATCCGACCATGTCAGAAGAATTAGTCACACTCAGAAAACCCACAAGAATTTTGCCAAAATCGCAATAAAACGCCGATGAAAACTTGAATTTTAATTAAAAGTCACCAGTTAGTGACTAAGGAAACAAAAAGGATTGTGTGAATGTCAGGAAACGGTGGCCCTTGGGGTGGCGGCGGAAACGGTAATGATGATGGCCGCAACAAAGGCGACGGGCGTAATGATGGCCGCAAATCAAGTAATGAACCACCACAGGTTCCCGAAATAGAAGAGCTGGTGCGTAAAGGCCAAGAGCAACTGCGCGTTTTGATGGGCGGTCGTGCCAATCAAGGCGGCAATCGTGGTGGCGGTGGTGGGAGTGGTGGCGATGACAACCCGCTTGGCCCCTTGTTTACACGTCAGGGTGCGCTTTTGGCGCTTTTGGCTGCATTTGGTCTTTGGACCTTTGCCTCGCTTTACACGGTCAAACCCGAGGAGCGCTCGGTTGAACTGTTTTTGGGAGAGTTTTCCTCGATGGGCAGCCCAGGCTTGAACTTTGCACCTTGGCCGCTGGTCAAGGCCGAAATCGTGCAAGTAACGGGCGAACGTCAGACAGACATTGGCACGCGTGCTGAATTGGGTGATTCCGGTTTGATGCTGACCCGAGATCAAAATATCGTGGATATCGAATTCCAGGTTGTTTGGAATATTTCAGACCCAACCGCCTTTTTGTTCAATCTAACTGATGCGCCTGGAACGGTACGCGCGGTCGCGGAATCGGCGATGCGTGATATTATTGCACGTTCATCTCTTGCACCTGTTTTGAACCGTGATAGGGGCCTCATCGCGTCCGACCTGCGCACTGCCGTGCAAAATACGCTTGACAGCTATCAAGCAGGGATTTCTGTCGTGCGGGTCAATTTTGACAAGGCTGATCCTCCGCGCGAAGTGATCGACAGCTTTCGTGAAGTGCAAGCCGCTCAGCAAGAGCGTGACCGTCTAGAAAAAGAAGCTGACGCCTATGCTAACCGTGTAACCGCGGGCGCACGTGGTGAAACGGCACGATTAGCGGAAGAGGCCGAAGCCTACCGCGCCCAGGTTGTTAATGACGCCCAAGGTGAAGCCAGCCGCTTTTTAGCGGTTTACGAAGAATATGTGAAAGCGCCTGAAGTGACGCGTCGACGTATGTATTTAGAAACAATGGAAAAAGTTTTAGGTGATATGAATAAAGTCATTCTTGACGGGGTGTCTGGCGAAGCGGGGGGAATGGGCGTCGTGCCTTATCTGCCGCTCAATGAGCTTAAAGGAATGGTTGGCTCTAGTACCAATGGAGGAACCAACTAATGGCACGCATTCAATATTTAATTCCCGTTCTTGTGGCTGCAGCTTCGGTCGCGATGTCAGCTGTCTTTATTGTGGATGAGCGCGAAAAAGTGCTGGTCTTGCAGTTTGGTCAGGTCAAACAAATCAAAGAAGAACCGGGTCTTGGCTTTAAAATTCCGCTTATCCAAGATGTGGTGCGCTACGATGGCCGTATCCTAAGCTTGGCCACCAAAGCGATGGAGGTCACTCCTGCGGATGATCGCCGTTTGGTCGTTGATGCTTTCGCGCGCTGGCGGATTGTTGATTTGATGTCCTTTCGCGAATCTGTTGGCGTAGGCGGCATTGCTGCAGCGCAAGATCGCTTGGGCCGAATTTTGAACGCCTCGATCCGTGAAGTATTGGGGGGAGTTCCCTCGCAGCGGGTCTTGTCTGAAGACCGTACCAATCTGATGAACCAAATCCGCGACCTTGCGCGCGGTGAGGCTACGTCACTTGGGGTTGATGTGGTTGACGTGCGTTTGACGCGTACTGACTTGCCAGACCAAAACTTGGCTGCAACCTACTCACGGATGCGCGCCGAACGTGAACGTGAAGCGGCGGATGAAGTGGCACGCGGCGGCGAAGCGGCGCAACGTGTGCGCGCCTCGGCGGATAGAACGGTAGTTGAGCTCACGTCTCAAGCGCGTAAAGAGGCCTCGATCATTCGTGGTGAAGCCGATGCCGAACGTAATAAGATCTACGCAGAAGCTTTCGGCCGCGATCCAGAGTTCTTTGCCTTTTCCCGGTCTTTGACATCATATGAGCGTGCCTTACAGGGCAGCAACACCTCAATGGTGATGCAACCTGACAGCGCCTTCTTTGACTATCTGCGTGACGATCAAAAACAATAAATTTGGGCATAGCTATGCTCTTTTGGGCTCAAAGGGGAAACCTTTTGGGCCCTTTTTCTTAGTAACGCTGATGTGTATAGCCGCGATCACGGTTTGATTTGCGTTTTGGGGCGTTGCTGTTTTAAAAGGTAGGCGTAGGGTCAAGGCAATTGCCTTTAGCCCCAAACAGTCGAAAGGGAGCTAAGAGTGCTGTTTCAAGTCTTAAACCAAAAGGGAATAAAGGCCGTTATGCCACTGATGCAGTCCGCCAAGCGTGGCCGCAAACTATTGACGGTGCTGTTTTCGGCTGCCCTATTGGTAAGCCCGGCACTGCTCAATGCGCGCGGTGCTCCGGAAAGCTTTGCCGATTTGGCAGAGAATGTAAGCCCTGCGGTCGTGAATATTACCACAACCGCCATGATTGCCGCCCCCACAGGTCGTGCGCCGATGGTGCCTAAAGGCTCGCCTTTTGAGGACTTCTTTCGCGAATTTATGGATCCCAATAATCAAAGTCCTGCCGAACCGCGCCGGTCTGACGCGCTGGGCTCGGGATTTTTGATATCAAACGATGGTTATATTGTGACCAACAATCACGTTATTGATGGCGCTGATCAAATTGAGATAGAGTTTTTTTCGGGTGAAAAACTACCTGCTGTTTTGGTGGGAACTGATCCTAAAACCGATATTGCAGTTTTAAAAGTAACAAGTAACGAAAATTTTCCCTCGGTTTCCTTTGGTGACAGTGATGTGATGCGGGTGGGTGACTGGGTGATGGCAGTTGGCAATCCTTTGGGGCAAGGGTTTTCGGTCACTGCAGGCATCGTTTCGGCGCGTAACCGCGAACTATCAGGCACTTATGATGACTTTTTACAAACTGATGCGGCGATAAATCGCGGCAATTCGGGCGGGCCTTTGTTCAATATGAACGGTCAGGTGATTGGCGTGAATACCGCCATACTGTCGCCGAATGGCGGTTCAATCGGGATTGGGTTTTCGATGGCGTCAAACGTTGTGACGAAGGTTGTCGACCAATTGATCCAATTTGGTGAAACGCGCCGCGGTTGGCTGGGGGTTAAAATCCAAAATGTCGGCGGGGATGTGGCCGAAGCGATGGGGCTTGCCTCTGCTTCGGGCGCTTTGATAACAGATGTGCCCGAAGGGCCCGCACGCGATGCAGGTCTGCAGTCGGGCGATGTTATTTTGACCTTTGACGGCAAAGAGGTAAAGGATACTGGCGTCCTAGTACGTTTGGTGGCCGATGCGCCTGTGGGTCAAGCGGTCGAAGTGATCGTAATGCGGGGAGCTGATAAGATAAATCTTTCGGTGACATTGGGTCGTCGTGAAGAGGCCGAGGCGGCTGCAAAACCTGCCAACGCACCAAAAGTGGCCCCGCTGGAGCCAGCCAGCGCTAAGCTTTTGGGTCTTACGCTGCAAGTGGTCACACCCGACATCGCTGAAGCGGCAGGTTTGGCACTCGGAAGCCAAGGGCTTTTGGTCACCAACGTAGATGAGGTGTCAGAGGCCTTTGACAAAGGTTTGCGTGCTGGAGATGTGTTGGTCGAAGCGGGTCAGGTTGAGTTGAGTTCCATCGAGATTTTGAAAGAGCGGATGCAAGACGCCCAAGACGCCGGGCGTAAATCTTTGCTTTTGTTGATACGTCGCGATGGAAATCCGCGTTTTTTAGCACTTGGACTTGAGGAATAACCTTACCTTTAAACGTGTTCTTAACCCTTAAGGCAGGCCTTGTGGCCTGCCTTCTTTTATGGCGATGCCGCGTGTGGCTTTATCAAAAGGTCAAGCAACGATGACAGATCTTCAATCTGATCGGCCAAAAGATGCACCACCCCAGCTTCGCGTTGCAGCCGCCCCGTAACCCGCAATAACCGTCCTGCAATCACTGCGCGGCGGAATTTCTCAAAGACTTTGGCCCACACCATCACATTGCAGGTGCCCGTCTCATCTTCCAGTGTGACGAAAATAACCCCCTTTGCCGTTCCTGGCCTTTGGCGTACCAAGACTAAACCTGCCACACAGACCCGCGCCCCTACTGAGGGCTCATTTAAGCGGGCGGCGGGCAAAGCATGGGGGGGCTTGGGCCAACTGTTGGGTGGGGGCGTGGGTATAAGCCAATCAGACATTGATGACCTGTTGCTAAGAAGACAGAACAAATAAAGAACATTTTGCTAAAATGCAAGGTATAAATCTTTTGCCCCTCTGGCCAAGGGCGAAAAAAAATATTAGAAAGTCGCTTGAAAGACTGTCGGCTCGGACTGGTCAGGTGAAGGACTGTAAAATGGCGAAAATTACTTACCTGGAACATAATGGTACCGCACATGTGATTGAAGTCACAAACGGCCTGACCGTGATGGAAGGAGCGCGTGATAATGGGGTGCCTGGAATTGAAGCAGATTGCGGCGGGGCCTGCGCCTGCTCGACCTGCCACGTTTATATTGCGCACGAGTGGGTTGATCGGTTACCCGCAAAAGACCCGATGGAAGCAGATATGTTGGATTTTGCATGGCAACCTGACGCAGCGCGTTCGCGGTTGACATGTCAGATCAAAGTCACATCCGAACTTGATGGCCTAGTCGTACAATTGCCTGAAAAGCAAATATAACGACTTAATTCACCTTACGTTTTGGAATAAAGGGCAGAGGGGCCAGTGGCACTCCCTCCTCAATCAGCGCGCGGGCGTCTTGGGCTTTGGCCTCGCCATAGATGGCGCGTTCTGGGGCTGCGCCCTCATGAATAGCGCGCGCTTCGGCGGCGAAATTTTCTCCAACATATTCTGAGTTTTCTTCAACGTGTTTGCGTAAGGCCGCCATAGCGGTTTCAAGCTGTGACGTGGGGGCGGTCAAAAAACCAGTTAAATTGTTTGGATGCTTTTGTGCTACGGCGGATTTGGTGATCGTTTCGGATTTACCCTCTGCTTGGGGTTTGGGCTGGGCTGGGCGTGCACGGCGCACGGCGGGGGACATCAGTAACTTGGTCACATGGTTTGATCCGCAAAGCGTACAGCTGATCAGATTTTGCTTTTGCAACTGTTCATAATCAGCAGCCGAGCGAAACCAGCTGTCAAACGTATGATCATTGTCACATTTTAGCGAATAACGGATCATATGATCTCCAACCTTTATCCTTATCGAAACTGCGAAATAGCTGATGAAATCAAGCCGTCCCAAAACCTATTCGCTTAAAATGAAAGCTATGCCTCTGTGCGCGCTTTAGGGCAAGGCGTTTGGAATAGTTTTTAAAAGTTTGGTTCCATCAAGCGAAAAAACCAAAAGCGCCCCGCTTTGGGTGATCACGGTCAAATAATTGGGCCCCAATGTGAAAGATTGGGCTTTCTCTCCTACGGGTAAAGCGATATTTTGGGGCAAAATAAGCGATCTTTGTGCCAAAGCACTTGGCATTCGCGTGACAAGTAGCCAAACCACCGTTATGACCGCGATAATCATCGTGAGCGTTAAGCCGATCACGAGTCCCTTTAAAATCTTGAGCGAAGGCGGTAGGCCTTCGGGCGTTGGAGCCTGAACCATGGCAGAGCCTTTTGAAAAAGATCTAGAAATCTTAACCGTAACCATTGGCGAAGATCCCCCTGACCGACTTGATAAAGCTCTTGTACGCGAGGTGCCAGAGAAAGCGTCATTGTCGCGCTCGCGTTTGATGAAATTAATCGCTGAAGGGGCGGTGACGCTTGACGGTGTACCTATCACCAATCCCAAAACAAGAGTGTTTGAGGGGCAAGAGTTTATGATCATGCTGGGCGAAGCGATCGAGCTTGATACTTTGCCCCAAAATATCCCTATCTCGATCGTTTATGAAGATGATGAATTGATTGTAGTTGATAAGCCTGTGGGCATGGTGGTGCATCCTGCCCCCGGATCTTGGAACGGCACTTTGGTGAACGCCTTGCTTTATCACTGTGCCGACAGCCTGTCGGGCGTGGGTGGGGTTAAGCGCCCGGGCATAGTGCACAGAATTGATAAAGACACGTCGGGACTTTTGGTGGTGGCCAAGACAGACAAAGCCCACCACGCTCTGGCTGCACAATTCGAAGATCACTCGGTCACGCGCCATTATTTAGCCGTGGTGCATGGCGCCCCCAATGCCGCTGATCCTAGGTTGCGCGGCATTCAAGGGGTCAGCTTTGAAACTGGCGGCATTGTGAAAATTGCCACAAACTTGGCGCGCCATAAAACTGATCGCCAGCGCCAAGCGGTATTGTTTGGCTTTGGCCGCCATGCTGTCACTCGGGTTCGGGTGCTCGAAAGCTTTGGCGCGCCTGAAGCGGCGGCCTTAGTTGAATGCTGGCTTGAAACGGGGCGTACCCATCAAATTCGGGTGCATATGTCTTATGCAGGCCACGCGCTTTTGGGCGATGATACCTACGGTGGGCGCAGACGCGTGGCTGCGCGCTCGGTCGGGGATCCGGTGGCGGATATGGCAAACGCTTTTCCTCGCCAAGCGTTGCACGCAGCCAGTTTGGGATTTATCCATCCAAAAACCAAAAAACGGATGCAGTTCGAATCGCCGTTACCCACCGACATGGCCGCTTTGATTGAAGAGCTGCGTAACTCAAAACCGCCAAAGGCCCATTAATTTATTTATGTTTAGTTAAAATTGCTGTGATTTTGTGCCGCACCACTGGACTTTTGGCCAAGTGCTGCCCATTTATAGCATGTCCAATCTATGAATGGTCACGAGAGTATGGAAAAATGAGTAATTATTCAAATCTACCTGCCCCCAGCCCAGATCAGGGCATGAGCCGTTATTTGCAGGAAATTCGCAAATTTCCAATGTTGGAACCTGAAGAAGAATATATGTTGGCCAAACGTTGGGTTGACCATCAAGACACCGCCGCTGCCCACAAAATGGTCACAAGCCACCTGCGCTTAGCGGCTAAAATTGCCATGGGTTATCGTGGCTACGGCTTGCCACAAGCCGAAGTCGTATCAGAAGCCAATGTCGGGCTGATGCAGGCCGTTAAACGGTTTGACCCTGAAAAAGGCTTTCGTTTGGCGACCTATGCGATGTGGTGGATAAGGGCTTCGATCCAGGAATATATTTTGCGGTCTTGGTCGTTGGTAAAAATTGGCACCACCTCGGCGCAAAAGAAGTTGTTCTTTAATCTCCGCAAAGTGAAATCAAAGCTGGGTGCTTTAGAAGATGGGGACCTACGCCCCGAAATATTGGCCCGAATTGCGCAAGACCTGTCGGTTACAGAAACGGAAGTCGTCGATATGAACCGCCGTATGTCGGGGGGAGATGCCTCGCTTAACGTGATGGTTGGATCTGATGGCGATGGGTCAACCCAGTGGCAAGATTGGCTAGAGGATGACGATTCTGACCAAGCCCAGGACTATGCTGAACGCAATGAATTTGAGACACGTCACGCGCTTTTGGCCCAAGCGATGGATGTGTTAAATGAGCGTGAGCGCGAAATCCTGAGGAAAAGACGCTTGACCGATGAGCCCGAAACCTTAGAGGCACTATCAGAAACCTATAAAGTCTCACGTGAGCGGGTGCGCCAAATAGAGGTGCGTGCTTTTGAAAAACTGCAAATGCGCATGCGTGAAATGGCTCGTGATAAGGGTATGACTGTGCCCGCCTAAAAAAACGCCCAAAAGAGTGTTAAGCCCCGCCGTTTTGCGGGGCTTTTTCCATTCTCATTCCCTAATTGGCGGGCTATGGTCAGATAAACGATCAGAAGGTAATAAATATGACTGAAACCATGAATTGGGGTATTTTGGGTGGGTCAAAGTTTGCGCTTGAACATATGGCACCCGCAATTAATGCAGCCCGCGCCTCCCGCTTCGCGGCTTTGGCTACTTCAAACGTGGCACGTGGGGCCGAATTTTCCGCTATCGCCCCTGGTTTGGTCTTGCATGAGAGCTATGAAGCCCTGCTGGCCGACCCGTCAATCGATGTGGTCTATATTCCCTTGCCTAATCATTTGCATGTCGAATGGACGCTCAAAGCCGTTGCAGCGGGCAAACATGTTTTAACCGAAAAGCCAATTGCAATGCAGGCCAATGAAATAGATCAGCTGATCAAAGCGCGTGATGCGTCGGGCAAACTGGTCGCTGAAGCCTATATGATCGTGCATCACCCCCAGTGGGAGCGCGCCCGTGCCTTGGTGCGATCGGGGGCGATTGGCACTGTTGAACACGTGGATGCTAATTTTTCCTATGATAACCGAACCGATAGAGACAATATACGTAACCGCCCCGAAACGGGTGGCGGTGGTATTCGTGATATTGGCGTTTATACCTATAGCTCGGTGCGCTATGTCACCGATGCAGAACCGCTTGATTTAAGCGCGCAAATAAAGTTGGAAAATGGCATTGATACATTCGCCAAAGTTATTGGCACGATGCAAGGACCGATGGGGCGCTTCACCTATGCGGCGATGACCTCGATGCGGCTTTTCCTGCGTCAAGAGGTTGTGTTCCAAGGAGATAAAGGGATGTTGCGCCTTACCGCTCCCTTTAATGCCAATGTATATGATATTGCACGGCTCGAATGGCACCAACCGGGCCTGGTGACCCAAGTAGAGCGGTGGCCCGCCGCCAATCACTATATTACCCAAGTCGAAGCCTTTGGTCACGCGGCGCAAACGGGTGCCCCCTATGCCTGCCCGCTAGAATTTTCGCGCGGGACGCAAGCGATGATCGATCAGGTCTTTGCAGTTGCAACAGAAATTTAAGAAAAAGGGGGGGCAGTAATGCCCCTAATCTTCCATCGCCTCTAATTCGTCAATAAAGCCTGCGATCATATCAAGGCCCTTGTCCCAAAATTTAGGATCGGTCGCGTCCAGACCAAATGGGGCGAGAAGCTCTTTATGGTGCATAGATCCGCCCGCTTTCAAAAGCGCGAAATATTTTTCTTCGAAATCGGGCAGGCCGTCGGCGTAGGCGGCATAAAGCGCATTCACTAAGCCGTCACCAAATGCATAGGCGTAGACGTAAAAGGGGGAATGGACGAAATGCGGGATATAGGCCCAAAAGGTTTCATACCCGTCCATGAAATCAAAGACTTCGCCAAGACTTTGGGCCTGAACTGACATCCAAAGCGCGTTGATGTCGTCGGGGGTCAGTTCGCCCTCAAGGCGTGCGGCGTGCAATTTACATTCAAAATCGTAAAAGGCAATCTGACGCACGACTGTGTTGATCATATCTTCGACTTTTCCAGCCAAAAGTGTTTTGCGCTCAGCCTTGGTGGTGGCTTGGTCAAGCAGGCGGCGGAAGGTCAGCATTTCCCCAAAAACAGAGGCGGTCTCGGCCAAGGTCAGGGGGGTTGCGGATAAAAGCTCGCCCTGATCTGCGGCCAGAACCTGATGCACGCCGTGGCCTAGCTCGTGCGCCAAAACCATCACATCGCGCGGTTTTCCCATGTAGTTGAGCATAACATAAGGATGCACAGTAGTGACGGTTGGGTGGGCAAAGGCGCCTGGTGCTTTTCCAGCTTTCACGCCTGCGTCAATCCAACCTTTCTGAAAGAACGGTTCGGCTAATGCCGCCAATTTGGGTGAAAAAGCGCCATAAGCTTGTAAAACCGTGTCGCGCGCTTGTTCCCATGTGACCAGATCGCTGGCATCCATAGGCAAGGGGGCGTTGCGATCCCAAACTTGCAAACGCTCTAGCCCCAACCATTTGGCTTTTAACTTATAATAGCGGTGCGACAATTTTGGATACGCCGCCACAACGGCATTGCGCAGCGCCTCTACCACTTCGGGTTCGACATTATTCGACAAATGCCGGGCCGTCTGCGGGCTTGGCATTTTGCGCCAACGATCTTCGATCTCTTTTTCTTTGGCCAACGTATTGTGCACGCGGGCAAACAGTTTGACATGTCTGTCAAACACCAAGGCCAAGGCCCTTGCGGCGGCTTCGCGCTTGTCGCGGTTTTTATCGGTTAAAAGATTAAGCGTGGCTTCCAGATTTAGGGGCTCTTCCTCGCCTGTCACCTCAAAGGTCAGGCCGGCCATCGTTTCGTCAAACAAACGGTTCCAAGCAGCGGCACCGACGGTGGATTGATCGTGTAAAAACGTCTCAAGTTCGTCTGACAGTTGATAAGGGCGCATCGCGCGCATCCGATCAAACACTGCACCATAGCGTGCAAGATCAGGCAGCGCATCTTTAAGTTTCGTCAAGTGACAATCTTCTAATCGGTTGAATTCAAGTGTAAAAAACACCAAAGTCGTGGTGAAGCGTGTTATTTTATCTTGGGCATCGGCCATGAATTTGGCGCGCTCAGAGTCCATTGTGTTTTGATAATAGCGCAAGCCCGCATAAGACATGATCCGCCCTGCGGTGATGTCGATCGCCTCATAGTCGTGAATGCACACCAACATCTCATCCGCTGAAAGGCTGGCCAGTTTGCTTTCATATCGCTTGGCGAAATCGGTGCAGGCCCCATCTAACCAGGCCATGTCACGGCTGAATTCGGGCGCGTCGGGTTCTTTGTAAAGATCGGAAAGATCCCATTCGGGTAAGGCCCCAAAGCCATCAGCGGACCCCGCGGTTAAAAGGTCAAAGACGGGGGTGGGAAAGGGCAATGTCTGGCGCAAAATGATCACTCCTATTTGAGTATCTGCATTTAGGGGGCTTGGCGGTGATTTGCAAGAAAGTGTGGGCTTTTAGGTGAATTATTGGAAAAAGGTGATCACCTCTTGGGCGAAACGCTCTTGTGTGGGGTCGGCCTCCATCATGATCTCGTGGCGTGCGCCGTCATAAAGGGTGGTCTTTCCTGTGGCCCACTGGTCCATTCGCGCTGCTATCGCTTGGGTTGAAACAACGGTTTCATCGGAGCCATACGCGCAATAGGCGGGGATTGTTGGGCTAGGGCGAGTGGCTAGGGCCCGACATTCCACCAACGCCGCATCTACCCAGCCAAAACTTGGACCGCCGATGGCTAACTCTGGGTGGGCCAGCATTTGCTGTTTCATATAGTCCCACATTTTGGGGCAGCTGGTCAGCTCATTCTCTTCGAAAGATTTGTCTGTCAGGTAGGAGCTTTTTCCCGTACGCGGCACGATCATATCAGACTTGCCGATCAAAGCCGCCCCTTGGCCCAAAAGATGGGCCAGCATCTCCGTGTTTTTAGACAATCGTAGGCCCCACATCGGTGCCGAAAAGGCAGCAGCTTTAAAAGATCGCAAGCGTGCATCCATCAAATAGCGCAAGCCGATCGCACCGCCCATTGAATGGGCCAACATATAAAGCGGGCGTGGTAAATCTTGGGTTTTGATAAAACTCAAAAGAGCGGTGACGTCTTTTTGATAATCATCAAAGTGGCCGACATGGCCCGCCATCGGATCTATGCTGAGTCGGTCTGAGAGGCCCTGTCCGCGCCAATCAATCGCAACAATGTCAAAGTTCGCGTCGCTTAGAGAATGCGCCATGCGGCCATATTTTTCAACTGGTTCGCCGCGCCCGGGAAAAAGGCAAATAGTGCCAGCGCGCGAGCTGGTGAATGCAGCAGGCCAATGAGTAATTCTAAGGCGCACCGCATCTTCGGCACGTACGAAAACTGCCTGATTTCCCTTTGGGCCATGGGCAACATCTTGAAAAAAAGGGGCCTCTACTTGAAGCGAAGAATAGCTCATGCGCTTAGCGCGCGCGCAAGGCGCATGACAACGCTCATGTCACCATTGATTTGTAATTTACCGCTCATATAGGCTGTCATTGCATTCAATTCACTTAGTAAAATTTTTTCAAATACATCAGCACTTGCGGTTAAGGTTGCTTGGCTTGGCCCACCTTCAATGCGAACGCCTTTTTGATCAAGCAAGATTTCACCCTCATCAATAATTGAAAATTTAATGACCCCATCAAATTTGGCAATCTTTTGTGATAATCGTGCTACGGCGTGCTCTAAAATTGCGCTCATTTTCTTGGCCTTGAATTTGGGATATGGCAATTATCATAATCAACACTAGGTTGTCCTTTATGAAGCCCTTAGAGATATTTTTCAATCCGACCTTTGGCCTGATTTTGGGGCTGTTGGTGGCTTTGACTTCAGATTTGGCATGCGCGCAACCTTCTGAGCGTTTGCAAGGGCTTTATGATCAGCTTGCCACCTCACTTCCCCAAGATGGCCCCCTTATAGCTCATGAGATAGAGCTTGAGCGCGCGCACTCTGGTTCCGCGGAGATGGATCTTTTGTTACAAAAGGGGCAAGCGGCAATGTCAAACGGCGCATTTGACGCGGCTTTGGCACATTTCTCTGCTTTGATCGATAATGCGCCTGCCTTTATCGAAGGTTATAATGCTCGCGCCACAACCTATTTCTTAATGGGCGCATTTGGTCAGTCTATGGCAGATATCCAACAGGTTTTGGCCCAAGATCCGCGTCATTATGGAGCCTTGGCAGGTTTTGGGATGATATTAGAAGCCCTAAACCGCCCCCAAGCTGCCCTTGAAGTTTACCGCGCGGCCCTGGCTGCTAACCCGCATATGACACAAATTCAATCGGCCGTGATAAGGCTGGACCTCAGCCTTGCTGGACAGGAATTATAATTTATGGGTTCATCGGGGCAGATTACGGCGGTCTTAGGGCCGACGAATACGGGCAAGACCCATTATGCCATTCAACGTATGTTGATGCATCGCACGGGTGTGATTGGTTTGCCTTTGCGGCTTTTGGCGCGCGAAGTTTACGACAGAATCGTCGCTGCGCGAGGCCCTTCAGTAGTGGCCTTGGTCACGGGAGAAGAACGTATTATTCCTGAGCGAACGCAATATTGGGTATGCACAGTCGAATCTATGCCGCTTGAGATAGGTGCTGATTTTGTTGCAGTCGATGAGGTACAGCTTTGCGCTGATCCCGAACGAGGTCATATTTTTACCGACCGTCTGTTGCGCGCGCGTGGGCTTTTGGAAACCCTTTTTATGGGTTCAAATGTAATGCGCGGCCCAATTAATGCTTTGATAAAAAATGTTAATTTTATGCATCGCGAACGTTTTTCAACGCTGACTTGGACTGGGATACACAAAATAAGTCGCATGCCTGCGCGTAGCGCCATAGTGGGTTTTTCGGTGGAAGAGGTATATGCTATCGCCGAATTGATGCGCCGCATGAAGGGGGGCTGCGCAGTTGTGATGGGGGCTCTATCGCCACGGACGCGCAATGCGCAGGTTGAGCTTTATCAAAATGGCGATGTTGACTATTTGGTGGCAACCGATGCCATTGGGATGGGACTTAATCTTGATATTTCCCATGTAGCTTTTTCGGGCACTGAAAAGTTTGATGGTCGCCGCATGCGGCCCTTGTTTGCGCATGAAATGGGACAAATTGCAGGGCGGGCAGGGCGGCACACGGCATCGGGCAGCTTTGGAGTGACTGGCGATGCGGCCCCTTTGGATGAGGGTTTGATCAATGCTATTGAAAATCACCGCTTTGCCCCTATCAAACGGTTGCAATGGCGCAATGAGAAGCTAGAGTTTGGCTCTGTCGTGAGGCTGATCAACGCACTTGAAATGCCGGCTGAACATGAATTTTTATCGCGCACCCGCGATTCTGATGATTTGCTTACACTTAAGATCCTGTCCGAGCTGCCCGAAATGGAAGGGTGCCTTAACAGCCCACAAGACGTGCGGCTTCTATGGGATGTTTGCCAGATTCCAGATTTTCGTAATGTCTCACCCGTCGATCATACAACTCTCTTGGCACGCATCTTTGGTTTTTTACAAAAAGGCCGCGTGCCCATTGATTGGCTTGCAAAAGCTGTCGCGGGCATCGATAAAACGCAAGGAGACATTGATACTTTGTCGAAACGTCTGGCTTATATCCGCACTTGGACATATGTAGCACAACGGAAAGACTGGGTTGACGATGAAAAGTATTGGCGAGAAGAGACCCGCGCTGTAGAAGACCGATTGTCAGATGCATTACACATGCAGTTGACCCAACGATTTGTTGACCGGCGCACATCAGTGCTGATGCGGCGGTTAAAGCAGAAGGAGAGCCTTGTGGCCGAGGTAAATGAGACTGGTGAAGTTACTGTAGAAGGCGAATTCGTTGGCAAATTGGAAGGATTCCGGTTTCGCCAAGATTCCTCGTCGAGCCCTGACGAAGCCCGCGTGATGCGCCAAGCCGCCGTTCAGGCTTTACGCCCACAATTCCATCTTCTGGCAGATAAATTTTATAATGCGCCAGATACGGAAATGGATTTTACTGAACAAGGTGGCCTGATGTGGGGCACGACTGCAGTTGGTAAATTGGTTTCAGGTGCTGAAGCCCTGCGCCCTTCGGTTGTGGCTTTCGTTGATGAAGAGGCTGGCCAAGAAGTGCTTGACAAGGTCAAACGCCGTTTGCAGCATTTCATAGATCGCAAAGCTGCCGCGCAGTTTGAGCCTTTGTTAGCCATGTCGCGTGATGAAACCATGTTGGGCCTTGCGCGCGGTTTTGCCTTTCGCTTGGTCGAAGCGCTTGGAGTTTTGCCCCGCGATGGTCTGAATGATGAGGTCAAAGCCCTTGATCAAGATGCTCGCTCGGCCTTGCGCAAACATGGCGTCCGCTTTGGGCAATTCACGGTCTTTCTGCCTGCTCTTTTAAAGCCAGCCCCGACAAGGTTGCGTTTGGTGCTTTGGTCGCTGTTTGCAGGCCTGTCTGAATTTCCAGAAAGCCCGCCCCCAGGATTGGTGACCATTCCTAATTTACCCGATATGCCCAAAAAACACTACACATTGGCTGGCTATCACCCTGCGGGTGCTCGCGCAATTCGTATTGATATGTTAGAGCGTTTGGCCGATTTGCTTCGCGCCAAAGACAGCCGCACAGGTTTTGAGGCAAGCTCAGATATGTTATCAATCACGGGCATGACGCTTGAGCAGTTCGCCAATTTGATGGCAGGCTTGGGCTATAAAGCACTGATTGGTGAAAGACTTAAAGTTAAAGCTGCAATTGCGTCGCCCGCTACTCCTGACGAAAGTGCGCATGTAACGCCTGAAAGGGTGCCAGAAGAGTTTGAGAGTCAATCTCGCGAACTGAACTCACTTGACGCCTCCGGACCTAAAACTGAAGCCTCAACTCCCGAAGTTGAGAGCTTTACCACCTTTACGTGGGCACCGCGTGCGCGCAGCGTAGATGTGGGCCACACTCCCCGCCGTGCCCGTGTTACCCAAACTGTACTTGCGGAGCCGAAAGCTGAAGGGGATGAAGCCGCGAAACGTGGTGAGCCTAAGAATGATCGCTCAAGAGACCGGGGAGGCAATCGCTCAACCGAGGGGTACAAAGGCAAGCCGAACCGTGCCAAGCAAGGAAAAAATCAGGGTGGGAAAGATGGTGGTGCAAATGAACAGCAATCTTTTTCAGCCCGCACGCCGCGTGCTGAAAAGCCCATCGATCCAGATAGCCCTTTCGCTGCATTGATGGTCCTCAAACTGGGAAAATAAATTTAGAGAAATGCGGTAAAGCCCTTACTTCGTCCCCTAAATATCCGCAAAATGTAGTTTTATACTTAATAAATGGCTTTGACATGAGCGTTTCTTTAAAATCTGCCGTCAAGTCATCCGCGTGGTGAGTGAGTGCTGCTTGCGTTTCACAGATGACTTTTGGTTAGGCTCGCAACCACTGTCACGCTATGTGATGTACTTACTTTGGTTTGGCAGGATCAAATCAAATTGCTCGAAATGGCCACGCTTACCCATCAAAGGGACCACATCGATAAAAGAGTACTTCTTTAAGTGGCTGTGAACAAAAATCCCCTACTGGCGCCCTTGAATGACCAGAAAGCTTGGTCTAGCAAGGGCAAAGCGTTTAAAGGAACCTCTACCTATGACCTATGTGGTGATCGATAACTGTGTGGCCTGTAAATACACCGATTGCGTAGAGGTCTGCCCCGTTGACTGCTTTTACGAGGGCAGCAATATGTTGGTGATTCATCCCGATGAGTGCATTGATTGCGGCGTATGTGAACCTGAATGCCCCGCAGACGCCATTCGCCCCGATACGGAAGCTGATATGGATAAATGGGTCACTTTCAACCGTGAATATTCGGAAAAATGGCCCGTTATAATCACCAAAAAAGACCCGCTTTCCGAGGCAACAGCGCGCGACGGTGAAACCGACAAGCTTTTAAAATATTTTGATCCCACACCTGGTACAGGCGGCTAAGGGCAAGACGATTCTTTTTAGGTGGCTTTGCACTCCAAAATCCCCGAAAAACTGGAGTTTTGCACCCTTTTAGTGATCGAAGGTGATTCTGACCGTTGGAATCAGGCTAATTTTGTGATAGGGTTGTTACATTCGCAAATTTGCCCAAGCCCATAATTGCCGCCCAAACCATCAGACTTATACAAACCACCAGCTTGGCGTTGCCAAGCTGGCTAGAATTTTTGGTGTAATTGGGCCGTTCAAGGAAGACAAAATGACAAAATCGAAAAGAGCTGACTTTCGTCCAAATGAATTTGTGGTCTATCCCGCGCACGGGGTTGGTAAGGTCATATCGATCGAAGAACAGGAAGTTGCGGGCCTTCATCTTGAGCTTTTTGTGATCTCTTTTGAAAAAGACAAAATGACGCTGCGGGTGCCAACTCATAAGGCCACCGAAATTGGTATGCGTGGTCTATCCTCGCCCGATATCGTGTCAAAAGCGCTTGATACGCTCAAAGGCAAAGCGCGTGTAAAACGGGCGATGTGGTCGCGCCGCGCACAAGAATATGAGCAAAAGATCAACTCAGGAGATCTTTTGGCGATTGCTGAAGTGGTGCGCGATTTGCACCGTTCAAACGATCAGCGCGAACAAAGCTATTCGGAACGTCAACTTTATGAAGCCGCGCTAGAACGTTTGACCCGCGAAGTGGCCGCGGTCAACGGAGTTGATGAGGCGGGTGCGCAAAAAACTGTCGGTACTGTTTTGATGGGCCGTGCGGCCTAAATCTTTAGGGCCTAAACTGTTTTGGCAGTTCAGGCCCAAAGGCTGACTAAGGTCAAAAGTCCTGCAACTTCCGACAATTGTTGACTTGCGCCTAAAATATCACCCGTTTGGCCACCGATCTTGCGCCAGGCAACTAATGCCCAAAGTGCCGTGACGCCGCATATTGTTGTACAAAGCCAAAGCGCTTGTACGCCCAAAAGCCCGAAGGCCAACGCTACTGAAAGTGCTAAGGCCATTCCCACGACTACCACCGAAGGGCGCCCTACCGACAGCGACAGTCCGCCATTGCGTGCACCTGGCATTAAGGCCATAAATAAGATCATGGGCGTGCGCGAAAGCGCCCCAAGGGCAACTATGCCTGCAAAAGCCATAGGGTTTTGCAGGAGTGCTCCAAGAGAGATTATCCGCAACCCGATCACCAAAATAAGCGCTAAAACTCCGTAGGTACCAATGTGGCTGTCTTTCATAATCTCAAGGCGTCGCGCGGGCTTATAGCCTCCCCAAAGACCGTCGGCACTATCCGCCAGTCCGTCTTCATGAAAAGCCCCGGTTGCAATCACCATAGCTGCCACAGCCAACGAGCCGCTGATGAGCAAAGGTAAGCCAAGTGCTAATGCGAAAGCACCCACTAAATAGCTGAGTGCTCCCAAAAAGGCCCCAACCAAAGGCCAAGTCCAAGCCGAGTTCGCCGCCGATCCATTTGCGACTTCCTCTACCCCTTTGGTCCCAAAGCATGGTAGTGGCAGGCGGGTCAAAAGCCCAAATGCTATATGCACATCTCCCAACCGAGGACCACGCCATATTTGGGCTTTGTCGTTAAATGGCATTATCATGCCCCTTCTATACTGGTGGGTACCACTCTTAAACGATAGCTATGCGCAAACACAGTATCAATCGGGAAAAAACATGGATCAGATCTTTTCATCTTTTGCAGCCTTTTCATCAGTTCTGAAAGAGGCAACAGGCCCAGACCTCAAGGCGCACGCCGCCGCCGTGGCGCGCAATGTGCAATTGACCAAGCCGCCAGCGGCTTTGGGGCGGTTGGAAGAGCTGGCCATTTGGTACGGGTCTTGGCGCGCAACGGCGCAACCGGCTATCACGGCGCCTTTGATCGTCGTTTTTGCAGGCAATCACGGTGTAACTGCCCAAGGGGTTTCGGCCTTTCCAGCAGAGGTTACAGCCCAAATGGTGGGCAATTTTCACGCGGGCGGGGCTGCGATCAATCAATTAGCCAAAACTTTTGGCGCTCGCCTTGCGGTGTACGCGCTAGAGCTAGAACGCCCGACCCTAGATTTCACCAATGCTCCCGCAATGAGCGAAGAGGAAACGCTGGCCGCTTTGAAAATAGGCTGGGATGCAGTTGATCCAAACTGCGATTTGTTGGTCGTGGGCGAGATGGGCATTGGCAACACAACTTCAGCCGCAGCGATAGCCCATGCGCTTTATGGCGGGCTTGCCCAAGATTGGACGGGGCGAGGTACGGGCGTTAACGATCAAAGCTTGGCGCATAAAACGAAAGTGGTGGCAGATGCGGTGACCTTGCATATGGCAAACGCACCTTCGCCTTTACAGATTTTAGGACGTCTTGGCGGGCGAGAACTGGCGGCGATGGCGGGGGCTATGGCCTATGCTCGGGTTAATCATATTCCTGTCATTTTAGATGGATTTATCTGCACGGCTGCGGCTTGCGTACTTCAAGCGGTCAGCAGCAGCGCGCTTGATCATGTTATTGCAGGTCATGTCAGCGACGAAGGGGCGCACCGGGCGCTTTTAGTCCGTTTGGGCAAGACACCACTTTTGGATTTGGGACTTCGTTTGGGCGAAGCCTCTGGGGGCGCGCTGGCGATCGGAATATTACAAGCGGCTGTGAATTGCCATTCTGGCATGGCCACTTTCGACCAAGCGGGTGTTTCTGGCGCGGGCTAAGGCTATTTAACTTTGGCGGCTCTCGCTTGGGGTTTAAGCTTGGCTTCGCCAAGGGGCGAGGCATCTACCTCGATCGTAGTTTTGTTTATGGGTGCCGAAATTTGTTCTGAGATTAATTCTTGGGTCGTTTCTGGGGTTGGGCTTGGCTTCGCGTCGGCAGGTGCGGCGCGGGCATGATCTACGGTTTTTGCCTCGAGCAGGGCCATTTTTAGCTTTTCTTCCAGCACGCGGGAATGTTCGATATAGGCTTTGTTAAGGTGAATGGGCTGACCCGGCACCCACAACTCTGCTAATTCGCGTAGCGCCGAGCGGTCCATCGCGTAAAAAGCCTTTGAGAAATTCGCTGCCTCATACTCAGAAAAGCCCATATTCTCAAGCATAAACCGCCCCGCCCTAAGCGAGGCATCAAATGTTTCGAGAATGATGTCATTCGCACCTCCCTTATAAAGCTCATAAACATGGATGCGATCATGGGCGCGGGCGATGATATGCAAATCTGCGCGCGCGGCGCGGGCAATGGTGACTATTTTTAGCGCCGCTTGCGGATCATCAACCGCGACGACCAATATCCGTGCGGTATCAATACCTGCAGCGTGCAACAGCTCGGGCTTGGCGGGGTCGCCAAAAAATCCTTTGACCCCAAAATTGCGTAATCGGTCAAGCGCGCGAATATCGCCGTCAAGCACCACTGTTGAGATGTTAGAAAGCGCCGCCACGCGCTGCACCACTTGGCCAAAGCGCCCGATTCCTGCGATGATCACATCGCCACCATGGTCGATTGTGTCGGCGGGGCGATTGTCGGGATTGCGCGCAGCCAAATAGGCGGCAATGCGGGTTTGAAGGATGAAAAGGGCAGGCGTAAACAGCATCGAAAGACTAATAACCATCATGGTTAAATGCCCGATATCATCGTCAAGAATGGTTTGTTGTACGCCGAACGCAGCCACCAAAAAACCAAACTCGCCCGCTTGAGCCAAACCAAGAGAAAAAAGCCAACGGTCCTTGCCTTTGATTTTAAAACCAAAACTTAATGCCAGCAAAACTGCAGCCTTAATTAGCATCAGCCCCATGGTCAGGCCTAATATGGTGAAGGGCTGGCTTGCCAAGACCGACAGATCAATTCCCATACCCACCGTCATAAAGAAAAGCCCCATCAAAATCCCCTTAAAGGGTTTGATGTCCGCCTCAAGCTGGTGACGAAACTCTGAGTTGGCCAAAACCACGCCCGCCACAAAGGTACCCAAAGCTGGTGATAGCCCAACAAGCATCATCAAAAAGGCGATGGCCATCACCGTTAAAAGTGAAATAAAGGTAGACATTTCGGGCAGTTTTGACGCGTTCACAAAGCGAAAAACAGGGCGGGTCAGAAAGTGCCCCGCGCCAATGATAGCCCCAATGATCGCCAAAGTGGCTAAGGTCACAGCCCAACCGGGTAAGGTTTGCATCAGCGATAAAAGAGGCTCGGCGGCGCTATCTTCTATCAGTTGGCTGCCCTCATAAGCGGTGGCGCGCACCCCTGCCTTATCAACAGCCAACAGCGGAATAAGCGCCAACATTGGCACTACAGCTATATCTTGCGCCAACAAGACGGTAAAGCTTGAGCGCCCGCCCAACGTGGCCATCAGGTTTTTTTCTGACAAGCTTTGCAGCACAATTGCCGTTGACGATAGCGACATGATAAGCCCCAAAGTGATTGATTGCGCCCAACTCAGGCCCAACAGCTCTAAAATAAGGGCTACCAAAGCGGTCGTGCCTAACACTTGTAACCCGCCCAAGCCAAGCAGACGGTGTCGCATAGCCCAGAGCGCTTTTGGGTCCAGCTCTAACCCAATCAAAAACAACATTAACACCACGCCAAATTCTGCAAAATGCTGCAAATCTTTGGTTTCCGTACCGGCAACACCCAAAACAGGGCCCATCAAAATGCCAGCGGCTAGATAACCCAAGACCGAGCCCAAACCAAAGCGGACACAAAGCGGCACAATCAAGACAGCTGCGGCGAGGTAGAATGAGGCTTGCAGTAAAAATCCTTCCATAAATGCCCTTTCAAGACAATTTTATTTTCATTTAAATAGCGCTTTCTTAATAGATTTTAGCCTTTTGGCATCTTAAGCGCGACGATCTGCCCGCCCTTTTGATAGCGCAGTTCATTTTCTGTGATCGCCGCGACAGAGCCGCCGTCTAAGCTATCACCGACAGATACTTTTACAAATCGGCCATTGGCTTGGCGCACTAATGCATAGCGATTAGACGATGTCCCATATAAACCTATTAAGGTAATCCGCGAAAGGTCGATCATATTTTTTTCGGTTGCACGTTTGATGACGGTTTTGCTGTTGGTGGGGGAAATAGTCGCAAGATTAACGGGTTCTTGCGCAGGTTTCGCTGCAGCTTTTGGGCTTTGGGCTTTGGCAAGGTTATTTTCAATATTCTTAGGCCGTACTTTCGGCCGTGTGGAGGTTGAAAGCGATAATTTCGACAAAGGGAGTTCTGAGGCCACAATACTGGCAGGCAGGGTTAGGCCCGTGGGGCGTGGGCGTGGGCGCAAATTTCCCAACCTTGACTGGGTCGTGTCAATAGATTTATTTGGCGCGAGCAAGTTTTGAGGCCGTATTTCGGGGCTCAGCAAATCGTCTGGGGCGGCGGCAAACGAATCCAGTGCCTCCGGCATGTAACGTAAATCTTCGGGTCGCACGGGAGGCACAGCTCTGGGCCGTCCTGCGTATACCATCACGCCTTGATCGCTGATCTGCCCTTCTTTGGTAAGCGCCATACTGCCTGGCGCGCGCAACGTTTGGGGTGCACCCTTTTGTGCTGCGACACTGTCTAGTATGATCGAAGGTAAATAATCTTGTTGCAACATCAATTGCGGCAATACGCCCGCTTCGGTGGATGGTGCGTTGTAATCCCTCATCGCCAAAAAAATTTCATCTTGATTGGCAATCGTCTTGCCCAGGGCTGCGGTCAAAGGGAGTAAAGGCATGATAGGTTCAGCCGAAGGCTGGGCCAAATCTGTAGAAGTCCTTTCGGAATTTGTCTCTAAGTCGTTGGAGTTGGGCAGGTAAAAGGCGGTGGTTTTCGGTGGCGAAAGTGGGTTTGGGTGAGGAAATCTCTCAATCCAAGGGCGGGTGCCTTGAAAAAACGCAGTCAAAAAGTGTGTTTGGGCTGATTGATTTAGCAGTACTGGCGAAGTCGAATAATTATGTGGCAGGCTAAGGGCAGCCGTTTGCTCATTCGTGGGCCAAGTGAAATTGGGTAAAATTGCGGGAGCATCGTAATGCGCCGTCACCTCTTCTTCTATAGGGGGTTTTGGCATGCGGGGTGGGTGCATTTGTACGGTGAGAGTGGGCACTTGCTCCACAGGTTTAAGGAGCTTTTTAAGGGTGATCAAAGTGTCTTTTTCTAGCGTGGGGGCCGTAAGAACGATTTTGTTTGGTGCTCGCAGGGCGGTTGTATTGAAAATTTCATAAAGCCTGACAGAAGACCACTGCGCCACTCCCAAACTTAACGCAAAGAAAATTACTGATGCCGAAAACCGCATCAAGGTATTGAAATTAAGTATCGAGGCTATTTTAGCATCGATATGGTCATTTATTTTGCGCAAACTGGTGGTGAACCGGTTATGTAGCGCCAAGCTAGATTTGCGCAAAGCCGCCGTAGCACTTTGTGCCTTTTGTTCTAAAAGGCCCGTTGTGCTCATATAGGCGTGATGCGTGGCGGCGCGCGCCCTTTCATAGTTATTGTGTGCTGTTGAAAGCGCACGCGCGATCCCGCTCAAAACCGCTAATACGCAGCTCTGACCCAGATGGTGGAAAAAAATCAAAAGGGCATTTGCTCTTTTTACTGTAGCCTGCACGCCGTCAGTTGTGCCCAGGCGAGCAAGCCAAAGTATTTGTTTCAGCCCCACAGTCAAAGTGGAGATGACGCCTTTACCCATCTCGTGCATTTTTTGTGCTGCAATTTGAAATGGCGCAAACAAAAGCCAGCCCAAAGTGGTGAAGCTATCCTGCAAAAAGGCCTGTACGCGCGAAGTGACCGCGGCGATGGTATTTTGGCCTTTTGGTGCCGAGGTATCCAGCAAGTCTTCGGGTGGCGGCAGATTTTGGACACGATCGCGTACGTGGGCCTGTTCGCTTGATTTAGACTTTGGGGCCAAAACAGTGGCGGTGAATGGTGTTTGTGGCGTAGCTTCGGCAATGCGCACAAAAAATGCATCTTGTGGGCCAAAAGTTTCGTCAAAATTGCTGGACCATGGTGGAATTTCGTTTTGAGGTGAGCCCTCAAGGTTGGCTGCACTTTGTGACTTGATTTCGGCTGTATTGAAAACGGATTGAATGCCCGATTCATTTACGTCTAGCGGTTTGACCTGCTTATTCTGGTTGGAAAGAGGGGGTGCTTCATCAAAGTCACCATTGGACAGGGGGGACAGAATGCGCATCGGGTCTTGATCGCGTAAAAACCGTTCGCCTTTTGGAATTAGGATTTCCGCCAAATCCGTGAGGCCAAAAAACGGTTCCGAGCGGAATTTATCCGTGGTGGAAAGGCCAACAAAACAGATAGGGTTGAAATTATAACGCCGGGCAAAGCTTTCAGCCTCGACCAAGGTTTCGCGTGCTACCACGGCAACTTGCACGATGGGCTCCATACCCCACCAGTCAAACACCAGGTCTGAAACGGGGTATGGGGTGCGCCCTTCAAGCCCATTTGAGATTTGCGCGCGCCTTGTGGCTGCCAAAGGGCCAGGTGCGGGCAGATCCAAATAAAGTATTTCAGAATTGGGTATGACCAGCTTAGTTGCATAGCCTTCGGGGCTTATTTCCGCCATCAAACGCTGGAAATAACCAAGCACCAAGTCAAGATCTGAGGTATTTAAGTCGGTTCTGCCAATCTCGCGCCAATCTTCAGCTGTCCTTTGGGCAAGGACAATATCGTCGAATGTAAATTGGAGGGCGAAATTGGGCTTCATAGGGGCCTTTAACATAAGCCATTGGGGTTTCGAAATCGTAGACTATCACTTATTACCCTAGACGGCAGCTTCTTGCCAAAATAATCTACTAGGTGACTACTTTTTATTTAAGATTCACATTTTAACCTGGTAGGACCCATATGATGCCGCCATTTCACTTCGCCTACCATGTTGACGATCTTATGGCTGCGCGGGCTTTTTACGGTGGTCTTTTGGGCTGTGCGGAGGGACGCAGTACTGAAACGTGGGTTGATTTTGACTTTTTCGGCCATCAAATCAGCCTGCATTTTGGCGTACCCTTTGCTATTGCCAACACAGGTAAGGTTGGGAACCATTTGGTTCCCATGCCGCATTTTGGGGTGGTTTTGCCCTATGCGGCGTGGCGCGCTCTGGCCGATCGGCTCGAGGAGGCGAAGACCTTTTTCCTATTGGCTCCTTCGGTGCGTTTTGAGGGTGAGGCCGGCGAGCAATGGACGATGTTTTTCACTGACCCTGCGGGCAACCCAATTGAGATGAAAGGTTTTCGTGACGCGGCGCAGATTTTTGTCAAAGATTCTAACATGCCCGAAGCTACGCCCGCTTAAAGGCGTTGCGCATGGATATTCTTGTGCGTGGGGAGCAGTTGAGGAGGCAGCAAATAGTTTAAGAAACTTTCGCCAAAAACATTGGATCTTATGTTAGAACCCTATGACTTTAGGGCTAAACCGTAATGACAGGCAAGACATCCCACCATCAATCTTGGCACACTCACTATTTCCAATTTCACGCACATCATAGCCATGCGCAAGTAACATATCACGAGTTTTGGGAAAACCCGCTGGAAAAAGCACCAGATCGTTGAAACGAATGGCATTGGCTGCGGCCTCTTCCCCGTCGGCGGTGTGCAAAACTCGGTACTCCGAAAAACAGTCTGAGGCTGCCAGGCGTTTGGTGGATAAGATCGTTTCACTATCAAGCAAAGAACAATCAGTCTTGAAATGTAAAACCCCTTTTGGCGTGATAACTTCGCGCAAACGATAACCCCAAGGCGCGATTATCTTTGCCAATTGTGTAAAACCTTGGCGGTTGGTACGCGCCGAAAGGCCGATCAGCACTTCACGCTCGGTGGTTAAAATATCGCCCGCCTCAATAAATGCATCTGGCGCTGTGATAGTTTCTACATGTCCATAAAGGGCAGCAAGATGCGGGGTCATTTCTGTCGTCTCCCCCAAGCGGGTGGGGGCGCCAGGACGCATAATGACCGCTCCTTTGGGCAAACAAAGGGCCGTATCTTCGACAAAGACAGAGTCTGCGAAGTCATCTAGCGGCGCAAGTGTGATGACTTTTGCGCCTGTCCCGGTCAGACAGGCAACATAATCAGCGTGATGGCTAAGCATTCGCACGTAATCAGGCTCACCACGTTCTTCGGCCCGCAGTCCCGAGACAACTGAAGGGGCAGGTTTGCGGGTTATGGCGTGGGTGAAACGGAAAGAATGCTCTGCCATGGTGCCCTTAAAAAAAAGGGCGAAAAGCCCTACCTTTAGCCTAAACAAGCTAGAACACTTTGCAATCCTAAACCCGTACAAAGCTTGCAAAATCTACGCGAATTAATATGGTGAGTGGGCTTTAGCTTGGGCGTTTGGCTTTATAACCTGATTGATGGGGCAAGTGGTAGCCGCTGGCTCCTGCATGGCCCATGGTTTTTGGTTCTTTAATAAATGCGTTCAGGGAAAGCGTATCGGTTTTAAACCCCAATGCTGCAAGGCTGGCGGACTGTTCAGTCTCTTGCGCACTCAAGCTTTGCGCCAAATCAGCCAAGCCAGTACCTTGGGCCATTTTAGCCGTGTTTTCTTTCATTTTTTTGCGTAAATTAAGAAGTTGACGCATTAAGACTTTCGTCTGCATCAGTGTCGTTTGGTCCATCTTATCAATCCTTGCAAGGGCGGTTACACGCAGCATCAAAGCCAAAGAGCAGCGTCTAGTTTGTTTTACTCCATTAGGCAACGTTGCATGGTGAAATGCCTTTGGTAAAAGCTTTAGGAAAAAGAGCTAACGCCTTTGATTGCGCAGGAGGCTGTCATGTTTTGTAAAGAAAGAAATGGCGGGAGATCCTGGAACGCCACTATTTCTAAAGGCATTTATTGGCACGATGGGTGAGAATTTAAGGTGATTATCACAAGGATACCCAATTTACATCAAC
>Ga0115567_10000175_pt1 | contig 62466 bp, 49 predicted proteins | sample COGITO_mtgs_1204_2_FD_88679 | JGI IMG/M metagenome (GOLD analysis project Ga0115567, IMG submission 88679) | Pelagic marine microbial communities from North Sea - COGITO_mtgs_120412 | ecosystem: Environmental > Aquatic > Marine > Epipelagic | place: Germany:Helgoland, sampling site Kabeltonne...
CCAAGATGGATACCTTTAATTACCCACAAAGTACTCGGATAATAATGGATCTATCTATTTAAATTATTCACTAACAACGCCCTTAATTTTCTGGCAACTTGTTGACTGATAGGAGCCAATACTCCTTGTTTATGTTCTGGAATATAAGCGGGCTGTTGCGGCGAGAACACATAGTGTTCGAAGATATCTCGCCACGCATCTCGTTGCGCTTGGGGTAAATCCTTAATACTTAACAAGGCATGATTAAGGGCGTCCATTGGCGCACCTAAATGATTATCCACTTGCCGCCACCAATAATTAACTAGGATATTGAAACTAGATAGCCCCTCAACATGATGCCACCACATACTAGGAATAAAAATGCCATCACCTGCTTCGAGTTCAGCTACTTGAGCGTGTTCCATGGCCTCTGAAAATTTAGGATATTTACCTAAGTCGGGTTGCTTAAAATCTACCAAACTAGCGGGTTGTCCAGCTGGGGTAAAATCTAGTGGGCCCACATAGAGATTGTCTAATTGGTTAGGTGGAAAAACCGTAAAACGTCTTCTACCCGCTGCAACACAGGCGATATTGTCGGTAACATCGTAATGGGCCGCGATCCGCGATTGATTGCCAATCCACATGCTTATTAACGGTTTGTCAGCCAAAATGGGAATATCATTTTGTAGCCTAAATCCCGGTAAAATATGGTCGATTGAGGTTGACCCCATATATAATCCCGGCGGCTCAGCTAATGCCTGATAATCCGCTAAGTTATCTAATAGCGTATCTAAATGGGTGGTGTTCTGAGTGAAGTTAAAACCGCTCATATCATGGTTGTAAAAAAAACGGCCCTGTTCTTTCGCATCAGCAGCAAAGGCCCTGACCTTATTGTGATTAGAAAAAGATTTAAGGTACTGCGTGGCGTCTCGCTGGCTTTGTTGTTGCGAACATTGAGTGGATTTTTTAACCAATGGCCAGTCTTTAACTAAGCCTCGTAAAATAACAGGGCTGGTTGAGGCAAGTAACTCAGGCGTTAGCGATGCATAAGTCGCCTTGGTTATTTCTGGCACGGCGTGTCGAGGGGTTAACATAGCTACAAGTTTGACTTAATTTGGGTGTTTTTTCGTTCAATTAAATCAGTCATATTTGCCATCGACGCTAACACCATATGGATCTGTTTTAGGTAACCGTTTTTGTGCAAGTTCAAAATGCTTGCATCGTCTAATTGGGCTACTTTTTCTTGGTTGATGGTGTAGAGAAAATCCATACTGTGTTTAGACTCATCGTCTAATGTCACCTTTATTTCGACACTTTCTAATAAATCCTGTTGCAACAAGCTATCGACAAAAAGGGTTGTTTGTTCATGACCCTGATTAACTGCCACTAAGGTGCTGGTTATTTGCTGTAAGTAGGGGCTTTGGCCACCTTGCTCAAGAAATATGGCTTCACCTTGATTGTAACTAATTCTTGGGCTGTCCATATCAAGGTGCACCACGGGTTCTTGCTCCACTACGCCATTAACGACGGTTTCTTGAAAGCCAATTAAAAAGGGCCTTTTTTTAACGCTTAGAGGAATATAGTTCGCTTGCCAGCCTGCATCAGATAGGAACAAGTTTTCTTGGGCCGCTAAGCCAAATAAAGCAATGGTTTCAAATTTACCAGTGGCAGCGTTTTTTTGGAAAAAAATAGGGTAGTGTGCCTGTACATCTTGAAATTCTTCAATAAATACATGGCTGTAACTGTTGTTGTCGCCATACTCAGAGCCATGTTGGGTGATGATATGCACGTCTTTGTGAGTAATATTATCCAACAGTTGATGATTGGGCATGATAGATACTTCCTTTATATTTTTTGCAGACCATATTGATGGATCTTATTGATTAGCTCGCGGTTGCTTGGCAAGCCTGCCAGTAATTTTGCAGTTAATTGGACATTTTTACGAAACGTCATTTGCGCCAGTGCTTGGTTATCTGAACGTTTAGCCGTTTGCCTAGCTTGGGTCTTAAAGCCCATGCCGTATAATACATATTGGTAACTGGCTGATGGAAATACTTCGTCCGCATGGTCAAAATCTAGCTGCCAAGGTGACTCGTATCGCCACAATTTTAACAAAGTTTGTAATCCTTCGGGAATGCTTTCGGGTAGACAGTTATCTTTCCAATATTGGCTGTCGGTGCGTTGGGTCAATACGTAATGTAATTTTAGAAAATCGATTATTCTGTCCCAACGATATAAAAATTTATCGTTAAAACGTTTGGCGACTATGTCCATGACTTCTCGGTTAGCCGGTAATTGTTCGCTGATCATAGCGGCAGAGAGTTCAACTAAAACTAAAGCTGAGGCTTCTAAAGGCTCTAAAAATCCGGCTGACAAACCAACTGCCACACAGTTTTGATGCCAAAATAGCTCTCTATGCCCCGGCTCAATAGGGATTTTGCGAATTGCGATATCGTCGACTTGTTGACCTAAACTTGGCCGAATGTAATCACGTAATTCGGTTTCCGCTTGTTCAATGGTGGTGTGTGCAGATGAAAACACATAACCCACACCTCGGCGAGAGGGCAGGCCTATATCCCAAATCCAACCTGCACTTTGGCCAGTGGAAATGGTATGGGATGCAATAGCATCGTCTGCTGATTGGTAAGGGACATGTACTGCCAATGCAGTATCGTTGAACAAAATATGTTTTTTGCTCACAAAGGGAATTTGATAATGTTTGCCTAAGAGCAAAGCGTTAAAACCTGTGCAATCAATAAACAGGTCGCCCTCAATGTCACCATGGTTTTTGGTGGTGACTGAGCTAATGTCATTGTTTGGCGCTGAGTTGACAGTAGTGACATGATCTAAAACATGTCTGACCCCCAGTTTTTCAGTGCAGTGTTTTTGTAAAAACGCAGCAAATTTCCCTGCGTCTAAATGATAAGCGTAATTGGCTACATGAGCATATTCAGGGGTGCTAATTTGTTTGGGGGCCAGACCTTTTTCGCAAAGATGGCCTTGAAAACTTACTGCATCGGCAAATGACACTTGGTCAGACTGTGGTTGCCAATAAGGCGCAAGATTAATTTCGTCATAACCTTGTGGTAGCACTAGAGGGTGATAATAAAAATCGTTTTCTGCACCTGTAACCCACTTGGCAAACTTAGCGCCTTGTTTGAATGAGGCGTCACATTCTTTAAAAAAGTCGGTTTCATTGATACCCATTTTCTGCAAAGTGCCACGCATAGTCGGCCAGGTGCCTTCACCCACACCTATAGGTTTTACATCGGGTGATTCCACCAAGGTAACTTGCACGCCGTTTTCGCTATTCGCCATATGTTCGGCAGCAATCACTCCAGCAGTTAACCAACCCGCTGTTCCGCCACCTACAATTGTGATTTTGCGGACTAACTTATGCAAATGATAACACTCCAACTGTTATTGTTATTTCAATCATATTCGTTTTTGACTTATGAGAAAACCCAAAAAGCCGCTGATGTCAGCGGCTTGTTTTGTGAGCTATTCCTTAAAAGGTATAACGTGCACCTAAGGTATAACGAGGACCATATTGACGAGCATATAAGAACTGCTCTTCGTAACGGCCAAAACCTTGTTCAGTCGAGTTAGTGATGTTGATACCTTCAAAGAATACGGTTAATTCTTCAGTCACATCATAATTTACGCTGACATCAGTTTGTGCATACTCTTTACCAAACTGAGGAGGCGCTTCGGCAGAACCTTGCTCTTGACCGACACCAATTAGGTAATCATCACGCCAAGCGTAGGTGACTTTAACCGAAAGGCCATCTTTTTCGTAAAACACTTGGAAGTTGGCTGAGTCACTTAAGCCAGCTAAAGGTGACTGTTGTTCAAAACTATCCACATCGTATTCAACGTCGCCATCTACAATGGTGAAATTAAAGCCACTACCAAAACCTGTTTCACCGAACATATGTTGAACCGCAAACTCTATACCGTCAACGGTTCGGGTATCACCATTGGTCGGTTGGCTGACTAGCCATTCTATCAAAGGGTCGTTAGCATTTTGAAAGACAATTTCATTGCCGGTAATCGGATCAAATTCACCGCCACCATTGGCAATAATTTGATCCCATACGGCGCCATCAGAAGGAATAAAACTAGGGTCGCCAGAAGCGCTGACTAAATCGCTAATCGCCTGGGTAGCGCGAGGACCAATTAACGGATCTCTTAATCCTTCTACCGTGATAGTTTCATTAGTGGTAGTGATAAAGTTTTTCACGTCCTTACTAAAATATCCCAAGGATACATAGCTGGCATCGCCATAATAGTATTCCACCGACAAATCAAAGTTACTTGATTCAAAAGGCAATAAGTTAGTATTACCTTGACCACCGGTGCGACCACCTGGTTTTGGGCTACCCGATAAGGTACGGATACCCACTAAGTTACCTAATGGGGCACGGGTGATAGATTTACCCAAAGACATACGAGCAATAATTTCTTCGGTCACTTCCATTTTGATGTCGATGGTTGGCAAGGTCACATCATGTTCACCGGTAAAGCTTACCGGTAACTCGCCCCCAGCAGCATAACGTAATTGCCACTCAGTAGGATTTGACCATACCACTATGTCTTCTACTTGTTGTAAAACATCACTGGTGACATCGGTTTTTTCGTAACGCACACCTAAATTAACATCCACAGGCATATCTGCTATTTCAAAATACAAAGCACTTTGTAAATACACACTGGATGTTTCCTCGGTGACACCACCAGAGCTAGACGTAGCCAGTTCACCATTTAAGGGATCTTCTGGGACACTGTCAAAGAACGCCGTCATACGGGCGATTGCTTCGGTGTAATCGAAACGGTAGAAATAATTAGTGGTTAAATCATTGCCACCACCGTCTAATTGGTCTAAAAAGTCACCGGTATCTTGTCGGGTAAACATACTGTCTGGGAACACTGCTTGGTTACCGTTGTAGCCGTTAGGACCGACGTTTCCACTACCCGTACCAGAACCGCCTATGGTTTGCTCGGTGTGGGCTGCGCCAAACTTAACATTCATCAAGATACCATCGTTAGGATTAACCCATTCAGTATGAAGTTGAAATTGTTTAACCGTTGACTCGCCTTCGCTGGTGCTAAATTGCGCAAACAGCGGATCAAAGTCATTCGGATTGGCTTCAGCTGCACCGCCCGGCCAAGTAATCGCATAATCAGGGACTTCACCATCGGAATAATCGTAGGTTTTAGTCACAATATTGGCGGGAGCCAATATCACGTTGCCAGAATAACCCGTGCCTTTATCTCCGCCCGTATCAACAGCATTTGTGGAATCGTGATAATCCAACTCAACATGAATATCGTCACTGAGTTGCCAGTCAAAGTTAAAGCCAATTGACTCGGCTTCTACTAACAAAGTACCAGAATTAGCTGAGTGGGCAAAATCGTTAGCGGTTTCGGTGAAGTTAATGGCCGTGCCATTTTCATCTAACTGATAGTTAGTAATGTTGCCACCAAAGTTGAACCAAATACCAAATCCTCGACCAGTTGTGGCCGTCTGAGATTCAGAGCGGGTGTAATCTAGTCCAAAGGTCATATCTTCAGTTGGCGCGTATTGTAATGTTAATTGGCCATTAGTTCTGGTGCGCTCTACATCATTAATATTGTATGAAATTTGTCTTGGGAAGTAGGTATGACCTACTTTATTTCCTTCCGAATCTTCCCCACGCAAATCGATGGCGTCATCTCCGGTTGCTCCTCCTAGGCCTTGGTCGGCTTGCCAACCTGGTACATTGGCACTTTGCTGCTGAAAATCGCGACCTTGGTGTGACAATGATATGGCCACACCAAAGGTATCGTCAGCAAAGGTATTGCTAAACAAAGCCGCTAATTCTGGAGTGATATCTTCACCTTCGACATTGGAAGTATCCATTATGCCTTTAGCAGAAACTGAGTATTTTAACCCTGGCGAATTCAACGGTTTTGCAGTCACAATATTGACAACTGCACCAATTCCACCGCTTGGCAGTTCGGCCCGTGACGTTTTAAACACTTCTAAGGCACTCACGCCTTCAGAAGATAAATTCTCTAAGGCGTAAGAACGAGTATTACCTGTGCCCGGCATTTGGCGACCGTTTAGGGTCATTAAGTTAAAATCTGGGCCAAATCCACGTACGGTTATTTGGCTACCTTCACCGTTTGAGCGGCTGACGGTGACACCCGTAATACGTTGCAACGATTCGGCTAGGTTAGTGTCGGGAAACTTACCCATTTCTTCAGCCGAAATGGCATCCACCACGCCTCGACCTTCTCGTTTCATATCCATTGCACGGGCTAAACTGCCACGGATGCCTTTTACTTGAATAACTTCTACATCATCTGCAACTGGCTCTGCCTCTTGGGCGTAGGTTGGCAGCGCGATACCAGCACCTAACAGCATAGATATGGATGCTGCAATACGTGTTTTATTGAAGGTTATGTGTTTCATAATTGTCCTACTTATATTTTCAAGCTGATTTTAGATTGTTTGGGTAAAGCACTAAATTTATGCTTTAAATAAACGCTCCTAAAACGACTGATTCTTGTGGATACACTAATTAAAAAGGTGTGTTATTCAGAGAAATCACAAATAACACACCCATTTACGACTAAGGTTTAAAGGCGGCGTTGTCTATACGGTAAACCGCTCCTGCACCTGTACCCCAAGCTGGAAATACCATGACCACATCAATGGCACTAATATCCAAACCCGCATCTAAAAGGGTTAGTACGTCGAATGTGTAGGTTTGCCATTCACCGGCAACTGGGTCCACTCCTTCATTGCTGGTGTTTAGATTTAACTCACCTGAATCAGACGTATTTCCATTCGCTTCCATTTTCATTATCCACTGGGTGCCATCAGCAGGGGCAGACACAATTTTCATGTCAAAGCTAAATGTGCCAGATATGATGCTTTCAGCATTAAAAGGTGTGCCTAAGTCGCGGCTATAAAAGCCTTGAACTGTATTAGGCGAGCCTAGTACAGAAAACTCTGCCACTGAGCCATGTTCGGCGTTATCAATTTGTTCAGTTGGAGTGGATCCGGCACAACAATCCCAAAGAGGCCATTCCTGGTTAAGCGTATCGGCATAAAGGGTTAAGGCCGCATCATCAACCCCACCAGAGGTGCTGGGGTTACCAATTATTACATTATCAACTCGATATACTGCACCCGATCCTGTACCCCAAGCTGGGAAGATCATAATCACATCAATTGCACTGATATCCAGACCTGCATCTAAAAGTGTGACCAAATCGAAGGTATAGGTTTGCCACTCACCTGTGACGGGAGCTAATCCTTCTTGACTCATATTTAAAGGAATTTCGCCACTATTTGATGTGGCATCGCCAGCCTCTACTTTAAAAAGCCAAGTAGAACCATCTGCTGGAGGCGTCACCACTTTCATCTCAAAACTAATAGTCCCATTAGCCAGTAATGCGGATGCATCAAAAGGTGTGCCCGCTTCACGGCTGTAAAAGCCTTGAACGGTTTCTGGATTACCAGCTACTGAAAATTCAGCAACGCCGCCGTGCTGTGCATCATCCATTTCAACGGTAGGTGTTGAACCGGCACAACAATCCCAAAGAGGCCACTGGGGATTTTCAGCATCAGAAAAAGCCACTAACCTTGGACCTGTTGGACCACCAGAATTGGCGTTAGGGTTGAAGATTTTTGCGTTGTCAATACGGTATACAGCACCTAAACCTGTGCCCCAAGCTGGGAATACCATAACCACGTCAATAGCACTAATATCCAAACCCGCGTCAGAAAGTGTTAACAAGTCAAACGTATAAGTCTGCCATTCGCCAACGACTGGGTCTAAACCTTCTTTACTGGTATTTAAAGGGATTTCTCCACTATTAGACGTATTACCATCCGCCTCAAGTTTTAATAGCCAAGGACTGCCATCAGCAGGCGCAGTAACGACTTTCATTTCAAATTGGATAACACCTTCAGTCAATAAAGCTGAAGCATCGAAACTGCCATTATCACGGCCAAAGAAACCCTGCACTGTTTCAGCAATATTTGCGACTGAAAATTCTGCTACAAAACCATGTTCTGCATCGTCCATTTCTTCAGTAGGGGTAGAGCCTGCACAACAATCCCACAAAGGCCAGCTTGGGTTTATAGCGTCTTCAAATAAAACCAACTCTGGGTAACTTACACTGGGCTCAGAAATTTCTACGTTGTCAACGCGATAAACTGCGCCTTCACCGGTTTGCCATGCTGGAAATACCATAATTACATCAATGGCACTGACATCTAAACCCGCATCCGCTAACTCTTGAATGGTAAATGTAAAAGTAGTCCACTCACCAACGATGGGTTCAATGATCGTATCCCACTCTGTTCCACCTGCATTACCGCCACCAGCCGATTCAATCTTAACGAGCCAGCTTGTGTCTGATGTAGGGGGAGTAACCACTTTTACTTCGAAAGACAGACTACCAGTGGTTAACATGCCACTCGCATCGTAGGCCGCATCGGCATCACGGCTGTTAAAGCCAAGTACAGTGCCGTTGTTGTCTAAAATACTAAATTCAGCAACAGAGCCATGTTGTGCATCATCAATTTCAACTGTTGGCGTAGTACCACCACAGCAATCCCATAAAGGCCAATCAGGGTTGATACCGTCGGCAAAGATGGTGATGGGGGTAGACGAACCGGGTACCATAGGAGTGGGGGGGTTAGGTGCTTTGCCTAGTACTAACGCACCCGTTGGATTGTCATCTGAAACTTCATCTTTGTAACCATTTCGAATAGTCTCACAGCCTTGCCCTGTTATAGGGTCAGACGCACACTCATAAACTCGCACATAATCCACTTCATAGCTTTGACCATTTTCAAATGCTGAGGCGTCGATGCCGGTGTTGTTGACGTTAGACGGCCAGTCTCCACCCACAGCTAGATTTAAGATCATAAAAAACTCTTGATCAAATGGGGCTGAATCCCAGTGAGTTTCAAGTTCGCCAGTAATAAGGTCGAAATATTCAGTGAACCAACCACGGTGTTTTAATCCTTGGGCGGCACCTGTACTAGAATATCTTACCTCAGACATCATTTGGGTTTGATATAAGTAATTGTCTACATACCAACGAATTTCCCCTTCTTGCCATTCAATCGCATAAGTGTGGAAATCGTCGGCTGGGTTAGTCCCATCAGGTAATAATGTGCCTTTACCCGAACTTGAATTATTAGGCCATGCTTCGCCGTAATGTAGCGTGCCATGAATATAGGCTTCTTCGTTACCTTCGCTATCAGTCACTTTTAAGTTAACGGCTTCCATAATGTCAATTTCACCTGACTTTGGCCATTCGCCATAGACAGAATCAGTGGGCATCATCCAAAAAGCCGGCCACGAGCCTTGGCCCTGAGGTAATTTGGCGCGCATTTCAAAGCGGCCATATTTAAAGTCTGCTTTATATTGGGTGACCATTCGTGCAGAAGTGTAGGGCTTTGCAGCGCCTTCTTCTGCTGGTAGGGCAACAATATTTAAATTGCCATCAGCAACAAATGAGTTATCAGCACTGTCGGTATAGCATTGTTGTTCGTTATTACCGCCACCGTCGCAGTTGACTTCGTATGACCATTTTGCCGAATCGATGCTCGCGCTATCAAATTCGTCACTCCAAACCATCACCCAATCTTCAACGGGGGTGACGACATCTACTGATGCCAAGTCTGTGTTAGTCGAGGCTTCGCCACCACATCCTGAAAGAGCGGCGCTCAAGGATAGGGCGACTGAGGCTGAGAGAAAATGCCTCACTCGTTTCATGCTGTTTTTTACCATGGTGATCTCCGAAATAGTCTTGATAAAGTGCATTTATTCATTTATCTGCTCACTACTGTGAGTCTTCTAAACGAGTAAAATTAGCTGTCATCATTAGGCTCATTTGTCCTAGATGTTAACGACATGGACGGTTTTGTAGCACAAAGGTAAATCTTTTCTGAGGCGAATGCGGTAGGGCGGGATAACTAAAAGTTAAAACGGACATAGCCGTGAGAACTTATAATAATCTTCCCACAGACCTCATAAAATAATGTGGATAAAGTTTTGGTCTTATTAGTCGCAATATGAGTCCGCCTTAGCTTTTTTTATTTGTGTTAAGTTTTGAATGTTTTAATGTTGCATCAGCAAAGATGCATTCTTTGCTTTTTATGCTTGCAAACAACTAAAAGAATGAACAAAAAAGAGAGTGTGGTGATGTACGGGTCTAACCAAAAAAATAACGCAGTAAACGGTGAGTTTATTGATATGCATGGTGAGCGTTATTACGTTATCCACAATGCTGAAAAATTACCGCCGTTTTTTATCAGTGTAGTGTCTGACAGTGATCACTGGTTGTTTATTGCCTCAAATGGCGGGTTAACCGCAGGCCGAGTATCCCCTGAAACCGCGTTATTTCCTTACTTACCGGTTGATCGTATATATGAAAGCAATAGTCATACAGGTAGTAAGACCTTGCTTAAGATCACTAAGGCAAAGCAAACCTACAGTTGGGAACCCTATAACAAAGACTTTAATCATCAATACCGCATTAGCCAAAACCTGTATAAAAATACCCTAGGTGACAAAATTTGCTTCGAAGAAATCAATCACGATTTACAACTGGCTTTTCGGTATAGCTGGAATACCAGTGATGAGTATGGTTTTTGCCGTCAATGCGAGTTACACAATTTGGCTGATGAATCTGTTTCAGTGAAGATGATTGATGGCTTACAAAATATCTTACCAGCCGGCACGCCTCGTTTAACGCAAAGTAGCTCCAGTAATTTAATTGATGCCTATAAGTGGAACGAGTTAGACCAATCTTCAGGTTTGGCCATGTTTACCGTTTATTCAGGGATCACTGACCGCGCTCAGCCCAGTGAATCGTTAAATGCTAATACAGTATTTACTCTAGGTTTTAAACATCCTCAGATTTTACTCAGTAATACCCAGCTAGATAAATTTAGATGTGGTGAAACGCTGCAAAATGAAGTCCATCAGCGGGGTGTTCGCGGTGCATATTTACTGAATGTTGAATTTGAGGTGGCCGCATCGAAGTCACAAAATTGGCAAATTGTGGCAAATGTCGAGCAAAGCCAATCACAAGTATGTGAGATGATCCAACAACTCGAAAACAGCCCTAAACTGGCAGCTGATATCGACGTTTCTATCGCCCAAGGCTCTGACCAACTGGCACGGATCATGGCTGCTACCGATGGTTTTCAAGTGACTAACGAAGAAACTGTCGCAGTGCATCACTATGCGAATACATTGTTTAACACTCTCAGAGGGGGCGTGTTTGATGAGCACTATCGCATTTGTGTGGCTGATTTTATAGCCACGTTAAAAACCTTTAATCTAAGCTTGTTTGAAAAGCATTTACACGCTTTAGAAAGTTTGCCTGAAAAGCTTGAACGGTATCAATTTAGCCAATTCACCCAAGCCTTGAATGACAAACAAATCGACCGTTTAGTGGCTGAATATTTGCCAGTTACTTTTGGTCGCAGGCATGGTGATCCTAGTCGTCCATGGAACCAATTTGAAATAAAACTGAAAGACAGAGACGGCAACAGACTGTTGTCCTATCAAGGTAATTGGCGTGACATATTTCAAAACTGGGAAGCCTTATGTTTTAGTTATCCCGAATTTATTGAGTCGGTGATTGCTAAGTTTGTGAATGCTTCGACTATTGATGGCTACAACCCTTACCGCATTACCAAAGGGGGTATTGACTGGGAAGTGGAAGAGCCTGAAGACCCATGGAGTTTTATTGGTTATTGGGGCGACCATCAGATTATTTACTTGTTAAAAATGTTGGAGTTATCCGAAAAGTTCCACCCTCAGAAGTTAAACGATTTATTACATCAAGTGATTTTCTGTTACGCCAATGTGCCTTATCGAATAAAGTCCTTTGAGGCCATGTTACAAAATGCCAAAAGCACCGTTGATTATGCTGAGCAGTCAGCCCTCAATATTGCACAAAAGGTGCAACAAGTAGGGGCCGATGGCAAGTTAATTGGGGATCAAAACGGTGACGTTTATCTAGTTAATTTATTAGAAAAACTGTTGGTGCCTTTGTTGTGTAAATTAGGGAACCTAGTGGTGGATGGGGGTATTTGGTTAAACACGCAAAGACCAGAATGGAATGATGCAAACAATGCATTGGTAGGTCATGGCGTGTCGGTTGTTACTTTAAATTATTTACGCCGTTATCTGCACTTTTTACAAAGCTTATTGGCAAAACAACACAAAGATGTAGAGCTTTCCGCACAAGTGGCTTTATGGTTGCAAAATACCGCGCAAGTGCTGACTGAATTAACGCCTAAATTAGGTGATGACTGTGTCTCTGCTGAACTGCGATTTAGCGTACTAAAAGCACTAGGCCAAGCGGCATGTCAATATCGAACGAGTGTTTATGAAAATGAATCATTTAGTCATAAAGTGATGACGAAACTGTCATCCGTACAAAGTTTGTTAGCGGATGCATTAACGGTGATAGATCACAGTATCAATAAAAACCTCAAACAAGATGGTTTGTTTCATTCCTACAATTTGTTATCACTGGGTGAGAACAAAGCCGAAATCAGACATCTGTACCCCATGTTAGAAGGTCAGGTTGCCGCACTGTGTTCAAGTGCGGTGAGTCCCGCAAAAGCAGCGGATGTAATGGATGCGCTATATGCCAGCGACATTTTTCGGCCCGATCAGAATACCTTTATGTTATACCCAGATAAAAACCAAGTTGGTTTTTTAACTAAAAACGTGGTGCCAAAAGAGCAAGTGCAGCAAATCCCAGTGCTTATGCATATGCTCAAAAACAACCAGCATAATATTGTGACCCAAGACGTAAGTGGTAATTATCGCTTTAATGCCAATCTTAAAAATAGCAGTGATTTATTAACGCAGCTTAAAAAGCTAGCCCCTCACTATGCAGAATTGACACCGTTCAATAATACTCAAATAATGAGTCTATACGAGCAGGTATTTAACCATCAAGCCTTCACTGGAAGATCCGGAGGAATGTTTGGTTTCGAAGGCCTTGGTAGTGTTTACTGGCATATGGTGTCTAAGTTATTACTGGCAGTACAAGAACATTTTTTCCAAGCATTAGAGAGTGACGATGATGCTGCGTTAATTAAGCGTTTAGGTGATCTGTACTACCGCGTAAGACAAGGTATTGGTTTTAATAAAACACCTCAAGAATACGGGGCTTTTCCATGCGATCCTTATTCACACACGCCTAAACACGCTGGTGCGCAACAGCCCGGAATGACAGGTCAAGTGAAGGAAGAAATACTGACTCGTTTTGGCGAATTAGGTATCCACGTTGAACAAGGAAAGGTGCGATTTTCGCCTAGATTACTGCGTAAACAGGAATTTACCCAATCAGCTCGAACCTTCAGATATTTAAACGTATCTGATCAATGGCAAGAAATAGCCTTGCATGTCAACAGTATCGCGTTCACTTGGTGCCAGGTGCCTATAAGTTATGAACTTACTGATGACAAACCTAATTTACAAATAACATTATTCAGTGGTGAGCAAGTGAGCCATGCTGGTTGTGTAATGGATACAACATATAGCCAAGAACTGTTTAATCGTAGCGGTAAAATTAAATCCATCCAACTGCGTGTTAACAAGGAGCAACTTTTCAGTTAATTAACGAATAGTTTAGGTTGGTGCCGTTTTACCGCAACTTTAGAGTATTCAAAAAGCATTACAAAACAGATTGTTTAGATAAAGCTGAGTGGTACAACCTAGGTACAATCGATTTTTTCTATTGTACCTAGGTCATTTGAAGTGAATAGAACCTATAGCAACCCGCATGAATAAGTGACCACCTATCTATGCGGGTTGGTTGCTACTTAACTAATATCGTTTCCAACTCTTCCAAAGATTTACCTTTAGTTTCAGGTAAAAATTTCAGAATAATCAGTAGGCCAACAAATGCAAAACCGCCATATATCGCAAAGGTAAAGGTGGCACCTAAGTTTGCCAGTTCCCATGGAAATATCAGTTGCACTAAGAAACTTACGCCTGAGTTAATTAAGCCAACAAATGAGATAGCAATACCGCGGATGCGGTTGGGGAATAATTCTGAAAACAGCACCCACATCACTGGGCCTAACGACACCGCAAAACAAGCTACAAACCCTAATATGCTAACCAGTATCATAGTGCCATTCATGTGAATGGCCGCTGCTACCAAAGTTGATTCAAATTGAGCCGCTTGTGCCCCGCCTAACATATCGGTGATGGCTGATTTAAACGCTAAGTCACTGCTAAATGTTGCGCCAATAATAGGCTGTAATGCTTGGATGTCTATTTCTGTGGTTAGGCTGCTAATCGCTTGGGCGGTTAGCGTGTAGGTGGCAGCGTTGAATTGATATGCCAAGCTAAACATACACACAATAATCCCTGATACACCCATAACCAACAATGATTTTCGGCCTATTTTGTCAATCAGTGCGATGGCAATTAAGGTAAATACCACATTGGTGATACCTACTAATATGGCTTGCATAAATGAAGCATCGGTACCTAAACCGGTTTGCTCGAAAATCATTGGAGCATAAAAGAATACCGCATTAATACCGGTAATTTGCTGCAATATAGCAATGGAAATACCCACTATCATCACTAGGCGCATTGAGGGCTTGAGTAAGTCCATAAACGCCCCTTTTATTTTATTTTGTTCAAGATTAATGTTGTCATTAATCTTTTGTATTTCTTGTTCAGCATTTTGCTCACCTAAAGCGCGCTTTAGAATAACGCTTGCTTCTTGAGTGCGGCCTTTCATCATTAACCAGCGTGGGCTTTCTGGCACTATGGCAAGGCAGACAAAATATAATAGGGCAGGGATGGCTTCAATGCCTAACATCCAGCGCCAGTTCCACTGGTCAAAACCTAATGATTGTACCCATTGGGTATCAGAATCAGCAGCCTGTAAAATTAAATAATTGGTGAAAAATGCCACTGAAATACCCAGTACAATATTCAACTGGTTAAGAGACACCATACGGCCTCGGTATTTAGCTGGACCAATTTCAGCAATATACATAGGTGCAATAATCAACGCTGCCCCTACACCTAAGCCACCAAGCATTCTAGCCATAACCAGTATTAAAAAACTGGGTGCAAGTGCTGAAGCTACCGCCGACACAAAAAACAAAGCAGCGGCAATTTTTAAGATGACTTTTCTGCCAAACTTATCACTCAATGGGCCAGCTGTAACCATGGCTAACGTAGCGGTGAGCGACAATGACGCAACGGCCCAACCCAATTGAATTTTTGTGAGGTTAAACTCGGGTTCGATAAACTTGACCACACCTGAAATAACAGATGCATCAAAGCCCATTAGGAACCCTCCTAATGCAACTATGATGGATACGTAAAATACGTAGAAAATAGATTGAGGCTGGTTTGTTTTCATTCTTATGCCTTATGTGAAACGCTAGGTGGAACTAGGTTTGCAAAACTAGACTATTCGCTTTAAAAAGACTGACTAATTCGACAAGAGGGTCTTAATCAGCGATAAAACGGACTGAGCCGCTAGCCCAGAGTATTGACCAAGTGTAAACTGAACTACGCAGTCATTGCCAACTAAGTTGGCTGTTAAGGAACTTAATGCCGCATTCATTTTTTCAAGACACATCTGCTGTTGGTGATCGTAGCCCAATTTACCAATTTGGCCTTCTACATATTGGTTTTTGGACATTTGTCAGCATCATTAGCTTTTTTTCGTTAACTCTCTGGTATGGCCCTTATGACTGGTTTCATATTCTACATATTTTCTTGCAAGCCTTTATTGGACTAGGTTTTACCGTCTTTTTATATTGGGTTTTTATGTATATCTGGGACAAACCTTTTGTGCATAGAGCCAGTATTGGATTGTTGATGGTCTTGCTGGTGGCCTTTGTGTGGACCTTGGCAAGAATTGGGTTGTTTATGTGGGTGACCGAAGCAGGTAGCAAGTGGAGTGAGTTTGGCGGTTGGCATTTTGCCAGTGTGTTTATCTTTTTGTGTTGGTCTGGATTGTTTCATGGGATGCGCTATAACGATTTATTACAAACTGAACATCGCATCATGCTAAAGGCAGAAGCCGAGACCCGTGAAGAACAAATCAAACGTATGCGCGCCCAATCAATTGCCAGAGACGCGCAAATTAAGATGTTGCGATACCAGCTTAACCCGCACTTTTTATGCAACACCCTGAACGCCATTAACTCCTTAATAGAAGTCAATGAATCCGAAAAAGCCCAAGGTATGACGGTGCAGTTGAGCCGGTTTTTAAGGCATTCATTGGACAATAACCCCGACACCAAAATCACCCTCGAAAATGAAGTTAATGCGCTCAACTTATATCTGGAAATTGAAAAGACCCGATTTGGCGACCGGCTCAGTTTAGACTTTCAGATTGAACAAGACGCTAAGTTGGCTACTGTGCCAAGTTTATTGCTGCAACCCATTATCGAAAACTCTATGAAGCATGCAATCGCACAAAACGAATCAGGTGGCACCATTAGTCTATATGCCAAGGTAGAAAACAACAGATTGATCATGCAACTCAGTGACACAGGTAGTGGTAGTAAAGTCGCACACAGTAAAGTGGCAAGCACCAAGGGCCGGGGTGTAGGCCTACGCAACACCAACGATAGATTGAAAGCCTTATACGAGCAGGACTTTTCAATTAGTATCGACATACTGCCCTCTGGCGGTTTGAAAACAACGATTGAGTTGCCCTGTGAATACCACAATAGTGACAACAGTATCTCTAATCAAGTTCGTCGTTTGTCATCAACTTAGGAGAGAAAACATGAATAAATTAAGAACAGTAATTGTTGATGATGAACCACTGGCATTAAAGTTGTTGAGGGCGAAGTTAGGTAAACTTGCGAGCATAGAAATTGTAGGTGAATGTAAAAATGGCCGAGAAGCTATAGCCGCAACATTAGATTTAGCCCCTGATATTATCTTTCTAGATATCCAAATGCCCGGCTTGAATGGTTTTGATGTGGTTAAAGGCTTACAAAGTGATATTTGACCCTTAATTGTTTTTACCACAGCTTACGAACAATATGCCCTCGATGCCTTTGATGTGCATGCGGTTGATTATATATTAAAACCTATTGATGACGAGCGAATCGTTCGCGCGGTTCAAAGGGCCCAAGATCGTTTGGATGGTGTTGAAGGACAAGATAATAAACCGCGCATTTTAGGTGCGATTGACAGTATTAATCAAAGAGAACAAGAGGGATTTCAGACTGATCAAAGATTGTCAGATCAACCTTCAACGAATCAGTTCATAGACAAAAAAGTAGTCATTAAAGATCGAGATGAGATTACCATCTTAAAACAATCAGAGATTGAATGGGTCGATGCGGCAGGTGATTATGTGTGTTTGCATGCTCAAGGGCAAACCCACATTAAACGCAGTACATTAAAAGAACTATTGACTGAATTGGATGAAAATATTTTTAAACGAGTACATCGCTCTACCATAGTCAATTTAAACTTTATTGATAAAGTGATCCCCCACACCAAAGGTGAATTTTTCTTGTTACTCGGCGAATTTGAGAAGATAAAAGTGAGTCGCAATTATAAAGAATCAATTAAGCATTTTTTATTGGGGGAATAAGAAAAGCTACGAGCATCGAGCCTCGAGTTTCTAGCTCGCAGCTCTTGCTCAGACGTATCTTATTTTTTGCCTTTGTTGGGTTTGGAAGCTCTAGCCTTAGATTTTTTGGCTTGATAAGGCGAAGATTTGTCATTGCTGATTTTCGTCTCACTTGCCTTGTTACTGCGGTTATTTCGGGTGTTTTTTGCCACGCTTTTTAATAAGCTTATGCGGTTGCTGACTTCAAATCCGGCTTTGACAATGCGCTTTATTTTGCTACCGATCAGTTTTTCAATACGAGCAACGGTATTTTCTTCTTCGCGGCTAACGAATGATATGGCGTAACCTTCTTTTCCTGCACGGCCAGTTCGGCCAATACGGTGCACGTAATCTTCAGGTAGATAAGGAAGGTTGTAATTGACGACATAGTCCAAACCTTGAATATCTAAGCCTCGAGCGGCGACTTCTGTGGCTATTAATACTTGTAGTTTTGCTGATTTAAAATCGGCAATAGCACGGCGACGCGCACCTTGGCTTTTGTCCGCATGACACACAGCTGCATCAATTTTGCTGCGCTTTAACGCCGCCATAAGTTCATCGGCTTGTTGCTTTGTGCTGGTAAATACCAAAACCTGAAACCAGTTTTGTTCTTTTAATAAGGCTTTGAATAAATCAATTTTGCGTGACTCTTCCACCGGATACATCACGTGTGAAACTGTTTCGGCGGTGGCATTAATTTTGGTGACTCTTAATACCTGATGATTGTTCAATAGCTTATGAGATAACTCATTGACGGCGGGTGATGAAGTGGCAGAAAATAATAAGGTTTGACGTTTTTTAGGGGTAAATTTTAATATGTTTTGTACATCGGTGATAAAACCCATATCCAGCATACGGTCGGCTTCATCGAGTACCACAAACTCAGCGTTAGCTAAATTGACGTTGCTCAATTCTAAATGTTCCATTAAACGCCCGGGCGTTGAAATCAGAATATCCACGCCATCTTTAAGCTTATTAGCCTGACCACCCATTTTTACACCGCCATAAAGTGCAGTGACTTTTAAAGGTAAAAATTGTGCATAGGCACCTATGGTGTTGGCGAGTTGTTCTGCTAACTCACGGGTTGGCGTTAAAATTAATGCTCGCGGACTACCTGGTATGGTGTCTTTGGGTTTATCTAACATTTGCTGCAAAATAGGTAGCGCAAAGGCAGCTGTTTTACCTGTACCTGTTTGCGCATTAACTAATAAATCTTTGCCTCTGCGCGCAGGGACTATGGCTTGCTCTTGCACGGGTGTCATTTCAGTATAACCACAGACTTCGAGAGCCTGTTGGATTTCGTTGGCTAAACCTAAATTTGAAAATTTCATACTGATACTGATCCTAAGAAAGGGCAAGGGCAAAAAACGAGGACGGAATATACAGTATTTTGAGATTATTTGTGGTTTTTATGAACGCAAAGTATGTTCTTTTATGATTTGATGGCTTTGACAGAATGTAAAAAGCCGTTAGCATGATACTCATACTAATCGGCCCAAGGAGGTGGCAGTTCACTACGCTGCCAATAGTAAGTCGTCAAATTAGGATGAAAAGTTCAATAAACACAAAAATAAATTCATTATTAGTATAAGTTCACTGCTAATCATTCAATAAATAGGAGAAAGTAAATGAAAAAGTTGAGCATGTGTATTGGTTTGTTATTGTTGTTTACAGCATGTGATAAAAATGAAGTGGGCGATATATCACTAGGTGTTTTTACCACCAAGGATATTAAGTTAAATACTTTGGTTGACCCTATTATTACTGGTGTGACTTGCCACGTGGCAAGCATTGAAGCCGATTTAAGTTTGTCAGACCCATCTGATAGCTCAATTGCCTGCCGACAAACGGGCGAAATTACAAGCGCTATGATTGCCGCAATTGATAAGTCTGAATCAGGTGAGGTGGTGTTTAAGAAATCAAAGAGTATCTTCTTCAAAAGTATGAAAATTCGCCGTGTGTTTGATAAACAGAGTCAAACCTTGATGTATGTGTCTTATTCCACCAAAGAAACCTCTGGTAGTTTTAAACATAGTCTTTCAACAGTACCGTTGTGGGGCACTAAAGCTTATAAGGCGCCGATGAATTCTTCTGTAACCGAAGATTGATCGACCAGTATTTGATGTAAGGAATTAACGGTATGAAACAAGGATTGAACAAGCTTGTGTTGTTATTGATGTTGCAAAATGTTTGTTGTGGTGTTGCCTTTTCGCAAGTAATAGAGGTTCATACCCCAATTTATGATTCAACGTTGCTTCATTCTGGGCGGTTTAATGCTGCAATAGCGGGGATCACTGAGCTAGATTTTTCTAGCGTTAGAAGTACTCTTTTAGCCATGCAGCCTGATATTACCTATTATCCCGAAGCTCAACAGGCTCAGTATTGGTATTACCTAGCGGTGAGCGCTTGGCAGTTAGGCTTCTCGTCAGATAAAGTCATTCCAAACATTGAAAAAACCTTAACTTTTAGTGATTCACTTGAAGACTATGAACTATTTCAAATATTAATGAATGCCAAAGATATGGCGAGGGATTATGTGCACTTTCATCACGCGATAAACTATATCGAGCGGATTAAACAACTTGTGGGTGAACGACCAGACACAAATGGTTTGCTCCTACCAAGCCCAGTTGATGCAGATTATGCTATTGCGCACCATCAGATTGGTGAAAATAACAAAGCAATTAGTTATTTAAACAGCCTGATTTCACTCACGGAAATGGCAGGCGATAAGCCCGTTAGGTATTGGTTTCAGGTGTTGTCTTCAGCACAAGTGATAACCGGAGATATTGCAGGGGCAATAAAAACCACTAAGAAGCAGATTAATATTTACCCTCATAGAAATAGTGATATGCACCTTGAATATCTTGAGTTGCTGCACAACCAGCAAGCTAAGCTGCTTTAGAACCGCTAATTCAGGATGCCAATAATAAGGTCAAGAAAGTGAAATTTGTAGCCCTGTCAGGCAGCTTACGGGACCTTTCTTACAATCGTTCGGCACTTAAAGCGTTAAGTATATTGTCAGGTGATATTGCCGATATTTGCATTGTTAGCTTAGGCGACTTACCGCTTTTTAACCCAGACAGAGAGCAGGAATATATTCCTGCAGTGGCAAGCCTAAAATCTCATCTAAAAACTGCAAATGGCCTGATTATTTCTAGCCCAGAATATGCTCATGGGATCAGTGGGGTGATGAAAAACGCCTTGGATTGGTTGGTCAGTGGTGATGAGTTTGTGAATATACCTATAATGAACATCAATACTTCACCTAGAGCCACCCACGCTCAGCAGATGTTAAGAGAAGTATTAGTCACTATGTCTGGTGTTATTATCGAAAAGTCCTGTGTGGCTATTTCGTTGCTTGGCACAACACTGGACGCACAAGGGATTATTGCTGATGTCCCATTATCAGGTCTCCTCAAAACGGGATTGCAGCAATTTTGTATAGAGATCCGCAAGTCTGAAGTGGGTTAGATTATCTAATAATGTCATCACCTAAGGATCACCTATAACCCTATGACACATTCCACCCCTAACCTATCCGTTAAAATCGAAAATGCTTTAAAAAAAATGCTGAAGGGCACGGTGCCTGTTATCAGCACCACTATATTGGCTGATGCCATATGCAGTGACGCTAATTGGTTGATACTCGATAGTCGAGAATTAGCTGAATTCGACATTAGCCATTTACCTAATGCGAAGTGGGTAGGGCATAATGATTTTTCTATGCACAGAGTGTTGGATATTTCAAAAGGTGCCAATCTAGTGGTGTATTGCTCGATAGGTGTGCGCAGCGAGAATATAGCTGAAAAACTTGTCTCTGGTGGGTTTTGTAATGTGTGGAATTTGTATGGCGGTATATTTTCTTGGGCAAATGAACACAAACCATTAGTCGAACAAAATCAGAAACCTACTCTGGCGGTGCATGGGTATGATAAAAACTGGGCAAAGTTACTTAATCACTCTTTATCTACCTTTTAAAAAATTTAAACACCTAAAAATAAATTGAACCCAAATCAAAGTTGCTACGACCTTAAATTATGAAAAGAAATAGTGAACATATTTTAACAGAATGGTTAGTGGTGAATTGCCAATTGGGTGATACCGAAGCTTTGCAGCAGTTGATGAAAATTTGGTATCCGAAGTTATTGCGTTATGCCTATCGGCAGTTGGGCGACCAACAAAAGGCGCAAGACGCGGTACAAAATACTTTTGAAGTTGTCGCAAAGACCATCCGTAAAATCAAAGAACCAGGTTCTTTTGCTAAATGGGTTTACCAAATTTTGCAAAATAAAGGGGTTGACATTATTCGGCAAAAACAAAGGCAAGACAGGCTTTGTAATGAATATGTTCAATTTCAGGATGTACATGCTGCCGAGCAATCTTTCGTAGATGATGGGTCTGAAGATTTTGAGTTCGAACAATTGTTGAGTGGTTTGCAACCCCAGTTATATCAGTTGGTGCATTTACATTATCTAGAAGGATTTACCATGCTTGAAATAAGTGAAATGTTAGCTATTCCGGCAGGGACTATAAAGTCGCGACTGCACCAAGCGAGAAAACTAATACAAAATAGTCAAAGTGGAGAAATACAATGAAAAATATCAATCAAAAAATACTGGAAGCATTAAAAGATGATCAAGCCGCCCATGAGTTTTCAGAAGAACAGGCCAATGCTTTACAATTAATTGGGCAAAGTTTTAAAGGAACGTTTCGATTAACCTTTGTTGTGATAGTAACTATGCAATTGATTTTTGCGGGGCTGGCCATTTATTGTGCTTATCATTTGGTGAACGAAGTAGATATAGGTTTAAAAATAAATTGGTTGGCAGGTACGTTATCAACGGTTGTTGCTTTTGCCATTGCTCGTATTTGGTTTTTTATGGAGCTAAACCGATTGTCGGTAATACGTGAAATTAAACGGGTTGAACTGCAAGTATCTTTGTTAGCTGAGACTTATCAAGGGTAATATGTTTTGATTTTATTAGCTGTCAACGCTTTGAAGTAGGGAAATATTATGGATTATAACGTGATACTCAATTTTTGGTTTGAGGAAATTGAGTCTTCCAAATGGTGGTCTAAAGATCTTCAGTTTGATGAGATGATTAGCGAACGATTTGCTGACGTCCACCGAGCGGCAAATCGTTGTGAGTTGGCTCATTGGCGTAAAACGCCTGCAGGACGTTTGGCTGAAATTATTGTTTTGGATCAGTTTTCCCGCAATATGTTTCGTGACACTCCTTTGTCTTTTGCTTCTGACTCAATAGCGTTAGCCTTGGCGCAGGAAGCTATTTCCGTAGGCGCAGATGTTGAATTAGAGCAAAGCCAACGAAACTTTTTGTATATGCCTTTTATGCACAGTGAATCGTTAATTATTCATGATGTTGCTCTAGAGTTGTATACACAAAACGATTCTCAATATTCTTTAGATTTTGAGATGAAACATCGAGATATTATTCAAGAATTTGGTCGTTATCCTCATAGAAACGTTATCCTTGGTCGCATTTCCACGCAGGCAGAACTCAAATTTTTAACCCAAGCCAATTCTTCGTTTTAGCGGTATTGTTACCTTTATGACACAATTCATTCAAACTGAACAAGTTCGCAAAAAACAGACATGTGATAAAGTTATAAAAATCAATTATCTAGCATCTTTATGAGTGAATGAGTCCGATAGTATGAAAATTAAAAAGTGGCTTGGATTTATTCTATTGTCTGCAATTACCTTGTCCGCTGTGGCAAAACCTGTACATATTGCTGTGGCTGCAAACTTTAGCAACACCATGCAACGTCTAGTAACAGAGTTTGAGAAAACATCTGACTATCAAATTTCCGTGTCTTTTGGTTCTTCGGGAAAGTTTTATGCACAAATCAAACAAGGCGCCCCTTACGAGTTATTCTTTTCTGCTGATCAGGTAAAGCCAGACGCTTTGCAAACTGATGGTCTTGTGATTACGGCTAGCCGTTTTACTTATGCTATCGGCCGTCTGGCTGTATGGAGCGCTCGCCCTGACTTTGTCAATAAAATAGAAGCTAATTTAAAACATGGCGCGTTTAACAAATTGGCGATCGCCAATCCTAAATTAGCACCTTACGGCAGTGCTACATTAGAAGTGCTCAAACATTTAGGCTTAATTGATGTGACTCGGGCCAAATGGGTACTGGGTGAAAACATCGCCCAAACCTATCAGTTTGTTAGTACGGGTAATGCAGATTTAGGTTTTATTGCTTTGTCCCAATTGTTAGGCACAAATAAAGCACAGCATGGATCCTATTGGTTAGTGCCTGACACTATGCATCATGCCATTAGGCAAGATGTTGTGTTACTACGCTCTGCTGCAAAAAGCCAAGGGGCCAAAGCATTTTTAGATTTTATGCATACAGATATGGCTCGAAATATTGTGACTGAATTCGGCTATCTGACTGTGAATAATCAGAATGTGGTGCATAAAATATGAGTCTAACTGATGGCGATATGGCAACTATTTGGTTGACCTTGCGCCTTGCCACAACTGTCACCATTTTACTACTGATATTCGCGACTCCTATCGCTTGGTGGTTAGCTAGAACCCACTCTTGGTTTAAGGGGCCAGTGAGTGCAATAGTAGCGTTACCTTTAGTGCTTCCCCCTACAGTGTTAGGCTTTTACTTGTTGTTAGCCATGGGGCCAAACGGACCAATAGGGCAGTTTACTCAAGCACTCGGATTGGGTACTTTACCATTTACCTTTTGGGGGCTAGTGGTGGCGTCTATGGTGTATTCTCTGCCTTTTGTGGTGCAGCCCATTCAAAATGCCATTGAAGCCATGGGTAATCGGCCTTTAGAAGTGGCGGCTACCCTTGGCGCTGGTCCAATTGATCGATTTTTTACTGTGGTGTTGCCTTTAGCTAAACCGGGTTTTATGACGGCAAGCATTCTTGGTTTTGCCCATACTGTAGGTGAATTTGGCATTGTATTAATGATTGGTGGCAGTATTCCCGGAGAAACTCGTGTGGTATCTGTGCAAATATATGATCATGTCGAGGCCTTGGAATATGCTCAAGCTCATGCTTTGTCGGGTGTCATGATTATATTTTCCTTTACAGTGTTATTATTGCTTTATACCTTTCAGCGTAAGCGCAAAGCCGTAGGTATGACTTATGGTCGATAAGATAGAGTGTGGTAAAGGTATTCAGGCTCGATTTCAACTAGGTTACGGACAATCAGCAAACAAGCACTTTGAACTAGATGTTGAAATTGATATTCCTGGCCAAGGTATTACCGCCATTTTTGGCGGATCTGGTTCGGGTAAAACATCCTTGTTGCGCTGTATTGCTGGTTTGGAGAAAAACGCCACGGGTTGTTTAAAGGTGAACGGCGAACTTTGGCAAGATGCCGCTGTGTTTGTTGCAACCCATAAACGAAGTCTTGGCTATGTGTTTCAGGAAGCCAGTCTATTTGAACATTTAACTGCTATGGGCAATCTGCGCTACGCCATCAAACGTAGTCATCAAACCACTTCCCCTGAATTATTAGCACAAGTTGTCAGTGTGATGGGGATAGAAGGCATATTGTCACAATTTCCTCAGCAATTATCCGGCGGAGAAAGACAACGAGTAGCAATAGCCAGAGCATTATTATGCCAACCTAAGCTTTTACTGATGGATGAACCTCTTGCGTCGCTCGATACCCCTCGTAAATTAGAGATTTTGCCCTACCTAGAACGTCTTCGCAGCAGTTTTAAAATCCCCATATTGTATGTGAGTCATGCCGTCGACGAAATAGTGCGACTGGCCGACCATGTTGTGATTATGCAACAAGGAAAAGTGCTTGCTCAAGGTGGTATAACAGAGCTGTTTTCTAGAGCTGATTTACCCTTGGGAGTGAGTAATGAAGTGGGGGCTATTCTGAAATGCAAAATAGTACAAAGAGACAAACAATGGCATTTGATGCGCGTCGCTTTTGATGGTGGCGAACTTTGGTTGCCCAATGTTGAAAACAATCAAAATAATACGCAAAGGATACGAGTATTGGCAAGTGATGTTAGCCTGACTTTAACGCCTCATAGTGATAGTAGTATTCTCAATGTGTTATCAGGACAAATTGCAGAAATAATCAATGACGATGATCCGGCTATGTCATTGGTACGGCTAAAAGTTGGAGATAGTTATTTACTGGCTCGTTTAACGCAAAAGTCGTTACAAAATTTAGCTTTGACTTCGGGGAAGGACATATGGATACAAATTAAGTCAGCCGCGATAGTACGCTAGTTTGGGTATGCCATTAACAACGTTTAACAGGTTGTAGGGAGCAATGGAATACACAATTGTTTTACTGGCCGCCTTGGCTCATGCAATATGGAATGGGCTAGTAAAAAACAGTGAAGACAAGTTATTGTCGCTCACATTTATACGTTTTATTGGCATGACTTTAGGCTTAATCGTAATTGCTACTCAACCCAGTATGGAAATCTCCATATTACCTTATGTGTTGCTGGCTTCATCTATCCATTTTGTTTACTTTTATTGCTTAATCAATACCTACAAATTAGGAGATTTTTCTCAGGTCTACCCTATATCTCGAGGTTTGGCTCCTTTGTTAGTCTTATTCGTTGGGATGTTTTTTGTACATGACAAATTAAGCCATGGACAAATTATAGGTACTGTACTGATTTGTTTGGGATTAATGGCTTTAGCTGTAAGTCATCAAAAAATTGCAGCCAAACCTTTTTCTTATGCCATTGCGACCGCTTTTTGTATTGCAGGTTACACCTTAGTCAGCGGAATAGGTGTCAGGTTGAGTGGTTCTTTTCTGGTTTATGCCGCTTGGTTAGAAGTAGTGACGGGCGCCGGAGTGGTGTTTTTTAGCTTGTATCGTCGCGGCCCAGGGGTGATTTGTGATGGAATGCGCAGGTGGAAACATGGCACCTTAACCGGTGTTTTGTCTATTGGAGGTTACACTGCAGCATTATGGGCCATGACACAGCTCCCTATATCGTCTGTGGCAGTGCTGCGAGAAACCAGTATTATTTTTGCGGCATTGATAGGCGGTTATGTGTTTAAAGAAAAGTTTGCTTTTGGTCGTGTATTGGCATCGAGCATAGTTGTCACTGGAATTATCTGTCTTATTTTGTTGTGAAATATTCATCAAAAGCCACAAATAGCACTAAAATCAAGGCAAAGATAATTCTCGGTTAAAACTTGACCGTTTGGACTGGTTTGTGGTCAACTATTTCTCCGCTTAGCGGTGTGTGGTACGTGGGGTATTAAATACTAATCCTAATACCAACGTAACGAAGTCCTCATAAGTTCTATCATGGAATGACTCTATAATTCTAAATAATAAGAGTATCGACAATGAAGAAAACAATAAAAACGAATGTGTTAATGGCAGCGCTATTAACAAGCCAATTGGCCTTTGCCAATGTAAACAATGGAGAATTTGAAGACTGGTCTGGTGCAACTCCGAATGATTGGACGACTATTGACTCAGGAATAAGTTTAAGTAAATCAACCTCTATAGTCAGAAGCGGTAATAGTGCTGCCGCAGTTACAGTGAACACCGGATCCCAAGCCTCAACAGATTTGCGCCAGTCTTTGAGTGTTACTTCGGGTGCAACCTATGACTTCAGTGTGTGGGTGTACCATACCGAAGGTAATATGCGCGCACGTCTATATGTCAATGGTTATCAAGGATATTCGACCGCTGCAACAACAGGGCAATGGCAAGAGCTGACTTATAGTTTCACCGCCAGTAGTACCACCAGTATTGAGGTGGGATTACGGTTTTATGATGTCGCAGGTTTTGATGGTAGCGAAGTTGTTTATGTGGATGACTTTGCACCCAATAGTGGTGCGGGTGGAGGAGCTGGCGGAGTATGCAGTTCAGGCTCATTGAGTTTAACCACAGACAATTATGGCTCCGAAACTAGCTGGGTTATTACTGACTCTGCTTCATCTAGTGTCTTTTCAGGTTCGGGTTACTCAAGTAATACTACTTATTCTGAAAATGTGTGTTTGGAAGATGGTGATTATGTATTGACCATTAACGATGCCTATGGTGATGGCATTTGTTGCTCATATGGTTCAGGCGCATACAATCTAGTGGTTGCAGGTAGTTCAGTGGCAAGTGGTGGTAGTTTTGCTTCAAGTGAATCTACAAGCTTTACTGTAGGAAGTGGTGCTGGTGGAACAACAGACTTAAGTGAATATTACAACAGCGCCGAAGGTTTAACGGGGTATTCATTAAAAACAGCCTTGTACAACATCATCAAAGGTCATACTACCCAAAGTTATGGCGCTCTTTGGACGTTCTACTCAGCTAACGAACTCGACAGCTATTACGAAAATGATGGCAGTATTTTAGATATTTATTCAGAATCGCCTAATGCATCCGACAGCTATAGCTATACCTCTGGCGTTGACCAATGTGGTAACTATTCAGGGGAGAGTGATTGTTACAATCGTGAGCATTCTTTCCCAAGAAGTTGGTTTGGTGGCGCTGTTGACCCAATGAATACTGACGTACATCATATTTTTGCTACCGACGGTTATGTCAATTCCAAACGCAGTAGTTACCCTTATGGTGAAGTAAGCTCTGCTAGTTTTACCTCTAACAATGGGACTAAACTTGGTAGTGGCAGCAGCAGTTTAGGCTATACAGGAACGGTGTTTGAACCAATTGATGAGTTTAAAGGCGATTTAGCCCGTGCCTATTTCTACATGGCCACGCGTTATGAAAATAACATCAGTGGATGGGATACTAACAGCACATACGCCGACGCAGTGCTCAATGGTACTAGTGCTCAAGTCTACGAAGGATGGTTCCTAAATATGCTTAAAAGCTGGCACACTCAAGATCCTGTGAGCCAGAAAGAATTAGATCGCAACGAAGCGGCTTATTCTCATCAAGGTAATCGAAATCCCTTTGTGGATTATCCAGGTTTTGTGAATGAAATTTGGGGTAACTAGTTAAACACGTTGTATGTTAAAAAAAAAACGGCCTCAAAAGAGGCCGTTTTTTTAGGGGAGGTCACTTGAGGAAAATAACCTACCTACCATGTTGAACGTTTAGTTCGTTCGAGAACAATTCTTTGCGAATAACGCGGTTACCGACTCGAAGCTCAATGCGACTCAACTAAGATTAACGTAATTACCGGCTTAAATCCTGTCGTTAAGTTCAGCAACAAGAGGTGAGTCATCTAACCCATTTTCAGACGCCCAGTCTAATACGGTTTTACCGTCTTTTTCAGGTGCTTCTAAATCACTTCGAGGCATTTTTTTGATCATTAAGGTGCCTGTTTCCTCAGAATCATTAAGCATAGCGCTACGAATAAGGCTGTTACCCCCACAAGTTATACCCGTGTAGTAATCTTTAAGCTTGAGTCTAAAGTTAGATTGAACACGTTTCATCTTTTTACGTAATTCACGTTTGTCATCTGCTTTGACGATAGTACAAATATTTTGTAATGCATCGTTTATGTCAGCTTGTGCATTTCCGGCAGTAAATAACGAGATAGAAATGATTGAAGCGATAGCGATAGAAGTTTTAACTATTTTCAACATGGTTAAGTCCTCAATTGATAAGTTCGGTTTATAAACTTGTTGTTTATGTTTGCAGCCCTTGCTGCGATCGACCACTCCATTAAGGACTATTTGAGTTGATTTAAAAACCTGCGAGGTGATACTTAGTTATGAGAAGTTATAATTGGCCAGCTTTGAGTCGAAGGTTAGGTAAAGCGCATCGGCTTTTTTGTCGACGGTTCTTGAACTTTAACGGCTCCGCAGTCGCTTTTTAAATTTGAGTACAGGACTAGATGTATTAAGAATACCCTGTTGCAGAACTAACATCAGGGTATTAGCCATTATTCTGGGTGAAATGCCTGCGCTACCTGCGCAATTTGATCTCGCATCCAAATATGCGCATCGTCTAAATCGGCGCTCATATGCCAATATAAGAAGTATTCAAGTGGTGGCAATTCAAATGGCAATTCGTACATGGCCAAATCATAATGTTTAGCAAGATGATAGGGTAAACAAGCAATCAAATCGGTTTTAACTAATGTAGAAGGTACCGTTAAAAAGTGCTGACTACGCATCACTACTTTACGTTTTTCACCTGCTTTGTCTAACGCTACGTCTATTGGGCCTGCGCCAGTTTTTCTGTGGGAAACGTTAATATGGCCGAGTTGCAAAAATTCATCCATGTTCATACCTTGAGATAATGATGGATGATTTTTACGTGCTAACACTACAAATCTATCTTGAGCGATTTTTTGTTTACATAAATGTTGATCGCTAAACGATGAGGCATCGGCATAAAAATCCAAATTACCGCTGGCCATGGCAGAAACAATGTTTTTACGTTCAATCTCGTAGTTAGTCAGAGATATTTTAGGTGCACTTTTTTGTAATTGTCCAAGTAGGCGAGGAATAATGCTAACTTCAAGTAAATCTCTACAAGCGAAGTTAAAGGTTTTTTCTGCTTTAAGTGGATCAAAAATATGACTTTCTTGCACACTTCTTCGCAATAAACCTAAAGCTTCACGAGCCGGGCCAATGATATTCTGTGCCACGGGGGTTGGAGTCATACTGTGCCCAGTGCGCACAAACAAAGGATCATTCAGCATTTCTCGTAACCGTGCTAAGGAATTACTAACCGCCGGTTGCGTGATACACAACACATCTGCGGCTTTAGTTAAGCTACCTGCTGTGTAAATAGCATCAAATACAGCAAATAAGTTTAAGTCAATACGGTGCAAATTCATAAACATTACCTAAACAACAAATCTGCCAACAGGATACGTTGTTTATTAGTTAAATCAATGTTTAGCTATAGTTAATATTCATTACATTGATATATAAAAGATTGATAAACTCTATAAATCAGAGATAAAAAGGGCAATTAATATGAATAAAAAACTATTAGAACTATCCACAGGTGAGCAACTTCCAGTAGGTGATTGGATTCGCATTTCACAAGGGGATATTGATTTGTTTGCCAAAGCAACCAATGATCATCAATGGATACATGTAGATCCAAAACGTTGTAAAAAAGAGAGTCCATTTGCAACGACTATTGCCCACGGATATTTAACCGTTACCCTAATGCCAAACTCCCTATACCACTCTATTCAACCCGATCCTGACTATCAGTCATTGTTGAATTACGGTGTCGACAAAATTAGGTTTATTGAACCTGTTCGAGTCAACGACAGAATTAGGTTTATATCAACCTTACTTAAGACAGAGCAAAAAACTTCAGGGAAGCTGTTTTATTTTGAAACCACAGCTGAAATTGAGGGCAGAGACAAACCTGCAATGAAGGGCGTGTTTCTGACTTTATTGGTTGGCGCGCAATAAATAAGTGCGAGCATGGTATAAAAACTAATATAAGCATAATTGGCTATTCAGTTATGCCTACTGGTCTGACCATATTAATCATCAATGCTTACATATAAATAACAATTTATTTACATGAAGTCCCCACCCACCTACTATCTTTGTTGAGCGTCTAAATATTGCAATATAGACACTTAACCAAGAATAATATTATTAGAATTAAATTGTTTGATAGGTTTTTTATTTATCCGTCAAACGGCGTCCGTTTTTTGGAACAGATATTTAATATCTACTAGCTCACCTATTGGGGACACATAATGAAAATGAAAACTAAACTAACAGCATTGGCGGTGGCAATTTCTGCCCAGCTTATACCTCTAAGTAGCCTCGCAGTTGCTCAAGAGCAGAGTGCTGAGAACGAACAAGAAATTGAATTGATCATGGTAACGGGCAGTTTTGTGAGGCGTAGTGAAAACTTTTCCTCACCTTCACCTCTGGCCATAGTTGATAGTGTGGCCATAGATGCAATAGGTGCAAAAAGCATTGGCGACATTACTCAAACATTGACCATTAATACTGGTGCAGAAAATACGCCCGATGCCTTCACTCAAAACGCTACAGCGGGCACATCAAATATTAACCTACGTGGCCTCGGGGTCGCGTCTACCTTAGTTTTATTGAATAGCAAACGGCAAGTTGTCACCGCCCAGCCAAATAATGGTGGAGTCAACTTCGTTGATACCAGTTCTTTGGTACCCATGATTGCTTTAAACCGAATGGAGATAGTCAAAGACGGGGCTTCTGCGTTATATGGCTCTGATGCGGTTGCAGGCGTAGTTAACTTTATTACAAAACGTAATTATGAAGGTACTCAGATATCACTTGATTATCAAGATGGTGCGCACGGTGACAACAAAGAGTATACAGTGCAAGGGTTGTGGGGAACGGTCGGGGATGACAGTAGTATATTGGCTGCGATAAGTTACACCAATCGTTCTCCATTGTTTACCGGTGATCGTCGGTTAAGCCGTCCACAAGATGATACAAGTTCGTTGGGTAGTCCCGGTTCTTATTTTGTTGACTTTGGACCTTTTGGAACTTTACCTATTATTGATCCTACAGGTTGTACTGAATTTGGTGGCTCTGAGATCCTCCGTGCACCTTCAGGCACAATTCCTGGTTTAGAAATTGGTTTTTGCGGCTTTGATTTTGGTAGTACGTATTCCTTTGTACCCGACGAAACACGCTTGACAACTTTTGTACAAGCAAAGAAACAGCTGACTGAAAATATTGAGTGGACAACGGAGTTTTCAACTGCTAGAAACCGGGCTGAACGTGGCGGTTCACCGACTTTCCCTATCTTAACGTTCCCGACTGTACCAGCTACTCATCCTAGTAATCCGTTTGGGGCTGATGTGTCCTACTTTGGTCGTGAAATTGGTAACCGTGGCGATGGAACCTCTTTCCCCGGTGACCCTGCTAACACAGAATCTGACACGTTTAGATTCAGTACCATGTTACAAGGCGAATTAGAGTCTGGGTTTTGGGAGCTCAGTTATACAGCGGCCCGAAATAACTATCTATTTACAGTCAACGATACCTTAGGGCAAGAATTTCAAAATGCCCTCAGAGGATTTGGTGGCCAAGGTTGTGATCCAGTTTCAGGTACTGCTGGTGTAGGAGCGTGCGAATACTTCAATCCTTTTGCTACCTCATTTGGTCCACTTCCGAATTCCCAGAATGTCATTGATTCATTTACCGCCCGTCAAGAAATCGACTCCAAGGCAAATCTTGAAGTTGTTGAAGCCTTTGTTTCTACTGAATTGTTTGAGATGAAAGGTGGTGCAGCTGGATTTGCATTCGGCGCTCAGTATCGTTATCAAGATTTGACTCAAGACTATGATTCCCTATCTAACCAAGACAGGTTTTCATTCGTTATAGGTAATGCCGATATATACGGTGAGCAAGATGTTGTTGCCTTATTTGGTGAATTGGCTCTGCCTGTTAGCGAAGATGTAGATGTTCAAATCGCCCTACGCTATGAAGATTACGGCGGCACAACCGGTGATACTATTGATCCTAAGTTAGCTGTGTCTTGGCGGGCAACGGATAACTTTTCGTTGAGAGGGTCTATTTCAACGTCTTTCAGAGCGCCTTCTATTTTTCAAAAAGATGGTGGAGGAACGAGTTTAAATCAGATGGTTGATCCATTAACGGGCGCTGCCGCCTTTGCTGCTGATAGAACCTCAGGTAACGATGAACTGGTGCCTGAAGAGTCGACAGCTTACAACTTAGGATTTTCCTTAGAGCCCGTTGATGATTGGTCTATCGAGATGGATTATTGGAATTTTGACTTTACCGATTTGATCATTAAAGAAAATTTCCAAGCAATCTTAAATGCAGATCCTCAAAACCCTGAAAAAGTTATTAGGGCAGGGGATCCATTAAACGGTCCCTTATTGCAGGTCTTAACGACTTATGTAAACGCCAGCTCTCTTGAAACCTCGGGTCTTGATATTGTTTCAAGCTATAAATTAGAAACCGACATGGGTACCTTTACACCTAGTCTTAGCGCCACTTATATATTGGCATATGACTTAGTTGACCCTCAAGCGGGTCCAATTGACGGTGCGGGATTACGCAACTTTAGCAATATTGGTGTTTCCACGCCTGAGTTACGGGCAAATCTAGGTTTGAACTGGAAACATGAAGCATTTTCTGCAAATGTGTTTGCACGTTTTGTTGACAGTTATAGCGACGATCAAAATTGTGCTGATGGTAACGCTTTCTCAGCAGCTTGTACCCAAGGCTTTAAGGAAGTGGATAGTCACCTGACGTGGGACGCTCAAGTGAATATTGATTTGGGTCGCATGTTTGAAACCGAAGGTGCTTACGTTTTGTCTTTGGGTGGAGTTAATCTAACAGACGAAGAGCCTCCTCAAGTGTTCACTAACGCTGGTTTTGACTCTAAGGTGCATGATCCAAGAGGTCGTCAAATCTATGCTCGACTCGCAGTTGAGTTTTAATATTCTTTGTTAAGTAAAAATTCCCAGCTAGTCTGGGAATTTTTTTGTAAATTTTTTATTCCATCTTTATTTGACCAATATTGCGTTTTTACTTTTATTTAGTTATCCAAACCAACACTATAGATATCAATTTATAACTCAACTAATAGAGGAAATGACAAAATGGAAAAATATTCAGATCAACAAATTCAGACGGCACTGCTCAAAATTAACGAACAATTAGATAAAGACCAGAATTGGGTTATAACGAATGACAAATTAACCAAAACCTTCAAGTTTAAAAGTTTTATTCGTGCTTTTGGATGGATGTCACAAGTCGCTATCTGTGCAGAAAAGCTCAACCACCACCCTGAGTGGTTTAATGTATACAATAAGGTGGATGTTCAACTAACTACTCATGATGTAGGTGGAATAAGTGAGCTAGATTTTAAATTGGCAGAAAAAATGGACTTATTTTTCAAATAGGTAGATGTGGTATTGTTTTTTCTTTAATTAAATCTAGTTGAAATCTAAGTGAGATTTGATGAAGTATTGAATAACTGAAGGGGTTCGGTGGTTAATTCAACGATTTGTACGGCAATTAAGCGGTTAAAGGTGTTTTTAGTATTTATCTGTATTAACCCCTTGCGTGCCTAAGTTTGCTATGTATAATACGCCCCACTTGAGGAGAGGAAGGAAACATTAGCTTCCCACTCAAAGAAGATTTCAAGCGCGGGATGGAGCAGTCTGGTAGCTCGTCGGGCTCATAACCCGAAGGTCGTAGGTTCAAATCCTGCTCCCGCAACCACTTTTTGAAACTTGGCATATGGCCAGTTTTTAGTAAGATTAGTGGACTAGGGTCCAGAAACAAATAACCCCGCTTGTACGGGGTTTTTTTGTACTTGTAGTTTTAGTTCTGTTTCTGGGCATTCGGCCCTTTTTTTGTTTTTGGAGCAAAATTTTGTCGCAACTCGAACAAAAGCTGACGGATATGCTAACCGCACCTGTTGAAGCATTAGGCTTTGAGATGGTGGGCGTAGAGTTTTTACGCGCGGGCAAACATTCTACGCTACGTATTTTTATTGATCATCCTGACGGTATTGGTGTTGAACATTGTGCAGAGGTAAGTCGTCAGGCTAGTGCTGTGTTGGATGTTGAAGATCCAATTAGCACTGAATATAATTTAGAGGTGTCATCTCCAGGAATGGATAGGCCTTTATTTAAAGAAGCCCACTACCTTGAGTGTTTAGGTGAAGTAGTGTCACTTAAGTTAAGAATACCTATGGGTGATAGACGTAATTTTAAAGGAAAAGTGTTGGCTTGCGAAACTGGCAATCTAACATTAGAAATTGATAACCAAACACATGTTTTGGCTATTGCGAATATAGAGAAAGGTAATCTAGTCCCATCCTTTGATTAAGGGTAACGACCTGACAAAAGCTGGCACAAAAGAGTAATCAGTGAGGCAACAATGAATAAAGAAATTCTGTTAGTGGCTGAAGCCGTTTCAAATGAAAAACAGGTTCCAAGAGAAAAAATCTTCGAGGCGTTAGAATTTGCTATCGCCAGTGCTACCAAAAAGAAAAATGAAGGCGAAATCGAAGTCCGAGTCAGTATTGACCGTGAAACGGGAAGTTTTGACACTTTTCGTCGTTGGTTAGTGGTGGCAGATGATCACGAACAAGAAAACCCTAGAGCTGAAATGTCTCTATCTGCTGCTCAGATGGATGAACCAGACAAGCAATTGGGTGAATTTGTTGAAGAACAAATCGAATCTATCGCATTTGACCGGATCACCACCCAAACCGCCAAACAAGTTATCGTGCAAAAAGTACGTGAAGCTGAACGCGACCAAGTATTAGCAGAATATGAAGACCGTGTTGGTGAATTAGTCACAGGTACGGTTAAGAAAGTTAATCGTGATAACGTTATTGTTGATTTAGGGAATAACGCAGAAGGTGTTATATACCGAGACGATATGTTGCCTCGTGAAACTTTTCGTCCCGGCGACAGAGTACGTGGTCTACTTTATGTTATTCGCCCTGAAGCCCGTGGTGCACAGCTATTTATTAGCCGTACTCATCCAGATATGTTGGTTGAGTTGTTCCGCATTGAAGTGCCAGAAATTGCCGAAGAAACATTAGAAATTAAAGCGGCAGCACGTGATCCAGGTTCAAGAGCTAAAATTGCCGTTAAAACTAACGACAAACGTTTAGATCCTGTTGGTGCATGTGTTGGTATGCGAGGTTCTCGTGTTCAAGCTGTATCCGGTGAATTAAGTGGTGAGCGTGTTGATATTGTGCTTTGGGATGACAATCCTGCGCAATTTGTAATCAATGCTATGGCACCGGCAGAAGTTGCATCTATTGTGGTCGATGAAGACAAACATTCAATGGACGTAGCGGTCGAAGCAGACAATCTGGCCCAAGCCATTGGTCGCAGTGGACAAAACGTTAGATTAGCCAGCCAACTTACGGGTTGGGAATTAAACGTTATGACAGTAGAAGACTTAAATGCCAAACATGAAGAAGAAAACGCTAAGGTCTTAACTGTGTTTACCGCAGGTTTAGATATAGACGAAGATTTTGCTTCTATTTTGGTGGATGAAGGTTTCACTACACTTGAAGAAATTGCTTATGTGCCTATCAACGAATTACTCGACATCGAAGGATTAGAGGAAGAGATGGTCGAAGAGCTACGAAATCGTGCTCGTGCGACCTTAACGACTCGCGCATTAGCGACAGAAGAAACGCTTGAGGCTGCAGAGCCTAAAGAAGAGCTGTTAAATCTTGCAGGTATGGACAGACACGTTGCCTATACACTAGCAAGTCGCGGCATTACCGATCTCGAAGGCCTTGCAGAACAGGGTACCGATGAGATTTCAGATATAGAAGAATTAAGCGATGAGAAAGCCGGTGAATTAATCATGGCTGCTCGTAATATCGTTTGGTTTAACGAAGAATAGGTCAACAGGAGGAATTCCCATATGGCAGAAGTATCCATAGAAAAACTTGCCACTGATATAGGTACGACCGTTGACCGTTTGGTTCAGCAATTCAAAAGTGCCGGTATTGATAAAGTAGCTGGCGCTGACGTAACAGAAGATGAAAAGCGCACATTACTAGACTTTTTAAGCAAGCAACACGGCGGTTCAGGTTCAGAAGGGCCTAAACGTATGACGTTACAGCGTAAGACAACGAGCACATTGAGTGTTGGTAAGTCTAAAGGTGTGACCGTTGAAGTGCGTAAAAAGCGTACTTACGTGAAGCGTTCTGACGTTGAAGAAGCCAAAATGGCTGAAGAAGAAGTCAAACGTTTAGCCGAAGAACAGCAAGCGAGGCATGAAGCTGAAAAGCAAGCTGCCGAAAAAGCTAAACTAGCCGCTGAAGAAAAATCACAAAAAGCAGCTGAAGCTAAAGCTAAAGCAGAAGCTGAGCGTATTGCTCGTGCTGAGAAAGCCAAAGAGGCTCGTGCTGCTGAAGAGTCAGCGTTGAGTCCAGAAGAAAAAGCAGAGCAAGAGCGTAACCGCACTGAAGCTGAAAAGCTGCGTAAGGCGCAAGAGGAAGAAATTCAACGCAAACTTGAATTAGATGCAAAAAATGCGGCCGAGGAAGCTAAAAAGCTGGCTGCAGAAAATTCACGTCGCTGGAAAGAAGAAGAAGAGCGTCGTAAGAAGCAAGAAAAAGAAGAAGTGCATGTTCACTCAAACCGCTATGCGCAAGAAGCCGAAGATGCCGATGACATTAAAACTGAATTAGGTGGCCGTAGACGTAAAAAATCTAAGAAAAATGCCGGTTCAGATCTTAAACATGCCTTTAATAAACCTGCTCAACCTGTTGAGCGTGTTGTTCGTTTGGGTGAAACCATTACAGTAAGTGAACTAGGTAGCAAGCTTGCTATCAAATCCACTGAAGTGATTAAAGCCCTAATGAAAATGGGCGAAATGGTAACAATCAACCACGTACTTGACCAAGAAACTGCCGTGTTAGTAGTGGAAGAAATGGGTCATAAATACGAATTGGTTAATGATAACGCACTTGAAGATGAGTTGATTGCTGACGCTTCTGGCGGTGACAAATCGGCTCGTGCTCCAGTCGTAACTATTATGGGCCATGTTGACCACGGTAAAACGTCACTGCTTGATTACATTCGCCGTGCGAAAGTAGCCGATGGTGAAGCTGGTGGTATTACCCAGCACATTGGCGCTTACAGTGTTGAAACTGCCAATGGACGTATCGCATTTTTAGATACACCTGGTCACGCCGCGTTTACCGCAATGCGTGCTCGTGGTGCGGTTGCTACTGATATCGTTATTTTGGTTGTCGCGGCTGATGATGGTGTGATGCCACAAACAAAAGAAGCCGTACAACATGCAAAAGCGGCTGGTGTACCCTTAATTGTTGCGGTTAACAAAGTTGATAAAGAATCTGCCGACTTTGACAGAGTGAAAACTGAATTATCGCAAATTGAAGTGATTTCAGAAGAGTGGGGCGGCGAACATCAGTTTGTGTACGTCTCTGCTAAAACCGGTCAAGGGGTGGATGAATTATTAGAAGCCATCAGCCTACAAGCCGAGTTACTCGACTTGCAAGCAGTACCTACGGGACCTGCAAAAGGCATAGTCATTGAATCACGTCTAGATAAAGGCCGTGGTCCTGTTGCATCTGTGCTTATTCAAGAAGGTGAACTTCGTGCCGGTGACATCATGTTATGTGGTGAAGAATACGGACGTATTCGCGCTATGCGAGATGAAAATGGTAACGATGTAAAAGTTGCTGGCCCTTCTACACCAGTAGAAATACTGGGTTTATCAGGTGTGCCTATCGCGGGTGAAAATGCGATAGTGGTGCAAGACGAACGTAAAGCCCGTGAAGTCGCGAGTAAACGTCATACCAAACAACGTGAACTTAAACTAGCCAAACAGCAAAAAGCCAAATTGGAAAACATGTTTGCCAATATGGAAGCTGGCGATGTGAGTGAACTAAATGTTGTACTTAAAGCTGATGTGCAAGGTTCTGTTCAGGCCATATCTGAATCTTTGACTAAGCTGTCGACAGATGAAGTGAAAGTAAACATTGTGGGTAGCGGTGTAGGTGGTATTACCGAAACTGACGCAAGTTTAGCTGCAGCTTCAGGCGCAATTGTTGTTGGTTTTAACGTTCGTGCTGACGCCTCGGCTCGTAAAGTAATCGATACTGAAGAGATTGATTTACGTTACTACAGCATTATTTATCAATTGATTGATGAAGTGAAACAGGCCATGAGTGGCATGTTGGCACCTGAATTTAGACAAGAGATAATCGGTTTAGCTGAAGTGCGTGATGTATTCAAATCACCTAAAATCGGTGCAATCGCTGGTTGTATGGTCACAGAAGGTATTGTTAAACGTAGCAGTCCTATTCGTGTGTTACGTGAAAACGTGGTGATTTACGAAGGTGAGCTTGAATCATTAAGACGCTTTAAAGACGATGTACAAGAAGTCCGTAATGGGGTGGAATGTGGTATCGGCGTTAAGAACTATAACGATGTTAAAGCTGGCGACCAAATCGAAGTATTTGAAACTGTTGAGATTAAGCGCGAACTTTAAACCTGATACATACCCAAAGCCATTGGAGTTACAGCTTCAAGGGTGACGGGTATAGGTTTAAGCAGCTATTAGTTAATAAGAATAAACGGAGGCTGCGGCCTCCGTTTTGTTTGTGAAAAGATACCTTAGGTATCGGGAGAAATGAACATGGCCAGAGAATTTTCACGTACTGACAGAGTCGGTCAACAAATTCACAAAGAAATTGCCAGTATTTTACAGAACGAGTTTAAAAATCGTGATCCTCGCCTTGGTATGGTGACTGTGTCTGGTGTTGAAGTATCACGGGATTTAGCTCACGCTAAAATTTACGTGACGTTTTTCGAAAATGATGAAGAACAAGTCAAAAACTATCTGACTATTCTTGAAGATAACAAAGGGTTTATCCGTTCTTTATTGGCTAGTCGTATGCGTATGCGTGCTGTGCCTGCAGTGAAATTTGTCCGAGATGGCTCGTTGGCTGAAGGTATACGTATTGCTAATTTGGTGAGTGATACGTTAAACAAAGACGCTGAACGCGCTAAACTAGCGGGTCGTTCTCTAGACGACCAAGAGTCGGACGAAGAGCAAAAGTAGGTTAAGTGCAAAAAAATGGCTAGAAATAGAAAAGGTCGTGCCGTTAATGGCATTATATTGCTGAATAAAGGTTTAGGTTTGTCATCTAATCATGCTCTGCAACAAGTTAAACGTATGTTTAATGCTGCCAAAGCAGGACACACTGGCGCCTTAGATCCCCTGGCAACAGGCATGTTGCCAATCTGTTTAGGTGAAGCGACTAAGTTCTCGCAGTTTTTATTGGACACGGATAAAACTTACCAAGTCACAGCTAAACTCGGCGTGCGCACCACTACTTCAGATGCAGACGGTGAGGTGGTTGAAACTCATCCGGTTAATGTTACTGAAGCAGAATTATTTGCTGCTTGTGAAACGTTTAAAGGACCTATTAAGCAAGTGCCTTCGATGTTCTCAGCATTAAAACATCAGGGTAAACCGCTGTATTTTTATGCCCGTCAAGGCATTGATATACCAAGGGAAGCCCGAGACATTACAATATTTAGTCTATCCATTGACAGATTTGAGGTGGATGAAGTGGACATGACAGTGCACAGTAGCAAAGGTACTTATATTCGCTCATTGGTTGATGATCTGGGTCAGCTTTTAGGCTGCGGTGCCTATGTGAGTAAATTACACCGGACTCAAGTGACTGATTACCCAGCAGACAAAATGATGACTATGGAGTCATTGCAAACACTAAGAGACGAGATAGACCCTGAAACCGCAGATTTATTAGATGACCAAACATTCACTGTTATGGATCAATTATTAATGCCTATGGATTCTGCAGTTAAAACCCTAGATTCGGTTGAATTAGATCAAATTGCTGAAGGTTTTTTTAGGAATGGTAATCCAGTTAACTTTCTCGGCTCTACAGAACACCCTGAAGAATCATTAATTCGTGTGTATAGCAAAGATAGCGGATTGTTTTTAGGTGTGGGGTTTATTGATCCTGATGCTAAGGTGGCACCTAAACGTTCGGTTGTTTACGGCTAAAATGTTGATTTCTAGTTGCAACAGTCAATACTTTTTTATTGCCAATATAGGGCTTGTTATTAAGCCCGGCATCGCTATAATACGCGCTCTTTTTGACTCGCTGAATTAGTGATTGGCGGGTTGTATCTTTCAACTCTTATTTATTGGAGAAAACTATGTCACTAAGTACACAAGAAACGGCAACAATTATTGCTGATTATGGTCTTAAAGAAGGCGATACAGGTTCATCTGAAGTTCAAGTTGCTTTGTTAACCCATAACATTAACAAATTACAAGGTCACTTTGCGGACCATAAGAAAGACCACCACTCACGTCGTGGACTTCTTCGCATGGTTAGCCAACGTCGTAAGTTACTTGATTACCTTAAAGGTAAAAACGTTGAAGGTTATCAAAATCTTATTAAACGTTTAGGTTTACGTCGTTAATCGACTTAAGCTTTAAGAAAAAGACGCGAAAGCGTCTTTTTTTATGTCTGTGAGAAAGTTTCACACTCTGTGAATTTGATATTAGTAAGGAACCGTTCTAGTTGATTTTCTAATGGTGTTTGAACAAATAAATGCATGCGCTGCGCTTACGTCATCCATGACTTTTTCAAGTCTCATCCATGAGCCCCGACTTACTTTTTACCTACAGCCGCAAAAAGTAAGCAAAAAGGGCCGCTCGCCAAACTATGTTCTTCATCCAATTATTTGTGATATTTAGCGGGTCGCCGCAATGTGCTCCCAGCACTCTGCGACTCAATTTACATCCATGTAAATTGACCCACTAAATCTCACAAATAATCGGCGAACATAAATGCGAGGGTAAATTAAAAGCATCTGCTTCGCCGACAGAGAGTTTTAGTTGCTTTGTTTCTAATTAACATGGATGTCCTGTTAATTCCTCTTCGTTTGGTGGCGACTGTTTGGCGGCAGTATTGTTGTAAAACACTCTTTAGTCTTTTTAGTCTGTGGTTTTCCTGCTTTGCAATTTAGGTGTTGAATCACCAAATCTAAACAACGTGCTGAGAGAATTGATAATTCTTTATTACCACTAAATTTAGAAAATACTTCAACAACAGTACTAACTGCAACAAAAGAAGACATCAAAGAGCTCTCAACATGTTTTCTTTGAATATCTAAATGTTCCTTATCTTTTACAGGGTGTTTTCCAAACGCTATTGTTCCATTACCGACTTGAGCGCCTGCAAGTGACCCATGTATAACCTCTGAAGCATCTCCATAAACCATTAAATAGGATGAACTTAAGGAAGTAGCTAAGTTCGAACCAAAAACGTTATATACCTGCTCTATCCTCTGAACAACGGTTAAATCAGTCCAATTTTTTGGTTTGTTTTTCTTTGAAGTAAATTTTTCAAGAATCTCAGATAATGTAGAAGTTGGATTTACTTCAGGAATGTTTTTTACTGTCATTGAAAAACCTTCCTTTCCAACTGATTTATTAGTATTCCTATAACCTCGAGAAATAGCATGGTCAATAGAAGCTTGTGCAACTTCTTCACCAGCAGACATGATGTAACAACAATTAATGCATGATTCAATTATACCTCTTGAAATAATGAGACAGTCTTTACCATGCATTTCGCGATCGTTAAAATTTGCGATTTTTAGTAAAGTACTAACTGAACAATTAGTCGCTGAAAATAATTGCGCTAATACTAAGCCAACAGTATGATTTTCATCATATGAATATACTACATCCCTATATTCAACAGTTTCTCCATTCATCCCTTCTATAATCGACATTATCAAAACAGGATAGAGCTCTTTAATCTCTGAAACTGCATCAAGTAACTTTTCCATTTAATTCCCTGCTAAAACTCTATAAGTACTTAAAGCAAATAATACTATAGATTATTAAAAAGATACCCCCTATTAGTAAGAGGGGGTATCGAATCTGTTGGGCTTTAAGGTGTATGCCTTAAAAGCGGTTTAGCAGAGCGGGGGGGTGGCCAGTTGTGCGAGATCGAAGGGGTCAGATCATTTTGATTTTGTCTTCAGTTGGCAATATCACCAACGTATTGGGCAGCCTATAGTGATTGAGGTGTTCAGCTGTTGTCATTGGCTTTGGAAAGAAGTGTCTGTGCCACAATTAAAGCATGCACTGTCGCTTACCTCCATCCATGGCTTTTTTCACACAGTATCCATGTTGTACGACTTACTTTTTCGCTGCAGCTCCAAAAAGTAAGCAAAAAGAGCCGCTCGCCAAACTATGTTCTTCATCAAATTATTTGTGATATTTAGCATTCATTTGAAATCAGTTTCATACACTTTAAATTAGTCAATCACACGTCCATGATGATCCGCACCCAATCTCGACTTCCTTGTCGAGCTGTTCAACTGGGCGAAGCCGTGCTTCTAAAAAATCCAGTTTCACCCTAAAATAAGCCATTTTTTGCGGTTAAAAACTTTAGCAGTGAGCGGCATTGCTACAAAGTAAGTCCATTTACTTTGCCCTTCGGGCCATCTTGCAGATGTTCAAAATGGTTTCCTACCATTTTGTCTGGTTACTTATTTTTGCTGTTGACCATATTTACGGGATAAATATGGAACAGCTTCAGTTGGCCTGAAAGGTAAAGTTCAGGACGCCGCGCGGGACGTACTTTATAAAAAAAGTAACTGGCTTGAAGGGATTCTAGTCTAAAACCATCAAGGGTGATGGCGTGCAGCGTGCTTTGGGTTTTACTTCCAAAGGTCGAAGGGGCCAGATCACTTTGATTTTGTTTTCAGTTGGCAATTTCATTAACCTGCAGTGGATGAGGTGTTCAGCTGTTGACATTGGCTTTAGTAAAAGCATAGGCTTCGCCGACAATTAACAAGGGTGTCTTGATAATTGTCTCCTTGCCGTCCGGAAACAACAAACTGGGATGACAATGTGTCGACCAATAAAGTCATTTGTGGCAAATGCACATACCATGTTTTCCAAACGGATGTGGTATATGCCGATTTTGCAGGAACAAAAATCTGCCTTTGTAACCTTTAATGAAACGTAAATGCACCCGCATCAAATGACTGTCGATATCCGCAATGGTCAAATTCAGGCTTTTACTTAGGCGAAATCCCAAACTGTAAGTCACCCAATAATAGGTTTGATAACACAGTTTTCGGATGCGACAAATAATGGCGGCCACTTCTGATAGCGACAATACATCCTGTAAAGGTACCACCACCGGTGGTTTGACTATAAGTATCCAACCCCAAGGTTTATTCAGCACATGGCGGTAAAAGAACTGAATGGCATTGCGAGCTATCTTGACTGCACTCCATAACTTGGTTTCTGCCAAAGACAGAAAATAGGCATTGAGCTTTGCGGCGGTTAATGTACCGGGGCAGGTATCAAAAAGCACCGACACCTGACGTAGGCCGCGGTTATACATGTCTACGGTTTTAGGACTTTTACCTTGCAAGGTGAGTTCATTTAGATATGCTTGGTAGACCTGATTAAAACGGGCTTGATCGTTGATGTTCATCACAATACTCCTTAAGACACCTCCAACATTGAAGGCTATAAGTAGTACAGACGATCTTTACCTCTGCCGCTTAGCGGCTTCGCTCAATAACAACTTTCATTACAACCATATATTCGCTTTTTATTTGAGGGTTTTAATTCGAGTCCATAACGTATAACGTTTATTTAAGAAGGTTAACTTATTTTTTTTGAAGGTGAAGATGAATCAAGAAAAGTTCAAAATAGTCATCCTTGGTGGCGGTACGGCAGGTTGGATGACAGCTAATCTTATGGCTACTAGATGGAAAGATAAGAATTTACATCTAACCTTGGTCGAATCACCTGATGTTGGAGTTGTTGGTGTGGGTGAAGGCTCAACACCGTCCTTACAAAACTTTTTTCAAGAAATTGGTGTCAAAGATTCAGAATGGATGCCTGAATGTAATGCCACCTATAAAAATGGAATTACCTTTGAAGGCTGGAGTTCAATCTCTGGGTTTGAAAGATATTGCCATCCTTTTCCTTCACCAATCGATGTCCATACCTTTCCTAAATTTGATAATAATTGCCAATTGCGAAGACATAGTTTTGATGTCGAGGCGCATCCAGATCGTTTTTTCTTAGGATCCTATCTGTCTCAAAATCAAAGAAGTCCTAAAGCAAATGATAATTTTCCATTTGATCATCCAAATGGCTATCACTTTGATTCAGGTTTGCTAGGTAAATTTTTAAGAAATAAAGCACAACAGCGCGGTGTTGAATATCTGCAGCGCCATGTGAGCGGCGTTAAGCAGAAAGAAAATGGTGAAGTTAGTAGCCTCATTTTTAACGAAGAAGAATTACTTGAGGCAGATTTTTTTGTTGATTGTACTGGTTTTGCAGGTCTTTTATTACAAAAGACCTTGAAAGTTCCGTTTATCAGTCTTGATAAGGTATTGTTCAATGATACTGCAGTTGTCGTTGCAACCCCCAGTAATAAAAATGATGTAAATTCGCAGACTAAAAGCACGGCACTAAAATATGGTTGGGCTTGGGATATTCCACTTACCAGTAGAACCGGTAATGGCTATGTGTTTAGTTCGATGTACTGTTCTGTAAATGATGCAGAGACTGAATTTAGGGCACACTTAGGGCTTTTGGATGCAGATGTTGACGTTAGAACGGTGAAATGGAAGCAAGGAAAGCTTGAAAAAAGTTGGAGTAAAAATTGTCTTGCCGTAGGATTATCACAAGGGTTTGTTGAGCCAATAGAAGCAATGGCCCTACACCTCGTCTATAACAGTATTGGTCACTTTATTACTGAATTTGAGAATGGAAATTTCACTAACCAAAATCAACAACAGTATAATCAAATTATTGACCGCGCGTTTGATGGTGTGGTTGATTATATTTTAGCGCATTATCGGATGAACTCTAGGCGTGATACAGATTATTGGCGCGACAATGCTGAAAATCAACATATCACTCCTTCATTTATGGCCATTGTACAAAGCTGGTTGGGTGCTTCACAAAATAGCTTAGCCGATGAAATTAAAAAACATGATACAGGGAGTTTTTTCCCCCTTGTTTCTTGGCAAATATTATTTGCAGGTTACGGCGTGTTTCCACCATTAGAAAATGTAAAATCCCAAAATAAAGCTAATCGGTCTGTTGATATGGATGAATTGGATGATTTTATTCAACGCTGTGGATCCAATTATAGTGCTCACCTTAATGCGCTCAACACGCTTAAATAAAACTGCCAACTAGTGAAAATACTCAAAATAAAACCCCTTACATTCAATAGGATGTAAGAGGTTTTGATTCTTAACTGATGTTAGAACAAGTATTACATTGTTAACCGGTTAGAATTTGTATTTTGCCAACCAGAATAAGCTCTGTCCTACTTGATCATATCCAGAACCTGTCATCCGTCCACCACGATCGTTTCCTAAACCACTAGAAACTTGCGCAGGTGATTCATCGGTAATATTACTGATACCGACAGTGGTACTAAAGGTATCATTTGGCGTCCACGTTAACGATATATCAGAGTAAAATGCTGCTTCTGCAACACAATCTCTGTAGACATCAGGATCACCAGTAATAGTCGCAGCACTTGCACCTGCATTGCTTTTAAGACATGAACTTCCAGATGTCGATGGATCACGAATAAAAATTGACGTTTCATCAATGAATCGACCGCTATAGACTATTGAGAAATCCCCCATGTTGAACATTAACTGGGTAACTAATCGCATTTCGGGGGTTCCGAATGTTCCAACAAAATCATCCTTGCCACCATTTACCAGCGCTTCATCTTGGATAATAGTTTGACTTCTCTCGTCCTGGAAGGTTGCTTGTACTGTCCAAACAATATCAAAACCCTCATAGTTTAGTCCCAAACGTGTATTCACGTCATAACCCGTTGATACTTCAGCACCAATATTAACAAACGATGCATCGACATCTGCAACAAATCGAGTAGCTTCACTAAGATCTTGATTTCTAGGGCCAACTAAATCACAGAACGGGCTTGCTAACCCCGGTAAATCTTCGAAACAGCGGGTTAAAATGAATCCAGCCGATACAGATTGAATTGTATTTTCAATTTCTATATCAAAATACGTTATTGAGAAATCGAAGCTCATATCGTCGTTATCAATTGGCTGCGCTTTCACCGTAAATGTTGTCTGATCAGATGTTTCCGGTAGTAGGTTATCAACTGCACCGCCTACTCTTACTGGTATAGTCGTAGAGCCTTGAGTACCAAGAACAAATGGATTAGCACCATCTAATACACAGTTATCCAAAGTTTGCTGGGTACGCGTTTCTAAACTTGGGTCATATACCGCTGGAGAGCCATCAGTAAATGCAGCTGCATTACAAGGATCACTACCACCGCCAGTACCAGTGAATTGATTACCTAGGAACTGCTCACGTAAATTTGGTGTACGAAAAGAGGTACCATAAGCAGCACTAATAGACACCCAATCTACAGGAGCATAAGTAACACGAAGACGTTCGGTATTTTCACCACCAAAGTTAGACTCGTCGGTATAGCGCATGGCTAAATCAACGGTTAGTTCGTGTGCTCCATCAACTTCACGAAGTATCGGTAAACTCAATTCGCCAAATACTTCACTGATTGTACGGGCACCAGCTGTAATACCTTCAGTTCCAGGGCTTTCTGCCACTAGAAGACCATTAGCGCCATTAAAATCAGCTTGTGAGTCGATAGTATCTCGACGTGCTTCAACACCCAATACTAAACTTGCTGTTCCACCATTATCGAATGAGAACAGCTCACCAGTAGCATAACCAGATAATATTGACTGTGTCACAACCGTTCTATTAACACGTTCACCGATTAGGTAGTCTGATTCTGCTGCAGTGAGAGAGCCAGTACTGTCACCGGTATTGCCATAAAGTCCAGTGTTAAAAAAGTCAACAGGCACACAATCTTGAGCACTAATGATACCGCCCCAAGTATTGTTCGCTAAAATTGGGACACCACAAGCTAAGTCGCCATTTGAATCAAGACGGAGAGTTTCTACAGTAAATATTAGGTTTCTCTCATCCATTAAGGGTTGACTTGCAGCCCCATCACCTCTGTCATAACTCATACCAACATCAAATGTCCAACCATTATCTTTAGCCCATTCGCTAGGTAAGTCACCCGAGATACCCGTAGAAAAGCGAAAGTGATCAAGTTCAACGTCACGTTCCTGTTTAAGGTTATCAATAGTAATAATGGGTAATGCATCAGTTCCAAATGGGTTTAATGGGTTAGGGACTAAGTCTCTAGTACCATCTGCATTTAACGCCACATTACCTTGCGCATTTTCATAAGGGATTAACGCGGGAATACCTACATATATCTGCTCGGTCGACGCTCTATTGGTCAGATGACGGTGAAAGTAGGATGTGGCAAATGATACCTCGATATTATCCTTTTCACCCCATTCAGGGAAATAACTACCACTGGTCATTAAAGAAAAACGTGTTACGGGGGACACTAGATCAGAACGCAATCGATCTGGCGCATCACTGTAATCAGGGTTAAGATTAAAACGATCATTACCTGTTTGTGTACCTAAGAAAGGATACTGAGAACTCCATACATCAGGAATATTCGCTTGATTACTCCAATTAGCAACAGGTTGACCAGTGAGTGGATTAGTCAAATTCGATTCGCCGGGAGTATAAAAATTCCATATATTACCAGAGGGATCGTTAGTTGTTAGCGCAGCATTGTCTGGAAAACCATTCCAGCAATAGTTGTATTCCTCGCCTGTAGAAGCGTTAATTTCTCTTCGCTCTAAACAGTCAACACGGTCACCTAAAGAAATACGTTCACGCTCATAATATTCACCGCCAAAGATAAACTTGAAACGTTCGCTTTCACCACCTGTCACAAATGACAATTGTTTAGTTTGGCCACCTGAATCAGAAGGTGAAGTGATATTCGCGCTAATTTGAGCACCATCAAATGATTTTTTCAAAATAACATTAATAACGCCCGCTACCGCATCGGCGCCATAAATGGCAGAAGCTGAGTCCGATAAGACTTCGATTCGATCAACCATGTCCAAAGGAATCAAACTTAAATCAGGTTGAGATGGTGCACCACGAACACCAGATGCACCTAAGCGACTTCCGTTTAGAAGTATTAACGTTCTTTCAGCACCAAGGCCGCGTAGACCAATGTTAACCGACCCCACTCCACCGGAAGGAGGGGCTTCAGTTGCATTTGAGTTCCCGGAGTTGGTGTTAATTGTGTTATCAATCTGGGTACCGTTAACAAGAGAAAGACGTTGTAGCATACCAGCTACACTCGTAATTCCCGCTTGTTTCGCATCATCAACGTTAAGTACTTGAATGGGGGATGGTGAGGCAAATTCGTCGTTTGAGATACGAGAGCCTGTAACGGTTATCTTTTCTTGACTTTCGTTTTCTTCATTATCTTGTGCATATACTGCGGGCATTACATTTGTGGCTACAACCACCACAAGTGCGCTTTTTATTGCATTTCTGAGTTTAGTGTTTTTAAGTTTCACTGGAATAATCCCTACTGTTGTTGTGTTAAATATCTACTGACTCGAAGATTTTGTTTTTAGCAGTGTTATAACAATTTTATGACAATTTTATAACTGCAAAATAACGATAGCACTGATAGTTTTTTAAACAAAGTTATATTCCCGCCCCCTTTAGTCGTTTTTGAACTTGTTTGCTGAATGTTTATTCATTAGCAGTATCGATTGCTTCGAATGCAGACTCAGAGTTTTATATTTGTGCTCACTTCGTGTGTCGAAACATGCTCGCTAAATTAAGACCGTTACATTAGTTGGCTAAAAGGTACACAATATGAAGAAGTGAGAAGTTTAGGTAAGCAAGACAAGCTTATTCGTACTAAAGCACGCCCACAATCGAGAAAAAACGGCCGCATTTAGCTGACGTGATTGAAGCTAGGTTACTGACCCGTCAAGTGAAAGGAAAACTCGTGCAAATATTGACATCAATCACAGACTGCATGGCATACCCAAGCAGTGAAATCGTTGATTTATATGCTCATCGATGGGAAATAGAATGAGAGTATCGAGAAATGAAGCAGCATATGCTTGAAAGTCGCTTTACGCTTCGAAGTAATTTACCCGAGTTTATTAATTAAGAGTTATGAGGAGTACTACTGACGTGCAATCTTATTCGATACAAGATGATATTGATGGCAAAGTCACTGACAAGCGTATTTCCGAACCCACTGAGTTTTGGGAGTGCGTCCTCGCACATCATACATACTCTGACGATGATGCCTATTTATGCCTTAGGCAACGTCCACGAATAATATTAGATATCGAACGTAATGCAGCGCAATTTAAGCTAGAAGGAAAGCGAGAACGAAGTTATCCTCGAGGTTTAAAGGTATCTAAAAACAGATACCTTATCACCAAAAGCAAATATGCCGTTCACCTTAAGTGAACGGCATTAACCTCATTAGGTTGCTTTCTCATCAAAATCAAAAGTGTTATTTATCAATTTTACTATAAGGACGTTGTGCTTCACCCGTATACAACTGACGAGGACGACCAATTTTTTGTCCTGGTTGGCTTAACATTTCATGCCAATGAGATACCCAACCAACTGTACGTGCTAAGGCAAAAATACAGGTAAACATATTGGTCGGTATACCAATCGCTTTCAAGATAATACCAGAGTAGAAATCGACATTCGGGAAGAGTTTCTTCTCGGCGAAGTAGGGGTCACTTAACGCAATTCTTTCAAGTTCCATTGCTACATTTAATAATGGATCATCAATGTTAAGTTCCTCTAATACTTCATGACAGCTTTCACGCATCACAGTGGCACGGGGATCGAAGTTTTTGTAAACCCTATGACCAAAGCCCATCAGGCGGAATGGGTCTTCTTTATCTTTTGCTCTGGCAATAAATTCAGGAATACGATCAACTGTACCAATTTCTTCTAACATGTTTAAGCAAGCTTCGTTGGCACCGCCGTGAGCAGGTCCCCACAAAGACGCAACACCAGCTGCAATACATGCATAAGGGTTCGCACCAGAAGAGCCAGCCAAACGCACGGTAGAAGTTGACGCATTTTGTTCGTGATCAGCGTGCAAAATAAATATTCTATCCACTGCCTTAGCAACCGCTGGGCTAATTTTATAATCTTCAGCAGGAACAGAAAACATCATATTTAGGAAGTTTTCAGCATAGCTTAACTTATTGCTAGGATAAACAAATGGCTGACCGATATTGTATTTGTAACACATCGCTACCAAAGTGGGCATTTTAGCCACTAAACGATAGGCACTGCGTAATCGTTGCTCTGGATCATGGATGTTCAAATCGTCATGGTAAAAAGATGCCATCGCACCTACCGTTCCACATAACATCGCCATTGGATGCGCGTCACGTCTAAAACCTCGGAAAAAGTTATTCACTTGGTCATGAACTAACGTATGTCGAGTAATAGTATCTTTAAAATCTCTGTATTCTTCAGTATTGGGAGTTTTATCATGCAAAAGCATATAAACCACTTCAATATAATCTGCATCTCGGGCTAATTCTTCGATGGAATAACCTCTGTGCAACAGAATACCTTTGGCGCCATCAATATAAGTAATCGTCGATTCGCATGAGCCAGTTGCCATAAATCCGGGATCATAGGTAAAGTACCCATTAGCACCTAGAGACCGTATGTCTATTACATCGTGGCCTGCAGTGCCTGATAAAATCGGAAGTTCGATTTCTTTGTCACCCGCTTTTAAAATGGCTTTGTTGTCTGCCATATACTGTTCTCCTCAGAATCGTTTTGTGTCCGATAAACAGCATAGTTTGCTATTTACTGGGTGGGAAATTGCCGCTATTTGAACTTAAATTGTCTTATAAAGTCAATTTTTATGCGTTTTCGCTTATTAAATATTCACTTCTTTAGCACATTCACGCAAATAAAATTTTCGCATAGCTTGGTTAAGTTTAGTATTAGGCCTACATTCTCATTTGCTATTGTTAGTCGTAACTGTTTCTTGCTACTTATAAACCTTTAATAAAGAACAACAATTGTATTTATTTGAATGGCTGGATATACTTCTTGAGCTTAAAACACTTCAGATAGAAAAGATTAATTCTAGTTAACTTTTCTGTAACAAAGTGGCAACAATATTAGGGACTAGAAATTCAATTTTAGCAATAAATTAACATGCAAGATGTTATAAGCTGAAATGTTTAAACCACCTACGGGTATAGAGAGCGATAAACGTGAAAAAACAAAGACCAGTTAATCTACAACTCAATACAATTAGTTTTCCTCCCGCAGCTATTACTTCCATTCTCCACCGCGTTACAGGCGTCGCAATGTTTTTTGCATTGATGTTTGTGATCTGGGCTTGGGCTACGTCTGTATCATCTCTAGAGGGATTTACTCTTGTTCAAGAGCAAATGGCCGGACCTTTAGGTAAATTTATAGCCATAGGTACCATTTCGGCCCTGACGTATCACGTCTTAGGCGGAGTGCGGCATATGATTATGGATATGGGGTATTGGGAAGAGCTTCAGTCAGGAGACATCAGTGCAAAAGCAATTATCGCTGCATGGATCATCTTAACCATCTTAGTAGGAGTTGTATTATGGTAACGGGTCAAGCAAGTTTAAAACGAAACGGCGTACAAGATTATGTGACCCTTCGCGCCACTGCGATCATTATGACTGCGTTTTCATTGTTTATGGGGTGGTTTTTTATCTGCACTCCAGAAGTGACTTATGTTATTTGGAGTGATTTGTTCTCTGGTCTGGCGATGAAAGTATTCACGTTTTTGACTTTGGTCTCAATTATGTTTCATGTACGTATTGGTATGTGGCAAGTCTTAACAGACTATGTAAAAGCGCCTGGTTTGCGAGCGTTTATTCAATTTATTCTTAACCTAATTGCATTTGTTTATGTGATTGTGGGTTTATTTGTTTTGTGGGGTGTGTAAATGAGTATTCCTGTTCATGAGTATGATGCAGTCGTAATTGGTGCTGGCGGCGCGGGTATGCGCGCAGCATTACAGATTTCAGAATCGGGTAAATCCTGCGCTCTTTTATCAAAAGTATTTCCTACACGTTCACACACAGTATCAGCCCAAGGTGGTATTACGGTTGCATTAGGTAATGCCCATGAAGATAACTGGGAATGGCACATGTACGATACGGTTAAAGGCTCTGATTATATCGGAGATCAAGACGCTATCGAATATATGTGTAAAACCGGTCCTGAAGCCATTATCGAAATGGAAAATATGGGGCTGCCTTTTTCGCGTTTTGAAAATGGAAAAATTTATCAGCGTCCTTTCGGTGGGCAATCACAAAACTTTGGTGGCGAGCAAGGCGCTCGTACTGCGGCTGCCGCAGATAGAACAGGTCACGCATTATTACATTTGCTTTATCAGCAAAATGTTAAAAACAAAACCAAAGTATTTAGCGAGTGGTATGCACTTGATTTAGTCAAAAACCAAGACGGTGATGTAGTGGGTTGTACAGCCATTGATATCGAATCTGGTGAAGTGGTTTATTTCAAATCTAAAGCAGTAGTATTGGCAACAGGTGGAGCGGGGCGTATCTATGCTTCTACTACTAACGCACATATAAATACTGGTGACGGTTTGGGTATGGCACTACGCGCTGGTGTGCCTATGCAAGATATGGAAATGTGGCAATTTCACCCTACGGGCATAGCCGGTGCCGGTACGCTAGTAACCGAAGGCTGTCGTGGTGAAGGTGGTTACCTGCTAAATAAAGACGGTGAGCGTTTTATGGAGCGTTATGCACCGAATGCTAAAGACTTAGCCGGTCGCGATGTAGTGGCTCGCTCAATGATGACAGAAATTCGCGAAGGTCGTGGTTTTGATGGTCCTTTAGGTCCACATTGTAAGTTGAAACTTGATCATTTAGGTAAAGACGTACTCGAGTCTCGCTTGCCGGGGATCTTGGAGTTATCTCGTACTTTCGCTCATGTCGATCCAGTAAAAGAACCTATTCCGGTTATTCCAACCTGTCATTACATGATGGGTGGCATACCAACCAATGTCGACGGACAAGCCCTGAGTATTGATGCCAACGGTAAAACATCACCTATTAAAGGTTTGTTTGCTTGTGGTGAAATTGCGTGTGTATCTGTACATGGTGCCAACCGATTGGGTGGTAATTCATTATTAGATTTAGTGGTATTCGGTCGTGCAACAGGGTTACATCTTGGCAAAGCAATTGATGGTATTGATGCTCGTGAAGCGTCAAACGATGATGTTGATGCGGCCATGGTGCGCTTTAATCGTTGGGAGAACTCAGCGGTAGGTAAAGGCGAAGATCCCGTGCAAATCAAGAAAGATTTGCAGCAGTGTATGCAATTAAACTTCTCGGTATTCCGTGAAGGCGATGCAATGGCAACCGGTTTGAAAGAACTCGGTGAGATCCGCGAACGATTAGAAAATGCACGTTTAGACGATAAAAGTAACGATTTTAATACCATGCGTATTGAATGTCTTGAATTAGATAATTTGATGGAAACCGCATACACCACAGCTGTAGCCGCTAACTTCAGAACTGAGAGCCGTGGCGCACATAGTCGTTTTGATTTCCCTGATAGAGATGATGATAATTGGTTGTGTCATTCTGTTTACTTACCTGAAACAAAATCAATGATAAAACGTGAGGTGAATATGTCACCTAAATTGCGTGAAGCCTTTCCACCTAAAGCAAGAACGTACTAGGAGTAACGACCATGCAATTAGATTTTTCAGTTTACCGTTACAACCCTGATGTTGATAACGCTCCTCGTATGCAAGACTATCAATTGGAGGTCGAAGAAGGCCAAGATATGATGGTGCTTGACGCTTTGATAGCATTAAAAGAAAAAGATCCTACTTTGTCATTTCGTCGTTCCTGCCGTGAAGGCGTGTGTGGCTCCGATGGTGTGAACATGAATGGTAAAAATGGGCTAGCCTGCATTACGCCGCTATCAGCACTTAAAGGTTCTAAGATAGTGGTTCGTCCATTACCTGGCATGCCTGTAGTACGTGATTTGGTTACTGATATGACGCAATTTTATACTCAGTATGAAAAAATCAAACCGTTTCTTATTAATGATGATAATCAGCCGCCAGCTCGTGAGTTTTTGCAGTCTCCTGAAGAAAGAGAAAAACTAGACGGATTATATGAGTGTATTTTATGCGCTTGTTGTTCAAGCTCTTGCCCATCTTTCTGGTGGAACCCTGACAAATTTATTGGCCCTGCTGGTTTGTTGCATGCTTATCGCTTTTTAGCCGATAGTCGAGATACTGCAACAGATGAGCGTTTAAGTGGTTTAGATGATGCGTTTAGTGTGTTTAGGTGTCATGGCATCATGAACTGTGTCAGTGTTTGTCCTAAAGGACTAAACCCAACTAAAGCGATTGGTCATATTAAATCTATGCTGTTGAAACGAGCTGTATAGATGTTACCAAGAGTAAAAAATACCGTGTGCATTTGCACATATAATTGCAAGTCTGATTAAAAGCAAGGGACGACAATGCAACAAAGCGTGATGAAAGCATGGTGGGACTCATCCCACATGGCTGGTGGCAACGCTACTTATATAGAAGAAATGTATGAAGCGTATTTAGATGATGCGCAAAGCGTATCTGATGAATGGCGAAGCATTTTTGAAAATCTACCTAAACTTGACGGAGTAGAAGTTGAGACCAAACATAGTCTTGTTCGTGATCAATTCCGCAACTTAGCTGCCCTTGGCCCAGCTGCTAGGGCTGGGTCTGGTGCTTCTCAGTCAAGCACTAGTGGCAGTGATGAAAAACAAGTTAAAGTATTGCAGTTGATTAACGCCTTTCGATTTAGAGGTCATCAGCATGCCAATCTTGACCCGCTTGAGTTGTGGAAACAGCCAAGAGTCAGAGATTTAGAACTGTCTTACCATAACCTTTCTGAAAAAGATTTTGATACCACCTATAACGTAGGATCTTATGCTATTGGTAAAGAGTCCATGCTTTTAGGTGAATTATTTGCATCTCTTAACCGCACCTATTGTGGCTCCATCGGTACTGAGTACATGCACATTACCGACACAGAGCAAAAGCGTTGGGTACAGCATCATCTGGAATCAGTACAAGCCAAACCTGAAATTTCGCGAGAAGAAAAAATCAGTATTCTCAAGGGATTAGTGGCGGCAGACGGTATGGAAAAATACCTCGGCTCTAAATTTCCCGGTGCAAAACGTTTCTCACTTGAAGGTGGTGATGCACTGGTGCCTATGCTTAAAGGCTTGATTAATCATGCTGGCAGTAAAGGGACTAAAGAAGTCGTAATAGGTATGGCCCACAGAGGTAGAATTAATACCTTAGTGAATGTGCTGGGTAAAAATCCATCGGTACTGTTTGATGAGTTTTCTGGTAAACATGACGATTCTTTAGGCGCCGGTGATGTAAAATATCACGCGGGTTATTCTTCGGATTTCGCCACACCTGGCGGTAACTTGCATTTAGCTTTGGCCTTTAACCCATCGCATCTTGAAATTGTTAACCCTGTGGTAATTGGTTCTGTGCGAGCCCGATTAGACAGGCGCGGATGCACTGATGGTTCGTTAGTATTGCCAATTACTATTCACGGCGATGCAGCTATTGCAGGCCAAGGGGTAGTACAAGAAACATTTAACATGTCGCAAACCCGTGGTTTCCAAGTGGGCGGCACAGTGCGCATTGTTATTAATAATCAGGTAGGTTTTACCACCTCTAAAAAAGAAGATGCTCGCTCAACTCAATATTGTACTGATATTGCAAAAATGGTTCAGGCGCCAATATTCCATGTAAATTCCGACGATCCTGAAGCGGTGTTGTTTGTCACTAAACTGGCGCTAGATTATCGCAATCAATTTAAACGTGATGTGGTGATTGATTTAGTATGTTATCGCCGTCATGGTCATAACGAAGCTGATGAACCGAATGCTACTCAGCCATTGATGTATCAAAAAATTAAAGTCCATCCTGTACCTCGTAAAATATACGCAGATCAACTTATCGCTGAAGGCAGTATTGAAGCCCACGAAGTTAAAAAACTGGTCAGTGATTACCGCGCAGCTCTAGATCACGGTGCCTGTGTGGTAGAAGAATGGCGTCCAATGACGGAACATTCAGTGGATTGGTCGCCGTATCTTGGTCATGATTGGGACGTGAAATATGACAGTGCAATCAGTGTCGAAAAAATAAAAGAGCTAGGTAAAAAACTCTGTACTTTCCCCGATGATCATATACTGCAATCACGTGTTGCTAAGCTGTATAAAGACCGTGAAGCAATGGTTAATGGCGAGAAAGCATTAGACTGGGGGATGGCTGAAAACTTAGGTTATGCGGCTATTGTTGATGGCGGTAGTCATATCCGAATGACAGGTCAAGACTCGGGTCGTGGTACTTTTTTCCATCGCCATGCAGTATTACATAATCAAACCGATGGTTCTGCTTATATGCCCTTGGCTAATTTGCATGACAAACAAGGTAAAATGGAAATATATGATTCCGTTTTGTCTGAAGCCGCGGTAGTGGCCTTTGAATTTGGTTACGCAACAGCAGAACCAGGCACCTTGACTATTTGGGAAGCTCAGTTTGGTGATTTTGCCAACGGCGCACAAGTAGTCATTGACCAATTTTTAAGTTCTGGTGAAGCCAAATGGGGGCGTTTGTGTGGATTAACTATGTTGTTACCTCATGGTTATGAAGGGCAGGGACCCGAGCATAGTTCTGCAAGGTTAGAACGTTTCTTACAGATGTGCGCGGATCACAATTGGCAAGTATGTGTGCCTTCCACGCCGGCTCAAGTATTCAATATGTTGCGTCGTCAGGCGTTACGCCCCATGCGTAAACCACTCATTGTAATGTCACCTAAGTCTTTGTTACGTCATCCTTTGGCTGTTTCTAGCATTGAAGAATTGGCAGAAGGCGTTTTTCACAATGTTATCGATGAAATTGATGATATTAGCCCAAGCAAGGTCAAGCGTGTAGTGATGTGTTCGGGCAAAGTTTACTACGACTTGTTAGAGCAACGTCGTAAAAATGAACAAACTGACGTAGCGATTATTCGTATCGAACAACTTTACCCTTTCCCCCATGAGGAAATTGGTCAAGTAGTGAGTAAATTTAAACACGTTAAAGATTGGGTATGGTGTCAAGAAGAGCCTCAAAACCAAGGTGCATGGTATTGTAGCCAACATCATTTTTGGTCTTCGTTGCCCGTGCCTGCTACATTAACTTATGCCGGCCGACAAGCCTCTGCTTCTCCTGCGGTAGGCTATATTTCAGTTCACAACCAACAGCAAAAAGACTTGGTTGATGATGCATTAACAATTAAATAAGGAACCAGTATGACAATAGAAATAAAAGTACCGGTATTGCCTGAATCAGTGGCAGATGCATCAATCGCTACCTGGCATGTAAAGGTCGGTGACAAAGTTAGCCGTGATCAAAATCTTGTGGATATTGAAACAGATAAAGTAGTGTTAGAAGTCGTCGCTCCTGCAGACGGTGTTGTCAGTAAGATCTTTCAAGATGAAGGCGAAACAGTGTTAGGTGAACAAACGATTGCCAATTTTGAAGAAGGCGATGGTGGCGGCGCAAGCGCTGATGAAGAAACAAATGAAAGCGCAGATAAAAATGCAGATAAAAGCGCAGATGCTAACAAAGATACTGCTACTGCTAGCTCATCTCAAGACAATGAAAAATCAAAACAAGTATCCGATAATAAAGGTGAATCAGTGGAAATCAAGGTACCTGTTCTGCCAGAATCAGTGGCAGATGCAACAATTGCAACTTGGCATGTGAAGCCAGGTGAAGCCATTTCTCGTGATCAGAATTTAGTTGATATCGAGACCGATAAAGTTGTGTTAGAAGTCGTCGCACCTGCAGATGGTTCTCTAAGTGAAATTTTAGCACCAGAAGGCGAAACCGTAACGGGTGAACAAGTGATTGCTAATTTCGTTAAGGGTGCAAGTGGCGAAAAATCAGCCGATAAAGCACCAGAGTCAAAGGCTAGTGCTGATTCGGCTGATGAAAATGACGCACTCAGTCCATCAGTGCGCAGATTGCTAGCTGAAAAAGGCTTAGACGCCTCTAAAATCAAAGGCACTGGTAAAGGCGGTCGCGTAACTAAAGAAGACGTAGAAAAGTCTTTACAAGCCCCTGCTGCAAAATCTGCAGACGCGACGGATGAAGCCCCTGTAGCTGGTTTAGGTAATAGAACCGAAAAACGTGTGCCTATGACACGTTTGCGTAAAACCATCGCCACACGTTTGTTAGAAGCGAAAAATAGCACGGCTATGTTAACGACTTTTAATGAAGTGAACATGAAGCCTATTATGGACTTGCGTAAGCAATATCAAGAAAGCTTTGAAAAACGTCACGGTATTCGTCTTGGTTTTATGTCTTTCTACGTCAAAGCGGTGACTGAAGCATTGAAACGTTTCCCAGAAGTGAATGCTTCTATCGACGGTGATGATATTTGTTATCACAACTATTTTGATATCTCTATTGCAGTATCGACTCCTCGTGGGTTGGTGACACCAGTGCTTAAAGACACTGATTCATTAGGTATGGCAGGTATTGAATCTGGCATCAGAGCACTAGCACTTAAAGGTCGTGACGGTAAATTGAGCTTGGCAGAAATGCAGGGCGGAAATTTTACTATTACTAATGGCGGTGTGTTTGGTTCATTGATGTCGACACCTATTCTAAATCTTCCTCAAAGCGCTATTTTGGGTATGCATAAAATCCAAGACCGGCCTATGGCAGTGAACGGCAAAGTTGAAATTTTGCCAATGATGTATTTAGCTATGTCTTATGATCACCGCATTATTGATGGTAAAGAGTCTGTTGGCTTTTTAGTGACCATCAAAGAAATGTTAGAAGATCCTACACGTCTGCTTCTCGATGTATAAAAAAGTGGTAGATGTGTAACTAATCGACGCAGGTGGGGAAATCCTCGCCTGCGTCTTAACCGTTACTTTTTAGTTGACGGTTTACAAAATAAAGCGGCTTATTAGCGGCTTTTTTCTTAAATTAAACGGGTAGAAAAACCATGAATTTGCATGAATATCAAGGCAAGCAGTTATTCAAAGAGTACGGCTTGCCAGTCTCTGACGGGATCGCAGCTTCCTCACCAGAAGAAGCTGTTGCGGCAGCTGATAAAATTGGCGGCAGTGAGTGGGTAGTTAAATGCCAAGTTCACGCAGGTGGCCGTGGTAAAGCTGGCGGCGTAAAATTGGTTAAAACTAAAGAAGAAATCAAAGCCTTCGCTGAAAAGTGGTTAGGCAAAAATTTAGTGACTTTCCAAACTGACGAACATGGCCAGCCAGTAACCAAAATTTTGGTTGAAACCTGTACTGACATCGCCGATGAGCTGTATTTAGGTGCGGTAGTTGACCGTACTTCTCGCCGCATCGTGTTTATGGCGTCGACTGAAGGCGGTGTTGAAATTGAAACCGTTGCTCACGAAACACCAGAAAAGATTTTAAAAGCCGAAATCGATCCTATTGTTGGCGCACAACCTTACCAAGCCCGTGAAATGGCGTTTAAATTGGGCCTTAAAGGCGTGCAAATTAAACAGTTCACTAAGATTTTTCTTGGTTTAGCAAAAATGTTTGTTGACCTAGATATCGCGCTTATCGAAATCAACCCACTTGTGATCAAAGCTGATGGTGATATTCATTGCCTAGACGCTAAATTGGCTATCGATGGTAACGCAGCATATCGTCAGCCTAAAGTGGCCGCTATGCACGATCCATCACAAGATGATGCCCGAGAAGCCGAAGCCGCTAAATGGGAACTTAACTACGTAGCACTAGACGGAAACGTTGGTTGTATGGTTAATGGTGCCGGTCTTGCTATGGGTACTATGGATATTGTTAACCTTCACGGTGGCAAGCCAGCTAATTTCCTTGATGTGGGCGGCGGTGCAACCAAAGAACGTGTTGCTGAAGCATTCAAAATCATTCTTTCTGACAGCAATGTAAGTGCAGTATTGGTCAATATTTTTGGTGGCATTGTACGTTGCGACATGATTGCTGAAGGTATTATTGGCGCGGTTAAAGAAGTCGGCGTTAATGTGCCTGTTGTTGTACGTTTAGAAGGGACTAATGCAGAACTAGGCCGCGAAGTATTGGCTAAATCTGGTCTGGATATCATTGCTGCAAGCAGTTTAACTGATGCTGCTAAGTTAGTTGTTAAAGCCGCGGAGGGCAAATAATGTCTATATTAATCGATAAAGACACCAAAGTTATCTGTCAGGGTTTTACAGGTGGCCAAGGTACTTTTCACTCAGAACAAGCCATTGCTTATGGTACAAAAATGGTGGGTGGTGTTACCCCAGGCAAAGGCGGCACCACGCACCTTGATTTGCCTGTATTTAACACAGTGCGCGAAGCGGTAGAACAAACAGGCGCTACGGCATCGGTTATCTATGTGCCTGCAGCGTTCTGTAAAGATTCAATTGTTGAAGCTGCAGACGCTGGTATCGAACTGATTGTGTGTATCACCGAAGGCATTCCAACAATCGATATGTTGTTTGTCAAAGCTTACGTTGACGCTAAAGGCGTGCGTATGATCGGTCCAAACTGCCCAGGTGTGATTACTCCTGGTGAATGTAAAATCGGTATCATGCCTGGACATATTCACAAGCCTGGTAGAGTAGGTATTGTTTCTCGCTCTGGTACGTTAACCTACGAAGCGGTTAAACAAACTACCGACGAAGGTTTTGGTCAATCTACATGTGTCGGTATTGGTGGCGATCCTATCCCTGGTTCTAACTTCATCGACATTTTGAAAATGTTCCAAGAAGATCCTAAGACAGAAGCTATCGTGATGATTGGCGAAATAGGGGGTTCTGCTGAAGAAGAAGCCGCTGAATTTATCAAAGCGAACGTCACTAAACCTGTTGTGTCATACATTGCTGGTGTAACCGCACCTGAAGGCAAACGTATGGGTCATGCTGGCGCGATTATCGCAGGCGGTAAAGGTACAGCTGAAGAGAAGTTTAAAGCCTTAGAAGCGGCAGGTGTTAAAACTGTACGCTCATTGGCTGAAATTGGTAAAGGTTTACGTGAAGTTACTGGTTGGTAATTACGTTAATTTTTAACAATATCTAAACATTAAAAACCCGCTTTTAGCGGGTTTTTTTTGATTTGAGAACCGCCGCGATCGCTGAGAAATATTATCCTGTCAAAGTGAAAATTTTACAGGTGTAATTGGTTATCAATTTACCAGGCAGTTGGTTACTTAATCTTCATATTTATTTTAGTTTAATTTCAGTTTTTGGATGATAAATATCGGAGTAACTAAAATTTGAAATTGACTAGGTTTTTTTTCTGGGAGTAACGTCTTTATGGGTTTAGATAGCGAACTTAATGGCGTGGCGTATTTTGAACC
>Ga0115567_10000179_pt1 | contig 61312 bp, 55 predicted proteins | sample COGITO_mtgs_1204_2_FD_88679 | JGI IMG/M metagenome (GOLD analysis project Ga0115567, IMG submission 88679) | Pelagic marine microbial communities from North Sea - COGITO_mtgs_120412 | ecosystem: Environmental > Aquatic > Marine > Epipelagic | place: Germany:Helgoland, sampling site Kabeltonne...
AACGACTCTCGATAACGAATGAGGACATTATCGATAAATTCATCAGGCACCGTTACTAACCGTTCTTTTTTGCCTTTGCCAATGATGTTCAACACCCAGCCTTCACCACTAGAATCCTGTCTAAAATGCCCAAATATCGGCGAGTAATAATCACGATGTGAAAGTTCAGAAATTCGTAAAAATAACACTTTTAATGTAACAACCAGAAATCGATGCATCTCGTATGCTGGATTTTCATCTGCAGCCTGCGTAAGGGTATCCACAAAGAGCTGCCAGGTTTCGTCGTCTAACGTGTGTGGCGGCTTATAGGTTTTACCTTTTACCATGTATTTACAGCTTTTCTTCACCAAACTAATAGGATTACGCCCAATGTGTTCAGACTCCCATAACTCTTTTAAAAACACATTTAACGAGGCATAAGAATTTTGCAAAGATGTTTGATTAAGACTGTAACGTTTTTTAGGCTTATCTATAGTTGAGCGCTCTGGTGAAATGAGTTCATTGGTTTTGCGGTTGGCTTTAGACTGGCGAAGTACGAATGGCCGCCAGGACTCATTCACTGCTCGGATATCAGTACCAGACTTAGCTTTGAAGCGACTAGCAATCGTAGTATCTGAAATAAGAGCTTTTGGCGGCGACCAAATCCAATCAATGTAGTCTCGGATTTCTTCTGCACCTAAGTCCAATATTGACTTTTTCTTCTCGTTCCAGCAAAACAAGATAAAGCGCTCAGCTTCATTTCGAAAGCGCGTTTGAGTGCCTTTTGAATTGCCTATCACGCTAACCAGAAAGTGAAGCAACAAGGCCAGGTCTTTGCGCGCACCTATACCGGCGTTTTCCATTTCTTTAAGGTATTCATCCAGAGAGGGGTAAACATGTGCAAACTCGGAAGAGTTTAATAACTTCATTTGCTCAGGCAATAGATTGATGGTGTCGGTGATTGGATGGTATTTCATATTACGTAGAGTACAGGTAGCAATATCTTTGGTCAATTCGTAATAATGTCAATTATTACGAATTGACCGGGTAGAAAAAATAGTCAAAATAGCCAAACAAAGCACCATAATATACACTGCATCGATAACTGTTAGCAGATACATAAAAACTATATGGCCTCAGAATACGACAATACCTTTAAAGTCCCCTCAGAATCGTCTGAAAATGTACTGCTAGACGATAAGTGCTCCGGCCTTATAATCGAAATACACAAGCATGCTGATTTCGATAGCATTCCCTTAAAACATATAGCCAATAGGTTAGGCGTAACCATATCGACAGCAAAGTCTCTCGCCAGAGGGAAGGTGGAAGTGTTCAACGCATTCGAATTGGAAACCTTTCTCGATAAAATAGTAAAAACTAATTAATGAGTTTTGCGAGTAAACTAATCCTAAAACTAACTAACATTTATGATAAATAGTAAACAGTCGATACATAAACGTGGCAAATTCGATTACAAACGTTATCTGGCGAGTGATATAAAGAGCAAAAGCAATAAATATGGACACAAATTTTAATATGCTCATGCACCAGCTTAAATTTTTCTATTAATAACGGCCTGTAGCCCACGTGTAGTATAGGTCTCAGAGAAAGGCGTTGCTACGTGAATGAAAAAGTATTAATAAAGGATTAGTCGTCAGATTTCACACAGGCGAATTCTAAAAGCATGGTTAACAACTAAACTACTATGTGAGGAAATCAACTGCTTTGTGTGGAATTTTTAACTACTATGCGTGTATGCCCAATACTCCCTATAAAGGAACCCCTTACCAGAGTTCCTATAATGTATATTATGTTAAATTAGACTTGTTGACGGCAAAACAGTAAAACACCCATCATCCAGTTAACAATGATCGAATTAAATAAGATTCCTCTGGGGAAATCTGAACGCTTTGCATCAATTACGTTCTGTTCCGGATATTAAAAATGTCCACTATTCAGTTGTTCTCATCTCAAATTAATAAAACAGATCTTACTGGTTAATGTCGTTATAATGCCGAACCCTTCATATTGATCTGCTCATAGTCAATAACAATAGTTGCCAAATTATTCCACATTAAACTTTCGTCCTGTTTCCTCTAATTTCGAGTTCACCCTAAGGTTATCTACTTCATGATTGCAGATACAACAAGTGTTATTAGACCACTTACTATTCAATCTACTAAAGCGACCACTTTTGGCGCCCTAGGCATCATTTTATTTCTCGTGATCAGTGGCATAACGGCTTATTCCAATACACGCACGCTCTATAGTGAAACAGCAGAAATAGTCAGAATTCATCAAGTGATCGAAACCATGGATGAAATTTTCACCTTAATTAAAGACGCCGAAACCGGACAACGAGGTTTTCTTATTACTAATAATGAGAGTTACCTCGAGTATTATACTAAAGCCCGTGTACAGGTAGCAGCCAAAACAGTAGCTCTGGTTCAACTTATTGGTAATAGCACCGCCATTGTAAATATGACCAATTTAGTTGATTTGAGGTTTGAAGAGCTTGAACAAGCAATTGTTTTGAGACGTACCCAAAGCTTGCAAGCGGCGAGCACCGCAGTGGGTACCGAGCAAGGTCAAATTCTGATGGAAAAAATCAGGGCACAAATTGGTGTAGTGCGGGCCGAGCGTGTAGACGACTACAAAAACCGCTTGGAAACCATGCGCGATGCATATCAAACAGCGATAGTAGTGGGCATTATTACTAGCGTGCTGAGTTTATTTTTGGTTGGTTTAGTCGTTTATTTCTCCAGACTAAGCAACGTTACTCGGCGACGGGAAGTACGCAAACAGCAAATACAAGTAGGCCTAAGTAAGACGATGGATGGCGAACAAGATCAACAGCAACTTGGGAGTAATATTTTAACGTTTATTGCCGACAAACTTAACGCCCAAGTTGGGGCAATGTTCGTTGGTAATCATGATCTTTTCCAACGATTGGCAACCTATGGTGTCCCAGAAAACGCACAGATTCCCGAACAAGTCCGTGCTGGTGAAGGGTTAATTGGTCAAGCTGCTACAGATAAGAAAATGCATCTTATTGGCCCTGTACCAGAAGGTTATCTGACGATGGGATCGGCGTTTGGCAGCACTGCCCCACGCTACTTAGTGATTTTCCCTACCTTTGTTGACGGTGCGGTTAATGCCATTCTTGAACTCGGTTTCCTGCATCCAGTGGATGATTTTGATCTGCAAATACTTGAAAGCATTGCTTCGTCTATTGGGGTCGCGGTCAAGTCTGCCGACTATCGTATTGAGCAACAAAACTTATTAGAAAAAACCCAGTTGCAAGGTGAGGAACTGCAAGCACAAAGTGAGGAGTTGCGCGTTGCCAACGAAGAGCTTGAACAGCAAAGCAATTTATTGCGTGTGTCGCAAACGCAATTGGAAGAACAGCAAGAAGCGCTCATACAATCTAATGAAACGTTGCATCAGCAGACAGAAGTTCTCGAAATGCAACGTGATGACCTAGAAGACACTAAAGCGGCAGTGCAACTTAAGGCTGAAGAATTGGAACGTTCCAGCCAGTTTAAGTCTGATTTTCTCGCCAATATGTCTCACGAGTTGCGTACCCCGCTCAATTCATTGCTGATCCTTTCTAAATTATTGACCGACAACGCGGCCGGCAATTTGACTGAGGAACAAGTGAAATTCTCCAGTACTATTCACTCATCGGGTAATAATTTATTGGAACTTATTAACGATATCCTCGATCTTTCTAAAATCGAAGCTGGGCAGATGCAGATTTTTTCAGAGTCAGTTTCGCTACAAGGTTTAATCAACGACCTACACAAGACGTTTGACCCCCTAGCCGCGCAAAAATCAATAGAGTTGCGCATGGACATTGAATCACAATGCCCCAAATTTATTGCTACCGATCGCCAGCGAGTCGAGCAAGTGTTGCGAAATTTATTATCAAACGGTATAAAATTTACTGAAAAAGGCTCGGTAAGTTTAACTATCTCCATAGTGGCAGATAAAAAAGTTGCATTTACAATAGTCGATACCGGCATTGGAATCGCCAAAACGGATCAGCAGAGTATTTTTGAGGCCTTTCAGCAAGCTGATGGAAAAACTAACCGCCAGTATGGTGGGACTGGGTTGGGATTGTCTATTTGTAAAGAAATGACTCGCATACTAGGCGGTACACTATCGTTACTTAGCGCTCCTAATGAAGGCAGTACCTTTACCCTAGTTTTACCCGAAAAATGCGTTCAGGAAGAAGTACCTGACAAACTGGCAATGGAGCAAGTAGATACTGGCCTATTTACCACTGAAGATGCTATTCCCATGGCTGGAAATACGCACACTGAAATAGTCAACACCCATAAGCCACTTTACCACCTAGTGGATGATAGAGAGCACGTGGCGCAGGATAAGAATTTAATACTTGTGGTTGAAGATGATGAACAGTTCGCCAAAATTATTTACGACTTGGCACATGAACTTAATTTTTATTGCTTAGTCACCTCTACAGCTCACGAGGGGTTATTATTAGCGAAGCAATTTTTACCGGCCGCTGTGGTACTGGATATTGGGCTTCCTGATGGTTCTGGACTGACAGTACTCGACCAACTCAAAAACGACAAGCACACTCAACATATTGCTGTGCACATTGTATCCGCACGGGACGATCAACAAACAGCACTCAATTTGGGCGCCACCAGTTATTTGACCAAACCTGTTAGCCATGAACAACTGGTGCAGGCATTGAAAGGTATGGAGTCCCAATTCAAGCAAAAGGTGCAACGGGTTCTGGTGGTTGAAGACAATCTGATCCAGCGTGAAAGTATTGGCCATTTGTTGGATGCAGAAAACATAGAAATTATCGGTGTGGCCAACGCTGCAGAATGTTTATCCTTACTTAAAGATTCTACTTTTGATTGTATGGTACTGGATCTTCATCTAGCGGATTCAACCGGTTATGAGTTACTCGAAACTTTAGGTCAAAACGACACGTATTCGTATCCGCCCGTAATTGTCTATACTGGTCAAGAATTGTCCTCGGCAGACGAGCGCAGATTAGCCAAATATTCTAAATCCATTATCATCAAGGGTGCAAAATCGCCGGAAAGATTATTGGATGAAGTCACCCTTTTTTTACATCAAGTGGTGACCAATTCACCGGCAGAATTACCAGCAAAACTCGAATCGACTGCACAACGAAATAATCATCTAAAAAATCGGCACATATTGATCGTCGAGGACGATGTACGAAACGTTTTTTCCTTGGTCAGTATTCTTGAACCTCAGGGTGTACTCCTAACTATTGCACGTAATGGTTATGAAGCGTTGGAGGCACTGGAAAACGCAGATTCTAAAGGGGAAATAGAACTGATATTAATGGATGTTATGATGCCAGGAATGGACGGCATTACCGCTGTTGGAAAAATTAGAGAAAAACACGTTTGGAAAACATTGCCTATTATCATGCTCACGGCTAAAGCTATGCCCAATGATCGTGATAAATGTTTGCAGGCTGGGGCCAATGATTATCTGCCTAAGCCAATCGATATTGAAAAATTACTTTCTTTATTGCGCGTGTGGATGCCCAAACAATGACAATCTCTGCTTACCCCGTCACCGAAGTGCGCCAAAATCTAGAGGATTTTGAATTAGGTTTGTTGCTGGAAGCGATATTTTATCAGTATCACTTTGATTTTCGTGGCTATTCAAAAGCCTCAATCAAACGCAGAATGACGAAAGCCATGGAACATTTTGGTTGCGATACCTTTTCATTGTTACAAAATCGTATCCTGCAGGAGTGCGATCTAATGCCTAAATTACTGACGTTTCTTACCGTGCCAGTCAGTGAATTATTTCGCGACCCCCTTTATTTTAGAGATCTTCGCGAAAAGGTACTGCCTCATCTTAAAACTTACCCTTCCATCAACGTTTGGATCGCCGGTTGCTCAACCGGTGAAGAACTCTATTCTTTGGTGATTTTATTTCGTGAAGAAGGGTTGGAAGAACGCACCACATTTTACGCCACAGATATTAATAGCGATTCACTAAAAAAAGCTAAAATGGCGATTTATGAACTCGACAGGATGAAGGTCTTTAGTAATAATTATCTATTGGCTGGCGGCAAAGCCTCTTTATCTGATTATTATACAACCGCCTACGGCGCAGCTAAACTTGATAGCAGTTTACGCAAACAGATCGTTTTTTCTGAACATAATTTGGTCAGTGATGCTGATTTTGCAGAAATGCATTTGGTGACTTGTCGCAATGTGCTTATTTATTTTGAAAAAGAGTTACAGGCAAGAGTGATTAAATTGTTTAATCAGTCACTTTCCCGTAAAGGATTTTTATGGCTTGGCTCAAAGGAAAGCTTATTGTTTTCCCCTCATGCCCATGCGTTTTCTGTGTTTCTGCCGAATACAAAAGTTTATCAAAAAGAAACGAGTTTAGAGCATGTCACATAATATTGAAGCGATTGTCATAGGTGCATCGGCAGGTGCTTTTACAGCGTTAAAAGTTATTTTACCGCAATTACCGGCAAATTATCCCTTACCTATTGTCATTGTGGTTCATTTGGTTAGAGATCAGCCCAGTATGTTAACCGAACTTTTACAACGTGACTGCCGGTTATCGATAAAAGAAGCGCAAGACAAAGAAAGCCTTGCACCCGGAGTGGTTTACTTCGCCCCGCCGGATTATCATCTATTAATTGAAAACAATAAAAGCTTGTCTTTGTCCAGTGATGAGCCAGTACTATATTCTCGTCCTTCGATTGATGTGTTATTTGAAACAGCCGCCGACTCTTTTCGAGAAAAATTACTCGGTATAGTACTCACAGGTGCCAACTCAGATGGGGCGAAGGGGCTCAAACGAGTGGAGCAATTGGGTGGTATGGTTATCGTGCAAGACCCCCATGATGCCGACGTAAATATTATGCCATTATCGGCAATTAATGCCTGTCAAAACCCACGTATTTTAAACTTAAATAGCATCATCGATTTTCTAACTGGCGAACTAATATCATGACTACCTCACCTATTTATTTTTTACTGGTTGATGATTTGGACGCAAATTTGTTAGCACTGGAGGCGCTTCTAACGCGTAAAGGACTGGTATTACTTAAAGCTAAATCCGGTGAAGAGGCCCTCGAGTTGCTGTTGGAATATGATGTAGCACTGGCGTTGCTTGATGTGCAAATGCCGAATATGAACGGCTTTGAGCTTGCTGAATTAATGCGCGGTCGTGAAAAAAACCGCCACACCCCAATAATTTTTCTTACCGCTGGCCATGACGATAGCCAAAGACGCTTTCGAGGTTATCAGGCCGGTGCGGTAGATTTTCTACAAAAACCTATCAATCCGGATATTTTACAAAGTAAAGCCGCTATCTTTTTTGATATTTATGCGCAAAAATCGCAGCTGCAACGCCAACATGATGAATTACGCGTGTTAGCCGAGGAAAATAAGTCACTGTTAGATATTAGCCAAAAACATGCCCTTGCCTTAAAAGAAAATGATCAACGAAAGGACGAGTTTTTAGCCACCCTCGCCCACGAATTACGTAATCCTTTGGCTCCTATCCACAATGGTTTGCAGCTGATCCGTATGAGCGACGATCCGACTACCATGCATCAAGTCTGCGACATGATGGATCTTCAAGTCAATAACATGGTCAGATTAATCGATGATCTATTAGATATCTCCAGGGTGAGTTTGGGTAAAATAAATATCTGCAAAGATAATTTTCCTGTTGAGAACATTATTATTAGTGCACTGACAGTCAGCCAACTGAATATTAAGAATAAAAAACAGCAACTCAGCTTCGATATCACAGACGGGTCAGAATACATTTTTGGCGATCTGACGCGACTCTCCCAAGTATTGGTTAATTTATTAAACAATGCCTCTAAATATACGCCTGAAGGCGGCCTAATAAACCTGTTGGTTTTTCGGGAAAATTCACGGATCGTAATTGAAGTTAGCGATAACGGCATTGGTATTGACGCTAACATGTTAACTAAAGTGTTCGATATTTTTACCCAAGTCGATTTCAGCTCAGGTTATTCACAAGGTGGTTTAGGCATAGGTTTATCTTTGGTAGAACGGATCGTCAAGATGCACCAAGGCTCAATCGAAGCAAAAAGTGAAGGCCTAAACAAAGGCAGCACCTTTAGATTATCCCTACCCCTAGCAACAGAAATCGCTCCGGCTAGACCCCCCCTGCCCAAAAAACCTGAACAAGGCACGGATAAACTCGCGGCATTACGTATATTAATTGTCGATGATAATGAGGATGCGGCGAATTCCTTAGCGGAAATTATGACGATACAAGGCCATGCTGTCAAAGTCGCCTTTAACGGTCGCAACGCCATTAAAATGGCTGATGATTTTGCGCCCCAAGCTGTATTGTTAGATATTGGTTTACCGGATGTTGACGGTTACGAGGTGTGTCGTGAACTACGTAAAAATAGTAGTTTACAGAAGACACTTATTGTTGCGCAAACAGGTTATGGTCAGCAACAAGACAGAGCAGATTCCACTGCAGCAGGCTTTGATCACCATCTTGTCAAACCTGTGCGCATCCAGGATATTAATGCATTGTTGAAAATAGGTAGACAATAACGTGCTTATTATAAATTTCAGGCTACCACTGCAGATTAGATGATATATTTAAGCAGAGCTGATACTGGCCGATATCTTAAGTTGTTAATGAAGGTGATTTAAAAATTTTAGCTTTTATCTTCGGTAGAAATAATTCTAAAGTGGGAGTATAGGTGCCAGTGTCCAAATTCATTGCTTCTGACCAAACTAGCTGAGCCAATTGATAAACATATGCATAGTGATAGATCCCGTTCTGAGAAAGTGGAAACGATTAAAAATCTGATCCGCAAGAACAACTATAAAAATTCTGAGAAGACTTATGATCAATGTATGGATTTTGGCATAAGTGTTAATCTCATTTCTTTAACAAGGTTCACTGAAAAACTTGAGCTATTGGACAGAGCTGAGCGTTCCAAACGTGTTGATAAGTTACATCGAGAAAAAAATCAGCTTCCTAATATACTGACTTACGAACAAGTCAAACACAGAGAAACAGAAATCACCTTTGAGTTAGGTGAGCTTAGGATTAAAGAAAACAAGTTAATGGATGAACTTAATGAATTGTCCAAATTGTTAGACTCAAAACAATTCAACTGATAATGCTTTTCTTATAACGCAAATACCACCTTTCTACCTGTTCACCTAGCTTTCCCAAATAAAATCGTTACCATATTCAAACCTTAGTCTTTGGCATAGAGTTCATATGGAATTCGCATTTATTCTCCTCGCATTTTTCTGTGGTTTAGGCTTGAAGTTAGTTGGCTTACCTCCTTTGATAGGTTACTTAATTGCTGGCTTTGCTTTAAATTACCTCGGTTTTCAGTCAACAGATGCGTTACAAACTATCGCCAATTTGGGCATAACGTTAATGTTGTTTACCATTGGCTTAAAACTCAATGTACGTGACTTATACAAAAAAGAAGTTTGGTTAGGCAGTATTTGCCACTCGGTTGTATGGGTAACACTGGTGAATATATTGTTATTTGCTGTGTCCTGGCTTGGTTTAGCTACTTTTTCTGACTTAGACTGGTCTACACAAGCCCTACTCGCTTTTTCGTTAAGTTTCAGCAGCACTGTGTGTATTGTTAAGATCCTCGAAGAAAGTGGTGAGATTAAAACCCGACATGGCAAGTTAGCCATAGGGGTGTTGATCATGCAGGACATAGTAGCGGTGCTTTTTTTGGTTATAGCCACGGGTAAAGTGCCGTCAGCATGGGCCTTACTGCTGTTATTATTATTTTTTGCAAAACCTTTATGGGCTATTGTTTTAGAGCGTGTGGGACATGGTGAATTGCTGATATTGTCAGGATTCTTGTTCGCTATAGGCGGTTATGAATTGTTTGAAGCTGTTGGCATTAAAGGCGACCTAGGCGCTTTGATTGTGGGAATGTTTATCGCTACACATGTAAAATCCACAGAGATGTCAAAAGCTCTGATGGATTTTAAAGACATTTTTCTAGTTGGTTTTTTCCTGACAATCGGTTTTAGTGCGCTCCCTACCCTCGATTTAATGCTCACCGCTGTATTGCTTTGTCTGTTGATACCCTTCAAATTTGTCTTATTCTTTGGGTTATTTACCTTGCTAAAATTAAGGGCACGCACCAGCTATTTAGCTAGCTTGGTACTATCAAACTACAGTGAGTTTGGTCTGATAGTGGTGGCATTGTTGGTAAGCTTAGGTTGGCTTGGTGCAGACTGGTTAGTTGTTCTGGCGCTAGCAGTGTCTTTCTCATTTGTTCTAACAAGCTTTGTTTATAAGAATTCGCATAATCAATACACCAGATTTAAAGATAAACTTAAGTCCTTCGAAAGCCCACTGAGATTGCGTGAGGATGTTTACGTTCAGCCAGTTGGAGCCGAAATTATTGTGATTGGACTTGGCAGAGTTGGTAAAGGCGCTTATTCATCTTTAAATAATATTGTAGGTAAAAAAGTATGGGGAATGGATGCAGATCCTAATCGAATAAGGGGTCTCAAAAAAATGGGCTATCAAGCCATGGTTGGAGATGGGGAGGATGTAGATTTATGGGAGAATATGGACTTAACCCAAATAAAATTGATATTACTTGCGTTGCCTTCGATTGAAGACATCTGCAATATTACTGAACAACTGCTACACGCTAAATATACCGGTAAAATCGCCTCAATAGCCCGCTATGAAGATGAAATACAACCACTACTTGATGCAGGTTCTGACAAGGTATTTAACTTTTTTACCGAAGCCGGAACGGGCTTTGCTGAAGAAAGCCTACAACTTTTACCTCAGTCCCAAAAGCCTTAATAGAGATCAAAATAGGAATCGTTATCATTGTGTATCACATTGTTTTATAAGATATTTTTTCATTTTGCGGTGGTTATTTAGCTCGCTTAATACTATAATTCGTCCTAATAGTTATTATAAGTGGATTACATACAATGAAAGGCGAAAAACAAGTATTAGGGGTATTAAATGAAATACTCACCTTCGAACTCACTTCAATCAATCAGTATTTTTTACATGCACGTATGTTTAAAAACTGGGGACTAGAAAAGCTTAATAACGCTGCTTATAAAAAATCTATCAAAGATATGAAACAAGCCGATCAGTTAATAGAACGTATTTTGTTTCTTGAGGGTTTACCTAACTTGCAAATGTTGGGTAAATTGATGATTGGTGAAGAAACCAGCGAAATGTTGAAATGCGATATGGCCTTTCAAAACTCTCAAATACCTTTATTAAAAAAAGCGATTAGTTTGTGTGAAGGGTGTCAAGATTTTGTATCTCGGGATTTGTTTGAATCGATTTTAAGCTACGAAGAAGACCATATTGATTGGATTGAAACCCAGCAGTATCAGATTAAAAATCTGGGTATGGAAAACTATTTACAAAGCCAAGTTGAGGAGGATTAACATGCAAGGTAAAAAAGTGATAATTGATCAACTAAATGCCCTACTCGCTTATGAGTTAGCCGCTATGGATCAATACTTTATTCATTCTCAAATGTACCAAGACTGGGGGTTACATAAATTATATGAGCGTATCTCCCATGAATTTGATGATGAAAAAGGCCACGCCACAAAATTAATCGAGCGTATGTTATTTTTAGAAGGTACACCTAATATGGTCGATCGTGACGGCCTAATGATAGGCACAGATGTGCCTTCGATGTTAGAAAGTGACTTACGGGTAGAATATGCCGTTGCTCAAGCGCTAAAAGATACCATTAGTTTGTGTGAGACAGAGCAGGATTATGTCACCAGAGACATGTTGATGATCCTATTAGATGACACCGAGATGGATCATGCTTATTGGCTTGAACAGCAACTAGGCTTAGTTAAACGGTTGGGGTTATCTAATTATTTACAATCTCAAATGTAGATTGTCTCAAACTAAGGTTAAATGGCTGAATGGGCGTGGGCTTATTCAGCTTTTTTGTTTCTATCTGTTGAAAAGTTAAAAAACCAGGATCGCTCTGACTGTTCAGCATCTTTGGTCTGAATAATGAGTTGCCACCTCATAGCAGGTTCACTACAAGAGCCTAAGAATAAACGCGCGTTGTAAACCTTTTTGTTGTCTTCTACGTAAATAGAATCAGCCATAACGGCATTTTTTCCCATGTACATATTGATACCCTGCACCCACATTTGAGTGATCTTTGTATGATTTGGAACCGTTATAGTGAGTAACAATTCCTCTTCCACTTCAATTTTTTGGATAAATTGCACTGAAATTTGTTGGTCCTGATGAAATACAACACATTCTTGCGTTAGATCAATGTTGCACTGTTTTGTCGAATTTTCAGGTGTGGAATCGGTATAATTTAAATAAAAGCCTACGCTTGCTGAAAAAACCAGCAAAGGAAGCAATATTCTAGCAAAAAAAGTAGGATTCAAAATGGCACAGCGGTTAAACTAGACTACCGGTAGTGTGATTAAAAAGAAGATAACTGACAAGTAAGTTCTTATCTTTTTTGTTCAAAAACTATAACCCTAATTAAAATAAGGTTATAGTACTTATTGGTTTTAATATCAGTTGCTTAGCAAACAGATTTGTTTGTTTTTTATTTGTAATAAGCCTGTAAATTTATCGTTAACAAGTGTGGAAGATTCATTAAATGAGTGATGCTATTCAAGTACATCCCGAATACAACTATAAAGTAGTTCGGCAATTTGCGGTGATGACCGTGGTATGGGGAATTGTGGGTATGGCTGTTGGGGTGTTAATTGCCGCGCAACTATATTGGCCAGCATTAAATTTCGATACGCCATGGTTAACATTTTCTAGGTTAAGACCACTGCATACTAATGCGGTTATTTTTGCCTTTGGCGGATGTGCCTTATTTGCTACGTCCTTATATGTCGTTCAACGCACATCTAATGTGAGATTGTTCAGCGACAAACTGGCCTCTTTCACTTTTTGGGGTTGGCAGCTTGTCATTGTACTTGCTGTAATTACGCTGCCAATGGGACTAACCAGTACCAAAGAATACGGTGAACTTGAATGGCCTATCGACATTTTAATCACCATTGTTTGGTTGTCTTATGTCATTAACTTTTTTGGTACTATGGTTATCAGAAAAGTCTCACACATATACGTAGCGAACTGGTTTTTTGGTGCATTTATGTTAACTGTAGCGGTGCTGCATATCGCTAATAGTATGGCTATTCCCGTATCTTTAACAAAATCTTACTCCATTTACGCTGGTGCAGTTGATGCCATGATCCAGTGGTGGTACGGACATAATGCCGTTGGCTTTTTCTTAACAGCGGGCTTCTTAGGTATGATGTATTATTTTGTACCTAAGCAGGCTGGACGCCCCGTTTATTCTTACCGCTTGTCTGTTGTCCATTTTTGGGCGCTGATATCTCTTTATATATGGGCTGGTCCACACCATCTTCATTACACTGCCCTTCCCGACTGGACACAGTCTTTGGGTATGGTGATGTCTATCATCCTATTCGTACCTTCATGGGGCGGTATGATAAACGGTATAATGACGTTATCTGGTGCTTGGCATAAGTTACGTACCGACCCTATTTTACGTTTCCTTGTTGTATCACTGTCCTTCTACGGTATGTCAACATTTGAAGGGCCTATGATGGCCATTAAAACAGTTAACGCATTATCACATTATACTGATTGGACAATTGGTCACGTGCATTCTGGCGCATTAGGTTGGGTTGCTATGGTATCTATTGGTTCTATCTATCACCTTATACCTGTGTTGTTTAATAAACCTAAAATGCATAGCATTTACCTTATCAATGTTCATTTCTGGTTCGCCACGATTGGTACTGTTTTATACATAGTCGCCATGTGGATGTCGGGTGTTTTACAAGGCTTGATGTGGCGTGCAATTAACGCTGATGGCACGCTAACTTACAGTTTTGTAGAATCTCTTGAGGCTTCGAAACCTTTCTATTTAGTGCGCTTTATTGGTGGTGTTTTATTTTTAACAGGTATGTTAATCATGGCGTACAACGTCTATAAAACCATTATGAGTGAGAGCAAAGAGAAGCTAATCGATGCAGAAGTACAACCAGCTTAAGGAGGTCAGACTATGAAAAATGCACATGAGTTAATTGAAAAAAACGTTGGTCTATTGACTGTCCTTATATTGGTTGCCATTAGTTTGGGTGGCATGGCACAAATTACGCCGCTAATGTACCAACAACAAACAATGGAGCCAGTTGATGGTCTAAAACCCTATACTGCTTTGCAAATGGAAGGCCGAGATATTTATATTCGTGAAGGTTGTGTGGGCTGTCATAGCCAGATGATCCGCCCATTCCGCTCTGAAACAGAACGATATGGTCATTACTCAGTGGCCGGTGAGTCAGTATGGGAGCATCCATTTTTGTGGGGTTCAAAACGTACTGGGCCCGATTTGGCTCGTGTTGGTGGTAGATACAGTGATGATTGGCACAGAATTCATCTCATTAACGCCAGGGACTTAGTACCTGAATCTAATATGCCCGGCTTCCCTTGGTTGATGGAAAACACCTTAGACGGTGAACTCACGGCAAAAAAACTAGCTGTATTTAGAGATTTTGGCGTGCCTTACACCGACGAAGATATTGCGGGTGCTAAAGATGCGGTGAAAGGTAAAACCGAAATGGTGGCGCTTATCGCCTATTTGCAGTCACTTGGCACGGCGTTGAAATAATATGGACTATGCAATAAGTGGCAGTATTTACACTGTATTAGTATTTGTGTGTTTTATTGGAATAGTGTGGTGGGCCTATAGTAAAAAGTCAAAAGCCAATTTTGACGAGGCCGAAAAACTTATCTTTGATGATGAGCCACAGCAAGATAAGCGGGAGTCTAAAGTAGATGAGTAGTTTTTGGAGTATCTGGATCTCGGTGATTACACTGGGGTCAATATTAGGTTGTTATTTATTGTTGCGCTGGTGTTTACAGAACAAAACCGGTGTCAAAGAAGGCGACGATATGCATCATGAGTTTGATGGCATTATCGAGCTCAACAATCAGTTGCCTAGATGGTGGACGATTTTATTTTACATTTGTATTCTTTGGGCACTTATTTACTTAGTTTTATATCCTGGCTTGGGCAATTATAAAGGCCTGTGGAATTGGCAGAGTTCTAATCAAACTATTAAATCACTGGCAGAGTCTAGAGCAGCCGTAAAGGCCAACAAAACTAACGGTGTGATAAATCAATATGATAGAGAAGTTGAATTTGCCAATGAATTGTTTGCGCCTATCTTTGATGGATATTACAAACAACCCATTACGGAATTGGCGAAAGATCAAGAAGCATTAAAAATTGGTCAACGTTTGTTTAGCCAAAATTGTTCACAGTGTCATGGTTCTGATGCACGTGGTCAAAGAGGCTTTCCAAACTTAACCGACAATGATTGGTTGTATGGTGGCTCACCCGAAAAAATCACTGAAACCTTAATCAATGGTCGTCAGGCCATGATGCCTGCCCAGTTAGATGCAATGGGCGAGAAAGGTATACAAGAATTAGTGGCTTACGTCTTAAGTTTAAGTAATAGACCCGATTTAGAGCAAGCCAAAGTAGACGCTGGCCAAGCAAGGTTTGCTATCTGTGCAGCCTGTCATGGGCAAGATGGTAAAGGTAACCAATTAGTGGGTGCGCCTAACCTCACCGATCAAATTTGGTTATACGGTGGTACGGACAAAGCGATTACAGAAACCCTTACATATGGTCGTAACGGTGTAATGCCTTCATTTAAAACCACACTGGGTGAAAAGAAAATTCATCTAGTCGCGGCTTACGTATACAGTTTGTCACAAGACAAGTAGTGACTAAGTTTTATACCAAAGCCCCGTATCTACGGGGCTTTTTCATATTTTATTTCTTTTAACCTTGAGTAGTTTATTTCATGCAATCTGACATTCCAAAAGTTTGGTACAAACAATTCTGGCCTTGGTTTCTGATAGTTGTGCCGCTTTCATCCATGGTTTTGAGCTTCACTATGATGAATTTTGCGTTTAATAGTGAAGACAGCATGGTTATTGACGATTACTACAAAGAAGGCAGAAGTATCAATCTACAGATCCAAAAATTACAACAAGCTAAAGTGCTAAATATAGCCACCAAGACCCAAGTATTTGCAGATACTGTTGAAGTCAGATTTATCACTGGCGCACCTGATAATGGTACAGCGCTGACCTTAGATTTTTATCATTCAACCCAAAAATTTAAAGATTTTTCAGTGACTTTGTTAAGAGATGCCAATGGCATCTACCGAGCGCCGTTCAGCGGTGAGGTTTCAGGTAAATGGCAGTTGAGTTTACACCCTATTAATGAAGACTGGAAAATTCAACAAGTGATTTCATTACCTCAAGCCAATGCATTTGATTTAAAGCCATAGTCAGATGCAAACTAAGTGTTTTCATTGTGGTTTAGTCACAACACCGCAGTTTACTTATCACACTATGGTACAGGGCAAGCAGCAAGACTTTTGCTGTCCTGGATGCGCTGCGGTGGCCGCAGCAATTGTCAACAATGGCTTAGAAGATTATTACCATTATCGTAGTGAGTTTGCAGAAAAAGCCACAGAAAATGCAGACGATTTTTTAGAGAAACTCAAAGTTTTTGATGACGATAATATTTTACAGGAATTTGTTGAGGATCAAGGTAACGCCAGTGAAATTCAACTGACTGTCAGTGGTATCAATTGCGCAGCTTGTGCATGGCTAATCGAGAAGCAACTGGCCAAGGTAAAAGGAATAAATAAGGTAGGTGTCAATGTATCTGCCAGACGAGCTACGGTCACTTGGGATAATCAGCAATTAAAATTCAGTCAAATATTAAGTCATATCGAAAAAATTGGCTATCACGCTAAACCCTTTCAACCTGAGCAACACGAAGCCACTTTCAGACAAGAAAACAAAGAATTTTTAAAGCGCCTAGGCTTGGCAGGTTTAATGACGATGCAAGTCATGATGCTAAATATAGGCGTGTTTTTTGACTTATTTGGGCATATTGATGCACAAACTAAACAGTACTTTAATTGGATTAGTTTACTGTTAACCACACCGGTTATTCTCTACTCAGCCTCAGAATTCTATTCCAGTGCATGGCGAGCACTTCGCGCTAAACTGGTCAATATGGACGTACCTATTACGTTAGCAATAACCTTAACTTATGTATCAGGCGTGTTTGCCACAATTCAAAATAGCGGGCAAACCTATTTCGAATCTTTGTGTATGTTGGTGTTTTTTTTACTGATCAGTCGCTATTTAGAACACAGTGCTCGCTACCGATCGTCACAGCTTTCAGCGAATATGTTGGAATACATGCCAACAACTGCAACCTTAATTGAAGGTAGTCAATTAACCCCAATATTGGCAAAGTCTCTAAAAACCGAACAGCGTGTTTTGGTTAAATCCGGGGATATGGTACCCGTAGATGGGGTGATAATAGAGGGAGAAGGTCAATTAGATGAAGCCATGTTGACCGGTGAATTTGATTTGGTCAGTAAGTCCATTGGAGAAACTGTATTTGCTGGCACGGTTAATCAATTAGGCACCTTAACCATTAAGGTCAACAAAACCTTAAAAGACTCCATGCTTAATCAAATCAACATGTTACAAAACAAAGCGTTATTGAGTAAGCCCAAGATCGCCAGTTTAGCCGATCAGTTTTCGCAATATTTTGTCATGGCGGTACTGCTGATATCCCTCAGCAGTTATATTATTTGGTTGCAAATAGACGCTTCTCAAGCGTTTTGGATCACCATTTCAATTCTTATTGCCACCTGCCCCTGCGCGTTAGGATTGGCGACTCCTTCAGCCTTGTCATGTGCTGTGGCTCATTTGAACAGTAAAGGTGTATTACTAAAACGGGCTGATGCTCTAGAACAAATATCACAAGTAGATTGGGTCGCCCTGGATAAAACCGGTACCTTGACTGAGGGAAAGTTTACTCTCGATACATGTTTTTGTGCCCAAAACCAAGATAAAGCAACATGTTTGGAAATAGCAGCTAGCTTAGAACAATATTCCTCGCATCCCATTGCCAAAGCTTTTTCTGAGCTTCCTAGTGAATATTTAGTCAAAGATTTTTCTGCGAAAGTTGGCCAAGGAGTCTCCGGCACAATTGAAGGAGTTAGCTATAAATTAGGCTCTTTATCCTTTGTTAATTTAAACGTACCGATACAAATGCAGGGTTGCAACGTATTTTTAAGCACACAAGATAAGGTGCTTTGCGGATTTTTATTAACTGATAAAATTCGCGAAAGTAGTGGTGAGCTAATAAGTGAAATGGAAGGAAAATACCTAACCTTGTTAAGTGGTGACATCCCATCTGTAGTAGAAAATGTGGCCAACAGCTTAAATATCCCCAACTGGTTAGCCCAACAAACGCCCGAAGATAAGTTAAATGTCATTAAACAAGCACAAGCCGAACAACATGTTGTATTGATGGTGGGCGACGGTATCAATGATGGGCCGGTCTTAGCCCAAGCTGATGTATCAGTGACCTTAGGCGCTGGCTCTGATTTAGCAAAATCATCAGCCGATGTTATTTTGTTAGATAATTCTTTAGAAAAAATTACCTTAGTCTTTGCCATTGCTAAACGCTGCAAGGTTAAAATCATCCAAAATATAAGCTGGGCACTGGCATATAATCTATTAGTATTGCCATTAGCAGTCAGTGGATTGTTAAGCCCATGGATGGCAGTAGTGGGCATGTCTTTAAGTTCGTTAATAGTGGTGGTTAACTCCATTAGGCTTTTAAAATAATTAGGAGTGGTTTTGAGTATTATTTATGTGTTAATTCCCATCGCACTGTTACTGGTGTGTATAGCCGTTGCTGTATTTTTTTGGGCAGTTAAATCTAATCAATTTGAAGATCTAGAGCGCCACGGTAGTAGCATTTTGTTTGACGATGATCTGCCTAAAAAAGCGACCAAGACACAGCCTAGTTCAAACAAAAGCGATGAATGATTTAAGTTTTTTTTCGGCTTTTGTTATTGGTTTAGCTGGTGGTGTGCACTGCGTAGGAATGTGTGGCGGGATAGTGGGTGCTTTTGCTTATGCCGTGCCTAAAAATTCAGTCATGCTCCCTTATACCTTGGCATACAATTTTGGTCGAATAACAAGTTACGTGGTAGCCGGTGCTATAACGGGTTGGGCAGGTTATTTATTTGCTCATCAAATCAGTCAGGGTATCGTCATTTTACAGTTTGTGAGCGGCGTTTTTCTGTTTCTGTTAGGCCTCTATGTTGCTGGTTGGTGGCAAGGTCTAAGTCAGATTGAAAAAATTGGTAGTAAGTTTTGGCAACTTATTCGTCCTTGGTCAAAAAAATTATTGCCCTTTAAAGGCCCGTTGCACGCCCTACCCTATGGCATGATTTGGGGCTGGTTGCCCTGTGGATTGGTGTATTCAGTATTAACTTGGTCATTAGCCAGTGGCTCGGCGTTACAAGGTGCAATTATAATGGCGGGCTTTGGACTAGGCACCTTACCCATAATGATATTAATGGCTACTGGTTTCGAAAAAATTCAGCACCTTATCCAAAAACCGAAAGCAAAAGTCTTAATGGGACTACTCTTAATGATATTTTCTGCAAATCAATTATTCCATGCTATCTCGAGTTCAATTCAATAAAAATTTTGATTTTTTTAATCCCTAACAACTGGCAAGTTCTTAAATAGTTTCATAAGCTTAGTTCACTCCCCATAGTTAATTACATGTAAAGGTCGGGTATGAATTATCAGAAAATATTAGCCGTTATTGAGCCAGAAATTTCCACCCAAAAATCTCTAGCCAGAGCAATTGAAATAGCCCGTATAAACGGCGCTAGTATTACTGCATTCTTAACTATCTATGACTTTTCTTACGAAATGACGACTATGCTGTCGATGGACGAACGTGAAAATATGCGTCAGGCGGTTATAGATGATAGAACTGAATGGCTGATTAATTTGGTCTCAGAACAATTCAGTACTCAAGGGGTGAGCATTGATGTGAAAATTGTTTGGCATAATCGACCTTATGAAAGCATTATTTATGAAGTCATAGAAAAAGGTTACGATTTGATTGTTAAAGGTACCCAGCAAAATGATTCATTAAAATCAGTTATTTTCACCCCTACCGACTGGCATATTATGCGTAAGGCGCCTGTGCCAGTGTTGTTGGTAAAAGAACATGACTGGCCATTAGGAGGTCAAATTATTGCGGCCATTAACGTCGGTGTGGATGTCGAAGAACATCTATCCTTAAATGAAGAAATCACCAAACAAGCATTACATTTTGGAAAGTTATTATCTTCAAACGTTCATTTGGTTAATTCGTACCCCGGTACACCTGCCAATATTGTCATCGAAATCCCCGAGTTTGATCCCACTACCTATGATGAAACCGCCAAGCAACATCACGAGCAGTGTATGCAAGTTCACAGTGAAAAACATCATATTAACAAAGAACATTGTCATGTGCATATTGGCCTGCCAGAAGATGTGATCCCAAAATATGCTGAGCAATTAGATGCTGAATTAGTCGTGCTGGGAACCGTTGGCCGCCAAGGTATTTCTGCCGCGCTGATAGGGAATACCGCAGAGCATGTGATAGATAAACTTAACTGTGATGTACTGGCAATTAAACCCGAGGGGTTTGTGTCACCAATAAAATGTTAGTGCTATTGTTTTAAACCTTTAAGTAGTGATTTTTTATAGGCTAATATTGCTGGAATAAATGACAATAAAACTGCCGCACCAGCGGCAATCAAAAAGAAACGCCCGACTGCATCTACATTAACATATGGGCTGATGTATAAAGCAAAATGTTGTTCAAGTAATGGCTGACCAAGCAACAAGCCTACCGTCACTAATATATAACCTGCTACCGCACCCAGTAGCGTTAACATTAGAGCCTCTGCTCCAATCAGTAATATAATAATATGTGCCTTAGCACCCAAGGCCCGTAACACTGCTAGTTCTCTTTCCCGCTCTTTCATTGATGCTAACAGCATAGTGGTCATACAAATAAGCGAGGTTGCTAAAATCAACCATGAGATAACCCTCAAGCTAATTTCCACTGCACCCACAATTTGCCAAAGTTCACGTAAGGCCAGTACGGGTAAAATGGCGCTAAGAGGCTCTTGCTTATATTGATTAATTTCTCTCTGCAAACCTAAAACAGCAATTTTACTGTTACTGCCTAACAAAAATGCACTGAGCTGAGGTTGATATTTTGCTCCTAAAGGCACCTCAGATAAGCTTTCATCATGAATATCTTGTGTTTGATGAAGAATATCGATGCTTTGCAAAGGGATATACAAAGACTGGTCTGCAGGCGTTCCCGTGGGGTTTAATATACCCACCACCGCAAAGGGGTGGTCGTCGTGATGGGTAAAACTGACTTTACCGGTACCATGAGACATAACAAGAGATTGCTCTAAGCTATAGCCCAGTTTTTTAGCCACATCTGCGCCCAACACAACTTCGTATAACCGGTTAAAAGCTTCTCCCTGCTTGAATGAGATTGGTTGTTTATCTGCATACTTAAAATAATCGAAATAGTCTCCTGTGGTACCTATTACTGAAAACCCGTGATGGGAATCTCCCATGGCAAGTGGCACCGACCACTCAACCTGTGGTCTAGTAGCGATATCTTGATAGGTTTCCCATTGAATATTATTGCTCGGATTACCAATTTTAAATACCGAGAACAATAACAAATTAATCCCACTGGTGCGGCTACCTACAATCAAATCAACGCCTGATACGGTGCGTTCAAAGTTGTTCTTTACCTCAGCTCGCAAATGCTCAACGCCTATCAGCACCAACATACTAATAGCAATTGACGTGCAAGTCAGAATAGCCATAATCCGTCGCGACCATAAACTCGCCAGTACTAATTTAAGCAACATCAGTAACACTCTCTTGTTGCTGCAACTCTGCCAATCCCAGTTGTTGATCAAAGTGTGACGCTAACGACATATCGTGACTAACAAAAAGTACAGTTGAGGATTGCGCACTGTCTAAAAGTAGTTGGATAAATTGCTCTCTGGTTTGAGTATCTAACGCTGAGGTAGGTTCATCGGCAATAATTAGCGCAGGTGAGCCATACAATGCTCTGGCCACTGCTACACGTTGTTGCTGTCCTACACTGAGTTGTGCCGCTTTTTGTTTGAGTAAATGACTGTTTAGCTCTAAACGTTCACATATTGAGGCTAATTGCTCTAATTGCGAGCTCTGCTTTATACTCTTAAATCGTTGCGCTAACAGTATGTTTTGTTCTGCAGATAGGTAAGGTAATAAATTAAATTGTTGAAATATGATGCCAATATTATTTGCTCTGAAGGTATCTTTTTGCCGTTGACTCAGTGTGGCCATGTCTTGTCCTAAGACTTGTATATTGCCTGTATAACGGTTTTCAATACCAGAAATCAAATTCAATAACGTTGACTTACCCTCCCCTGAGCGTCCATATAGAAATACCTTTTCTCCTGTTCTTACCTGCCAATTAGGGATACGTAGCCTAAAATCACTGTGTTTTGACCACGTAAAAAACAGATTATTTATCGACAAGCTATAAGACATAAAAACAACGCATAAAAACAACATTCCCATTAAATCAAGGTTTGGTATAGAAGAAGACGATTTTCCAGTATAATTACCCAACACCCTGAAGCAACCTTTATTGCCGACAATATATAAGCCGTATTCATGAATCAATTATCCAGCACGAATCAAAAACATCCATCAAGCTTCAATAAATTACAAAAGCGCATCAGACATAACACCGGTAGAGCCATAGCTGATTTTAATATGATTGAAGATGGCGACAAAGTGATGGTCTGCTTATCTGGCGGCAAAGATAGCTACACTATGTTGGATGTGCTGCTACATATGCAAAAAGTAGCGCCTATTTCTTTTAGTATTATTGCGGTTAATCTCGACCAGAAACAACCTGGATTTCCCGAACATGTTTTGCCAGAATACCTCACTCAGCTTGGTGTCGATTTTGAAGTGGTTGAAGAAGACACCTATTCAATAGTGATAGATAAAGTACCCGAAGGCAAAACAACCTGTGCTTTGTGCTCGCGCTTACGTAGAGGCATTTTATATAATACCGCCACACGTTTAAAAGCGACTAAAATTGCATTAGGTCATCATAGAGATGACATGTTAGAGACACTTTTTCTGAACATGTTTAATGGCGGGCAGCTAAAATCTATGCCACCTAAATTAGTCAGTGATGATGGCAAACAAATGGTCATTCGACCTCTCGCTTACTGTGCTGAACAAGATATTGCCGCTTACTCCCAGCACCTCGCATTTCCCATTATTCCTTGCAACCTCTGTGGCTCCCAAGAAAACCTGCAACGAAAAGTGATTAAAGGCATGTTGCAAGATTGGCAGCAACGTTTTCCCGGCAGAATAGAATCCATGGCTAAAGCATTGCAAAATGTGGTGCCTTCACACTTGGCAGATAACAACCAATTTGACTTTTCAGGTTTAAAAACCCAAGCAACACCATTCGAAAATGGTGATATTGGCTTTGATCCACCTGAATTCACCTCGACCGATACGACTCAATCCCATGCAGCGGTTTCACTGGTCATAACTAACATTTAGGATTCAACGAATACATATATGAAAATCGGTTTAGCATTAGGCAGCGGTGCATCTCGCGGATGGGCACATATTGGTGTAATCCAAGCTCTTGAAGAAATGGGGATCCAGATAGATATAGTGTCGGGGTGCTCTATTGGCGCTTATGTAGGTGCGGCATACGCCTCGGGGAAATTACCAGAATTGGCCAAATGGGTCGAAAGCCTCACCGAGTGGCAAGTATACGCTTTGATGGGAGTAGGTTTTCATAAAGGTGGGCTAGTCAGTGGACTAAAGGTATTTAAAGCCCTGCAAGAAAACTTTAGCTTTGAAACGTTTGAGGAGCTAAATAAACCTTTTGCGGCGGTCGCTACTGATTTATACAGTGGCCGTGAGGTAAACTTTATTAGCGGCTCTGTAGTTGAAGCCGTTAAAGCATCGTGTGCTATCCCCGGCTTGTTTCCGCCACTTTTATTTGAAAATAGATGGTTGGTTGATGGCGGAGTAGTCAATCCCGTACCCGTAAACATGTGCAGAATGTTAGGGGCCGACATCGTCATTGCGGTCAATCTGAGTGCTGATTTTAGGCCGCAATCTATTGTTAATAATCAAATAGACCATGGGAATAATCAAAAAAAGACATCGGATTTTTTTAAACGTAGTCAGCAACAAATTAAACAATGGTTTAAAAAAAGTGGGGACGCTAATCCAGAGCAAAGCTCAATTGAAGATGAAGAGTTTTTAGAGATCCTCGAGCCTGCAAATATAGAACAGCAAGAATCAGTAGAGTTACCGAATAAGAATCATATTTTGGTGCCTCCAGCCCCATCTATCATCAATGCATTGACAGGCTCTTTAGACATTTTATCTGCAAGAGTCACCCGCTCACGCTTAGCGGGCGATCCACCTGACATTCTAATCGAACCTCAGTTGCGTGATTTTGGCATGATGGAGTTTTATCGAGCAACTGAATTGATTGAACATGGGCGTACTAGTGTGCACAGAATTGCAGAACAAATTAAGTATCAATTAAGTTCTGAATAAATGCGAAATTTGAATTGTATAATTGACAGACTCTCAGCTGCTCATTATTGTAGCTCACTAACAATAAACTAAGGATTGCCCTCATGCCCATTCAAATTAGTTTCGAACTGTCTGACAGTGACTTAGATCATTTTCGTAAAATGATGAAAGCAGCTATGCAAAAAGCCAGTGAGTTTCCGCCGGCCGAGGTGTTAGAAAAAGCGCGTGCCGTCTGTGCGGAGATGGAACAAGCCAATTTGCCTGACTTTGTTAAACAAAGAATGCAGTCTCTCGAAACCCTCATATCCGCCTTAGAAGATCCTGAATGGCTAATGCCTGAAGATGAAAAAAATGAAATTTTAACTTCCTTAGCCTACTTTACTGAGCCTGAAGATTTAGTTCCTGACAATATTCCAGGTTTAGGATATGTGGATGATGCCATTATGATCGAATTGGTTATTCAAGAATTGTCACAAGATTTATCGGCTTATAAACAATTCTGTAGCTTCAGAACAACGGAAGAAAAGCGCCGCGGGTCAGAGGCTCATATCAACCGAGATAGTTGGTTGGCAAGTAAAAGAACTGAACTTCGCTCTAATATGCGCCGTAGTCGCAGCACAGGTGGTGGCAGGCGTTTGTTTTCTAGAATGATGTAGTGATGATATTTTTGCAGGGCAAGTAGATCCGTTGCCCTGCTCGTGTCCACTTCAATTCAATACTTACTTCTCAACAATCGCAGTTATGCGTAACGGTTTATTGGGTAATTCTAACCCTTTCTGTTGCAGCAACCATGTTTTGCTCAAGGTTATAGTTCCCTTATCATCAGCCAATTGCTGAAGGCTTTTTGGCAAATGTACATCAGAGTTGAAGTGAAATAACAAACCTTTTGCTGAAGGCATCATAAAAGACAAAAAACCGCCCATCTCATCAAAGAAAGCCTGATATTGATCAAACAATAATAACAACTCATCATGGCTGTATTGGGTTTTCAAAAAGCTTGGTAAGGTTTCTAACTGTACTGACATATCACATTGATTTGCTTGATCCTCTAACTCAATAACCACCTTAGCCCTAGCCAATTTAAGAATTTTATCCGTGGGTACAGTAAAGCGATTGTTGTTTTCAACTGTTAACGGGATAGTTTGTTTTTGGGTGACAATTTCTGCGCTACTTATGTGACACAGGCGCTGCTGTGCAATATGCATAAAACCAAAAGCAAATCTCAATGCGTCAGTACTTGGGTCATCAAGCTTCTTTACATGGCTGTAAAAACTCGAATATTCTACTGTTAAGGTATCGGCCACCACAGATGTACTTAACATAATGTGACCCAAGATAAAAAGCGCTATTTTCAACCTGCAATTTCCATATATTTTCTATTTACTCGCAACATGCTTAACAACTCATCAATATATTCTTGACCTCGCTCAGAATAACTTGATAGGCCCGCAGCTAGCGCCCTTGCGGTAACAGGCTTGTCTGCTTGTCTAAGGTTTTCTCTAATCACTCGTAAATCTTTATAAGCATAATGACGATTAAGGTTACGTACATAAGTCATGACAGCATGTGATAAGTCTTTAAACTTTGCGACCTCATGAGCTGCGTCATCATTGCGTTGTTTAGGCACAAAACCACAGCCCTTTTTAAAACACCACAGGCCAAAAAAATTGTATCCTTTTTGTGCAAACCTTGACGCTCCCCATCCAGACTCATTAGCAGCCTGAACCAAAATAAGTGCTTCGGGTATGGTGTCAACTCTTCTAACAAGTGTTGCTAATGTTTGTTCTAGGTTCAGTGCTTTATCACCGGTAAACTGATATTTTTTTGCCAACTGATCGAATACTTTTTGTTGATGTTGACTAAACTCTTGCTGTTGTGAAAATACTTTTTGTAAGGCAATGACCATCTCTCGCTCTTTTGAAACAATTGCATTTTGTCTTTGAATTTCAGGTTGTAAATATGCGAAGAATGCGCGTTTTTTATCTTTAACATCGGCATAACTTGAAAACTTAGGAACCGCTTTGCTGCTGCTCGCCAAAGGAGCGATGTAAAGGCCCTCAAGGCTAATAATATCCCCATCTTCATTATGCGAACTAAATTGTTGAAGTAGAACGATTAAAAACATTGTGCCAAATACAACACCAATGGCTATAACCGATGTTTTAACTATATTATGCATGAAATACTGCCTCTTCTTGGTTAGATTTACTCTTATCAGTACGGACTTTTACGCCGAATAGTTCTCTATATAAGATACCTTTCATATTAATAAAAAAGGGAATGATCCAGATGTACGCAAAACCTAAGGAAAGGGCACCTAAAAACAAGCAACAGTAATAAACTAAATAAAATGTCGAAAGCGGCATCCAATACTTGTGAAATACTTTTAAAGACTGAAACACACATTGGCTGGGAGCCAACTTTTTTTCAACCAGCAACATAATTGAAAAACCTGTTGCGAGGTTAATATAAAATAACACTGCCACACCTAACAAAACACTGATTTGTGAACCAACAAAAGATCCAACATCTGACATTGCAGCTAATAACAATGCCAATAAAATCAAGAAAACAGAGCTCAATATGTTTTTCAAAATGGATAAAAATCTTGGTTTAATCCCTACACTATGGGAAATACCTAACAAAAACATTGCGGCGATGATAGGGGTAGTCACGATCACACCTGCGACTTTTAAGGTGATCATCATTCGCGGAGGGACAACATTTAAGTCGGCTATACCGAACATTGATTGCAACACCCAAGCAAATAAAATGGCAATAAAAAACAACAGTAAAACGCCATGTAAAACTGCTGTTTTAGTGTTTTTCGATACGTCCCATGCCTCTTTGGCCAGCGCCTTTAGATCTAATTGGGTTTCTCCACTTAAAGATTTTTCGAGGCTTCCGCCTTGTATTTCAAAATGTTTTTTTTCTTCCACTTATATTCCTAGGAGGGTGTGACGGACGCAATTGCGATACTCAATAACAGCACACTATACAGGCATAACCAGTTTTATCGCCAATAAAATCAATACAACTCCCATTACCCTATCAAACCAATAACCCTTTTTACCAATAAATTGGGTCACTTTTTTAGAACTTAAAAACAATGACAGTACACAAAACCAGACGCCAGTTGCTATGGCCAAATAGAGTCCATATCCAAGCTTAATGGCATTAGGTGTGTCGGGTGATACTGCTACCGCGAATACCGATAAAAAGAACAGTGTGGCTTTGGGATTCAGGCCATTGGTTAAAAACCCCACCATAAAGGCTTTTTTGTCAGAAATAACCTGAATCGTTTTTTCAGCGGCTGCATTATCTAGGCTACTAGGTGCTGGGCTTCTTATGGCGCCCCAACCTAAATACAGTAAATATGCGGCAGCAAGATAACTAAATACCTGAAAAAGTACAGGTGTGGTTTTTATCAGAATTCCAAGACCTAATAACGAATAGGCTACATGGATTAAAATGGCTACCCCAACACCAATGCTAGTAATAATGGCGGCTCTGCGACCAAAACTAATACTGTGTTTTAGCACAATGGCAAAGTCTGGGCCCGGACTGGCGACGGCTAATAAGTGCACGCTGGCAATCGTTAAAAATTCCACCCAGTATTGTTGTACGTATTCACTCAAGTTTAAGCCCTTTTAGGATTTGTTTGCATTGGATAACTTTGCCTATGCTTGCACAGCCATTTATTTCACAATATTTTTTGCATGTGACAGTGTTTTTACACCGCAACCTTTTAATACAATAGTAGTGATTGAGTCAACAATAGCTTCGAAACTTTGTTTATTCATTTCTTGTTTATCCATAGCAGCCAGCACCTGAACATTAAAGTCTGCATAATGTTGGGTGGCTCCCCAAATTAAAAACAATAGGTGATGTGGGTTGATATCGTCTATCAGACCTTGCTTTATCCAATATTGGATAACATCAACCTTGGTTTGCACCCAAACTTTGAAGTCTGTGCGTAAATAGTCGTTTAATACCGGTGCTCCATGAATTATTTCACTGGCAAAAATTCGTGATGCGTCAGGATCATCCCGGGAATACATCACTTTACAGCGAATGTAAGCAGATAACGCGGTTTGGGGGTCATCGTCGATACTGAGTGAATCAAATGTAGAGTTCCAAATACTGACAATATTGCTGAGCAATTCTTGATACAAATCCATCTTATTGGCAAAATAATAATGTATATTCGCCCGAGGGATCTTGGCTCTTTCAGCAATCCGTTTGATTGACGCACCTTTAAAACCAAAAGTAACAAATTCCTTTTTGGCCGCATTGAGGATAAGGGCTTTATTCTTTTTACGAATATCCCCCACCTCAGACTTCCTATTCATCGTGATGGTCGTTGGCATTAACGGGTTAAACTATGCTTTAGCTGGTTACGCATTTTATGTAGCAAAGGTTCGGTGTAACCACTTGGCTGCGTCTTGCCTTGAAAGATAAGCTCAACCGCTGCCTGAAAAGCTAAACTTCCATCAAAGTTAGGCGCCATAGCAATATACTCTTGGTCCTGTTCATTTTGCTTATCCACTACAACAGCCATACGTTTCAATGTCTCCATGACTTGATCATCGCTCAGTAGGCCATGATGTAACCAGTTGTAGATATGTTGACTGGATATACGCAAGGTAGCTCGGTCTTCCATGCGCCCTACATTATCAATATCAGGAACTTTAGAGCATCCAATTCCCTGATTAACCCAACGCACCACATAACCGAGCAATCCTTGAACATTATTATCTAGTTCATCTTGTCGCTCTTGCGCCGACAAATCAGCGATATTTTCAAGTAACGGGATCGTTAACAACGCCTCAAGTTCAGCGTTAGTGTCGCTCAACTTGGTCTCTGCCAACATCTGTTCTTGAACCTCTAACACATTGACCTGATGGTAATGCATCACATGTAGTGTGGCGGCTGTAGGTGAAGGTACCCATGCACATGATGCCCCTGATTTTGGATGGCCTATTTTGGCATCAAGCATTGACGCCATTTCATCGGGTGTGGCCCACATGCCTTTACCTATTTGTGCTTTTCCTTTAAAACCCGCTTTTAAACCAATTACCACGTTGCGTTTTTCGTAAGCTGAAATCCATTTTTCATTTTTCATTAGTGCTTTAGGAACCACTGGCCCCGCTAACATACTGGTGTGAATTTCATCGCCGGTTCTATCTAAAAATCCAGTATTAATAAAGGCCACACGCGCACTTGCAGCGCGGATACATTCTTTTAGGTTGGCTGACGTTCTACGTTCTTCATCCATGATCCCCATTTTGATAGTATTTTCACTAAGTCCTAGACTTGTTTCTACTTTGCTAAACAAGTCATTGGTAAATTTGACTTCTTCAGGTCCATGCATTTTAGGTTTTACAATATAGATGCTGCCCTGTTTTGAATTTACAAACTTAGATGAGCCACTCAAGTCGTGTAGAGCAATTAATGACGTTATCAATGCGTCAACAATGCCCTCTGGTACTTCTTCATTATTTGCGGTTAATATGGCGTCAGTTGTCATCAAATGACCCACATTACGGATAAACTGTAGGCTTCGCCCCGGTAAACTCATGGCTTCACCAGCAGCTGTTAGATAGTTTCTATCCGGGTTAAGCGTTCTAGTGATTTGTTTATCGCCTTTAGTAATGGTTTCGGCCAAATCGCCTTTCATCAGCCCCAACCAATTTGCATACACGGCGGTTTTATCTGCAGCATCAACAGCGGCAATAGAATCTTCACAATCTTGTATAGTGCTTATAGCGGATTCTAAAATAACGTCTTTGACCCCGGCTGCATCTGTCATACCAATGACACTATTTTCGTCAATTTGAATTTCAATATGCAACCCATGGTGCTGGCATAATATAGCCTTGGGCGTTTCCTTAGCACCATTAAATCCAACAAACTGTTGTGGATTTTTTAAGTTAACTAACGTACCAGTATTGAGTTCAATTAATAATTGCTGATCTTCGATTTTATATTTGATTGCATCATGATGGCTACCTTGGGCAAGGGGCAAGGAGTCGTCCAAAAAATTGCGCGCAAAGGTTTGTACTTTTTGCCCACGGACTGGGTCATATTCACCCGATGCTTTGCTACTTCCCACTTCATCAACAATCACATCAGAACCATACAGTGCATCATACAAACTACCCCAGCGAGCGTTGGCGGCATTTAATGCAAACCGTGCATTCATCAAGGGTACAACTAGCTGGGGCCCTGCGATCAAAGCGACCTCAGGGTCAACATTCTCGGTGGTGATCTGAAAATCACCCTGCGGTGGCACTAAATAACCGATTTCAGTCAAAAACTGTTGATATTTTTGTTGTGAAAAAGGGACGTTCCCCTGATCTAAATGCCAAGCGTCAATTTTTGCTTGCAGATTTTCTCGTGTGGCCAACAGAGCTTGGTTTCTAGGAATAAACTCATCAAGCACATCAGCCACTGCTCGCCAAAAGTCTTTTTGATTGACCGGTAAACCCGGAAGCACGTCATGGTTGACTAGGTTATATAGACAATCGGCAATCTTATAGCCATGTTCATTAATTCGTTTATTCATTGTGTGTCCTATTACTTTTTAGATAGCCCAATAGATGCGGCTTTATACTGTTGCTTTTAAGCTTGACTGCTTAACCTTTAACGCTGGGCAATAACATCAGCCCTGAGCGATGTTACAGCCCTGAGCGAGATTAAAGCCCTGAGCGATGTTACAGCCTTGAGCGATGTTACAGCCTTAAGTGAGATTTCAGCTCTGAGCGATGACAAGTGAACCGTCCAGATTAATCACATCGCAGTTATCTCCCGACCCACCGCGGTCAACCACTAAAAAATCACTGACTTGATGTAACGCCAAACAGTAATGATGCCACGTGCCTTTGTGATAATTGACACCTTGTTTTGCTGAAGCTAAAAACACTGCAAGTTTAGCAATATCAAACTCACCTTTAGGCGCAACCACTACTAAATAAGGCTGTGCACTCATAGGCATAAAAGCTTGGCTTGATAATGGGTGGCGCTCCATCATTTTAATGCTCACAGGTTGTTGAAGGGGTGTAGAGCGAAAGATGCTAATCAAGGTGCGGCCATTTTTCGCTGTCACGTCCACTTCGGCTAAATCATGATAACGCTGAGTAAAACCATCATTAATACTAAAATTTTTGGCGTTATCATTTACCTCTATCACATCACCAAAGGGCGCAAAATTTTCGCGCGTCAGTGTTTTGGGTACTATTTGTTGGTTATTTGTCATCAAGCCTTATTCCCAATTATAGTTAAGCGTTACTTACGTTTACCAAATACGCGCATTCTAGAAATACCACCATCTGGGTAAATACTTAATTTAACATGGGTGAATAGTTGTTGTTTGTCAGTCACTATCTCATTTATAAATAGATGTTCCCGATGAGCATATAACTTAGTTTGAGGAATAATCGTTTGCCAATCTTGCTGTGAGTTAGCATGGTTAAAATCATCACTGCTGGTGTTAATGCCTTCCAGCTTAAAGGTATCGGGGAAGTTACCTTTAAAATGGCAAGTATCAACTACCACTTTCTCTACACTGCCCTGGGCTGCTAACTTAACAATTGACCAATCTGGGCCCGGATCACGACGACGTTTTGTTTCCCAGCCATCCCCCATATCTTTGCCACGCCCAGGCATGATTAAATTATTTTTATCGCTGAAAAACATATCACTGACCAACAATGCCTTTGCACCGTTTTTAATGGATGCTAAATCAATCAATTCACCATCAACAAAGTCATTCCAGTTAACATCAGCTTCACCATAGACTCTCAATCGTGCTATGCCACCATCTGGGAACATATTGAGTCGCACATGAGTCCAAGATTGAGAATCTGTCACTTCAAATAGGTTTTGACTATGGGCTGCCACTTCACTTTCACCTAACACTGTATGCCAAACGGTATTTTCGTCTGGCTGCTGGACACTGACACAAGCTTCCACTGAAACAGTCTGCGGCGCATTACCACGGAAATAATTGGTATCGATATCAAAACCACGGATCACCCCACTAATACCCAGACGAATAATGCACCAATCAAATTCTCTGCCATCATCTCTACCGTAACTACGACGAGATTCCCAACCATCCATCCATTTTCCACGTTCAGTGTATTTATCATCGATAAAAATACCACGGCCAGGTTTAAGCAAATTTTCCATTTCAGCAAAAAAATCATCACTGCAAGACAAGGTTTCACCGCCAACTCGTTCGCTGGCTAAGTCCACAAAATAGGTTTTCAATTGCAGCTCTAGCTCAGCACCCTTGCCTACTAACTTGTTTTGCTCTTGGGTATTCTCAGTCATGTTAAATTTCCTATTGGCTAAGGTGATGGTCTTCAATTTAATTTGTATCTATAAAAAATAAGCGGTAACAAGTTTTCTTTACAAAAAAACCTGACACAACTGTCAGGTAATTATTGTAATGCAATATAAAAGCGCTGCATAGGTTGATTAGAATTATAAAAAAGGTCGTTATAAATTCTACAGGCTGATTCAATTTCACCAACAACCAATTAACTTACCCATAGAATCGTTGTTTTCTAACCGTTGATGCGCCTTACCCACGTCTTTGGCTGCAAACTTAGTATCAATATTGGGGAATAAGGCCCCCGTAGCAAAATCACTTAAACAAGTCTGGCTAAATTCTTTTATCAGGTGGGTTTTATAGTGATCATGACGACTTCTCAAAGTGGAACCTTTAACCGTGGCTCGTTTACCTAACATCATGGCCATATCGAGTTTATCTGCATAACGACCGGCCAACATGGCTAAATAAAGCAAGTTACCATCCATGTTCAACAGTTTAAGGTTTCGATTCAGATAATCCCCCGCAACAAAATCAATAATCAAATCGCAACCTTGCCAATGTTTGGCTATCTCAACGGCAAAATCTTGTTGTTGGTAATTGATGACCAAGTCGGCGCCTAGCTGTTGGCATAAGTCTAATTTCACTTGACTGGATGCAGTTGTAGCTACCAAACATCCGTGTCGCTTGGCTAATTGAATTGCCGCAAGCCCCACCGAGCTAGCGCCAGCATGGATCAGTATGTGCTGTTTTGGTTGCAAATTATTTTCGATAAACAGTGCTTGGTATGCCGTTAGAAAACACTCAGCTATGCCTGCCGCTTGAAACATATCCATGTTTGCTGGTACTGGCATTAGATGCTCGCTATTCACTGCAACATACTCGGCGTATCCGCCTCCCGCCACTAAACCAAATACTTGATCACCAAGTTTAAAAGATTGATGATTATTTTGTGGTGAATGAATATCAACTATCTCACCGCTGACTTCTAAGCCTAGAATATCACTTTCCCCTGCTGGCGCTGGGTACTTGCCTTGTCTTTGCAAGGTATCAGCTCGATTGACCCCAAAACACGCCACTTTTACCAAAACCTGGCCAGAGGCAAGAGCGGGTATGTCGGTCTGATTTATCTCTAATGCCTCAGGTGCACAACCGTTTTCATGCTTAACAAATTTCATTAAGCCACTCATAGTGTTAAATCTTTTTTCAAACTGGAAATTCTGTTTAGCAAAACCTTACCCTCATGTACAATTGTGACAAATTTTTTTATAAAAGTTATCCTATGTCATCTAGCGTCATTTTGCAGCCCGGTCGAGAAAAGTCTTTATTACGGAAACATCCTTGGATTTTTTCTCGCGCCATAGAAAAAACCATTGGCAGAACCAACATGGGAGACACAGTAGACGTGTTATCCCACGATGGTGCGTTTTTAGGCCGTGGAGCTTGGTCGCCAGAGTCACAAATTCAAGTTCGGATCTGGACATTTGAAAAAGATGAAAGTATCGATAATGGTTTTTTTCAAAGGCGTATTGCTACAGCCCAAGCATCACGAGAAGATTTAATCAAACGTCACGGATTAACCGGTTATCGACTTATCGCTGCAGAATCAGACGGGCTGCCAGGTGTGACTATTGATCGATATGCCGATGTCTTAGTTTGCCAGTTATTATCTGCAGGTGCTGAAAAACACCGGGATAAAATTGTTTGGGCACTAAACAAAGAATTCCCAGAGTGTTCGATTTATGAACGCAGTGATGTAGCAATCCGTAAAAAGGAAGGATTAGAACAAATTACTCAGGTCTTACATGGTGACGTGCCTGAAGAAGTAGTCATTGAAGAAAATGGCATAAAGATCATTGTTAATGTAAAAGAAGGACATAAAACCGGGTTTTATCTGGATCAAAGAGATAATCGCGCCATTGCAGCAAAATACGTCAAGGATAAAACCTTACTGAATTGTTTTTGCTATACCGGCACCTTTGGCAGTTATGCCTTGGCTAGTGGTGCAAAATCGGTGACCAGTATTGATGTATCAGATTTAGCATTAGCTACCGCCAAGAGAAATGTTGAAATAAATGAATTAGACACCCAGAAATGTGAGTTTTTAAATGCTGATGTGTTCCAAGCATTGCGGGACTATAAACAAGCGGGTCGACATTTTGAGCAAATCATTCTTGACCCTCCTAAGTTTATCGATTCAAAAAGTTCGTTAGTCCGCGGCTGTCGTGGTTATAAAGACATTAATATGTTGGCTATGCAAATTATGCAGCCAGGCGGTATTTTATGTACCTTTAGTTGCTCGGGTTTGTTGTCTTTTGATTTGTTTCAAAAAGTAGTCGCAGACGCCGCTTTAGATGCAGGCAGAACGGTACAAATTATCGAAAGATTAGGTCAAGCAGCCGATCATCCTGTTGGGACTAACTACCCAGAAGGATTTTATTTAAAAGGCTTGGTGTGTAAAGTACTTTAACGCGATTGAAGTAGGTCTGAAAACAAAGTGTGTCAGACCAACTCATAAACAAAAACCATAAAAAGCGGCTATCCATAAGCTTATTTGATTTAACAAGCGCCGCTTATTTCATTTCGAGAATTTCAACACCCACAGTGCAAGAGTTGTCATCAATCGACTCACAGCGCACCACTTTAGTATCGGCAGTAAGTGAAGGAATTTGTGAATTAGTTGATTCAATATAAACGTTGACCATGGTGCCCATTTCTACAGAGCTTTCCTCAATTTCAAAAGACATACCCGTAGCACTTATATCCTTGCACACAGCCTGTAGGCTACGTGTAGATTCATCGTCAACTATTTTTAGTTCACAAACAGAATTGACCATCATCCGGAAAAAATTGCGTTTGTCATCGTAACCTATCATCCCATACTCCATGCTGTTTAAATTCTACCCTGTGTTTATAGGGTGCCGTGAAAACAAAGTCAACGCAAATTAAATTGAATCCAAATGATTGAGTATGCGTTTTACCGAGATAGGCGCTGATGTGCCTAATTGTTGAGCAAAAAACGAGACTTGTAATTCATGTAGCAGCCAACGCACTTCCAGCAGTTCTTCGGGTATGGGCTGATTCCCGGGGATCTTATTACATTTTTCTTGATAAGCCAGCTCAGCTTTTTCAATATTGAGCTGATGCAACTTATCTTTAGTAGGATCTATGGCCACTTTCTGTAACCTTTTAGCAATCGCTTTAATATAACGCTGCCAGTCGGACAATTTATGGGCACCTACATCAGCTACAAAACCTTTGTAGACCAATGAATCTAACTGACCTTTAATATGTCCGTGGGCGTAAATTAAATTTAATGGTACGTTGCCTTTCATTTTTTTCTTGATTTCATGGGCAACGGTCAGGCCTTCTTCTACTTGCTGAGCAATGGACAAAACACAGTCGTTAATTTCTTGTCTGACAAATTCACAACAGGAATCAAAATGAGTTTTGTCTCGAATATCAACATTATTTTGCTGGCAATATTGACTAATAAGCTGGTCAACACCTGCATCGATACAGTCATCGATTAAGGCTTTAATTTGCCCAAAAGGATTAAAGTACAGTCCCAACTTAGCTTTATTGGGTAGTTTATCTTGTAAATATTTAACTGGAGACGGAATGCCTAATATAACCAATTTACGCAATCCCAGTTTATGGGATGCTTGGGCGATATGTGGCTGATCAAATAACTTAACCGCTACCGTTTTGCCTTCATTCACTAACCCTGGGTAGGCTTTAATTTCATAGCCACCTGTTTTATTAATAAACTCGCGCGGTAATTTATCGATTTCCCAACCGACTAAGCCGGTTTTCTCAAGCTCAGGCGTAGCTACCGCTTGTAGGTTTTGTTTAACTTTACCTTGCAGTTTTTGTTGCAGCGCAAACAAATCACGCCCTTGGGCAATTACCTTGGCATCTTGGTCTATTACCTTAATATTAAAGGTCAAGTGTTGTGGCAATTTATCTCGTTGCCACTCTGTCGTTTCAAGCTCCCGCCCAGTCATACGTTTTAACTTTAAAGATAAAGCACTTAAAAACTCTATAGGATTACCTTGTTTATCTACTTGCGGCATATCAGCCAAACAGGCATCGGCATAATTGGGTGCAGGCACAAAATTTCGCCTTAAAGATTTTGGCAAAGCTTTGATCAAGGCCACAATAAGCTCATGACGTAACCCCGGAATAAGCCAATCCAAACCCACAGTTGTGACTTGATTTAACAATGCCAATGGCACCATCAAACTCACACCGTCGTCTGCATCTTTTGGATCAAAATGATAATCTAACCCTAGGGTTAGATTATTTTGCCTAAAGGTTTCTGGGAATGACGATGCATCAATATGCCCCGTATCTTTCTTAAGTAAGGCTTCGGGGTCGAAATGAAGTAACTTTGGATTTTCAAGTGACTGTTTTTTCCACCATTTTCTAAAATTCACTTCAGAGCAGATATGCTTAGGGATTTTTTCAGCATAAAAATCAACTAAGGCATCTTCATCTACCAATAGATCACGCCTACGGCTTTTGTCCTCTAAACCTTCGATATTTTCTATCAACTTCTGATTAGATGACAAAAAAGCAAAGTTCAGTTTAGTGTCCATATTCACCAAAGCTTCACGGATAAAGATGTCTCTGCTGACCTGTGGATCTATCTGGCTATAATTTTTTCGCCTTTGGTTAATCAGAATTAAGCCAAACAAACTGACCTTTTCAAAAGCTTGCACTACACCTTGTTTTTTCGACCAATGGGGTTCTGAGTATTCTGTTTTAACTAAGTGTTGTGCCAGCGGCTCAATCCATTCAGGTTCAATTTTAGCTGCTACACGGCCAAATAGATGGGCAGTTTCCACTAGCTCAGCCACCATTGTCCACTTAGGTTGAGATTTAGATAAGCCAGAACCGGGGAAAATTTTAAAACGGCTATTGCGGGCACCCAAATATTCACGATCTACATCTTTATTACCTATATGAGATAACAGGCCTGATGCAATGGCTTGATGGATCTCCTGATATTCGGCCGGTTGTGAAGAAATGCCAAACCCCAACTCTGCGACAGATTTTTTAAGCTGACTGACAATATCTTGCCATTCACGCATGCGCATAAAATTAATAAAATGTTTCTTACACCAGTTACGTAATTGACTCGATGATAAAGCTTGCTGCTGTTCTTTAAATCCTTGCCATAGTTGGAAATATCCAAGAAAATCAGACTCCTTATTAGTGAAATCCTCGTGCATTTGGTCAGCTTGTTGTTTTTTATCTTGGGGGCGCTCTTTTGGATCTTGAATACTTAAACCAGCAGCAATAATCAACACTTCACTCAGGCAATTTTGTTTCGCAGCTTCAATTACCATTCGTGCATATCTAGGATCAATGGGTAGCCTGGCGAGTTGTCTACCTTGATGAGTTAATCCTTGTCGACCGAGTTTGTTATCAATAGCGCCTAGCTCTTCGAGTAATTTAAATCCATCATTAATACTTCTGGAGTCAGGGGGTTGCACAAAAGGAAAATCATCCACCTTACCCAGCCCCAACGACATCATTTGCAAAATAACAGAAGCTAAATTGGTGCGTAGTATCTCAGGATCGGTAAACATATCCCTCGCTAAATAATCATCTTCTGAATACAAGCGGATACAAATACCATCGGATACCCGACCACAGCGCCCTGCCCTTTGATTCGCTGAAGCTTGGGATATGGCTTCAATTGGCAAACGTTGCACTTTACTGCGCACGCTATATCGCGAGATACGAGCAGTACCGGGATCAATAACATACTTTATTCCCGGTACAGTCAGAGACGTTTCTGCAACATTGGTAGCCAGTACAATACGTCTACCAGAGTGGGCAGAAAATACTTTGTTTTGTTCGCTGTTGCTCAATCTTGCATAAAGAGGAAGCACTTCAGTATGCCGATATTGTTGTTTGTTTAATGCGTCAGCGGTATCACGAATTTCACGTTCACCACTTAAAAACACTAAAATATCACCATTGGACTCAGTCAACAGTTCATTGACAGCTTCGATGATTCCTTGAATTTGGTCGTAATCGTCAGTGTCGATTTCCCGATAACGCATTTCTACTGGATAGGTTCTGCCGCTAACTTCAATAACCGGTGCATCGTCAAAATGTTTAGAGAAACGCAGTGGATCAATAGTCGCAGAGGTAATGATAAGTTTGAGTTCTGGACGCCTAGGTAACAGTTGTTTTAGATATCCCAGAATAAAATCAATATTTAAACTGCGCTCATGGGCCTCATCGATGATGATAGTGTCATATTGATTCAAAAACTTATCTTGTTGAATTTCGGCCAACAAAATACCGTCTGTCATCAATTTGATGTAGGTACTATCTGATACTTGATCTGAAAACCGAATTTTAAAGCCCACTTGCTGCCCAAGTGGTGTTTTTAACTCCTCGGCAATACGATTGGCAACGGTTCTAGCAGCAAGACGTCTAGGTTGAGTATGACCAATTAAACCGCCAACGCCTCTGCCAAGCTCTAGACATATTTTCGGGATTTGCGTAGTTTTCCCAGAGCCAGTTTCGCCAGCAATGATCACCACTTGGTTATTGGCTATTGCCTCGGCTATTTCATCTTTTCTTTCACAAACGGGCAAGGCAGGGAAATCGATTTCTGGACGTTGTGCTTGTCTAGTAGCGTAAATCTGCGTAGATTTTTGGATATCACCTTGTAGTTTGGCTAGATAATCTGCTTTTTTATCTGCCCCTAGACTAGGAATTTTACGTAGTCGAGAGATAAGTCTAAATTTGTCTTTAGACATACAAGTCGCGATATCACTGGAAAGTTGTTTAACGCTTATTTCTGAGTTGGGTTGTGCTAATGGCAAAAAACGGCTGCTCTATTACATCTATAAAAACGAACCGAGGATCCTAGAAGATGAAACGAGCAAATACCAGAGTTATTAACCAAACATGCGTTATCTTGTAGGTATTTTGTACCCGTCATGTAGTTGCAAATCTAAGGCATGCAATAAAGCTGAACGATTAATTGTACCAAGCAAATACCCATCGTCATCCACTACTGGGTATATTTTAGGTTTTGCCGTTGTCATTTGTTGCGCTAACTCAATGATTGAGGTGTAAGGCTTGATGGACAATACCTCAGTTCGCATAATATCTTTAACGTGTGCGACCTGCTCTCGGTAATAACTAGATTCGATCATTTGTACTAGACAATCTTGTTCAGATAAGAACCCTATTACTTTATTTTGCGCGTCAATTACCGGTCCGCCCATTTGTTTGGCTAGTAATAATCGCTCTACTGCTTCTGCCACAGGCATATCGCTAGTAAAAGTAACTGGGCGTAAATTCATATGGTCGCTCACTTTTAGAGATTCCACTGTAACTCCTTGGTTTTCTGATAATTATAATTCTATATCGTCACAGATAAAGATAGACTTAAGTCATCACAATACCTAATTATTTTATTTTAGATATTAATTAATACCCAAGCCACCGCAAAATGTGCATTTTGAGGTGGCTTGGGTATAGTAATAGCTAACAATAGTTTTGATTCTCTAGGATAAGCAAATTCAGCATCATTTTGGTTATCTAAATCACTTAGGAAAGACAGTAGCGTGAATTCAGCAAGCATTTATTGGCACGATTACGAGACGTGGGGAGCCAATCCGCAAAAAGATTTCCCATGTCAGTTTGCCGGTATACGAACCGATCTTGATTTGAACATAATAAGTGAACCTTTGATGATTTTTAGCCAGATTGCTAATGATTGTCTGCCCGTTCCGCAAGCTTGTTTGGTCACAGGTATCACTCCACAACGTTCCTTAAAGGAAGGGCTCACTGAGCGAGACTTTATCGCGAAAATTATTGAGGAGTTCTCAAAGCCTAATACCTGCGTTGCCGGATTTAACAACCTACGCTTTGATGACGAAATTACGCGCTACACCTTATATCGAAATTTTTATGATCCCTATGCTAGAGAATGGCAACATGGCAACAGCCGTTGGGACATTATTGATTTAGCTAGAGCTTGTTATGCTCTTAGGCCTGAAGGCATCAACTGGCCTTTAAATGATGAAGGATTACCCAGCTTTAAACTGCAAGATTTGACTAAGGCCAACGATATTCAACATCAAGATGCTCATGATGCGATGTCTGACGTGTACGCGACAATTGCCGTGGCTAAGTTGATTAAGGAACGGCAACCCAAATTATTCGATTACCTTTTTACCTTACGTGATAAAAGAAAAGTACTTGAACAAATCGATTATCAACAATTAACACCATTGGTGCACATATCTTCAAAAATCCCATCAGTTCATGGCTGTTGTACGTGGATAGTGCCTATAGGAATGCATCCGAGCAACAAAAATGCCGTCATTGTTCTCAATTTAGCTTTAGATCCTAGTCCACTTTTTACCCTTTCAGCTGACGAAATACGACAGAAGTTATATATGCCTAATTCAATGTTAGAGGAAAATGAACAGCGATTGCCCATCAAGCTGCTGCACATCAACAAGTGTCCAGTGTTGGCTCCCGCTAAAACACTTAGCGCCGAAAATGCGCAACGTTTGGGAATTAATCGGCAACTATGTCTAGAAAACTTGCAGAAAATTAAAGCTAATCTGCACAGCCTTGAAAAATTGCAGCAGGTATACACTCATGAGGATCAGCGTGCCCCTCTAGATCCAGAACATGCTTTATATTCAGGTGGATTTTTTTCGGCCACCGATAAAGAACTCATGAAACAAATTGTTGATGCTGATTTACAGGGTTTAACAGAGCTTTCTTTACCTTTCGAAGATGAGCGTTTACACACCCTATTGTTTAGATATCGAGCGAGGAATGTTTCTCAGTCGTTATCAGGAACAGAAGTTGAGAGATGGCAACGTTATCGACATTTTAAATTTTATGATAATGAATCACCAGCTAGCATTAAAATGCCAGAATTTTTAATGCAACTTGAACAATTAAGTGTTGAATATGCACGTAACCCAGATAAATTAGCCATACTAAAAAATCTTTACAATTATGCGCAAAGTTTATAAAAATGACTCTGGGATGGTGATGGTTAGAGCAGCTGGTCGTAGCTACTCGGTATTGAGGTCAATTAACAATTAATGAAACTTGTTAATAAGCCGATATCACAAGTGTGATGTGATAGTCTGAAATGAATCCACATTTAACAATGTGTTGTAATAATCAAAGGCGATTAAATGCTTGGTATAACATTAAAAGTTGATGACACAGACCAATATTTGGATCTTGACATTACGCCAGACTTGGTCCAAAAAAAGGTTGAAGTGACTGCTATCCATGAACTTATTCAAAAGAGTGAGTTTAAGCATTTCTTTATATTTGATGAAAATATTATTGATGCAATTAATAGCTATAAATCTGCAGAAAAAAACAATATCTCAGCAGTCATTGAAAACCGCATCGGTGAGCGAAGAGATACGCAAATAAAATCTAAAATTGTTGAAGACCAATTAGCTGCGTACGTAACAATAACTGCCGGATATGCTGGCAAACTACCCACCGTTAAATCTTTAATAAAAGAATTGCAAAAATTCGGCATAAAACGTGGCGTCAGCAAGAAACGCTTAACCCGCTTAGTCGAGCAGTGTGCACTGGCAATGCCAGGTGAAGTTTTTGAAGAGCTTATAGCAAAGGGATTACCCCCTAGAGTAGGTAAACCTTCGCAGTTGAAACCACTGGTACAAAATGCCTTAGACAGAATTCTAAAACCTCAAACAGTTGGCTCTGCCCGCGTTGACATGCGTAACTTAGGTGCGATTATTTGCGTTCAAAAAGGCACTGAACTGTTGCGTAGAATGCCACCTTCTGAGGGTAGACATGGTTATACCGTGGGTGGTGATGTTATCAATGCTAAATCAGGCGAATGGATAAAATTTAGACCCGGTGATGGCACTGTTCTCAGTGATGGTGATGAAAATTTGTTATTGGCAGATATTTCTGGAATGCCCAAATTTAAAGATCAAAAGATGTGGGTTGATGACATTTTCATATGCAAAGGTGTCAATGTAGGAACTGGCAATGTGGATTATGATGGTTCTGTTTTAGTTAATGGTGACGTAACCGAAAAAATGGAAATCCATGCTACTGGCGATGTCACAGTGAATGGCTTTGTTGAGTCTGCCACTATCCATGCTGGTGGTGATATCATTATTACTGAAGGCGCCATGGGCAAAGTAAATGACAGCTCCACCGAATACAGTACCAATTTAACCTCGAAAGGCAGTGTGCATGTTCAACATGGTCAAGGCTTAGACATTAATTGCAATGGTAATGTCACCGTAGGTAGACAACTCGCTTACAGCCGAATTAACTGCCGAGGGAAAGTGTCAGTAGGAGCTGTAGATAAACCCAACGGGAATATTTTTGCTTGTACTATTAAATGTCAAGATGCAGTCGCAGCAGGCACCCTAGGTGCAGTTTCTGGCAGTAACTTGAGTGTTGATTTCAGTGAAGGTTTTAATACGTTATTAGAGCGTAAAGACACACTCGATGAACTTCTAAAGAAAATAAAACAAAATAATACCAGGCATTTTGAACGGATGAATTTAATTAATTCTAAGTTCATTCCACAAGATATGCAGGGGCGAGTCGACGAAGCAAACCAATTGTTTGAAAATGAAACACAATTATTGCAATGGCTTGAAAGCAAAGCCAAAGAAATGCACAACGCCAAAGAAAAGTATCAAACTGACATCCAACTGCTGGCCAGTAAACGCGTTTACCCCGGTGTAGTAGTGAAGCTCAATAACCGTACATGGCGAGCTGAAAGAGAATACGACCGTGCAAAAATTTGTTTCCATGGCCATCAGTGGCATTTCGAGCCACTGATCTAATATCTTACCAACCTAGGCTCGGGTTATTTAGCTACCTTATTTTGCAATCTAGTTAACAAACTAGAGGTGTCCCAGCGCCCTCCCCCCATATTCTGTACATCAGCATAAAACTGATCGACTAATGCAGTTAAGGGCAAGGTGGAGCCATTTTTTTTAGCTTCATTTAACGCAATATCTAAGTCTTTGCGCATCCAGTCAACGGCAAACCCAAAATCAAACTTACCTGCAAGCATAGTCTCAAAACGATTTTCCATTTGCCAAGACTGGGCAGCACCCTTTGAGATAACATCGATAACAGCATGGCAATCTAATCCAGCGTTTTCTCCAAAACTGATCGCTTCGGCTAAACCTTGGACAGTACCGGCAATACAAATTTGATTCATCATTTTAGCCAGTTGCCCGCTTCCTACATCACCAAGTAATTGACTGAATTTTGCATAACAACTGATAATGGGTTCACAAGCGTTATAATGTGATTGCTGTCCACCTAACATCACAGTTAATTGGCCATTTTCAGCACCGGCTTGACCACCTGATACTGGCGCATCTAAAAAACCAACGCCTAAGGCTGAACATAACACGGCCATTTCACGGGCGACTTGTGCTGACGCAGTTGTATGATCAACTATGACATCTCCAGACTTCACACCAGCTAGAACCCCATGTTCCCCTAACATAACAGACCGTAAATCAGCATCATTGCCTACACATAACAGGATTATGTTAGCTTGCTTTGCAGCAAGTTTAGGGGTTGATGCCATACTGCCAGAAAATTCACCAATCCAGTTTTCAGCTTTTTGTGAGGTGCGATTAAACACTGTGACCTCATAACCTGCTTTTTGGCAATGTCCTGCCATGGGATATCCCATAACACCTAATCCAATAAACGCTATTTTTTGGGTCAATTTACTTTCCTTCATTTAGGCTGACTTTAATGCTAAATGGGCATACTTTAAATCTTTTCATCAGTGCGGTTTCCTGTCTCTGTACTTTTTGCGCTCGCATTTTCAATCTCGTTAGTTTCAGTTTTAGTTGCTACAGCGGGTTCTTGTTTGCCAGACGGGTCGGTATAAGTATTATTCAGTTCTTGAACATAGCGGTCTGCGTTGCTAAGAGCTTGGCGCAGTGCCTTTTTGGAACGCCAGCCCCAGCCTACAGGGGTTGTGCGAAATATATTATTCCAAAAACCAGTGTTGCCCTTGAAGGCATTGAGCATAGCTTCTCGGCGCTCTGCACCAAGATCACTAGCACGAACGGGTATGGTCTTACTAATTTTCAAAGAAGCACGCTTTTTAATTTGCGCATAAATCCAAATCAATAATAAAGTAATTGGCGCTGCTACAATTAACATTGTTTGCCATGAGCTAATTGTCCAATTCCACCATGGTGCATTTTGCAAATGACCATACACGCCTGCGGCTATAGTAGCGACGATTAGAGGCAACAAAAACACAGCACTTCGCCAAGCCACACCTTTACGCCATTGTTTCTTTAACGCTATTAAACGTGGCACTAATTCATCTTCAATTTGATGACCGGTGCGTTCTAAATTAGCGATAATACGGTAAAAACGCTCGACTTTAACCTGACGTATTCGCGCGTAAATATCTGCCATATCACCGTTGCTTTTAGCTTCTAAACGTTCTCGTACTTTTTCGTCTTCAATCGGTCGCGCCTGTTCGGGATTAAATATTGAATAAAACTTACCCGCAGTCAGTCCCTTCTCAGCAATCGCCCGTTGCCAAGCACCCACTACTTCTTCCAAATTATCTTCACTGGCGGTTGTATCAATTTGATTGAGAATATATAAGAACTTATTCGCATCACTGCGACTGACCGTTTCGTCAACTAAGTGCTGCAGCGTATCTCGCATCGCACCAGGCTCTGGGCGACGAGCATCAAACAACACCAATACTAAGTCAGACATATTCATAATGTGATCAGTAATGCGCAAGGTAGCAGTCCTTTGTGCATCGGCATCAAACCCGGGTGAGTCGATCAGTATTTGACCTTTTAGCTGCTCGCTAGGACAGGTTTTTAATTGCAGGTAACTGTCAATACGAGCCCCTTCACTTTGGGATACTTTATCTAACTCTTCACGCATTTTATAAAAGGGAAAACGTGGATCCGCGTCTAGCGCAATGCCGGGCAAACTGCGAGACTCTTTATCTTTTGAGTAACACATAACGGTAAACTTATCGTCTACTGCCTGTGTACCACTCTCTTGTAATTTAACCCCAAGATAACGATTGATAAAACTCGACTTACCGGCAGAAAAAGTGCCAAGAATGGATATCATTGGCCACCAAGGTACGTGGAAAGCGAAAGATTGGTCGGTGTTTAATAAACCTAAACGGTAGGCAACCCGATCAAGGCTTCGAAAGCTCTTTACCACTTCGACTAACAGTTGATTTTCGTTTTTTAAGTGCGACTCAAGTTCGCTTAACCGCTGTTTGACTTGTCGATTAGGTCCTGACATGAAGAATTCCTTATAAGTAAAGGATAAAACGATAGGGGCAATTATGTTATGCCTGCGTTGCGAAACGTGTTGTAGTGTTTTAAATTTTGAATTGAAACAACATACCGCAAAAAAACAATAAACAATATACTTCATATATTCAATAAACATTATTTCTAAAAGATCACTAGAGAACCCACATTATTGCGATAGAGCTAATGTGCCAAACCTGTGAAAACAAAGCTGATGAATTTACGAACCATAAAAATTGAAAAATATACTGCTTTTATTGAAATAATTGCAAACCGCTGGGTGCTTTAAGAAAATCACCTTATGGCATTTACATTGCATTCATATACATTGCATTAAAGATACAAAACACTTAACAGTCACTTGAGTACAAGCCTTAGAAATCATTCGTCGAATATCTAAGTTTTCACCCAATTTCCGTTGCTGTTCTTGCTGTAACATTTTTTGACAGCAGACCATGCCACTTTGTGAGCGACAGTTTCTCTGTCATCGTCTCCTTTTCTATCATCTGGATCTTTGTAAGTATCCCAAGCGCCATTAAACGCCTCCAAGTATATATCTTGGGCGTGGCTGGGCAAATTGTCTCTCACTGATTTAGGAAGTTGGCTGTGATCTTTATACGGCATTGACTTGATCTCCTATAGAATTAATTCAGGCACAAAAGGTGCTTAGCAGCATTTAAAGTTAACTTATCGTTATTAATATAAGCGTAGTAAAAAACCTATGAAAGAAATAAAAATCGCTTTGATCGGGGGCGGACCCAGTGCTTTGTTTATTCTTAAAAAATTGATAGACGCCAATACTCATAAGTTAACAGTTGATATTTTTGAGAGCCGCGAGTCTTTAGGTAAAGGGATGCCATATAGCAGCCAAGGCGCATTGCAAGACCATGTTACTAACATTTCTTCCGATGAATTGTCCGTTATATTTGAAACGCTAGAAGAGTGGATACATCTTCAACAGCAAGAAATGCTCGACACTTTTAATATCGACAAAGCAACCTTTAACAAAAAACAAGTCATACCCAGACTGTTGTTCGGGATTTTTCTTGAAAATCAGTTCAATAAACTCATAGTCAAAGCTAACGATATCGGACTAGTGATCAATGTACATTTAAATTCAACTGTAGTCGATATTTTGCCTAGCGAGGATGGCGTTACTAACAGCATTTTACTCAAGGACAAAACTATTGAGGGATTTAATACATTAATAATCTGTACAGGTCATAGGTGGCCTGAAAAATCGGGGGCTTATTTTCACGGCTATTTTGATGCTCCCTACCCACCGCACAAGCTAAATAAAGAGTTCAATCATGCTATCGCATTAAAGGGAAGCTCTCTGACCGCTATTGACGCCATCAGAACCCTTAGCCATGCAAATGGTACCTTTATTAAGAACAATAGAAGCCTCAGATTTGTAAAACACCAAAGTGTACCTAATTTCAAGATGGTTATGTTTTCCCTCAACGGCTTACTGCCAAATGTCCGTTTCCATCTAGATGACCCCCATGTTTCCTCTGACGGCATGTTGAGCGATGAACGTATTGCTGTTCATAAAATTCAAAACGGTGGATTTGTATCTCTAGACTATCTTTTTGAACAAAACTTCAAATCAGTGTTAAAAGAATGTGATGCCGACATTTACCGAACCATTGCCCATAAAAATCTTGAGGAGTTTGTAGATTGGATGCTCGAGTCGCGAAAAAAATTCGAACCCTTCACGCTATTAAAAATTGAATACATCCAAGCAGAGCAATCAATAAAATGTGAGCAAACCATCCAATGGAAAAAATTACTGGCGTTGTTGAGTTACACAATTAACCAACCTGCAAAATATTTTTCTGCTGAAGACACAATACGATTACACAAAGTGTTGCAACCGCTTATCGCTCCAATCATAGCTAACGCCCCACAGTCATCGGTTGAACAACTTATAGCTTTGCATGAAAGTGGGGTTTTAGAAATCGTTCCAGTTGATATAAATAGCAATATCATCATCGAAAATCATCATCAGTTCAGCTACGTTTATGACAATATTGATCATCAGCAAAACACTCAAACCTTTAAAACGTTTGTCGACTGTACTGGGCAACAGCCATGTAGCGCAGAGGAATTTCCCTTTAAACGCTATTTACAAGAGAACAATATTATACCTGCGAGGGTAAAATTTAGAGATAATAAAAATGCGCTAGCACTTATGTCACAAGGTAATAACGACCTGTACTTGGGAGATGACACAAACTATTATTTAACATTGCAAGGATTTGCTATAAATGATTTTTATCAGTTTGTATATGCAGATAAAAGGGTCAGTGAGCGATGTTTTATCATGGCAGTCCCTTTTATAAGTGGATTTAACCCAGATTATTCAGGGTTTGATTTTTGCGACCAAGTATCGTCGATAATTGTAGACAAGATATGTCACGACAATTCATTGGATCTAAGTGCTTAGGTTGTCTTAATATGCAAATCAAATTGTGGCTGACAAAACAAATTATTTCACTCGACATTGCGCCGCTTGAAGAAAGCATTCGATTCCAATGTCATGACTGTTATATCGTGCTGATTAATAATTTCATAATTTACGCAAATCAAACCAACACCTGGTTTACTCTCAGTCAATCTACACTGACCCACGCAGCTTTTGACACTTAGAATATATCCAGGATAGACAGGTTTTAACCACTTGAGATTATTAATGCCAGGCGAACCCAGTGACCCATGTTTCTCCGGAAGATTATCAATCAACATACGCATAAACATCGCTGTTGTATGCCAACCACTTGCACATAGCCCGCCAAATAGGGATTGTTTCGCCGCCTCATTATCTAAATGAAAAAACTGCGGATCATATTTGCTGGCAAATTCTTTGATTTCTTCTTCAGTTACTTGATAAGCGCCAAACTGAGATGTTTGACCGGCGTAAAAATCTTCAAAATACATATATTTTCCTATTTTTTGACGCGGTAGTTTTTATTCAATATCAATCAAATAAACACCGAAAAAACCAATACGCTTAACCTCATAGTCACTATGCAAGGTGCCAGCAATATACACAAATGACCACTATCACTCAATCCATAAGCGAAGTATTTAAATGGATATACTTTTTTTACAAAAGAAAAGATTGCTAGAAAACAGGCCTAAAATGCATCTTAGGGAATGATTTACTTAACTTCGGCTCTCGATAGGACGTGCCGTCCCCTAAAAGTAACTATAACGCAAACAGTATGTTAGATAGTTATAATTGATTGACTAGGGCATTAAATACATCCAGTGCTGCTATTTTAGCGTTTATCGAGGCTAGCTTGCGAAGGAATAGCGAGCTATTGTAAGAAAATTTAGCAAAGATTGGCGTGAAAGTAGCAGTGCTGGAAAGTATTGCTTATCCAGAATTCAGCTTTACTACATATTTGGTAGGTTTCTCATTGCACCGTTAGCTTTCTCAGCCTCCATCCTTCCCTCAGGTGTTTCCGAATAAAAACCAACAAAACATCTACGAGTGTCACATTCCAATTTAAAGCTCACTTCAGACATATCAACTTGTACTAAAGCCTGATTGAAAAAGTTGTGTATGTCTTTTGATTGAAGGTTATCAGTCAGCTCATATGTGACCCAATACTGTGATTCAGGGTATTGCCACAATTCAGCATTAGCATTATGAATAGGACTGTCTAGTTTCAAATAGAATAAACACAAGAAAGCCATGGCTGACAAATAAAAAAGCCCACCTAAAGTAAGTGGCTTTAACTCAAAATGTTGAAAAGATGCAAACATAATATTCAGTCCTTGGATAATTTACTAGTACCTAGTCTTTGTAAGAGCAATCTTTGCAGATTGAGTTTTGCACATTCAAAACACGATTACAGTGTAGTTTTTTAACAAACTTATAACAATCAAAATTAAAGCTCAAATTAGTTGCTCTTAGAAGTAAATATACACAATTATAAAGATCAGCGATCTGGCAGTAGGCATGCATAGAAAGTTATAGTATTTAAAAAATCTTTCAAAGTAGGATAAATTAAGTGGTTTTAAGCTATTGGATAAATTTTATTAGCATCTTCGCGCTAGGGATAATACTTGTACAAATATCCCACGGTAAAATTTTAGATACTACTAAACGCCATTTTAAATTTAGCACTAGCTTCTTGAAAATCATTCGCTACTTAGGTTTGTGTATCATTATATATAGCGGTTATGGCGTAATTGTTAATTACGCCTTTTATGTATAAAAAACATTCGATAGCTACAATGTCTGGAGGCTAATTTTTGCACCTAAAGTATGGCGAACCTATCTAAGCGTTGTGCTATTTCAATGCTCTCTTTAACTGCTGGGTGCAAACTTTTTGGTACTCTTAGTTTGAGTATCTTTTTTAAGCTGGAAAATGCTCCTTCCAATGCAAAGCAATCTGCTCTCTAGTACAGCACCAAACTTGATCATGACTTTGCACATATTCAATAAATCGTTGCAGCGCGGCCATTCTAGCCGGACGGCCGATAATGCGGCAATGTAATCCTATAGATAACATTTTGGGTGCAGTTTCGCCTTCTGCGTACAACACATCAAAGGCGTCTTTTAGATACTGGTAAAACTGTTCACCGCTATTAAAACCTTGGGGGGTGGCAAAGCGCATATCGTTAGTATCTAAAGTGTAAGGCACCATCAATAATGGTTCAGAGTGCTGTGTATCGTAATAAGGTAAATCATCTGCGTACGAATCTGCGCAGTATAAAATATCACTGCGGTCAGCTAATAATTTTAGCGTGTTAGGACTGGTTCTACCGGTATACCAACCTCTGGGTTTGCTGCCGGTGATTGCATGGTGTAATTGCACTGCAGCATTGATCATTTTCTTTTCTTGGGCTTCAGGCATATCTTGAAAATTAATCCAACGCATAGCGTGACTGGCTATTTCCCAATTGGCTTCTTTCATTGCAGCCACTGCTTCTGGATTGCGCTGTAGTGCCATAGTCACACCAAATACAGTAATCGGTAAATTATAACGAACAAATAAATTATACAGACGCCAGAAACCCGCACGACTTCCGTATTCATACATAGACTCCATACTTAAATGTCTATCTTGGAAAGCCTGTGCGCCTATAATCTCAGAAAGAAAAGTTTCTGATTGTTCATCACCATGCAATACGCAATTTTCACCGCCTTCTTCGTAATTAAGTACAAATTGCACGGCTATCTTGGCTTGATTAGGCCATTTGGGATGAGGAGGAAACTGGCCGTAACCGGTTAAATCTCTTGGATATGCATGTCTCATTGAGCACCTTTTATAAATTCACTTAAATTCACTTAAATTCACTTAAATTCACTTAAATTCTGTTGGAACAGATAATCCGCAGCCAGTTAATATTAACTTGATCAAATTATTTGTGGCTTCGGCAAAATCGGTTTGAGTCATAGGTTTGCCTCTGAGTTCATTAATTTGTACAGAAAAGTCAGCATAATGTTGTGAGGTTGCCCAAATATTAAATAACAAATAATGGGGATCGGTGGCGACTAACTTGCCTTGGTCGATCCATTGTTTGATAACGTCTACTCTTCCCGCCATCCAAGAGGCATGTTGATCTTTAAAAAATTCGTTTAAATTAGGTGCACCATTGATAATTTCTAGTGCAAACATTTTAGATGCATCGGGGCGACAACGAGAGATTTCCATTTTATCAGCAATGTATTGCGCCAAGACTTCTGCCGGGTCATCACCTACTGTTGCTTCATCAAAGCGGCTATTCCATAACCGTAAAATATCCTCCAATAGCGCTAAGTATAAAGATTCTTTAGATTTAAAATAATAAAGTACATTGGTTTTTGGCAGTTCAGCTCTGTCAGCGATTTGCTGCACTCTTGCTCCTTTAAAGCCGTGCAGAGCAAACTCTTTTTCAGCAGCACTCAATATTTTGTTGCGGTTAAGCTCACCAATGCTGATTTCTTTGTAATTCTTACTTGCAGACATTTATTAATTTATTTCCCATTATCTAAAACCTTTACAAACTTAATTTCTCATCGCAAAAATATCACCCAATCTTAGGGATTACTATAATCTTGATGGGTAAAACAAAATTGCCTTTGTTATTAGTGCCAACCATATCAATTATTTCTATCTTTAATATAGGTGAAACACTAAACATCTACAGTGCCTAGTTTATGGTAAAAATCATTCTAAAAAAGTGATTTTTTCATGATCACAACAAAAACCTGACCAATTAGTCTGGTTTTTGTTGTATTTCCCATCAGTAGTCGGATAATATGCTGATTGGATCCCGCTAATGGAGCGCAACATGATCAGCTTTTTGCTTAACAATGAAATAACTACCATAGATCAAGCCAGAGCTGACTTGACTTTACTTGAATATTTGCGTGAACAACAAAAACTAACAGGCACCAAAGAAGGCTGTGCTTCAGGAGATTGTGGAGCCTGTACTGTGGTGTTAGCTGAAGTGCTTAACTTTAACGATTTAACTACTAGTCGTCTTGAATATAGAGCCATCAACAGTTGTGTGACTTTTTTATCTGCATTACATGGCAAACAATTGATTACCGTTGAACATTTGCCAGATGGAACAGACTTACATCCAGTGCAGCAAAGCATGGTTGAGCATCACGGCTCCCAGTGTGGTTTTTGTACTCCGGGTTTTATTATGTCGATGTTTGCGTTGTACCAACAAGCACAACAACCAGACAGAGAAGCCGTTATTCAAGCACTTTCAGGCAATTTATGCCGCTGCACGGGTTATCGCCCCATTATTGATGCCACGTTAAGTGCCTGCCAAAACAAAGTCACTGATAAGTTTAAGCAAACAGAAACACAAACAGTTAAACGCTTAAACAGCATTAACAATCAACTTATTAGTACCGACAATTTACTCGTGCCGACTTCAAGGGAAGAACTAGCAGCAGCTAAAGCTAAGTACCCTAAAGCCAATGTTTTTGCAGGTAGTACTGACTTAGCCTTGCAAGTCACTCAGCAATTGCAGTCATTTGATAAACTTATCGCCTTAGGTGCGATGCCCGATTTAAACCAGCTTGTTGAACAACAGCAGGGATTATTAATTGGCGCGGCCCTGCCCTTTGGCAAAATTGAGTCAAGCTTGCTGAAACATTTTCCCCAGCTGTCTGAACTGCTATGGCGCTTTGCTGCCACACCTATTCGCAATCAAGCCAGTCTAGGTGGAAACGTTGCCAATGCATCACCTATAGGCGATATGCCACCGGCTCTATTAGCATTAAATGCGGTTATTCATGTGGACAACGGCGAACAAAAAAGAACCATAGCAGCAAGTGAGTTCTTTTTGGATTACCGCAAGACTGCACTAGAGGCATCTGAATGGATTGAAGCGATTTTTATCCCCTTCATTCGTCCTACTAATCTGGTAAGGGCTTACAAAGTAAGCAAACGGTATGAAGATGATATTTCAGCGGTCTGTGCAGTGTTTAATGCACAAGTTGTTGATGGAAAAGTGCAAAAAATGGATTCTGGGTTTGGTGGCGTAGCGGCTATTCCCGCATCAGTTGCTGCATTAAGCGAACAGCTTAAAGGTAAAACTTGGTCTAGCAGTGAAACCTTTGAAATTGGTAAAGATATTCTCAAACATGCGTTTTCTCCTTTAGATGATGTACGCGCTAGTAAAAGCTATCGCGTCACTATGTTAACCAATTTATGGAAACGTTTTTGGCTAGAAACCAATCAGAGCACCCAAAAAATCGAAACCCGAGTCGTGCATATTCCCTGTGCAGATGAGGAGAATAGCCATGCGTAAACTCATTGATCAACCCACATTCGATGCCGCACCTCAAGGTGCCGCTGGCAAGTCACATAAACATGAAAGTGCCGAGCGACAAGTCAGTGGACAAGCCCGTTATATTGACGATATGCCAGAAGCAGCAAACATTCATCATGTGGCTGTAGGTGTAAGCTCAGTTACCAGTGGCACTATTACTTCTATGGACTTATCACTGGTTATGGCCAGTGAAGGCGTGATAGACGTGATCACAGTGCAGGATATTCCTGGGCATACAGACATCGGCCCAGTCTTCCCTGGTGATCCGTTATTAGCTGGCACAGAAATTTTATATCATAGTCAGCCTATATTCGCGGTTTTGGCGACTAGCGTTAACTTAGCTCGCCAAGCAACGTTAAAGGCCAAAGTTGTAATTTCAGCGACTGAAGCTTGTTTGACAGTGACACAGGCCAAACAGCAAGAAAATTTTGTGCGCCCTGCGCACTTTATGCGCCGTGGTGACTTTCAAAAAAGTTATGCTAAAAGTCCCATTCATATTGAAGGCGAAATGATCATCGGCGGCCAAGAACACATGTATCTTGAAGGCCAAGTGTCAATGGCGATCCCTGAAGAAGAAGACCGCATGTTGGTCTACTCTTCTAGCCAGCATCCCAGTGAAGTACAAAAACTTATTGCTGAAGTATTAGATATTAAACTTCACAAAGTAGTAGTGGATATGCGTCGTATGGGCGGTGGTTTTGGTGGTAAAGAAACCCAAGCCGCACAGTGGGCGTGTTTAGCCGCTCTATTTGCTAGCCGAAATAAAGTAGCAGTTAAAATTCGACTTCCGCGCATGTTAGACATGATGGCAACCGGTAAGCGCCATCCTTTTGAAAACAGATTTAAAGTAGCAACCGATAATCAAGGGTTAATTCAAGCAACCCATATTGAAATCAACGGTAACTGTGGCCACTCACCCGACTTATCCGACGCCATAGTCGACAGGGCCATGTTCCATGCAGATAACGGCTATTTTTTAGCTGATTGTTATGTAGAAGGGCATAGATGCCGAACCAATCAAGTGTCTCATACTGCCTTCCGCGGTTTTGGTGGCCCGCAAGGTATGATCGTGGCCGAAGCCATGATGGATGCTATTGCCCGTAAATTAGGTAAAGATCCCTTAGCTATTCGAAAGCTTAATTTATATGGCAAAGACAGCAGAAATACTACTCAGTATGGTATGCAGGTAGAGCACAATTTATTAGCCGATCTGATTGATAAATTAGAAGCATCTTGTGATTACCCGTTACGCCGTGAACAACTTACCCAGTTCAACAAAAACAGTCCCATTATCAAAAAAGGCTTGGCCTTAACACCCGTCAAGTTTGGTATTTCATTCACCGCCAAACATTTGAATCAGGCCGGCGCGTTACTGCATATTTATACCGACGGTAGTATGCAAATTAGCCATGGTGGCACCGAGATGGGTCAAGGATTACACACCAAAATTGGGCAGATTGTCGCCAATGAGTTTGGGGTGCCTTTATCACATGTTGAAATCACCTCGACACGCACTGATAAAGTGCCTAATACCTCACCCACTGCGGCTTCAAGCGGCACAGATCTAAACGGTAAGGCAGCACAAAATGCCTGTTTAATGATTAAACAACGACTGTCTGAGTTTTATGCCCAGCAGGTCAAAGGCAACCCCGAAGATGTCATCTTTAGGGAGCAACAAGTGTTGTTAGATGAACATCGCATTAGCTTTTCTGAATTAGTTCAGCAGGCTTATATTGGCCGGGTCTCGCTATCTGCATCGGGTTTTTATAAAACCCCTAAAATTCATTATGACCGTGCCACAGGCAACGGCAGGCCCTTTTTCTATTTTGCTTATGGTGCAAGCTGTTCAGAGGTATCAATCGACACTTTAACGGGTGAATATACAGTGGATCGCGTTGATATATTGCATGATGTGGGTAAAAGCCTAAACCCTGCTATCGATATTGGCCAAATTGAAGGTGGCTTTATTCAAGGCATGGGCTGGTTAACCAGCGAAGAATTATTATGGGACGATAGCGGTAAATTGATTAGTAATAACCCCGCAACCTACAAAATCCCTGCTATTGGTGACACCCCAGAAATATTCAATGTCGATTTGTATCCTAGAGCCAACGACGAAGACAGTATCTATCATTCAAAAGCGGTGGGTGAACCACCATTGATGTTGGCAAATTCGGTTTGGTGTGCCCTAAAAGACGCCATATCCAGCATTACTGATTATCAAACTGATCCTGTATTGCATCCACCTGCCACCCCAGAAAAAGTCTACAACGCCGTTGCACAAGCTCAAGCTTGGATGGAGAAACAAACATGAGTTTGCCGACAAAAACTTGGTTTGACGCACTGCATCAATGTCAGCAACAAGGTAAAAGTTATGTACTAGTAACCTTACTTGCCACAGCAGGCTCGACTCCCAGAAACGGCGGCACTAAAATGCTGGTGTGCGACGACAGTGAGTTTGACACCATAGGCGGTGGGCATCTTGAGTTTGCAGTGATTAAACAAGCTCGTAACTTGCTACTTGAAAACAGCACCCTGCAAAAAGTCGAACATTATCCCCTTTCCAGTAAATTAGGCCAGTGTTGTGGTGGTGCGACTAATGTATTGTTTGAAGTGTTCACCCAGCACTCACAACATATCGCTATTTATGGCGCAGGCCATGTATCTAAAGCTTTGGTGCCTATTTTAGCGCAACTGCCATTGCAAATAAGCTGGATTGATAATCGCCAAGAAATACTCGATAACATCGCCAAGCAAACACAACCAAGTAACCTGACATTAGTCTTCAACGAAAACCCTGCAGATACCATAGCGACTTTGCCATGTAATGCTTGGGTAATGATCATGACCCATAATCATCAACTTGATTTTGACATTGTTGAAGCCGCGCTAAACCGCATGGATATAGACTTTGTCGGCATGATTGGCTCAGATACTAAGGCCAGGCGTTTTAGAACTCGTTTGCAGCACAAAGGGCTGCAAGTGCAAAATATTCAACGTTTAATCAGTCCTGTCGGACTATTAGATATACCTGGTAAGCGTCCAATTGAAGTAGCCGTATCAATGGCTGCGCAATTAATCCAGTTATTGGAGCCTGCAAAAATCAATCAAGCTCAACAAAAGCAGGCTTGGCGAGATAATAAACAACTTATACAATCTTTGGTAACAACCGAATGAAGCAACAAAACACTTTGTCATTACAGGCTTTAAATAACCTGAGCGGTAATGAGGCTGAACAATGGTTCAGTCAATGTTGTGCGGCTCCTAAATGGTTTAAGGGCATGGCACAAGCTCGCCCTTTCACTCATTTTGATGACGTCGTACGAGCAGCAAATAAAGTTTGGCAGCAGTGCGCTAAAGCAGACTTTTTAACTGCGTTTGAAGCCCATCCAATGATAGGCGACGTCAATAGTTTACGAAAAAAGTATGCGGCAACTAAAAATATGGCAAGCAACGAACAGCAAGGTGCGGCAGAAGCAGACGACATAACCTTACATGATTTAGCCGCAGCCAATCATGAATATAAAAATCGACATGGCTTTATTTTTATTATTTGTGCCAGTGGTTTAAGCGCTAAGACTATGCTCGATGCCCTAACCTTGCGTTTAAACAATGATACGGCAACCGAAATTGCGTTGGCAGCGGCACAACAAATTAAAATCACCTTGTTAAGACTCGAAAAGGGACTCGACGAGGGATCAAAAAATGCACTAGAAAAAGGAATACACACATCATGAGCATCAGTCTTTCAAGCCATGTATTGGACACAACCTTGGGTAAACCCGCAGCTAATATGAAACTAGCCTTAACCACTAACGATGGACAAGTTATTCATGGGCAAACTGATAACGATGGTCGCTGTAATCAATGGCAAGGTTTCGACTTTCAAGCAGGTGAATATTGCCTACGATTTTTCACTAAGGACTATTTATTAGCACACCACAGCGAAGGATTTTATCCCTTCGTGGATGTGCATTTTGAACTGACTGAAGACGGTGGGCATTACCATGTTCCCCTATTAATTTCGCCTTTTGGTTTTAGCAGTTACCGTGGTAGTTAGTGAGAAATTCCGATTGAAAACAACACAAGCTTATCGAGCCTCGATATTACATTTTCCTAAACAAAGTCATTGTCCAAAACAGGACTATCAGTATTTTGAAGACGGTTTATTGGTTACGCGTAATGGAATAATAGAATTTGTGGGTGACTATAAAAACCATATAAATCAATACCCCGATGCCATTACTCACGATTACTCAGGAAAATTGCTGTTACCAGGCTTTATTGATAGCCATTTGCACTTTCCGCAGACAGAAATGCTCGCAAGCTTTGGCGAACAATTACTTGACTGGCTCACCGATTACACTTTTCCAGTAGAACGCAAGTTTGCTGAACCTGAATATGCCAGTCATATTGCCAAGATATTTGTTAGGCAATTACATCGCCATGGCACCACTACAGGCATGGTCTATTCGTCGGTACACAAACAAGCTGCCGATGCGCTTTTCCAAGAAGCCGCTAGTCACAATATGTTGTTGATTGCCGGTAAAGTCTGTATGGACAGACACTGCCCAGATTGGTTGCAAGACACCCCACAAAGTGCGCAAAAAGACAGTGCCACCTTGATAGATAAATGGCACAACAATGGACGATTGAAGTACGCCATTACGCCACGTTTTGCGCCAACCAGTAGTGCTGAGCAATTACACCTTTTAGGTGAATTGGCGCAGCAATATCCAGACGTATTCATTCAAACGCATTTATCTGAAAATCATAATGAAATTGCTTGGGTAAAAGAGTTATTTCCAGAGCGAAAAAATTATCTCGATGTGTACGATCATTATGGTTTACTGAGAAAAGGCGCGGTATTTGGTCACGGTATCCATTTACAGCAAGCAGAATGGCAACGCTTGCAAGAAACTCAAGCCAGCATCGCCTTTTGCCCTACTTCAAACTTATTTTTAGGTAGCGGTCTATTCGACTTAGCTAAAGCCGAGGAACAAAACGTACCAGTTATGCTGGCTACTGACGTAGGCGGTGGCACGAGTTTCAGTATGTTAAAAACCATGGGCGAAGCTTACAAAATCTGCCAATTAAAAGGCAACCAAATGGATCCTATGCACGGCTTGTATCTCATGACACAAGGCGCAGCGCTGGGGTTAGGCCTAGAAAATTCAATTGGTAATCTAAATCCTGGCACTGATGCTGATTTTGTAATACTCGATCCAGAATTTGATGAACTCAGCGCACTGCGTTTAAAAGAGCAGCGCAGCCCTGAAGATATTATTTTCGCATTAAGCATGTTGGCCGATGATCGAGCCATAACGGCCACTTATATCGCTGGCGCAGCCGTTTACCAAACGGATACACAAATATTAAAAGGAGCACAGTAATGTTGCTTGATTGGATTTCATTATTTCTTCGCTGGTTTCATGTTGTTGCAGGCGTAGCTTGGATAGGCGCATCGTTTTATTTTATCTGGTTAGACAATAATTTACGCACCCCACCCGATTGGAAAAAACAAAAAGGCATCAAGGGTGATTTATGGGCAGTACATGGCGGCGGCTTTTACGAAGTGTCTAAATACGAATATGGTCCCCAAGTGATACCAGAAAAACTCCACTGGTTTAAATGGGAAGCTTATACCACCTGGATCAGCGGCTTTTTATTGCTTGCCCTAGTGTATTATCATGGCGCGGCTATTTATTTGATTGATAGCTCTGTTATGGACTTAACTCCAGCACAAGCCATAACAAGAGGTCTAGGACTGATATTTGGCGGATTATTTATTTATGAAGCCGCTTGTCGTAGTCCCCTAGCCAAATACCCAAAAGTGTTTGCCGTTATGTTTTTGATACTGCTAGCAGCGACAAGTTATTTGGCGACCCACTGGTTTAGTGGCCGAGGCGCCTTTATACATGTGGGTGCGTTAGTCGGCACTATTATGGCCGGTAATGTATTCTTCAAAATTATGCCCGCGCAAAGGCTAATGGTTGACGCGGTTACCAATAAAACCGAAATTGATCCGAGTTGGGGATTAGGTGCCAAGCTACGCTCAGTGCACAACAACTACCTCACCCTCCCCTTGTTATTTATTATGATCAGCAATCATTATCCTATGACCTACCAACATCATAACGCTTGGTTAGTATTGATGGCGATTGGTATAGTGTCGGCTTGGATACGTCATTATTTTAACCTTAAACATATTGGTATTTCCCGCCCGTCAATCCTTATAACCGGCGCTATTGGTATGATAGTGATTGCAGGCTGGGTGTCTATGCCTGTTGGGTCTAAAACAGATACTTCGATGACTGAGCCAACACAAGCTCCTGCCATCGCTCTTAATGCACAGCAAAAAGCAGTATTTGATGTGATGCAAACCCATTGTGCTAATTGTCACTCAGCACAACCTACGGATGATATTTTTGTTATCGCACCTTTAGGGTTAATGTTTGATACATGGCAGCAAATAGCACAACGCGCTGCGGTGATAAATAGACGTGCCGTCGTCAGCAAGGACATGCCCATGATGAATAAAACGGGTATGACTGAACAAGACAGGCAAGTTATTGGTGATTGGTTTGCGGACTTATCGTCTAAATAGTGATTTTTTGGGGATGCACAATTCACCATCAATGGTGGCAACAGTGATCTGCTGTTCATTGCTGAGTAAAACCGTACCAGCACGGTGATTGTGTTGATAACACTTTCCCGTTGCTGATGTTATCACCCACGCTTTTCCAGCAATGTCGGCATAGGTGCCTAAACTGCCAAAGGCACGTAGTGTTGTTAAGAGTCGAGCCGTTGAGTGTTGCCAATCAAGGGTTTGTTGTTCAGTGGTCATCGAAGGCCAATCACAGCCCTCACCTTGTATTTGGCTATTCTGATAATGATCTTCGAGATCAGATAATAACCTAGATAATAACTCAGGGGTTTGCTGGAAAATTTTAGCACTCAGACTATCAAAGGTTTCATCCTCATCTAGCGATATAGCTTTTTGCAGAAGAATATCGCCAGCATCGAATTCCCTACTGAGCTTATGCAAAGTGATCCCAGCGTAAATTGAATTTTTTAAAATTAAATGGGGCAAAGGTGTCATACCTCGTCCTTCAGGTAACAATGTTGGATGCAGGTTGATAGCATACTTTAGCTTGGTTGGAACAGGTATCTTCCACGGGTATTCAGCACTAAAAAACAACTCTACCCCTTGTTCAACTAGGGT
>Ga0115567_10000183_pt1 | contig 61044 bp, 106 predicted proteins | sample COGITO_mtgs_1204_2_FD_88679 | JGI IMG/M metagenome (GOLD analysis project Ga0115567, IMG submission 88679) | Pelagic marine microbial communities from North Sea - COGITO_mtgs_120412 | ecosystem: Environmental > Aquatic > Marine > Epipelagic | place: Germany:Helgoland, sampling site Kabeltonne...
GCCACCAACATCGCCACGAATGGAGCAGTGCACTCCTTTTATTTCGATATGGCCAGTCATGCCTTTAGCTATTGTTATGTTTTCTTTTACAAAGTCTAGGATTTCTTTATCTGTTAGTTTCATAACGTTTTCTTTTGTTCCTTTAACATGTCTGTATTAAAGTTGATTGCATGAGTCAATGTTTCAGCAAGCGCCATACAATCAGCACCATCTACTCTCCATATTTTTCCTTTACCGTCTTCTAATCGATCGTCGTTGACTTCAATTGCTTCGCTCCAACGTCCATATTTTACTAACACCCACCAGTCAGGTCTGCTACTGATATCTTCGTGCACATCTGGACCGCATTCAAATATTCTAAACCAACGTGGAACAATGCCATCACTTTGGCCAATATTGTTTTTAATAATTAAACCACTTTCAGTTACATGATCATCAAACTCGCCGTCAATACATAACACAGTGTCTTTGATTGCTCTAATTTTCATCATTCACCTCTTAGGATTTTTGCAGCTTTTTCAGCATTAAACATTTTTTTAATTTCATTATCGTCATCAAGTTGCTGTAGGACTTTCAACAATATTGCCAAGTCTTCCCTTGATTCTTTGTCTGCTTGCAATTTTTCCTCTCTGTCATTCGATGCTTGAAGGTAATCCTCTAGAGTCGTCTCTCCGAAGTAATCTTCGTGCGGAACAATATATGGATAATTGTCATAATCCTCAGACACAGTAAATGTTACAGTATCAGTATCAGTTCCTCTGCCGCCCGATATTATATCGTGTGGATCAGTCCACTTCATTATTCAGGATCCTTCTTATATATGGGCACCATTTCTATGTCGCCACTGGGTAAGTGTAATTCTTTATAACCTATAGGTTCCATATCGTCTGGAGCACCAAATTCATCTGGCTCTTGTGGCTCAGGCTGTACAGGATCAGCTGCTGGCTTCGTGTTTTCTTGTGCAGTTCTAGCAGTCTTAGGTGCTTGCTGAGTGTCTGCTTCATCAGGAGATAAACTTTGCTGCGCACCTTTTAGGCTTACCCCAGACGTGCTGCTTTTAGGATTATCTCTATAATATTCCCTAACACGGTCTTCTTTCTTTTTTATAATATTACCTTTTCCATCAATTACATCACCGTTTGCATTGACTTTCATGTTACCTATTGCAGGTATATTTTTATTTGCGTTAAACAAAGCATCTACATCTATACTCTGCCCTCTGTTTGTTCTACGTGTTGGCATGTTGTCCTCTACTTTAAAAATTCGCGAATATCTAAATTGTACTTGATACTGTCTACTTTATGTACACCTAACAAGTATAGGCAGTAACTGGCCACGCTACTACCTCTGCCCACGCCCCAAACAACATTGTGTTTACGCATGGTATCTACTATATATATCATTAACTGCAATACTGGATATAAGTTCCTGGCTTCAAACAGTGCTAGTTCATGTTCTACTCTTTCACGCTCCTGTGACGTTTGAACTAGCGAAAGTAAGTGTTCTGGTATATCTATCTGTTTAAACCGTTCTGGTATGTTAAAATCTTTAGTGTATTCTATATTGGTACGCAATGTGTTTAATTCAAGTAGGTCAGCAAAACTGTTAAATTGTTCAACAAGACTATCACTGACAGGAACAACCGAAATATCTCTGTTCCTGTATAACAGTTCAATACCAGTGCTTTCATCAACTTTAAACATATGTATATTATACCCTAAAAATTTTGTGTTGTCAATCTACTAATTTGGGTTTGTATTTTTTAGTAAAATCTACTTCTATTACTTCGCATGGACCGTTTTGATCTTTGTCAAATTGGTTGCTTATTTCGTTGAATATATCTTTACTGAATTCTTCTATACTAGAGCATGTGTCACTAGCCATCCATTCTTGTAGTTTTTCCTGACTAGAAGCAACTTTATCAAACGTAACTACATCGTCTCTTTTCCACCATGGCATAGACCAGTAACTAAGTTCTGGGCACCATTCCTCATCCTGAGGTAATTCGATATATTCTAGTTCATCTACACAATAATATTCAAACGTTACATCCTCTACAACATCACGCATTTGTAATGATGGAACTTCAGAATCTTCAGCCATTAAGCTGTTTAATTTACAGTGTAATGCTGCTAGTAGCACCATATCGCCGACTTCCGGTAACACCAACACATTGTTATCTAACTTAGACCAAGTATCCATAAACGGATCATCCATGCATACCACAATACTGTTGTTAAGTATGCTTTGTAAAAAAGTAACAACTTTTAAATAGCTAATATTTTGACTTATTTGTGCAGTCTCATCGTCGCTATGTTTTTCTGTGACTAAACTAAACGTAATTTCAGTGCTGTAAACCTCTAGAATGTTGTTTATGCTTAATAAGAAATTAATTGGGAGTTTTTTGTTAAGTGAAACGGCCTTCATTTGTTTAGACCTTTTGTATATCCTGTAACCAGTATATTAAGAACTTCAATACTTGAATATTCAGGAGTATTTACGCTGCTTTCTATTTCCCCGATGTTAATCACAGTGTTTTCTAATTTAACTCGTCTTGTTGATTGGAATTCTCTATAAAAGTTTTCTGCTGTATGTATCATATCCAATAGTTGTGAACGTATCGGACTGTTTCCCCGAATTTTAAATAACCTTTTGTTTAGCTCTTCTATTTCATCTAACAACTTCTCTTCATTCATTGACGAATATTTGTCATAATAATCCATTAAATTTCTATCCTCAAATGTTCTGCCACTGCAACTTCATTTATGTGAATATATTTCTGTCGTTGCCTAAATATTAAATCTAAATTTGGTAAGATTTTTACCAAATTATTTTCTATAGTGTAGCTGTTTTCGTTGCCTAATGCAAAGCAATTGTAACCATTTATTTTAAAAGCTAGATTGCCAAAGTCACATGATTCTAATCTATCATATTTTTTTAGATTAAAATTGTTATTTGAAAAAAATGCAGTGCTGTAAAATACATCATCAGTGTCGCTTATTAGGCTTGTTATTCTGCTATTTACGTTATACGTAAAATTAAACATGATAGTAAACCGATTGTTTTTTGTTACCATGTTAATGTATGTATTTCCGGTTTTAACAACTCGAAAACCTAATTTATTATAGAAATTTTGAAGTTCCTCGGTGAATGAGTCATACACTATGCCACTAAAGTATTTTAATAATTTAGCTGAATTTATAATTTTGGTTTGCTTGAACGTCTTATAGGATTTTGAAATTACAGATTTTTTAAACTTACTATCTAGTAATAAGTAAATGTTGTAACCATTGGGATCTGTTGTTTTATAAAATTCTAAATCTTCACAATATTCACAATCTAATTCTGTTATTAATTCCATGGATGCAATGAAGCCAAGACCAGTTAATGCAGGTAAGTCTGTATAATTTTGTTTTTTACGTAGGAAAATAATGTTTAAATTCAATTTCCATATGCTGTATTCACTAGTATGATTTTTAGCAGCGACTGTGTAACCTAGGCTTATCAGTTTGTCTACGGTAAAGTCAAAGTCTCTTGCATTAGTCGTTATTTCTATAAATCCAAATTCTGCTGTCATAAAACTATTTAGTCTAACGTTCAGCAATTACCTCATCAATTAGACCAAAATCTAGTGCCTCTGATGCGCTCATAAAGTTATCACGTTCCATTGCATCGTAAAACTCTTGATATGTTTTTTCTGCACTATTATGTTTTACATAGATATCAGTAAGCGTTTTTTTCATCTTAATAATCTCAGCAACCTGAATTTCCATATCAGTTGCTTGTCCACCAGCACCACCTGACGGTTGATGTATCATATGACGAGCGTGAGGTAACATTTTACGTTTACCTGGTGCCCCTGCTTGTGCTAATAGACTACCCATACTGCAAGCCTGCCCCATAATAATTGTACCTACGTCTGGTTGGATATACTGCATTGTGTCATACATGGCCATACCAGCAGTAACTACACCGCCTGGTGAGTTAATGTAGAAGTTAATATCAGCATCAGCATCTTCTGCTTCTAAAAAAAGCATTTGTGCACAAATACTGTTGCTTACTCCATCGTCTACAGCACCATTTAAAAAGATGATGCGCTCTTTTAAAAGACGACTATAGATATCGTAACTACGTTCGCCTTGGCTGGTCTTTTCAATCACATATGGTATAAAATTCATTAGTTAACCTCTTCCACTGTTACCTTACCAACTCTTGCAGGAGCTCTCCAATCAGCAGATCCTCTTTGTCGAACTTTTGCTAATCCTCGTTCGAGTTGCTTTAAACTTTGCATTTCCGTTCCACTGGGGAGTACATGTTTTAATGATCGACAGTACAGCAATGGATGAGTGCCTTCGGGATATATTCTATAAGTGCCACCAATATGGCGTTCGGTTCTGTCAAACAATTCCCAACACCGCTTCATATAACCACTTATGGTTGTTATATCTTGATTTTGCACAACTTGTCTTGTTGCACTACAAGATGTTAAAAGAACACAACCAACAATAACTAATAATTTGTTCATTATAATTATCCATTAACATATTAATAAGTATACATTATACAATAAAAATAACTTACTGTCAATGTTTAAAACATTGGATGTGGGTAATACATTCCAAATTCAGCATTCAGTTCCAAATAGTTTGGTGTGAAAAATGGTGCTATTAAACCACCCAGTAGAATGAAACTACAGAATACTGCAAACGCATAATCTTTAACTTTAGATAAAGTCTTCATTATATCTCCTAAATAATTTTTTGTGTAAAAGAAAAAGCCCGCATAAGCAGGCTTATTCAAGGGTTTTTTATAATTGTGAAAAACTTGCGCCAGCGCCAACAATTACCATCAAGGGAAAACCAAATGCAACTAGCATTTCGGCAACTCTAGATTCGGTAAAGGATAGGCATGCTTCGGCAAACTTCACACGCAATGAAGCAATTGAAGTCATGTATGTAATCTCCTTAGATCTAAATTTTTATTAGCATCCATATTCACAGTTCCTTACGGCAACTGCTCAGTATAAAAAAAGCTTCTTAACTTTTAGTTGACCCTTTTTTAACATACATAGTCAGGAGATAGTACTCCAAGGCATCAGACAATTACACTGTTGCGGAAGAAGGATTGCTCAACTTCCGCCCTTATTTATACAAAAATTAAAATACGCTTTAAAAAAGTGGTTATTTTTGCAGTTTACGAGCGGCAGCAAACTTAGTTCTAAGATCATTGATCAGATCTTCTTTTTTCAAAGACTGCTTTAGATTTGTCACACCTAGCTCTTCACCAAGGTCTAATAACTGTTTCTTAGTCATTTCTGTTAACTTATTTTTGTTTGGTAATTTTTTGCCAACTGATGCAGTAACTTTTTTTACTGTTACTTCAGTTTTTTCCTTAGTTGGAGCAAGTGCTTCTTTAACTGGGCTATCCTTACTACCCCTAGTAACCCAAAAAATTACGCCAACTGCGGCTGCTACTGCTAGTATTCCTAATATAATTTCCATTGTTTTTTCCTTATGTGTTGTGTATGTTATGTAGTGCTGTTTTAAATTTTGTTACCAAATGATCACTAGGACCATTATGGAGTAACTGCATCATTCTGGGATGATTTTGTGCTAACTTATGTCCGTATGTATCCATTAAAAATTGGTGCACTGCGTCATTAGTTTTGTATTTTGCTTTAAGATCTTTTAAGTATTGAGTACAATCGAAAATTGATTGCAACATATCTTTGTATGTTATGAACTCAGGACCTGTTTTATAAAATTCATAATTTAAAAACCAAAATCCGTTATCCATCAGCCATTTAGTTTGAAAACCATTACTTGCTAGTAAACTGAAGCAATTAGCTTTGGAAAACAGAATAGCCTTAAGTGTTTTTTCCGTAATATGATCTTGTGTTTTGTAAAGTTGTCCTTGGCTAGGATAATAAAGATTTACATCATGAAATTGTCCCCTAGATTCCCAAATTAAAGTTGCTGTGCTATGCATCATATCAGTATATCCAGAATGAAAGTTGTTAGTCCAATTACCTGCAAATTGATAATCATTATGAATTTGTATGTAGTTATAGTTATCGTCGTATGTGTATGTTGCCATGTCATCGTTTAATATATCTTTACAACCATTATATAACTCTTCTCTTTCAACAACTACACCATCCCACTGGTGTTCGAAGCAATTATGTCTACCTGTATGGTAAACGCCTAAAAGACTGTTTTTAGGGGCTTTCATGTCATTATACACTGTAAGATAATGGTAACCATATAAAAAATAAAAATGCTGTAAACCAAGCATATAATCCTGTATGAAGTTTTTATGATCTATATGGGAGCAATTAGTTCCTGTCATGAATATATTCCCCCTGTCCATGAAGCTGTGTACCTCATCGGGATCAGTGTCAAATAGGTCACAAGGTTTACAGTAAATATTCCTGGGTGTTTCCAGGTTATTATAATCTTGGTCGTGGTCTACAGTCCAGGTTGTGTCTCGACTTTTCAATTCGTTTATAACAGCTTCATTATCAATAGCATTTTCATTAATGCAATGGTAAGTGCAGTCAGGGGCATGTATTCTAAAAGAGCTATTCCCGAATTCAGGCTCCCATGTAACGTCCACCTGATTGCCCTTACTTAATAGCCAAGTAATAAACATTCCTTCTTCAGCGATCTGCCGCCACATAATAGTGTATTCAGGTTTTGGCATAAACAATTTCCTTTTTATTTTCCAATAATGTGTGTTTCAGATATTTATTCTTGATCAACTAATAAACTAATTATTCCGGCATGGGACTTGTCTCGAAATCTTATTTCCTTACCGTATCTAAAAATATAATCTTCCCACTCCACTAGTCCCATGTTCCACAAGTTTTTTCTTAATGACATCACTGTGTCTATATCAAGAGAAACTATTACTTTATTATTATCCCAGTCGTCCCAATCTCCCTTATACTTTATAGTCCTTTCCTCTAATGTGGATTCTTTGTTATTTCTAGCATTGTTTATAATATGGCTGAGATAATCATTCATTTGTTATTGTCTTTATACCACATAACTGAACAATAGTGATTACAAAACGGTATGGGATTTTGAACATTTTTATTAAACTTAGGTTCAATCCAATACATTACTTTTTTTATTATAAGTTCATTACAATGGCCGCACACTGTCATTAGTAATTGCCTCCGATCATTAGTTTTACTATGATTAAATCTATTTTGGATTCAAAACTTAATACTAAAAAACTTGATTTGTACCAATGGGGACCACTTGCTACTGCTTGTGATTGTTTTTCCTGCTTAACAAAATGCCAGCCCCATCGGTGTTTTACGTTTTCTAATATAATTGGTATATCATCAGCCGCTAAACCGTTTTCCTTAGTTTGCCACGTATAACTAAATCTATGATTATAGCCACAATCGTTTGGTACTTGTTTGGTTAATCTCCTGGGTAAATGGTCCATTAATCTCCAGTTGTGCTACTTTCAAAGGCAGTGTTGTATTGCCTTCCGTTGTTAACCTGTATAAAGGTTGTACACTTGCTGAGATTTTTTAGCTGGTTTGCACCAACATAAGTGCAAGTAGAGCGCAAGCCACCAAGTATGTCTCCCATAACGGATTCGACTGAACCACGGTGTGGAACTCTAACCACTCTACCTTCACTCGCTCTATAATTTTTTCTACCACCATGTTTCTCCTGTGCGGCATTTGAACTCATGCCATAAAATTCTATGTGTTTTTTATCTCCCTCGTAGACTGTCTTACCACCGCCTTCATCACAACCAGCTAACATGCCGCCTAGCATTACAAAATCTGCACCAGCGCCAAATGCCTTAGCAACATCACCAGGGCTACTACAGCCACCATCAGCGATAATATGACCTCCAAGGCCGTGAGCAGCATCGGCGCATTCGATGACCGCGCTGAGCTGAGGATATCCCACACCAGTTTTGATACGAGTAGTACAAACACTACCAGGACCAATTCCAACCTTAACAATGTCTGCCCCCCTGAGCAGCAACTCTTCAGTCATATCAGGTGTTACAACGTTACCTGCAATAATAACTTTATTTGGAAATTCTTCTCTAAATTTACTAACGAAATCCAAAAATCGTTCGCTATAACCGTTTGCTACATCTATACATATGTATTTAACCTTTTTCCAGCTTCTTAATTTAAGTTGAATATTTTGGTAATCTTTGTCTGTAATCCCTGTGCTTATAGCAGTATACCGCCAGTCGTCAATACTGTTTAGTAATTCTGTGGGAATAGATTTAGCCAAGCAGGTAAACATACCTTCTTTAGCAAGAGCATTTGCCATACTGATTGAGCCAACACCGTCCATGTTGGCAGCCATAATGGGTATGCCTGTAAAGTCTGTACCAGTGTCTTCTGCTAGAGGGTCTGGATTAACATTGCGGAAAGTGTAGGTTCTCTCCAGTTTTACTTCTTTGCGACTGCCTATTGTGCTGCGCTTAGGTCTAAACAGTACATCCGCATAGTCCAGTTTTATATCACGTTCGATTCTCATTTTAATGTCCAACTATGTATATATTTGTGTTTTGCAATATTATCTATCTGATCGGTTATGTCTCCCATATATTTTCCGATTGGAATATATCCTATTGCTAATCTTGGATCGCCCCATTTATAAGGAAGTTTGTGCTTAATTTTTTCGTAACAGTCTAAACAATACTGCTCGAAATACTTTTCTTCCAAAACATTTTTGGGTACTCGATCTTCATCACACCAAAAACTAAACGTGTTTGCACACTTATTAGTTAAAACAATTTGCTCTTCAGGAACATCATAGTCTTTATCTAATACTAGTTCCATAAAGTGTTTGCCAATGTGGGGATAGTGCATATACATCTCACCCTTACGTTTAAACGGTGTGAAAAGATCATACCAGCTGTATTCCATATCAACACCTAAGTCATAACAAGCAAACTGGTACGTTTTACCTGATGACCTTTCTAATTCTTCTATATGATGTATTAGCGTATTAAATCTTTGCAGCAAAGGCAGTATAACAGGATCATTTACATATATTTCATTATACTTTGGAAATTCTTCGTGTAGCTTATGTTTATCAAGTATATCTGTGTGAGCTAACCCTATAAGTTCATTTAACTTATCTGTAATGGATTGTAATTCTACTTCCAGACTTGTTACCGACTCGCCAAAGTTTTTAAATATAGTTCTATCTATCATACGATTTTCTTGAAAATGCATACGTTGATAGATAGTTTTTGCTACAGGATTATCGTAGAACTCATAACTGAGAGTTAATTGTGCATTAACACCTAAGTGTACATCAATTTGCATTTGTTAGCTGCCTTGTAATAACGCCCGATTCAGTTTCATATTCCCAGCGATTCCATGCATCAGGAGGAAACTGAGGAGGGGTCCAGGGCACAATTCTGCGTCTTGTCCAGCACTTGCCCCACACACGCTCTCCACCAAGTGTTCTCTTGGGCCACAGTACAAATGTTTTAACCCAAGGTGTATAGTGTGCGTCTGTGGGGCCTGGATGCATTAAGCTGATTCAGTCTGTTCTGCTTGCCACTCCAGAAAATCCTGATGTTCCTCTATAGCTTCTTTGATAGCATCGCCATCTGGTTCAAACAATGACTGTGGGTCATGCCACTTCTTGTTCATCCAACTGGTTTGAACATACATGCCTTTACCAGTTGTGTCTGCACCGCTGAAGTCAATTTCCAGTGCTACACCATCGTACCAGTATGCTTCAATGATTGTTGCTAGATCTGTTTCAACTTGTCCAACACAAAACTTATCAGGATCAAAGTCTTCGCCGTCTGTGACAACATACACATCACCAAAGCCGCCCTTCTCTGCACTGTGAACACTTAGAACTGGAACAAAATGCTGTGCAGTCTCTTCCTCATCCCAGTCTGGCTCACTATGATTAGCGTAGGCTTCACGACTATACAGAGCATGGGTGTATTCATGACCTTGTTCAGTGTCGTCTAGCTCCTCATACATACTTGTGCTGTAATCGTAGTCAGTGCCTTCTTTCCAACAAACTTCGCCGTATCTAAGTTCAGCATCTTGATGCAATTTAATTTCAACTGAATAATAAGTGTTGTCAGCGTAAGGACCATTGATGTGTTCAATATCGTCAATCTCAGACCAATCTGGATTTGGGTTTTCTGGATCATACATTAAAGCTGGGCTATCTGGATCACAATCTTCGCTATCTTCCCAGGAAACATTGTGGATATGATCCATCAATTCAGCGTCGTCACCAGGGTCTTCCATCTTGTCTTGCCAGTACTCCATGAAATCTTGACTGACTTCACCAATGGTAAGTTCGCCGCCATAACGACCAGTGTAAATTTTAAAGATACGTTGATTGACCATAAAAAAACTTCCTTCTTTAATTAATGTACCCGTTTATTATAGCAAATATTCAGGATATGTCAAGCTATAAGTTGTTGATTTTATTAGGGTTTTATCTTAACTATTTTACAAATTTTGTACTATATCTTTGCCCATTATGGGTAAATGTTATGGTGCTGTGATCATAAACTTGATGTGATCTGACTTTGTATTTGGTTTCATTCTCACACACAATTCTGCTTGTGGCTCGTGCATTCGATCTTCCGTTGGCAATCAGACCACCTAAAATAATGCCTGCTGCTGTGGCTTCTGTGTCTTTACCAATGGCATTACCAATCGCTCCGCCAATGATTGCACCTTTAACTGTGTCACCAGTCTTGTCCCCACCTGAAATAACTTCTCTACAAACTTGCTCAACATATGGATCATAGATTGTTTCTGTTCTAAAATGATCCTCGATTGTGTGATTTTGATTTGCTGATGCTGATTCTGCTGCAAACATCAAAAGAACTACTGCTGCTACTTTCCTTAAATCCATTCTACAACTCCTTCCATTATTGGCTTAATTTTTTCATGATTATATCTTTCCACATCAGGCAAGTAATACATCCAGGCTGTTCCTAATGTGGTTGTTACCTCTGTTCTACTATAAAAGTCTGGATAACCTTCTATCCAATCCAATGCCTCAAACACAGCATCATCCACATTCCAAACTTCGCCCATTATTCTATTATTACCAGACAACTTCGCTGCCGGAAACGCACCTAATGAAACCATATCAAATTCAGGTTCTGTAGTCATTGCTTCACCGTGTAACTTAGCTGTGGGGAATTTATCCATTCCTCTGATTACACTACCGGCTTTAAGTGTACCATATACAAAAACTTTATGCGTCATTGATCTGTTCTTCCAATGCTTTAATACGTTGATTCATTAATGATAACAGACGACTGCTGTCTGCGTCAAGTGCTTTTGCACTACTGGTTATTGCCATACCTTCGAGTTCATCTATCTTTGCATTGAGATCTGCAATAATCTGATTTTTCTCTGTGATTACTTCCAGTAATTCTATTTTGGTCATCTGTGTGGTTGATTTCTTCATACTATTACTTATTTTTATACTAATAGAATAAACCAAAATGCGGCTGCAATTTCAAACAGTTTACTGAACACCCACAACGCTATGGGGAAGATCAATAAAAATCCAATAATAAACAACAGGAATTTAAAAATAGCACCAATAAGTGTACCAGCAAATTTAAATGTAATAAAGACGATTAATAACAGTCCGAGTAATTCTAACATGCTGATACCTTTACATCAAACATAATTGCTTGGTAAACGTCCTCCCAATTTTTAGCACGAAGTGCTGACCCAGTGTAGCGTTTGTTCCAATCCTGCTCCATTAGAATGCTACGATATCCTAGCTCTAACCCTACATTAGCATTCTCAATCTTGTCTTCAATCCACCAAGCACCATAATGATTTTCTTGCATTTGAGTTAAAACCGTATCCTTGGGTGCGGCAGTGTCCAAACACATTACATACATAAAAGCATCACCAAACAGTCTTTCTAAATTCTGCTCTCTGGCCTTTTTTGCAAAGGGATCTAAACTGAGACTGGTAATTGCTATAAATTTGTAACCGTGTTTTTCATTTAGCAATCTGATGTAATGCCTGCTGTCTAACAAAGCATCTAGATAACCAATAGCCGCACTGTCATTAAACTCACAAACAAGTTGACTAGCAATGTCTTTATTAATTCCAAAAGTTTCAGCAACACTGTAATTGTGGGTGGTGCTATCAATAGGTGACATACTTTTTTTAGTATGCATCCAGTGGAAAAATGAAGTTCGCCAATCGAGGCAAACTCCATCAATATCAGTTAAAATAAAATCTTTAACTTGCATTACGCCACTCTCTCTATTTTCATTTCACCAACCACACCAATAACGTCAGTGGCATGTACCAAAATGCTCTCGCCAACTTCACGACTGATACCAGCATGGCGGATTTCATTTTCTAAACAGATTAAGTAGTTGACATCTACTGATTGAGTAATAACACCCTTAACTGGGATATCACCCAAATACATAGCGAGAATTTGCTTACCAACTTCAATTCCAAACATGTTTTTCTGCTCTTTTATTTAATATACTCAGTTATTATAGCAAAAAGGACAGATGTGTCAAGCTCTAAGTTATTGATTCTATTAGAGTTTTAAATTATTTGTAAGTTATTGATTTTGTTAGTGTTATTATGGATTTAGACAAAAGTTTTTTTAATAAACAGCCCTGCTTCTGACTTTGTTCTAAAATATCTGTTGTGTGTACCCAATTTGCGTTGTTTAGCCCATTGGGTGTCAAGAACTTTAATATATGGTTGGTGTCCGGGTGCTTCGACTAATTCGGCAAGCACATCACCATTGCGATGACTTACTCTTAGCGTAATAAAATTTTGATTTTTTACTTTTTCGATATTCATACTAATATTTATCTTTCTTGTCACGTACAGTTAACAAACCCTGATATAAACTAAATATTCTTTTGTTTGTAGTTAGTTCTGCACCGTTAAAATCTACTATTTTTTCTTTACCATCTTTTTCTATATGTTCTTTTAACTGGCTTAGGCTACTCCACATTCTTTTTGTATAATCTTTAAGCATGTATTTGCTCCAGTTCTATTCCGCTCTTTAACATAAAATCTTTGCCAGGACCTTTCCTAGCTTGATATTCAATGCGGTAATATACCTTACTTATTCCACTTTGGTATATTAGTTTAGCACAGTCAATGCAGGGTAGATGAGTACAAAATATGTCTGCGCCTTCACAGCTTTCTGCACTGCGAGCTACCTTTGCAATAGCATTTGTTTCAGCATGTAGTACTTCTGGTTTACTCTTATACTTTACATATGTATCCCTGTCTAGCATATCAATTTCGTCAATATGCTCTGCCCAATGAGGTAGTTCATAATCTTCGCATTCGTTATCCCAACCTGACGGCATTCCATTGTAGCCAATACTGATAATGCGATTGTCCTTAACAATAATACAACCAACTTGTGCTCTTTTGGCTGAACTTAATTGTGCAAAGCGTTCCGCAACATCCATGAATGCTAATTTAAATTTATCTTTCATTATGCGGACTCCAACATCCATACGCTAAGTTCGCCTACTTCTATTCTTCCTGGTTGATTAATACACCAAGAAACCAGCTCTGCTGCTTGTTGTTCACTCATTGAAGCAGCAGATTTGTGATTGTCACCAAATCGTCCTAGATTAACATTTACCATTTTGCATTTACGTGGAAGGTAAAGTAGTTCAAGAAATTTTTCTCTAGCTTGTCTTTTAGACAATGCGTCCACATCTTGACGGCTACCGAGAGCTATCATGCTGCTTATGTTCACAATAGTTTTAGTTGGGTTGTCGTGCCACTGATGCCACATTTGTTCAAACAGATATTGCTGTGCTGTTTCATGATATGCATTATTAATAAACACATCACAATCTATGATTTGGTTAATGATACTGTCAGCGTCATTTTCGATCTGATACCCAGTACTTCTGGAAAATCCCAAGGAACCAGGGTATAGTTCGTATAGTGCTTTACCTAACCCTCTTGTATGTCCTGTTATTGCTAAAGTCTTATTTTTCATTACCTTCCTCCAATAATTTATATGGGGTTCCCGGTACTAAGTTTAATTCAATCCATTCTAAACATTTGCCGCAGCCAGACCCACATACTTTACGTGCTTGAGGACTTTCTTTGTACTCTCTCTGTGTTATACTTTTACAAATACAGACATACATTTTATGAAACTTCTGCAACACGTTTTCTCAAACTGGTTGAACTAAAACTGTGGTCTCTGCCGTTGAACACAAGTTTAATACTACGTTGTTTACAAATGTCCTTTCCAGTAAACGCTTTGTCCTTGTATTCAACTCCAAGTACTCTCACATTTATTGGTAATGTTAAAAATAAATCCTCCAAATCACGTTCTGTGTTATATACAACAATTTCGTCTACATATTTTACAGCACTGAGTTGAATTTGTCTTTCTATAATACTTTGTACAGGAGGATTTTTTGATTTTGGGCGATCAATAGTGGGGTCGTTTTGCAACCCCACTATCAAAAAATCGCAGTGATGTTTTGCTTCTTCAAGCATTGTGATGTGTCCAGCGTGTAGTAAATCAAATGTACTACACGTAAAACCTATCTTGCCGCAATCCTTATAATCTAACTTCATGCACGTTTGGCTTGATCAGACTGAAGCCATGTTAGCATAGTTTGTGCGTCAGACACCATAAATGGATCGCTAGGGGAATTATCCATTAGACCAGGTTCTTGCCAAAGATTTTCAATAATACCATTATTTGCAACGAAACTGTATCTCCAACTTCGTGATCCAAAGCCTAAGTTGTCCTTGTTTACTAACATGCCCATCTTACGAGTAAATTCGGCGCTGCCATCTGGTAACGGTTTTACATTTTGTACGCCCATGCTTTTTAGCCAAGAATTCATAGTAAAACTGTCATTAACACTGAGGCAGTACACTTCATCAATGCCACAATCCTTTAACTGATTATATGCTTCTTCATATCCAGGCAAGTGAGTGCTTGAACATGTAGGTGTAAATGCTCCAGGTAATGCAAATAGTGCAATGCGTTTTTCAGAAAAAATTTCTGTGGTGGTTAAGTCTTTCCAAGCAAATCCAGGTTGTTCGTCTGTTTCAACCCTGGTTTTGAATGTTACATTTGGTACTGTCATACTAAACATTTTCATGTGTGTCCTTATAATAAATTATAGTTTCTGTGATTCCACTTTTAAATTATGTCCGTGATAGTTGCAAACAACTATGCACTCGTTAACTTTTTGTTCAGCTATTTCGTAACTGAATACACCAGCACTAGCCTTTCCGCGGGTGTGCACCTCATTAGTTACCGTTTTAGCTTCTTCGATAGTCTTATTAAAAATTTCAATTAACAACTGAATTACAAACTCCATAGGAGTGAAGTTGTCATTGTGTATCATAACATGATACCTTGAAGGAAATTTTATATCAGTGGATGTTTGTGTCTTTGTTTTTGATTTAGGCATAGTGTGTTTTCCAAAGAAGGGGGCAAAACGCCCCCTCGCTATTACTGATTTATAGCAATGTGTTTTGGCTTTAGTTCTTCTGGAACATGTTGGACTAGTACAACCTTGAGGATACCATCCTTGAGGATTGCTTTTTCTACTTCCACGTGGTCTGCCAATTTAAAACTTCTCTGGAAGTTTCTTTCTGCAATGCCCTTGTGAATATATTCAACAGTTGATCCAGCTTCTTCAGCTAATACGCCACTTTTGCCAGTAATTTTTAACTGATTTTTCTCTACCACAATATCAATGTCTTGTTCTGTAAACCCAGCACAGGCCATTGTTACTTCATAGGATACGTTACCCTCTTCAGTTGTGAGCCTAGCTACATTGTAGGGTGGATACCCAGTAGCAGCAGGAAGGGACGGTGCGTCGAAGAAGTCATCGAACAGTTTGTCAAAGCCTACGCTCATTTTGTATAATGGTGAGTTTATTAAATCAGATGTAATACGAAGTTGTTTGCTTGTCATGGTAATCTCCTTTTATTTAAGCAAGTTTACGTTTTAGTAACATTATAGCACCCTTTTGGCATACTATGTTGTTACGCATTTATTTATCTTTTGAATATAAAGATAAATAAAATTCTTGGTCATTTTGCCATAGCCGAAATCTCAGCGGCGTGTTTCTGATCAATAACGGGAACAGCATTGCTCTTGTGCATGGTTGCAATACCTTTAATAAGTGTACCAGTGTATTGTGGAGACTCTTTGCGTCTCATACTGTTATCACTGTTACTAAGAGGCTTTGCACTAGGATATGCATGAACCTCACTGGCACGTTCTTTAGCCATACTTGGGGCCGTTTTAAGCTCACCAAAGTCTGACAATTTAGCAGGGTTACGAATTTTGCTACGACCGAATGTCCAGTCTAGAAATTCATCAAACGGCATCTTGGGTCTGCCAGCACTTCGAAGGCCACGATTGTGTTCTTGCCAGTCTAGCTGAAGATCTTTCATTTTGCCCACGGTTAGTTTCTTCCTTTTTTTGCTTGAGTTTATTGAAGATAGGGTACGCTCTAGATGCATTGTCATATTATTCTCCAGAGATTATTTCAAATGCTTTATCCACTGCAAGATCACGTTGACGTTTACGCTTCTGGAAAAAACCAACAACATCACTCATGGTCTCAGAAAAAACATACATTGTGGCAAACCAACAGCCAGAGAATGCAGTAGCTTCAATGATATCTGTAGCACTAGCCATCTGCACTGCTGCCCAAATGCAAGTGACAAACATGCCTATTGAAGTTAACGCAGTCATGATAATCCAACCCATAATAAATCTCCATGTAATGATGTTTAAATTTTAGCATATTTATTAGCGTTGTCAACTGCCGATTAATTTGCCATTTCTTCCCATTCAGCCAACTGCTGATCTAATTCGTAGTGATCTACTAGATAACCTGGAATTATATCACGCACATTTTCAGAAGTTGCATTGTCATATTCATAATGATCGTCTGCTCCTTCTGAATTCCAATATCCTATAAAACACATACCTGACTCTTGATAGTATGCTTCTAGGAACACACCATCCATGCTATTGCAAAATGTTTCGTATGCTTCGATTGGGGGACTCCATGCGCTGTCAAACCATCCTGTGATGCTTGCCGTACCATCATCATTGTCTGTAAACTCTAACCCCTCTAGGCCTACGTCCCACTTCGTACCCCAGTTATTCACATTCCACTCATAAAAACTATTTGCAAACTGAGGCTGCGGCACGATTGCATTTAGCAAACCGCTTCCAGTAGCAGAAGCATCGTTCCAAAAAGTTTTAATGGTCTCAGTCTGACCCTGGATTGTGATTGAATTATTGCACCAATTAGGCATACTATTACTCCCATAATTTCTGCTGATAAAGTATTATTATACAGGATATGTCAGGGGTTGTCAAGCTGTAAGTTATTGATTTTACATGAGGTTAAAATTAAGCTGTAAGTTATTTTATTAAAATATTATTCCAAATCAATCCTTTCGACTTAATTTTTTGATGTGCATCAGCAATATAGTGTCTATTTAAATCCCACATCTTTTTATAATTGTGATTAGTTACATCTGAAGTTTGTGCTATTAAATCATGAAACTCGTCAATTGGCATTTTGTTAAGTCTTTCAACTTGATCATTTATTTTTAACATACGCTGAAGTGGATCATATTCGTTGTCATAACTTTCGTCCCAAAAATCTCCAAAAGTTTGAAAACCCATTACTCTCATCTTTGCTAAAAACGTAGGCATAGCATATATAAAAAATGGTTGTTTAAAACACATCGCACGAATAGTTTTTTCTGTTAAATGAAATACGTCTTGGGTCACATAGCCGGATGGGGTATGATCATACAGTGTTTCTATAGTTAAACTTACTGAGCTGGAATTAACTGCATTTGCAAAAGAATTTCGTGTATCCTGAATCATAGCAGGAAGTTTAGCTAGTGCGGCAACCATTTCTGGCGGGGTACCCTCGCCTAACGTAGCATCTTTCTTTTCATACATTTCTCCTTTCAGCGTATACGGACTATTATCGCATATTTCTTTTGCATTATTTACAATCCAGCTATCCATCACATCAAAATATTCTTTATTACTTGATATTTGTAACAACTCCCTTACACGTTCAATTACTTCTCTAGTATCGTATTCCTCACCTGTGTAAGTATCAAATTTCCCCCAAGAATAAACTGATTCATTTAGGAGAGCCTTATCTTTTGGCAAAATCTCTCTTCTAATTAAATCAAAGAAAATTAAAGATCTCCACGGGATATTCTTTCTGCAAAAAAAATTAAAACGGTTTTTATAACTACGCAAGTATGCTTGATACTCATTTATAGCATTTACTATTTCCCTATCTCCAGTTTCATAAGTAACACCTAATATTCCTTTTCCTATAAGCATTTGTTCCAATATAAATCTTTCGTATGTGTTTCCAGTCACAATAATTATATCCTCTGGATTTACTCCGAAGTATTGAATTATTTTTATAATTTGCTCTAACAGCTGAGTAGCTGTAATCCCAGTATCATAAGCATTAAAGTAGAATTTTATATTGTAGTTCTGTGCAACAAAGTGGATATCAGACGATACACTATATTTTGCTAGTTCCCACTGAAAATCCGATGGGATAATAAAAGAAGGCCAAATTATATTAATAACTTGATGTTTGTGCTCTTCTAATTGTGCTCGATGAAAAAATACTGAATAGGGTAGATGGTAGTCTCCGATCTGCTCGTAGTTTGTATGGTCCCCAATAAGATCAACAGGCTCCCCTAAATAGCAAAAAGGGGGTTGCAGGTTTCCATTAGCAGTAGTTTTTAGTGGGTCATAAAAAAATATCACAGTAATTATTTATCTGTGGATACTATTAATCCTATAACTTTTTTGGTAATTTAATATCTCTTGTTGATATTGGAAGGATAATTATCCTGTGTGTCTGTACACACGAAAAAATCATGATTATTGAGTTAAAAACTCCTCAATCATGATCATTGGACACTTTGATGCAGCTAATTTTGCTCCAATTTCAAGATCGTTAGTTAGGAATTTTTCCTTCTTTTCCATATTAACAATCTCACCTGAGTCATCGTAAGATACAACATATAGCGATGTCTGAGCGTTTGGGAACTTTTTAACCTGCACGTAGCGATACTGATTGACCATTGTGTATGTTTCCAGGTCCAGTAAACATTTGTTCACTAGTATAAGTAACCCTTATTTATTTGTATTGTTTATTATTATTGTTTGATAGGTGTCTTTTGGGTCACACTGCAAAACTTTCACCGCACCCACATTCACCAGTAGAGTTTGGATTAGTGAAACTTAATCCACTGTTCAATCCTTCAGTCTTAAATTCTAGATTTGTGCCATCAAGGTATAACAGACTTTTAGGATCAACGAATACTTTTATGCCATGTTCATTAAATACGGAATCAGTATCGTCTGGAATATCAACAAATTCCACAATGTACATATAACCAGAGCAACCACTTGTTTTTGTAGCAAGACGAATTCCTTCACCTTTGCCTCGAGCCTGTAATTGCCCAGATATCCAGTTAGCAGCGTCCTCTGTAACTGTTATCATACGCCGCCGAGTTCGTTGTGGTATCGTTTTTTGTAATCATTTATTGCGGATTTAATTGCGTCCTCCGCAAGTACACTACAGTGGATTTTGACTGGGGGGAGGGCAAGCTCTTCTGCGATGTCGGAGTTTGTAATACTCCCAGCTTCATCAAGACTGCGACCTTTAACCCATTCGGTAAGGAGGCTGGAAGAAGCGATAGCACTTCCGCATCCGTATGTTTTAAACCTAGCATCTTGGATAATTCCATTGTCATCTACCTTTATTTGTAATCGCATAACATCACCACACGCTGGGGCACCGACCATTCCAGTACCTACGCCTGGCTCTTCGTCGTCCCACTTACCAACATTGCGAGGGTTAGTGTAGTGGTCTAATACTTGATCTGAATATGCCATTTTATAATCCTATAATTATATATGTATATTTATGCTAATTAAAATACTTGTTGCAAGTTCCTAACAGTTCGTCCCACTCTGCAAGTTTATTCATCTCTTGTTCAATTGCTTCCATGATATCAGGATGTTCTCCAATACCTACAGGATGAGTTAGATAAACTTCAATGTTTACTTTGTGTTTTTCAATATTTCCTTCGCACTGCTTTTTAAATGCATCAAGAAGTTGCTGTCTCATTTTGTTCTCCGTAATATTCTAATCGTTCAATATCATCCTCAGATGTTTCCTTTCCATACTGTATTTCTATAATATGAACTGGTTGATCAAATGGGTTATAAGCTTGGTGCCATTGGCCATGTCTTATATGTATCAAATCATCTGTTTCTAAAATCAGTGTTTGATAGTTATCAGGATCACCTAAACTATGCTTCACTTTAACTGTGCCTTTACTAACAAACCAAATTTCTGACCGTTTAAAATGTCTTTGGTAGCTAATACCTTGTCCTGGTTGGATAACTAGTTCCTTAACTCTTACTGCATTATCCTGGAACAAGTCGATAAACTGCCCCCAAATACGTGGTTGCACATCGTGCTTCCACTCTTTTAATATCCAACTTGATGAATTCTTTTTATCTTCTCCGCCAACACCAAATACAAAACTTGTTTCACTGTCAGCTACATCCATTTCAGGAATATTGTCTGATGTTCTGTCACCACCGTTAGCGAATACTAGTTTTGCATCAGGATAGTGTGCTCTAACTTGCATTATAAAGTTTTTCGCACTGTCATCGTCATCCATGAATGTGTAAACTTCATCTACCATTTTAAGATTGCTAACGATGTTTAATCTTTCGTTCCATGGCATAAAACTTTTTCCCTTTTTACGTTCCAGCCATTCATCACTGTTGAGACCAACAATTAATTTGTCGCCTAACTTTTTAGCTTCGTTGAAATAAGCAATATGTCCGCTATGCAACGGATCAAAACCGCCTGTAACTAATACAATCTTCATGCGTTGCTCACCGTTTCTTATTTTTATTCTTACTAAGCTTTATAACTTCAAGTTTAAGTAATGTTTGTTTATCAATTAACTTTCTTCTTTTTCGTTTGCTTTTCATCCAAGAAACACCCGACTGTTTTTGACTTAACTTAGCTATATCTGATCTTGCTTCTTTCTGGGTGCGCTTCTTTGCTTGATCTCTGCTTCTCTTTTTAGCAACTGATTTTTTTTCAAAGAATTCATGCTTGCTTAAATCTTTCTGCCTATTATCAGCTTCCAAGATTCGTTTAAGTCTTCTCAATGCCCCGTTAATGTCATCATTTTTTACATACACAGTTGTACCACCAGTATTAGATGTTGTAGGTGTACGAGTCTGATTATTATTTCTGTTCATTTATACCTCTAATTAGTTTATCAAGATATTTATTGAACAATATCTTACGCATGACAAGTTTCTGGAGATGGAGGGATATTTTAAAATAGTAGATATTATCTGTACGGTACCCAGTTATCTTTAACATCCCCTACACAGCCCACAATGTGAAGTCTTTCATCCTGTGAAGCATTAACAAACGTGTGCTTTTTTGTAGTATCTATTAGGTAATAAGACCCGTCCGCAGGATATCTACTTACTATATCATCTACAACAAAAAAACAGTTTTTATTTGTTATTAATGGAATATGAATTCTCATAGTTGGATCGTTATGGTATGTGTAACATGTTTTTGGCATCATGTTCAACAAGCGGCATCTATACATTTTTAATGTAGACAACACATAATTTGTATATGGTAAATCGTATACAAAGGTAGTAAATTCTTTTTCCTGATCTACCCTTGATAATCTACCTTCACTACCATCACCAGATACATTACTTTGCAAAGATAGTTGTGTTTCGTATTCTGGTAAACATTTTATCTCTAACATTATTTTATCAATGTCTATGCCGTTTTCAACATCTATTTCCAATTAAAATTCCCTATATAGTTTATAATACTTATCGATTTCTTCATGATCATCAAATACAAGTGTAGGTTTATACGATAACACAGGATATTTATTAAAAAATATCTTACGCACACCAAGTTTTTCGAGATCAGGTGCTAAACATAATGCTAGTAAAGCAACCCTCTAATATTTGACGCAATCCACGTGCACCCATGTCTTGACTAATTGCAAAATCGGCGCACTGTTCTAAAAACTGCTGTCCTACTTCAAGGTCTAAACCATCTAAACTTAACAGTGCTTTATATTGGTCTAATAAATTATTTTCTACACGGTTAATAATTTTTATCATATCCTTTTTAGTTAAACTGTCTAATTTTGCTATTACAGGTAATCGTCCCAGTAACTCTGGAATTAATCCGTAATCAATTAGGTCCTTGGTCGATGGCACGGTAGATTTGTGTTTAATTTCGGCAGTTCTAAATCCAATAGGTTGTTTTTCAGAATCTGTAATTTTATCTAGCCCAACAAAAGCACCGCTAACAATAAACAGTATGTTTTTAGTATCAAACTCTACTACACTATCAAACGACTTTTTGTTTGATGTTTTTACTCTAAGTATAGCGCCTTCTATTACTCTCAACAGACTTTGCTGTACTCCTTCGCCACTTACATCTTTGGAGTTAGCAGTAGATTGGGAAAATTTTGCTTTTTTGTCTATTTCGTCTATAAACACTATGCCGTTCTGAGCCTGTTGTATATCGTAATCAGCATTTATAATTAGCCTTTCAAATATACTTTCTATGTCTTCCCCAACGTATCCACTTTCAGTTAAACTAGTAGCGTCAATATTAATAAATGGTACACGTAGTACTGATGACAATGTTTTTGCAAACAATGTTTTACCAGTACCAGTAGGTCCAATAAGCAATATATTACTTTTTTCTACAAAACAGTTGTCAATATTTTTGATACGTTTAAAATGGTTATATGCAGCAGTGCTAATAATTTCTTTTACTGTGTGCTGTCCTACGATAAATTTATCCATGATTTTTTTTATTTGGACTGGACTAGAAATATTGTATTCTATGTCCGTATTAACTTTTTTTATTTCGCTGTCCAATATGTTATAGCTTAGGGTTATACATTCATTACATATATAAACACCTGGTCCAGCAATAAGTTTTTCAACAGCATTGCGATTTTTGCCACAAAAACTGCAACTTAGTAGATTATCATTGCTCATTTAGGTTTACCAGTATATTTCTTTGTTGAAAGTGTTGTATCTTTTGGTAGAGGCATTGCCCAAAATCCTATTTTTTTAGCAGCTGATTGGTCTAGTGCTAACTTTTCGTAGATCTCTTGCTCAGATAGATCTTCTTTATTCATTTCACTTTGAGCCATTACTTTAGCAGCATTTTTCAATTCATCATCGGCGTTAGGGTCAACGGGTTGATGCTGTTGTATAATGTCCAGTGCATGGTCTAAGTCTTTAAGTGCCTGTAGATATTTTGCATTCAGGTCATCGAATGCTTTTTGGATGTTAGTTTGATTCATCCTGTCTGTTCTTGATCTTCTCTTCAAGGGCTGAGATTTCTGCTGGTACAGATAAATCTATATCAAACTCTGGTTCAACACTCAGTTGAGATTCTAGTTCTGAAATTCTGCTTGCTTGATCATCTATTTTGTCCACAGCATCGCTTAACATCATTAGGGTGTTACCATATCTTTCATGCAGGCTACCTAATGCCTGTTGTATCTGTTCTTTACTTGCCATTTAATTTCTCCTGTAATCGTTTCTCAAGATCTAATAAACTCTGCGGTGGTCTGAGGTCTATGTCTTCCTGAGGTCTTTCTACTTCTACAATTTTTTCTACTTCTACAATCTTTTCTACTTCCTTGATTTTGGCTTTTTGATGCTTGTCTTCTTTAGCGAGTCGTTTTCTTTCCTTTTTATCAGCATCCAGGTCGAGTTTTGACTTTGTACCCTGCGTATTTGATTTACTCTTACTCGGTTGTTCATTGTTATCTCCAGGAAGTGCGGGCCCAGTGGACTCCAGGTTGATACCATATCGCAAAAGCGTTTGGTTTGCAGCAATTACTAGCACAACTGCAAGCGGATCAAACACAAACACAAGTATTAGTATAAACAATCTTACAGATTTGTCAAGATAATCTTCACTACCTTCACCATATACTAATTCTGCTACATATTTAATAGGCCCAACTTCTTGTTCTAGTTCTCTTACTATACTTTCAGCTTCGTATAAATCTATATTAATACGTTCTATTTCTGAGAACGCTTCATCTATTTTAACATTAAGCTCATCTATCTTTATGTCTGCCTCGTCAGCATCTGTGCCGCTATCTGTTCTGATGCGATTGATTTCTGCGTTTGCTGCATCAATAGTAGTTTGTGCTTGTGCACGATACTTATCAATGTTTGCTTGTAGTTTTGCAATTTCTTCATTAGCAATTTCACGCAAAGTTGCTTTTTCTTCGGTGGCAGTTTCTGTAAACTCATCCTGCTTGATTGCTATCTCGTCTCGTTCTGGTTTCTGTTGCGCTCTTACTTCTGCACCTTTAGCAACATTGTCCACTGACTCTGACTCTGCTCTGGAAAAAACACCGCCTGCTTTAGTTTCTGTAGTAACTGTGCCCTGACTGGTGTAACCAGACACAATTGCATTTAGTGCATCCAGTCTATCCTTGCCAAGTTGTAAATTAGTTTGTAACTGGGTGTCTATTGCAGCAAGGTCTGTGGTTAATTGTTTTCTAAGGTCTTTGATTGCATCCTGGTTGTAATCAATATCACCTTGTACACGTTCCCAAGCACCTTCTCTTATTGCTTCCTGCTGAGTTATACTGTTGGAATTCGTATCGCCTCCAGCACTTAAACTAGCAATACGTTCTTGTGATGTTGCAATTTTACCTCGTTCTCTAGCTATTAACTGATTAAACCTTTCTACCTTAGCGACTGCATCACCAGCAGTGCCTGCTTGATCCAGATGTGCTTTAGAAAGGTATCCAAAGATACCCATGCTGGTTATAAGCATTAATGCTAACACTGCTATTACTAGATATCCTTTCATTAGCAGTTTTGTTTCGTCCCAATAACGATATAACCAACTAGCAGTTAACAGTTTACCAACTTCCAAACTGCCTGCCATAATAGCGATAGGAATTGCGCTCGCACTGAATATAGCCATAAGGCCTTCAATGCTGAACCAAGCAGCCACACCAGCTATTGTTAAAGCGGTGAGTAAGGTAACAATACCAAATATCATACCATTATTTATAGCAATACCTGTTGTTTTTAAGTGTGTTTTTAAGTGATTTGTAGATTAGGGCATATACATAGCACTATTGCTGGGTGTTTCACGCACCTCAAACTTAGTACACTGTATCCCACCGTTAGGATAGTTGTCTGGTAACCAGATATCGTTCAGATAATCACACAGGAACTTTGCTAACGCTTCGCATCCTGATGCTTCTACAACCACCATTTTAGCAAGTGCTTTGTCGTGTAACATTTTAAATGTTTCAAACTCTGGATCATCCTGTGCTACTAGCATTGTATGATCAAAGTTTTCTTTGAGGAACTCTTTGAAGCTGCGTAAACTGCCAAAGTCGCATACCCAATTGCGGGCATCCAGAGTCTCTGCGCTAAATTCCATATGAAAGCCTAGTGCATAACCATGTAATGCGTTACACCCTGGAATTTCATCTCTGCTGTATAATTGTTCTTTACTTTTACCTGATTTACGATCAGCTCGCCATTGTCTGTAACAAACTGCAAAGCCTTCAGTTGGACCGTATGTTTTTGTAGATACGTACATAGTAAAAATGCTCCTGTATTGAATAACAATTATATAACAATTTTGGAGTTATGTCAAGTTTATTCTATGCAGCTATTAGATATTTCGCCGTCATCATCCCCAGCTTCATCAACACTGAGACCTTTAACGATGCGATCCATTTCCTGAACACTTTTCATTAATTCATCAAACATGTCTTTGTCCATATCACAACTCCGTTTAATTGTTTTTATTCTATGAACGCTATTAGATATTTCGCAGCCAATGCTAATATCCCTAGCACTACAAATGTAGTGCTTCCAGGATTATTTTCTGCGAGGGTTATCACGAAATCCAAACCAGTCTCCAACGACTGCAATAAGAACTTAACAAGTGCGCTAATTATACCAACCCTGCTTCTTCCAGTGTCATTTTCACAACACCTGCTTCAATCAACTTGCGGCGATTTTCCATGTGTGCAGCTTGAGTGTCGTCTTTAGACCCACCATAGTAAGGAACACAATGGCCTTCGTCTGCCATCACAGCAGTGACTGCTCTCCAGGCATCTGTCGTAGGACAGTAGACATCAAAGTCACCAAGGATGCGACCGAACTTACCTTTCATGTCTTCACCGTCACGAGCAATCTGAGTTCTCAACACTGGTTTTGGTCCAAGCAGTTCCTTCAGACGCTTGCTTGCGGCTTTACCAAACTTCTTTTCTACCTTGTCACGGGTTCTACTTTCGGGCGTATCAATGCCCATGATGCGAACTCTTTCGTTCTTCAACCAAACACCAAATCCTAAGTCAATGTCCACATCCACTGTGTCACCATCGACCACTTTAATTAAATTTGTTCTGTATTCGTACATTTATTTTTATTCCTTATCTGTGCTTTCATTTGGATCAGATTTGCCAAGATTATAAATTGCTTGTAAATAAATCACGCCAACATAGCAACCACCTACCATCATAAAAAATCCGATTGCGGAAAATACCTGATCCATACTGCCTCCTATTGCAATCAATATATCAATCGGGTTTGACAACTCTCTTAATAATCTTACCCAATACTAGATTCAAACAAACGACTGGGCCAAATACGGGCCATTTCCAATCGTATTTTTTATATGCAGCACTGTCTTTCTTAAACCATTTTCTCTGGATGTTGTCACAATACTCACCTTTGTAAGACAGTACGGCGTGACCTTCGCCAGTTTTCGTATACTTTACGAAGTGCATACGAAAATCTCGATTGAAAAGAATATTCTTAATAAAAGTACTTTTCTTTTCGCCTGACATAAACCAAAGAACGGTCAACGAGTAATCCTCACAATCACCCCGCCATATTTCTTGAGTCGTGTCCATGACAGACCAAGTTTCAACGAACCCATACTTTTTCTTATCAGTAACGTATTCAAATTTTGATGCAACTTTTTTGTTAGCTTCTTTAGCGTCCATTTAACCTTGCCCTCTATATTTTTTATAATTGGATTTCTTTTTCTTGTTCATAGAACTGGTTTTCAATTTACCTCTACCAATCGAAGTTCCTTTCTTAATTGGGTCTGGTCTTTCCACACCACCGAGTGCTTTAGCCATGTGTGTCTCCTGCTACAATAAATTATAACAGTATTTATCTTGAGACGACTTATTTGTAAAAAGTGTGGTTATCTACAACAGCAGCAATCTCAAAATGGTCTGCCCAAAAAGGATCGCTAATACTGGGGTTGTGGTAGTGTGTAGCACCAAAGGTAGGATCCTTGGTGTGTCCTAATAAAACATCAAATGCAATATTATTACTGTCGTTCCAGGCTGCAACATTAGGTTTAACTGGTACACCTTTGCTATTTGTTAAGTAAAGATCATCACTCTTACCATCACAAAACCAACTAAACTGGCACATGCCACGAGCAGGAACTTCATTGCCCTTCCAGTTAACACGCATCTTTGCTTGGTAGACTACTTCACAAACATTGTTAGGGAAACGATGACTGAGTTTTCTATTCATTGTAACGTGGGCTACTGCAAGTTTTCCTAAATAACTTTCGCCTTTTGCTTCATGGTATATGTTTACAGCAAGACAGTGTAACTGGTCAGGATCTACATTAGGCTGGCCAGTCACTGGAAAAGCTTCTGATTCAGGTTCACTAACAGCTATTGTGGCTGGTGCAAACGAAGGGACTGGAATTTCCAACTCTGTACTAGTGCGTGGGGTAGTTTGTTTAAAAATCCCTGCACCAGCTAGAACTACAGTAACTGGACCTAATACAACTAGAATTACAGCAAGAGCTTCTAAGATTATATAAATTGTTTTCATGGATCACTCCTGTTTAAACGATTTGTATGCTACTTGTGGCCTGTGTATATGATTTTGCTATATCTTCGTCAGTGGATATTTGAGCAACAATATTACTTTTATTTAGTGTAATTTTTTGAGATTGTGCACTCATTATCCAGGGTATCATTCCCATACCCTGCGGGCCTTGTGCTAATACACTTGGCTTGCTTACAGTAATATGTGATTCGTCACCTGATTCAAATCTAGCAATAATTTCCTCACCAGATTGCATTTTCAGTGTGACAATGCTGCCTTCTTTAATTGGTTTATTCAATAACATAATATGCTCACTTTTATATATTATACAGTGTTTTTACTGTATGTCAACCTGTTTTGGGCGGAAAAAACCATGTTTTTCAATGGTTTAAAACTTTTTTAGTAAATATTTGTTGGACCGCGATGTTCGGGTGTATCAAAAAATGAATTCGCGTCAATCTTAGTAAACGCTATCTAGTACAGTAGGCACTGTGCAAACGGGCGGTCCTTTTTTTCTATCCTTATGTTCATTTGGAAATATACCAACTGGGAAATCTGCACCAATGGTCGTTATCCTCATTTTGGAAATCGAACACATTTAATTTTTTGTTTTCCTGGGCACAAAACTGATCAACAACTTTTACTGTTAGTGGCCATTCTTTAATATCATAATCGTCACCACTAAATATTCCGCCTGGTTTTAATTTGGGCCACCATTCCTTAAGAGTTTGACCGTTATCTTGTCCTGTGTGAGCATATCCATCTATATAAATAAAATCAAAAAACTCATCAGGAAAAGTTTTAACTGCATCTGCAAACGTGGATTGAATTACACTGTTATTTTCTCGATAGGGCAATAATCGTTTTACTGCTCTGTTGTACTGGTTTAAATCGTGCCCCCTATCTCCTGCCCACATATCAATACTGTATAAATGCTCTACATCATGGTTCTCTAGAATCATTTCGCTAAACACGCCTTCTGCTACACCTAGTTCAACACAAATAGGTTTATCTACAGCAAAGTCCAAAATGTTATGTCTTTTAATAATCGTCATGATAGAATATTTTTTTTGATTCCTCAAAATGGAGGCTTGCAAGCCAGTTGGTAGGCGCAGTAGCGTCATCAACAAGTCTGAACTTTACTTCTTCCCATAGATCATATACCAGTTCGTCTTTGACTACTACCTTGTTTAGTCTACGCTGCATATTGTACATAGTGTCGCCTTGGTATACATCAAGACTAATCATGCCGTCGTGTGATGGTACTTTTCTCATTTGGGTTGCTCTTATACTATGAGGCACACCATCGCCAACCAATTGTAATAGACTTGCCATCACATTTAAATAATTTACACACTGGACAATGTTCATTGCTGCTGCACTTCTAGCAGGATCACCTATGTCTACAAGTGTATCAAGAATACTAACTAACCATCGTAGATCATAGTGTTCTAAAATCTCGTCCATGTATTTGTCTAAGATTTCGTAAAACTTTTTAGTATTTTCTTCTAAGTCTATTTCTCTGCGTATATAAATTATATGCTTTACAAGCTCGTGGCATACAAGCGGTTTGCCCACAAACTCTGCTTTAACTGCGTCAATGTTTTTTTCTACATCATGTATTCTGTTAAGATTTGACTTAGGTTCTATTCCTGATATAATTTCTAATAGTGGATCCATTTGTATTCCCGATTTTACATTATTTACAAAATAAATTAAGCTGCATCACTAATTAATGGTATTGACTGTTCGTACAGTTGTTGGCTTGCTAAGTTTTTAGCTTTAGCTTCACACTGTATGTCAAAGTCTTTGGAAAAGGAAAGGGCCCATTCGTTTACTGCACGATTGGGGAAATAATCGCTGTGGGCTCGGAGCTTTTGCTTCTTGCATCCCGCCGCAAGTAACTGTTTCATATCAGGCATAGTGTCGTGAGCAAACCCTACTGGTAGCCGTTCATCTCTGCTATAACTGTAATGCATAGCAGGACGTACACCACGCCAACTGTCAATCACTCGCTTAACTCTATCATCATCAGGTTGTATGTATTCTTCGTCTCTGATCCAGTGGTGATGGATGTCTAACACTAGTGCAACATGGTTTGCTAACATTAACGAAGCATCAAGTCCATGACACATTTCATCATTCTCAATAGTAATAATGTTTCTTGCTTCAGGACTTAACTTTGGTAATACATCAATAATACCCTGATAGCCTAACTTACCTGAGATGTGCACATTGCATTTAAAATCTTGGAACTGTTTACCATAACCCATCCAGCGAGCCATGTCAGTGTGATATTCAAATTCGTCTATACTCCTGTCAACAACGTCAGGACGATCGCTAGCAAGAACGGTAAACTGCCCGGGATGAAAACTAATCCTAACATCAAGATCGCGGGCAGCCTGGCCCACTTTGGCAAAGCCCTCAGCCATCCAGTCACGGTTGTTTGAATCTTGCCATAAGTAGCGCCAATCTTCTTGCGTAGCACAAGGTATCTGATTGCTTCCAAGTCTCACCATCCTTCTGTTTTGGGGTAATGTTGCTACATACTCTACTAGATTTAACATACTGGCCATATTGTGGTCTACACAATCGAGCATTTTTTGTTCTGCTATAGATTTTTCTTGCCTGTTTAGCCATGCAACTGTGGTTTGCATTTCTGTAAACTTTGATTGTACTTCTTTTAATACTTTGGGCTTTTGCGTTTGGTCAGGATCCATATATTTGCAACAGAATCCTATTCTTTGTACACTTTGGTCAAACATAAACATAATATCTCTATAAGAGTAAGTTAAACAGTATACACTAATTATTAAATAATGTCAACAATATCGATAAATACATGTAAACGTGTTGCAGGACCAGTATCATATGAATATTAACGAAGTAAGTGATTTTAAAAAGGACGAGCTCAGACACGAATTACGTAACGAGCCACCTAATAATTTCCAAATTTATATTAACGGTAACCCCTGGAAGGTGTTCAAGGGTAAAGGACGTAATGCCGATGATCGTGCAGAGCAGCAACACTACAATCAGTTAAAAAGATGGGCTTCTGAGAAAAGTGCTAGCACTGGAAAAAAATGGGAAGTGAGCATCACAGGTAAGCCTGCTTCAGAGTCAGTCGAACTCGATGAAGCAGGTATTCCACAAAAACCTAAGCCATACGGTCGTGGTAATCCTGTTGCTAAGAATATGGAAAAATTCAACAAGCCTAAAACACATGCAGACAAAAAGAAAGAAATGAAAAAACGTGGTCCAAAGATAAGCATGGACGAAGCGCCTTTGGTTGTTAGAGGTGAAAACAACTTGCAAACTATGGTAGACAGAGCGTTGGATGTTTGGTTAGGCGGTGAAAAAAGAAGTAGGGAAGAACTTGAAAAAGTATTAAATGCTATTGGTAAGACTATTCAGGGAAACGGAGAACGTTTAGTTATTGACACTATCGGTGAAGCAACAGATGCAGATAATAAAAGACTGGGTATAACCCCTCGTAATCCATCTACAACATATACACTTCGTGGTAAGCATAAAGTAACTTTAACTAAAAGTGGTGACAGCATGAAGCCAAGCTGGCACTGCTCAGTTGATGGCAAAGATTGCGGAACCCATGCAGGTGAAAAGGCTGCGATGAAATCAGCTATCAAACACATTGATAGTCTCGCAGAAGGTGCTGTTAAGCAAGGTATTGCAACGCTAGGTGTTCTTGCTGCGCTTATGGGTGCTGGTGAAATGATGAGCGCTGATAATACCCCGTTAGGTAAGGCAATGGCAGTAGCCGCAGCCAACGGTGATGAATATGCTGCTAAACATTTAGACAACTTAGACTTTTATGCGGACGAAAATTCCGCTATGATTATGAAGTTAAGTAACAAATATCTACGTGGTAAGTAAATGAGAGCTAACGAATTTATAAGTGAAACCAGACGCTTATTCGAACTAAAAAAATTAGGTAGGGCCTTTAATCATTTAGAGGACTTGGTATTCTTTTATGGTACCAAAGGTGTGCAAGAAGCATTAGCACATTTGCGTGAATTAGCCACGCAACAAGGAGCAGAAAGTATACGTATGAAGTGGGACGGTGCTCCACAAGTATACTGGGGTAGAGAGCAAAAAGGTGGCCCTCTTGTGTTAACTGGTCATAATGGCTGGTTAAGAGGGGCCAAAACTACTAGCCCTAAAGAATTAGAAGATTTTATAGCAAATCAGAGCGGCAAGCCTGGCACTCCAGAAGAGAAAGCCAAACGTGATGCATTTGCAAAACAGTTTGCTAGTTGGTATCCAGCATTAGATAAAGCAACACCCAGTGACTTTGTGGGGTTTGTGTATGCAGATGGATTGTTCTTTGAACGTCCTAAACTGGATGAGAACGGTGTGTACAACTTTTGTCCAAATCCCAAAAGTGACACATGCTATCATGTAAGAGCAGATTCGGAGCTTGGTAAAAAGATCAGCCAAGCGGATATAATGTTAGTAGGACATGCCAGTTTTCCAGAGTTTGGTGCACCAGATGCAGCCCAGCAACCAATAAGTGATTTTACAATGTTCAACAGTAATCCTGAAGTTATTGTGTTGGGTCCAGTATATAACACTAAACCTGTTAAGGTTGACACTGCTAAACTGGACAAAGCAGAGCAGTATGCTAGTTCACACGGCGGCAGAATAGACAGCTTCCTAGCAGGTATGAAAGGTTTAGGCGATCTTAAAGAAATCTTATATCGTTACGTTAACCAAACAGCCAAAGCAAAACAACTAGATCAGCTAGGTAGTCAGCATTTTTATAACTGGTTAAAGACTAGCAAAGTCAGCGAACCAAAACAAGAAAAAATAGCAGAGTTAGATCAGGCTAACGGAAATGTTATAGATGAAATCTTTACACTGGTTAAAGATATACAAGGTGCTAAGAACAGCATCATAGATCAATTAGAAGGCGAGCGTGGTGAGATTTGGGACACCAACGGTGAAGGTCATGTTCGTTACGCAGATGGTAGCAAAGAGCTAGGCAATGTAAAATTTGTTCCTAGGCACAAGTGGACACCATAAACAGAGGATAAAATATGCCAACATTTAACGACGGCGCTACTAATTTAAGTATTAGAACAATTTTAAATAGTAACGGGATACGGAAAAATAATTACAGTGCAACAACTGGACCAACAGCATCTGCAGATGCTATTTCTGGATATGAAATAGGTTCTTTATGGTTTGATGTTGCTACAGCTAAAGTATATTTTGCAAACGATGTTACAACAGGGGCAGCAATTTGGATAGAAGTAGCTAAAGCATCTGACGAATCAGATAATCAAACATTATCCTGGAATGCAGTATCTGGTGAACTAACAATATCAGGCGGAAATACCATATCTGGGGTAGGCACACAAAATATATTTAATAATTTCAGTGTGTCTGGACAAACTTCTTTAACACCAGATACTGACGGTGACGAGATTACTTTTGTAGCTGGAACTGGTATGACTATTACTACCAATGACATAGATAAATCAATTACATTTGATTCATCAGATACTACAAATAGTTTTAGCAGTATTGCAGTAGCAACACAAAATAATGTTGTTGCTGATTCAGGAACAGATACATTAACATTTGTTGCTGGTACTAATATGTCTATTGCTACAAATGCAGCTACTGATACAATTACTTTTAATACAACTGCTATTTCTAGTTCGGGTGTGTTAGCATTGGGCGAAGGAAACTGGGCAGGAAACATTGTACCTATTGCAGACTCGACATATAATTTAGGTAATGAGACTAAGGGTTGGAATAATGTATATGTAAGGGGTAACTTAGTAACCACAGGCGCTACAGTTGTTGGATTATCTACACTCAGTATTACTGAAGACACAAATTTATATTATACGCAGGCAAGGGTCGAAAGCGATGGTATTGCAATTGTTCCCGGCGGAAGTGTTACAGGAACTGTAGGTGATGTTAGAATGCAATATGGTACTGCATATGACGATGCTGGCGGATCTTTGCCACCACAAGCTGGATCATTCTTTTTTGATTCAGGAAACGCTACGCTTAAAGTTTTTAGTAGCACTGCAGGTAATATCTTTGTTGACGCTGGGAAAGTTCCTTTAACTGTACAAGATGATACACTGATTAATGAGTACTACATATATGTCGGTAATCCAGTTAATAAATTATCAGCTATCCAAGATTATCGCCAGTCGAATACAGGTTTGGCTTATGACCAAGAATTTGCTTATTTAGATCAAGCATTTAAATTTATTATGGAAAATCCTATAGATGAAGTTGGTACTATAGATCCTAGTTATGGAAACACTCAACGTAAGGCGGTTTACGTTATCGCCTTAGAAGAAAGTGTTACCCACATTCCCAATCCAACCACTAATTACGATAGTTTTGATCTATGGAATGTAAATCATCAAATATTGTTGCTCAATCAGAATGCGTTAAACCCAACACCTGCAATAGCAGAATGTTATGCTGTCATAGACGTTGACCTTAAATTGTGGGGGATACCTCTGTTTCAACCCGCAACAAAAGATCTAAAATTTGCTGGGAGGCTTGATGCAACGGATTGTCATATTAGAACTGCTAATAATAGTCAAGGGTTTGGGCCAACGATTTTCGAAGATGACATTTGGATAACTAATAGCTTTTTCCGATTAAATAACTGTGATTTTAAACCTATTGGTTCTAAGCAAATCGGCATTTGGGATAATTCAGTGGCGGATATTGATATTTACGCTGTTGATGAAACAAGTGGCACCCTGAAATTAGCAGCAATCTCATCGGTAATTGTGGTTGATCAAAATGCCAGCAATATTTCATTGCGAGATGTGAATTCGTGGGACAATTCGTTAATTAGGTTTACTTCTGATGTAACCGTTAGTGGCACTATCTCTGCCAGAAATAGTGAAATTCGTATACCAAGTAGTTTAACATTTAATGGAGCTTCTGCACGTTTTAATTTAGAACAAACTGGTAAAGTAATATATGGGTCCGTGAATGCGGTACTAAGCACATCTCATATTATGGGTGGAGATACTATATCGCACCCTGATGCTCAGCCATTCCTAGATTTATCAGAAGCAAGCTGGAAAGATGGCGTCAAAACTATTAACACTGGAGCTGGATATAATCAAATAGGCCAATATAGAGGCACCTTTAGATTACCTAACATCGACACTACAGCACGTAATTCACTAACAGCCGCAAATGGTGATATGATTTACAACACCACTGACAGTAAATTACAGGGTTATCAAGCAGGTGCTTGGATTAACATAGACGGAACCTAATATATGAAATTCAAAGATTATCTAACAGAAGCAGCAGGAGATACCGTTGGTGTTATGTTCGGTCGCTTCAATCCTCCTCATCGTGGCCACAAGGCTGCGTGGGAAATGGCATCAGAAAACGACCACTGGTACGTAGGCACTAACCAAAGTACTCAGGGTAAGAAAGATCCGCTGCCATACGATATCAAAATTGCAGCCATGGAGGCACTATGGCCAGAAGTAGGTAGCCACATAGTGCCAGAAACAAACTTGTTTACCCTTGCTACTAAAGTGTTTGCACAACACGGCAAAGTAAATCTCACAGTATACACAGACGAAGATTGGTTAACCAAAACACTGGAAAAGTATAATGGTGAGGAAGGCAAACATGGATATTACGATTTTGAATCTATTACTCAGAAACCAACTCCACGTCTCAGTTCAGCTACAGATGTACGAAACGCTGTGCTAGCAGATGATAGAGATGCGTTTGAAAGGGCTGCCGGAGTACCTGCAGACTTTAAAATACAAGGTAAAGACTTTTTTGATGTTGTTGCAGAATACTTGCTTCCACATCACCCAAAACCTGCACAAGAAGATAAATACAATAAAGAAGATAGTTTAGAGGAATCTACAATGGATATGCAAACATTACGTCAACTAGCTGGACTGGAGCCTGAAGTACAAGAAGGTGCTCCTGTTGAATTTAAACCACAGCATGACTTGGACGATACAGCAAAGAAATTAGCAGGAATAGGACGTCTTATGATGGACATGGCTATGGGGCAACAGGACGATGCTGTTTCCAATGCAATGGCACAATTAGGCGATAGACTTGCTACTGGCGAGATCTCGTCCCAAGAAGATTTAGTAGGTTTCATTAAAAAGTCTAGAGCAGAGCCAGCAGCATTAAGCAATGCTGTTACTGCAACAGTAGCCGCATATAACAAAGGCGAGAGAGCTGATCCAGTAGATGATCGTGTTAAAGGCAGAAAAACAGAGTATGTTCCGCCAGTAGAAGATGAAGATGAAGTAGAAGAAGAAGGGTTAGATCTTTCTAACATCAGAGACGACTATGGTGTACAAGAAGGCGAAGGCGGCACCTGCTCTTGTTGCGGTAATGAAATAACTGCTGAAGGTTGTGGCTGTGGTCCAGATTGCGAACACTGTGGCGGAATGGGCAAAACAGAAGCTGTTGAAGAAGGCGAAATGCCTAAAGGTTTAAAAGATTACTTAGACAAAAAGAATGGCAAGAAAGCTGACGAAGACGAAGATGATTCAGAAGAAGAAGTAGAAGAAGCTATTGAGGAAACTACTGATAATGCTTATGCTGCTGCAATGGCTGAATTAAGAGCACTAGCAGGATTATAACATGAACGAAATAGAACGCTTACAACAATTAGCAGGCATTGTAGAACAACCACGTTCTACGACATTACTGTCAGAGGTAGATGTTAACGAAGGCGAAGGATCTGTAGATAAAGTTGCAGTAGGTCATATTGATAACGAAGCAGACATGATGCGTAAGCAGTTGTTCATTATGGGATCACAGTGTGTGGAACTTTACAAGATGTTAGGCGATATCGATAACGGTGATTTCCCACACTGGTGGCAAGCTAAAATTGTAAAGGCAGCAGACTACATTGGTGCTGCTCGTGACTATTTAGATTCAGAAGTTAATGCCCCTGAGCAAGAAACAATGGTATCAGATGATGCTGCTGATAGTTCAGACCCATCAGGCGTTAGTTGATCCAATAGGTATTTTCAACAAGAGTATTTGCATACTCAGGCCAAAATTTTCCAGCTCTAGGGCCACCATTACACTGACCATCTGACTCGCCTGGTATTTTAATCCAAAGAAAAGCGTCACAAAGATCATGTCCAGTGTTAGTAGTTGGAGGAGTACCTAAACCCCTTCCTGGAGGATTACACCAGTCTTGGCCAAACGGTCCGCGACCATTTCTACTTGTATCTATAACAAAATGGTTAAACTTGGTGCATCTCCCTACTTCTAGTGCCCATTCCATACTTTCTTCTGTTGTCCTGTAGTTACTTACATTAACACTAAATCCTCTTACATTAGTATCTATTGGATTTAAGTCCATTACGCTGTTAATTAAATTTCCTGCTGCCTCGGGATCTAGCCATAAACTATTACCTATGTCTAAATAAATTTTTGCATTACACGTATCTGATATAACACCAATAGCAGTAGCCATCGCTACCATACGTTCTTTTTTTTCTCCCTCGCTCATTTCGTTACAATGTGGCAATGCATCTGGTTCAAATATAACAATAGGTTCCCTACTACCTATACCTAAACTTATTTCATTTACAAAAAGAATATAGTCTTCCATGGTTTTTGCGCCGCCGGCGCTATATTGCCCGATATCTCTATCTGGTAAGTTATAAATTACAATCACAGGTAAACCAGGATGTGCTCTCGCTAACAATCGTTCAATGCTATAGCGTAAATTCTTAGAAGGTCTACTATACCAAAAACTCACAGGATATTTAAATATTTCTGCAACATTTTGAAATTTTTTTCTGTGATCTTTTACTCGGTCAAAGTCATTGACCCAAAACTTGTAGTCCATGCAACTATTTATTTAACGTGTTTACAAGATCCACGGAATGTGAATCCAGGACAGCTACACTTCCCGTCTACAATAGTATACACTTTGCCATTGCTGCCTTGCACAGTAATAGCATCTGCAGGTAACTTCTCGTCAAACTGTTCCAACTTCTTAAACTTGCGACGAGCTTTATCAAATTGCAAAGGACGGTTAAATGTCTTTAAACCAGTGCCGTTATCAAATGCAACCAACTTGCCTGATCCATTCACATGATAGATATGATTAGGAATAGGGTCATCCCATACAGTAATTTCTTGCAATACATCTATCATTTTAATCCCCTGACAAAACCATTTGAACTTTAGCAGCATCAACCTCATCCTGATTAATAACACTAAACTTCTTAATTGGATGGACTTCAGTTAATACGTCCTCACCATCCTGATATTCACTTCGGACAAGGAATCCTTCAGCAACAATTTTTTCCAGCAGTGCAATAGGGAAAACAAAATCTTTGTATCCCGTGTCTAACCTTGCATAAACTATATTTTCTTTCTTAGTCATTTACAATTTTCCTTAATTCTCGTTATGGAATACCAATCCTGTGAGTTTAACGTATGGTGCCCAAATAACACTCTTACCGAGGTTCATTGTGGTTCTTTCACGTAACTCGTTTGTTGATTCTCGATCAAAACGGAAACCATACTTTTGCATTTGATCAAGCCAATATGGTTCGTGTTGTTCGTTGACGTGGTGGTGACCACCTTGACCAGGAGTTGCGTGTGTCATGAATAACATTTTGCACTTCTGAAATGCTTGCACGTAATTTGGAATGTATTGCTCGTAGACGTGCTCTACAAATTCTACTGACCAACAAAGGTCATACGTATTTTCGACTGGAGCAGGTCCTTCTTGAAAATCCCACATTGTAAAATTTTCTGCGATTTGCCATTGCTCTTGCGCTTTATCATCACCATCAATACCGTGAGCTTTAATACCACTACGAATAGCAGCCATTACCATACCACCAGGTCCACAACCTACATCAAGCATTGATTTAACGTCGAACTTATCGATAGCGTAGTCTATTGCACCTTGATCAATATGTGTAAATCCGAAATGGCCGCCCAAATGTTTACCTTTCATCTATTTTTGCCTCCTGGTGCGGGTTTAACAAATTCTGTGCTGCACTTAATACCCAACTATCTCTGTGTGGCAAGTTAAATCCAGTGCTACCATCCCAATCCACAAAGTACTCATCGAAACGGTCACTGTACGCTTTAGGATGTTCTTTTAGCAAACTGGCGAGCTCTTTGGCAGCATCATCAAATTTGTGATCAGTCCAGATGTTTTCATCTAAACAATAGTACAGACAACTGTGAACTAACATCTGCAATCGACGGCGCTTAATTAGCTCACCTATCTCAGAGTCTGGGTTAGGAAACTGATAACGCTCTTCTCCTTTCTTAGGAGCCATTAGAACTCTCTCCCAAAATCAATGTTAGACCAACCTTCACTTTCACACATCCAAGCAGTACCACATTTCTCGTTGACGATGATGTCACCGACAGAGACTGAATGCATTCTTGTGAATTTCTGAATACAAGAACCTTCAGGGCCGTAACCGTTACCAGTATGAAACACGTCTTCAAGGGTATCAACACCCGTCACACGAGCAACTGATTGGAAGTGATCTTCCATCCAAGATTCATAGTGCTTAGATCCTTCCCTGAACTTGACATCGCGCTGGATTGCAATCTCAGGGAAGTCACCGAAGTCGCCATCCCAACCAACTGAATTCAAGTGGTCCATTGCTGCGTTACTGAGATGAAACTGGTGGATTAAGTAAGACATTACGCTACCTCCTTAAACTAACTTGCAAATTTTAGACCAAAGCTGATTAATTTCTTCTGCGGAACGGAAGCCTGCTTCAAATACACTTTCTAGACAACCAGCACTAGCTTCAATGAATGTACTGGAACACATTACCTGCGTTGCCATTCCACCGTTGCGGATAACAATGTCTGCAAGAGTTTGAGCGTCACGTCCAGCAGCGACAAACTCGTAATCTTTGTCACCACTGCGATACAACTCTAGAAGACCTTCATGGAGTGATATAAATTCGATCATTTTCTGCTCTCTTTATTTAATGTACTCGTTTATTATAGCAAAAAGGGCAGATATGTCAAGCTGTAAGTACTTGATTTTAAAGGGGGTTTTTTGTAGTTGTAAGTGCTTGATTTATAAAGAGGTATCAGTGCTACTTTTTGAAGTTATTTGCACAAATTCTTCTAAATCTTGCTGTTCCCAGTGGATTGGATCAATATCCCAGTACTTGTAAGCGATTCTCAGCATGGTATCCAGCTCGTCATCACTGAGATTGCCAGTGTACCCTGTTTGCTCAGCGAAGTCAGATAACTCATCTCTGAGAGCTAATTTACGCTGTCTGAATTCAACAAAATCGATTACGTTACTCATTCCCATTCCTTTTCATTTTGTGCATTCATGTAAGCAAGAATGGCACAAACCACATTGAGTATAATCACAAAGATTATTTCCTGCGTGGGGTGAATGTAGATATACGATAACACCCCAATCATAAACCCTACAATATTCGCATGCATCAAAAAATACGACACTGTTGATGGCTTAATACCAAACATGTTAATCAGCTTCCAACTCTAGATCAAAACGCTCGCTCAGTTCATTGGCATCCAGCATCTCACCAATGTCATGATCACCCATCCATTTGGCACACATTATCAGTGCCATCATAGGATCTAAGTTACCATCCTCGACTAGATCGAATAGCCTGTCCATGTTCTTCATAACACCCCCGGTTCTTTATATGTGACAGACATACAAGCAGAGTTTTCTTTTACATACTGAATACCTTTACTGTGGTACGCCGCTACCCACTTATCTTCACAAGGTTTACCCATTCCAGCACAACCGCTCAACACTGACACTGCAAAAATAACTAACAAGATTTTAATAGGACACCTCCTTTGCGAATACAACGTATTCTGTTTTATGATTAGGGAACCGCTCATCTTTCTTAGGCAGAAGACGTACCGCAAATCCACCTTTGCCCTCGTCAAAAACCTCAACGACATGACCGGATGCTCTGCCGTTTACAGTCTTAAAATTTACGAACATACCATTTAGGTATCCATAGTTAATCATGATGCGTTTACTCCTCTTGTTGATTTCCAACCTTCGATGATTGTTTTAGCAGTCATCTCAAACCCCATAGCGTCAAGAACACCACGGATGTAATTGATTTCGTCTGCGGATGCAAGACCAGCATGATACGCACGACTGTCATCCGACATCTGGAAAAACCAATCGTGAAACTTACACTTCTCGTGAAGGATTTCACAGATTTCTGTCGCGTCCAAACCAGACAAATTTACCTTTTCCATTACACTGTCTCCCATACTTTTACGATCATGTTATCATCCGTAAGAGAACTTTCGCCAACTTCACGGATGATTGCATGATCAGGGGTATCGGTTCGAAACCGAAACGGAGTCATAAATTCAAAGTGGTGCGTCACACCAGTAGCAGAAGTATACCGCGACTGAGTAATCTTACCAAGAACTCTCACACTGGAACCGACATAATCGATTTCGCAAATCTTACCAGTTAAATCTCTCATTGTACAACTCCGTTCGAGTCCAAAAACTCATCAATTTCTTCATCACTCATACCAACCCTGATACAAGCACAGATAGCATCATCGATCTGACCGTCCTGAATTGACGCACTTACGTCAATCAGGTACTCGGCGATATCATCTCTTGCATACCACGGTGTCATTACGCTTCCCCCATATATTGATTAAAATCTTTAATGAACCAACGCTCTAGGATTGGACTGCCATCAGCAGCTTCATCTATGAGGATGTAGGCAACTGTCTTCTTGACTCTAGCATAACGATAGCCTGAGTCAATGCCTTCACGTGGGGTGGTTACCCAAACCTTGTGAGGGTAATTCTCAACAAAATTAGCAGGAGCCCAGTCGCAGTTGTCATCATTAACACTAAACTCAAACAAATTACTGTGGTCCTTCTCAGTGAAGCAACCAAGGATAGTGCCGTCTTGACCAAAATAAGTTTTACTGGGGGCGTATGCCATATTTTCTGCTCTCTTTATTTAATGTACTCGTTTATTATAGCAAAAAGGGCAGATATGTCAAGCTGTAAGTACTTGATTTTATTAGGGTTTTTTTGGAGTTGTAAGTGCTTGATTTTATTGAGAAAATTCTTCATCAAATTTGATAATTTCTACCTCTTTTCCAGCTATTTTATGCTTTAGGAAGCCAGATTCGCACAATGAAATTATAGTAATGTCAGCACCTGTTCGGACACCAAACTTATACCCCATCCATGCACCGAACACAGTCCCTACAAAGTATGCTAAAATAAACCAAAGTTCCATAACACTATCTCCTTACCATGTTAAAATGAGCACAGGATTTCTGTACACTGACAGCTTGCCAGTACGCATCGTCATCTGCACTATGTAAATTAAGTTGCATGTCTTTACGTGGATCTCTGGGCATTAAATTGATCAACGTCCTGCTATCCATAATTTGCCAGTATGCCCATCCTGTATGATGTTCAAACTGACGGTACATGTCTTCTATAATCACTAAATCAAACTGTGGGCCTTGACACCATATTTTGTCTACGCCTACACAATACTTATTTAGTGATTTAAAGAACTCGTTTGGCGTAATTCTACCCTCATCTGTGAAAGTGCTTTCCCTAATGTGTTCGTCTTGTTTAGCCCAAAACTCCAAAGTGCTTTCGCTAGTGGTGCGGCCTTTATCAAGTTGTTCGTCTATGTGAGGACGCCACAGTGTTTTAGCATGTGGCTCTGTGTCAGTGAAAGGATCAAATTTAACTGCCCCTACACTGAGTATAACAGATGTAGGAGCAGTATCCAGTGTTTCAATATCAATCATTACATGTGTAGTCATGCAAGTATTATAACACTAATTTAGCAGAACTGTCAATCTTTGTTTTTCTTGTTTGTTTTTCTTGTCCAGTGGGATCATTAGCAGAGAACTGGCCGGCGCCTTGTACAGTTGCACTAGTATTTTGTTTCATTTTTTCAAATGGATCTTGTGTACCTGCTTTAACTGCCTCCCACCATTCAGACTTTTGTCCTATCTTGTCTAAGAACCAAGCAATTTTATGTGCTGTTCTGACTCGAGCTTCCTGCATTTGCGGGTGACCAAAATCTCTGGGATCTTCTGGATTGCCTTCCATGTATTTACGTGCACGGAATGTTTCGTCATCGTTGTTTCCTGTCATGTCAGCTCGATCATGGAAAAACTCTAATTCAATTCTTTCAAAAATATCTAACATATATGCTATGTGGCTTAACCACGCATCGTTCTGAGCGTTCATACTAAGATGTTCTATAAGTATAAACCAGTCTCTAGGTAAGATAGGAAAGATTGCGTAGGGATGCCCGTTATGATTGTCAGTAGGAGCAAGCAATTTAAATTGTCCTCTGTATCTATCAATAATGAGATCCCAATCATCACTAACCATTAACCCGTCGTCGTTCCAAAAGAATAACCATTCTCCTGACGCAGTACTTGCTAAATGATTAACATACTGATGTAGATTTTCATAACCTAATGGCTTAAACAAGTTTGCTCTGCATTCTACTTGGTGTTTTACTAGCATAGGCGCAACTTCTTCTTTTAAATATTCCTGCACACCATCATCATCTTCGTCTATACCTAATAAAATTTCTAATCTTTCAGGTTTTGCTGCTTTGCTTATTAATGTATCTATACTACGTTTAAGCATTTCCCTACGTCCCCTGGTTGGTAATAGTATGCTAATAACCATTGGAGTTTCTTTTTCACTCATATTATCCACCTGTAAATAGTTTACGAATATTTCCACGGAAAACATAATGTCCTACGTGATTAAGAGCAGTGCGTGGGTCAAGCCAAACGTCACCACCCATTTGCTGCCACAACCTACAAAACGTGTAGTCCTCCGATAGATAACGTCTGCTATCGGGGTCGATCATGGTATCAAACAGTGCGTACATGAATGGTTCAAATTTGTTGTCCACATTGATATCGTTCACATACTTTAACTCTGGATGCGTATCAAACATTTTTTGGATTGTGTCTCTACGTATACACATAAATCCAGTTCCAGCATCTTTTAGTTGTACTAAATTATCTACAATTCTTACTGCGTTAGTTTTATTACCTTCTTCGTCCTGTTGGAACTCAAAATTAACAACGTAGTTAGAACTGTGACCTTCAATAGTTGCTGCTGTTTCTTGTTCGTTCTCTCTTGCAGCTCTAATAATACTATCCCAGTTAACTGCTTTTTTAGGATAAGCACCTACTGTTACAGGCTTGTCATATGCAACCATACGTAACATATCTTCTGCATTAAACTCAATATCAGCATCAACAAAAAACAAATGCGTATGATCTGGATTTTCCATAAAGAAACTAACTAATGTATTGCGACCACGTGTAACTAGACTTTCATTCGCTAATGTACTAACAGTGTAAGGAATTTCGTACTTATCACATAAAATAATAAGTCTCATCATGCTTCTAAAATAAGGTTCGCCGATTTGTCCTCCATAACAAGGCGTAGCTATAAAAATATGCTTACTTCTTAACATTCCTACTGGAATTTCTATTTTAGAATCAAGCAGCTTATGCATGACATTACTATCATGTGTGCTTGCTGTAGTGGACAATCCACTTAATGTTTCTTGCGGTTGAGATTGTGATTTATTAGGTAAGCTGTTTTCATTAGGCAATGATCCTTTACCAGCTACTTTTCTATTTAACTTAGCTGCTGCTCTGCGCTCTTTCCTGCTTGTCATATGATGTTACCTTGTGTGTAGTGTTCTTGGTGTTTACTATACTTATAATTTTATAATTAGAAACCAACATTGAACTGGCATTTTTAACAGAAGATTTTAGAGAACGATCTCCCCCCCACAATGAAGATAGGAAATTTTCCAAAGGAAAATAAATTCTTGACAAAAAATTAAATTTTGCTGTACTAGTAGGAGTTTTAGTCAAAATAATAGGCACAAGATTTACATCGTAGTGCCTAAAAATTTTTATTATTATTAACTTGTTATTATTATCTATCGCTTGGTCTTTTACTAACAAACTCGTTAAGGCGTTCTGCTTCTGCAATGACTTCGTCAGTGGAAGGCATATCTTCAGGATTTTTAGCCCTTGCTTGAAGAATCTCTTTTGCTTCACGCACCAAGTCCAATCTTATTTCATATGGTGTTTTACTTGACATTTTATAAATCCTTTAAATAATACTATTGCCATTATTTATCAGACTTCAAGTAGTTTATTAACTGTTGCTTTATTCCTATGAGGCTTTTTTAGCTCCGCATATATCACAACTAAGCCAAACGTCATCTAAATAACGATGGCCGCTATTACAAAAATGTACCCATTGCGGTTTATCACAATCAGTGCTTTTCTTACTAAAAATATTATCCCAATTGTTCGCAAACTGTTTACGATCAGTAATCGGTCTTGGAGTGCTACCTTTTCCTGCCATTATTCATATCCTCTTTCTGATTCCCATTCACTAATTACATTGCTGTACCCAACCTGTAATGAACTGTATTCATTAAGGTCTCCGCAGAATTTTTCCACTTCTTCAATTTGTGTTGGGGTGAGTTCAGAGATTTCTGCTACATCAAAAAATTCGCAAATATGATTATTAACATACTCAGTTGCTTGCCGCTCTAAGTCTTCTTCAGCTTTATGAATTCTAGGCCATCCGTAACTCATTTCTATACTCCATAGTATTGTTCGTATAAGGGTTTTTGCATTTTTGCTGCTTCAATTTCACTAGGTTGTTCTAAGTAGGGCATTGACCACTCGCCTGCATTAAACTCTTTCCTAATAAACTGTTTAACATGCACCAATTCATGTGCCAGTGTTTCCATCTGGTGATACCACTGATATTCTACATATCCTTCTTCAGGCCAAGTGGCGCCGCGGGCTACTTCAACAACATATACGTCAGGTTCTTCTTCCCATGCAAATCCGCTTTGTCCTTCCGGGTGCTGCTTAACAAATTTTACAATGACTTCTACATCCCTCTTGAACGGTCGTTTAAAAAAGTGATTCAGAACTGCACAAGCATATTTTTCCACAGTTCTAGGTTTGATACGATTATTCTTAAATTCTACCAACATCATAGCATCCATATCTCCGGCATTGAAATACTATTATACAGTGTATTTTAGTGGTTGTCAAGTTGTAAGTTGTTGATTTTAAAAGGCAAAAACGTTAGATGATCCTGTATTAACAGTATGACCGCATTTTGCAGTACTGATACCTGTTACACTTACAGGTTTATCTGTTGCAAATACAGTTGGAGCACCAGTAACAATAGTTGGACTTACATGAGGAGGATCACCATGAGTAGATACAATGTCATTGATAATACTACATGATTTATCATTTACCGTTACAGTTGGTGAGCCTGGACCTAAAATTATCCCGCTTGCAACTCTATCTACTTGTGTTCTTGCTACTTGTGCCATATAAGTTATTTATTAAAAATTGGAGCGGGTAGCCGGGCTCGAACCGGCTACCTCAACCTTGGCAAGGTTGCGCTCTACCAAATGAGCTATACCCGCTTATTCTGCATTAGATTCCGCCCTAATAATGTTTTCGTATTCTTCTGCAACATCGTCATTTGCTGCCATTACAGTTAATATACCACTAGTGCTTAAATAAACAGTTGATTGGTTGCTAGTAACCGTCATGACAATCATATTTGCTTCGCCAGTATTAGCATTAAACGTAATGTATCTTGGATTCTCTACTATGAGGAAATCTTTATCTGGCGATGTATTCCATAACTTACATAAAATTTCTCTACCAGAGTTTAAGATTACTACCACAACAGAGTTTTCTAATTCTTGAATGTTCAGCATTTATAAACTTCCTAATTGTGTTGTGTCTATTTTTTCTTCTAGTTTCTTTTTAAGTCCTTCGTACCCGCCGTGAACATATAGTTGATTGTTTTCATAAATTTGTGGCATAGTTCTATGACCACCGCTTACTAGAAAGTCTCTAGCATCTTTGTTTAAATCCACGTTGATTTCTTCAAACTCAATATTTTTATTTTTAAGCAAACTTTTAGCCATCATGCAATAGCCGCAGTTATTTTTTGTGTATACTGTTAACATTATAAGCTCATTCCTTTAAATGTGTCGTCTGTTACGTCTTGTTTTGTTCCTCCAATAACATAGGAACTAATTTCTGTCTCCTGTGGTGCTACTTGAACTTCACCGCCACGAATCCATTTCTCAGTCCATGGTAGAGGATTACTTGCGGTTGTGCTGTAAGGTGCTGTTAACCCAACTGCTCGCATACGTCTTGCTGCGATCCACTCAATGTATTGCTTGAGTAATTCTGCATTAAGACCAATCATTGACCCATCTTTAAACAAGTATTCAGCCCAGGCTTTTTCCTGTTCAATTGCATCTATAAACATATCTATACTTTCTTGTTCACATTCCTCAGCAATTTTGGCAAAGTCTTCGTCGTCTGAGGGCAGCAGTTTTAGCATTTGTTGGGTGCTAGCCATATGTACGTTTTCATCTCTAGCAATAAACTTGATAATCTTTGCATTGCCTTCCATCTTTTTAAGTTCTGCAAATGCCCAACTACATGCAAAACTAACATAGAAGCGAACACCTTCCAGTATGTTTACAGCCATAATTGCTAAGTATAAAGCCTTTTTGTGTTTATATGAACCGTAAGAACTGTGCAAATTATTCATTGCAATTAGTTTATCATAGTAGGAAGTAATACTTTTGCTGCACTCAACTATCTCTTTAACGTCTAAGAGTTTATCAAATACAACACTGGGATCTGAGTAAACATTACGAATAATATGCGTATAGCTTCTGCTGTGAATTGTTTCTGAGAATGCCCATGTCTCTATCCAGGTTTCCAGTTCAGGAATACTTACTATAGGCAGAAAAGCTAGATTAGGGCTGCGGCCTTGTACACTATCTAGCAATATTTGTCTCTTTAAATTACTAGTAAAAATGTGTTTTTCATGATCAGTAAGATCACGAAAGTCTTTACTATCTCTACCAATATCTACTTCTTCAGGACGCCAGAAAAACCCCAGTTGCTTATCTGTAATTTTATCAAACTGTCTATATTTGAGTGTGTCGTAACGTTGTACATTTACACTACCATCAAAAAACATTTTAGTTTCTGTGTAATGTTTTTTCTTATCTGTGTTAAACACTGACATATATTTTCCTTAAATTTTGCACGATTCACAGTCTTCGTCATCTAACTCACCTGGTGCTAGAGGTTCGTCTTTGAACTCCATTTCACCTTGACCATCATAGGTGTTGTTATAGTATAATTGTTTGCCGCCGTACTTATAAAACATAATCAGGTGTTGCAATAAAACGCTCATTGGTACCTTTTCGTCTTCAAAGAACTCTGGGTTGTAACTGGTATTAACACTAATACCCTGATCAATAAACTTTTGTAATACTGCACAAATTTTTAAGTAACCTTCGGGTGACTTCTGATCCCACAATAAGTCATACTTGTTTTTCAGTCTGTGATATTGTGGCACCACTTGTCTTAGTACACCATCTTTGCTTTGTTTAATACTTACAAAACTTCTAGGCGGTTCAATACCGTTTGTGCTGTTTGAAATCTGGGCACTTGTTTCTGCTGGCATCAATGCCATTAATGTGCTGTTACGGATACCTGTTTCTTTTAGTTGCTTACGCAACCCTTTCCAGTCCATGAGATACTTTGGCTTAACCAATTCGTCTACATCTGACTTATAAGTATCAATGGGTACGATGCCTTGTCCATACTTGGTTTCTGGTGTTCCAGGACATGCACCTTTTTCCACTGCAAGATCTGCACTGGCTTTGATTAAGTAATAACTCCATGCTTCTGCCCACTCATGCACCAACTCTAAGTTAGGATTTTGATACGTAGTATCATTCTTTGCTAACCAGAATGCAAAGTTAATAATGCCAATACCCAGCGGACGGCGTTTTTGTGTAGCAAGTTCTGCGGCTAACACAGGATACTTTTGGTAGTCTAATAGTGCGTCTAACCCACGTACTGCTAAGTTACATACTCGTTCAAATCCTGCTGGCGTTCTAATTGTGCCCCAATTAATAGCACTTAACGTACACAGTGCAATTTCTCCTTCGGGATCATTTGTATCGTTCAGTGGCTTTGTGGGCAAGTCAATTTCTGTACACAAATTACTCATTCTAATAGGAGCAACCGTCTCATCGAAACTGCTGTGGGTGTTTGCATGGTCTACGTTCATCAAGTAAATGCGCCCAGTATCTTTACGCTCTTGTACAAATGCACTAAACAAGTCAACTGCTTTTACTGTCTTCTTACGAATCTTAGTATTACGCTCTGCTGCTTCATATAGTTCCTTAAAACGGATTTGGTCTGCGTAAAACGCTTCATACAATCCAGGAACATCATGGGGTGAGAACAGTGTGATATCACCTCCAGTGAGTAGGCGCTCATACATCAGCTTGTTGAACTGCACACCATAATCCATGTGCCTTACACGATTGTCTTCTGTGCCCTTGTTGTTTTTGAGGACGAGCATGTCTTCGACTTCGAGGTGCCATATAGGGTAGTATAGTGTCGCAGCTCCGCCTCGAACACCGCCTTGGCTGCAAGATTTAACAGCACTTTGAAAAAGTTTATAAAAGGGTATAACGCCAGTATGAGTAGCATCGCCGCTACGAATAGCACTACCAAGAGCACGGATGCTACCAGCGCCAATACCGATTCCAGCTTTTTGACTAACATATTTAACAATTGCGCTTGCTGTTGCATTTATACTATCCAGTGAATCATCCGTTTCAATTAGTACACAGGATGAGAATTGTCTTTGTGGTGTACGCACACCTGCCATCACAGGAGTAGGCAGGCTGATATCAAAGTTGCTAATTGCATCATAGTAATCTTTTACATACTGCATTCTAGTATCAGCAGGATAATCACTAAACAGTGTAGCAGCAATCATGATGTATGCAACCTGTGGTGTTTCGTAAATAATATTGGCTGCTCTATTCTGTACTAGATACTTACCACGAAACTGTTCCATAGCAGCATATGTGAGATTATTGTCGCGATCGTGATCAATATAATCGTTTAGTTCATCTATGTCTGCTTTAGTATATTTTTCTGTAAATGCAGTATCATAAAATCCTAAGTCAACATTCTTTTGGATTATATCGCACAGACAAGGAGGCTCAAATACACCATATACCTGCTTCCTCAAATGGTAGTTTACTAAACGACCAGCAACGTATTGATAGTTAGGAGTTTCTTCTGTGATTAAGTCAGCAGCACTTTTAATCAGTGTTTCCTGAATATCAGTACTTTTAATTCCATTATAGAATTGTAAATGGCTTTTTATTTCTACTTCTGATGGGCTTACGCCGGTAATATTTTCGCAAGCATGAAAAACTACTTTGTGTAATTTCTCTAATTGCAGCGGCTCTTTATCGCCGTTCCTCTTTGTAATAAGAATGGGTTTTGACATGTGTACCTACTGTGTTTAAGTTTTTTATTATAGCTTGTATTACTTATCTTGTCAAGCAAAGAGTTTATCTACAGTTATAATGTATGAATCACATATAGTACCGTAGTTTTGTACTTCTTCTTCTGTTGATACCTGTCCAGGAATAAAGTTACAATATTGCTTGTCTACTTTTAATACTAATCCTTCTATTGAATCTAACTGACTACTTATCACATCAAACTGTACCTTAACGTTGTTTATGATTTTTAGGTCTACTAGAGTAGCAGCTAAAATAATACTGTTCCCACTTTGACAAAACATACCGTCATTCACAATATTAAAAACATTTGGCCAGTTATTAGGTGAGTAGTAGTCAATGTATCTAATTTTATTAGGGGGGAAATTAAATGCGGATACTACTTGTTCTAGAGAAGATTCACTAGTAAACTTTTTTCTTAAACTTCTCCATGCTTCTAATCTGTGTTGTGGTTTAACTTGTTTGGTCAGCATTATTCTTCGTAACTTGACCAACGCTTTATATTAAACTTCATTAACAAATCAGCATCAAAGCTGTGTGCTAGGGTGTCCCCAGGCAATTGATTTAAGATATCTCTATATTGTTGTTCGAGCTTGAATACAACATCTGACCCAACTATCTCAACATAAAATCTTGGCTCCACAATAGGCGCTCCATCAACTTTAACCCAAACACTTGAGAACCTGTCGTTAATTGCACTATCATTAATTGCAGCGTTTGAAACAACTAACATTGAACCTACTCTGCTGTATGTATCAATTGCAGTGGAACCAAAACTGTTTATTGTATATTCAATAGAATGAGAATTGTAAACAGCTATTGGTAATCTAAATACTTCTTTATCATATGTCAATGTTCTCAGTAGAACCGCTTGAGTTTGAGCTGGGAAACTTAGTATTTGCGAACCTATACCGGCTTGCTCTCTAGTAGTAATTTCTATATTTCTACGTGTATTAAGTAAGCCCCTTACTCCATTTCTGAAATCGTTCGATTTATCAAACAGACTGCGACTGTACATTTTATTTGCTAAAAACGCAAAGTTTGATGCTTCTTGCTGGTCACAGAATAACAAATCACTGTAAGTATCATCAATTACTAAATTATAATTTCCAAAAGTACTGGAAATAACTTTATTATAAAACGGACTGTTTTCATTTAGCTCAGTGTAAGGAAACTCCTTGTAAGAATCGCCGCAAAGTAACACAGAACTAAAAAGATTAACATCTCTATCCAACATCAATTCGTTAAACCATTTTTCAAATTTAGCTTTTACTGTATTAGTATTTCTATCGTATGTGCCAGCAGTAAAACCCAGTACGCTTAGTGTATCGCGGTCTCTGTCCTCATACAAGCTAAATTCTAAGCCGCCTACGCCTACACTACTATATCCTGGATCTTGTGTTAAGTAAAGCCTGTTTAAATCGCCATTTGTTTGTGGTGCATAATCCAGTTGAGGAAAGATTTGCTCTGGATCTTGAAATTGTTTAGTTGATACAAGTTCTCTGTTTACTGTTGTTGTTACTTCAGCGAGAGTAGTATTTGCACGTAAATCAATTGCTAATACAGGTACAATATCAATGTTAGTATACGAATCGGCTAAGTCAGCATAATACTCACCATCAGTTGCAAGTCCATCTGAGGCACCTATTGTTTGATTGGTTAGGAAAAACGTATTAGAAGTAATCCTTGTATTATCAACAGTGTTCAATCCTGTAGAGTATGGTGCTGACACAGAGGTTACATTAACGTTACTTACTTCAGAAGTAAGTTCGTTTTTGTTTGAGTAAACTTGTATTACGCTATCTATACCTGATACGGTACTACCATGTGATGTAAAAAATAAGCCTGAGTGATTCTGGCTAAACGTTGGAACAACATTTCCTGAATAAACACCAGAAGAGGTTACACGCACATCTATTTGACCTGGTCTAACTGCTAAAACCGAAAACACTGTGTCGTGAAGTTGATTTGTAGCTAGTGTATCAACGATTCTCAGCCAATCGTCTTTCTCAATACCCTCTGAATCTGTTTTAATTGTTGCTACTGTGTCCGTTCCGCTTCCTGTATACCCGTTGCTTAAGTACCTAGCACTACTTGCTAGTTCCACGTTACATTCTCTTAGCATAGAGAAGTTTTTAGAAGGCAACTCAACGGTCATCTTACCTAAAATTGCATCTACAGACACTACATTAAAATAGTTGTCATGTAAATATCTAAATTCATTTCCGGAACTAACAAACTTTACTCTATTAAATCTATACGCACCCGATGTATCTAGTATAGGAGAAAACCTGTTTGCTACAATAGGTTCTACTTCAATATCATATCGTTGGCTATTACTTGAGTTTATAGCACAATTAGACGTATCAAATTGTTCATCGTTACGAGCAATTAATAAATTTCCTAATGTTAATCCAGTAGTGGATGAAAGATTTGATCCATCAGCAATACTTGCAATATGTATATCTTGAAATGCAATAAATCCTACACCAGTACTTGTGCTAACTCGAATATTTTCTAACGGAATTTTTCTGTATTCCGGTATATCATATTCTGTGTAGAAACTTGTTTTATTAATATAAGGTGAGATATTACCGGTAACTTGGTTACCTTCTATTGCTTGTATAACTTGTGTGTTGCTATAATAGGCAACTGTTATTTCATCGCTAGATTTAGGACTAGTACGCAAGACTAATTGCTGTACAGCGGTACTGCTTTTATCAGGTGTACTAAATGTATATTCGTACTGCGGGCCTGGAACACCTTGATTGGTGTTATCTTCGTCTCCTGAGAGTTGTATTCCGTTTCTCTTAACAATAACATCAGACGTTTTGAACAGTTGGTTTGTAAAGTTATTGTAAATAGAACTTTTTGTAATGGTTACATTTGATGCTAATGTGAGATCAACATTCTTATCAACTACTAGCTCATATCTATTAGTAACAGCATTAAAGTTAACAGAAACAATATTAGCAGAATCAGATAAAGGATCAGTAATATTTAAAACATCACCTACTCTGATATTACCTGTAGGATCTAACTCATTTAGTCCATTAAGTTCTATAGTGGTTACACCAGTAGCCGTAACTGCTGCATTAGCTAAAACTGTTGATGTTACAGAATCTGAAAAAACATTAAAATCTGAGCTAGTATGTTTACATTCAGGATTTAGTGAGGAACTAATTATGCTTCTAGAAAAAGTAGGCTGCCATTGTTTTACTGTAGTAATTCCATTAAATTGTCCTTGGCTATACTTAATAAATGGCACAGTAAATGCAATAATTTGATTATTTGCAATACTGATAGTATGCTCTCTGGCATTAACTGTGGTTTCAAAAACACAAGAATTTTGGTAGGGAGTTAAAAACGGATATCTATCATCTGTACCAATAAAAAGCTGTTGGCTATCAACCGCGAACCCAATTTCTCCAGGTCTTAATGGTTGTGGAATATCCTGTTTAAGTCCCCTACGTTGCTGCTGTCGCGCAATAATAATATTGTTTTCGTTATTAATTTCGGTCACTGTCAAGTCTCTCCTGAGTTCTTAACAGTATTTATCACTTTGACTGATATATTATAAAGACATAAGGCTCGAGAAAAAATAGTCGATCATATCACTTATATCGATCTGATGATTTCCTATCATAAATCCACATTCATGGATTACTTCAGCGTTTTTAAAAGTTGTTGGATCAACATTATATTGACTAAACATAGGCTGTCGAGCCATGTTTCCTGAAACAATAGGACGTATATCAACACCCGTACTAAACAGTCGTTCTGTAATTATGTTCCGTTTTTCTTTAGATGTTGCAACTAATCCAAACCCAAACCAAGATGATACTCCACGTTCGTGTTGTAATTTTAATGGCAGGCCACTTTCTTTTAGACATTTTTGAAAATATTGGGCATTAGCTTTTCTTGTTTCAATAAATTTATCTAGTTTTTTAACTTGCTCTATTCCTATTGCAGCAGAAATTTCTGTTGGTCTTAGATTAAAACCAGGAAGAACAAAGTGAAAGGTTTCATCTAGAGTATTATTCATAGGACGAGGGAAATACTTGTAAAATAGTTCTTGATTTTTTACATTACGCACCCAGCCATGAGATCGAATAGAACGTAATATTTCGCTTAGAAGTTCATCATTAGTACAACAAATACCGCCTTCCATTGTAGCCATATGATGACTAAAGAAGGTAGAATGAGCACTTATAAGACCAAAACTACCAGTTTTTTTATCGTTATAAGTAGCGCCCATGCCTTCACAATTATCTTCTAATAAAACTAATCCATGTTCGTCACAAATTGACTGTAGTTTATCAAACTGGCAACTAACACCTATTAGATTGACTGCAAGAACAATTTTAGATTTAGGAGTTATTGCTTGAACTAGTGCTTCTGGACAAATGTTAAAATCTAATAGATCAACGTCTACTAACTTAGGAATTAACCCTAATTGCATAATTGGAGCATACGAAGTTGACCAGCTCATTGCCGGAACTAATACTTCGTCTCCTGGACTAATATTGTTACGTGGATCATAGAGGCATGCTGCTAATGCTAAAAGATTTGCAGAACTTCCACTGTTACAGAATACCGCATATTTTACATTTGCCCATTCGGCATAGTTTTTTTCAAACTTTTCAGTATAAGGCCCCATGGTATACATGTTGCCTGATAACACTTCCATTGCTGCTTGGTATTCTTTTGCATCCCACGATATTGACGCTAAAGGGTATTTCATGTCAAACCACTTGCCTGACATATTTGTATTAATGCTCATACGTATATTTACCTATATAGTTCATGAATTAGTTTCATAAAACTGAGTTACTCGATTTCCCCATAAGTTTGCATAGTGATCAAACTCATCGTCTGCTATAACGTAATCTGCATAGCTGCCTTCTCTGTCTACCATTAGTATTGCAACTTGACGTATGTTACTGCCGAACATTTCATTGTGTGCTAGTGCATAAGCACAGCCTTGTAGGAAGTAATCCTCAACCCATTTGCGTGGCTTGATCTTTTTAGCAGTTTTAAAGTCCACTATGCTTTCCCTGCCGTTAAACATACCCACAGCATCTGATGTGCCTGCGTATAATCCTTGAGCAATTAAGCCTACTTCCACACCCCAAAGCTCATCTACTTGACTGAGTCCTTGCTCAATCATATCATTAACCATTCGTTTAGCCATAATGCTAACCAGGTTATTCCCAGTGATTTGCCAATCTTCTTTGAGTACAAATTTCTCTAATGCATTGTGCACTTTTGTACCTAGCCCTGCGCTTTCTTGGCTTACACGATTCGCTTCAGCTTCTCCGACACGTTTGCGCCAGGCTATGAGATGGGTTTTATCTGCGGTTTTATCCAACACAGTAGTAACACTGGGAACAGGAATACTGTTGCCATCTGTGTATTTTCGACTTCCGTCTTGTTGGATTCTTTTTAGTTTTGGGTAGTTATATTTGTTTACTAGCATGAACTAATTATAAACGGTTATGTTTACTTTGTCAACTATTTTATTACCTACCAAGCAATATTCCAGACAATAGTATTTTCTGTAACTGGATTTTCTGTTATTTGGACATTATAGCCTAGATCAGTAAAATATTTTTTTACATAATTAATTTGATCTAGTAACGTAGCATTAGTAGTAATGCTATAATATGCATTATAATAATCAGTACTAGTTGTCATTGTAGTGCTATTGTCAATCACTACGTTCAAATCACCTAGTTCGATTGCAACAAGAACAGTTGTTTCTAGACTGCGTACTTCGCCGTGTATAACACTGGCGTTACGAGAATCTTTTCTTGCTTGATTAGCATTAACAAATACACTGGCCATTATTGTGGTAACTCCGCATTAATATCTGACAAGGCTTGATCTCCTGCCATGTCTGCCACATCTACTGTGGGCTCTGCTTCTGTGCTTGTGTCTGCGCCTAATTCTGATTTAGGAACTATGTTTACGCTGTCTACGCTGCTTGCAAAACCTGATTGATCAACTGCTGCTATTACTTCGTCTGTTGAAACTACATATCCTTGCTTTGCGAGCATTCTTTTAAATTTAGTTGTGGGGATTTGTTTTGCACCGCCGCTCATAAATGCAACTAGTAGACCTTTAACAGCATCTACTAAGTCATCTATATAGGACTCTGTTAACAGAATATCCCTGATTAACATTATATTTCAGCTCTGCCTAATGGTTCTTCTTCTGGGCCAGCTGCTGCTGGTACGTCATCTATTGGCTCTTCAGCAGGCATCTCAGCATCCATACCCATATCGCCGCCAAGTGCCGGATCTTCCATTCCAGTATCGCCTAAACCACCAACTTGCTCTTCGCCGCTTAAACCAGCTACTTGAGAATCCATTGCTGCCTTAGCGCCTTTTGCTGCTTCCATATAACCATTTAATGTACCAGTAGTAGCGTCAGCCCACTGTTGTGCTTGTGATGCGCCCATTTCTGCTCTCATTTGATCTGCAATAGCAGGAACGTCTTCGTTCATCATTCTGCCTAATCGCTCAATTTGATCTTGGATATCATCTGCTAGTGCACGAACAGCCATAACAACTTCGGCTTGCTCAACATCAACTTCTTCATTAAGGATATCGTTAATTAAATCATCAAACATGCTTTCTTTTGCTTGTTTCTTTTCGTCTTCGGTATCGCCAGTTACAGCATATTTCTTACCGTCTACTTCAAATTCTTTTTTGCCGTGTGCAATAGCATCTTTACGTGCGCCTGTAAACTTGTTCTGTTCTGCAACTTTACGGCCAAACATCTGGATACCACCTGGTAATGCATCTTCATCTAGACCATTAAGAAAACCTACAACGCTGTCACGGCTCTTACCGCTGACTTGTGAAAACAAACCTAACTTTTCTTCAATTGCTCGTAAACAACCTTGTTCAGTTGTAGCAACACCGACTTCATTAGCAAGCGCAGCAAATAATGAACTGTTAAGATCAGTATCTGTTTCTTCTGCCATTAATGCGCCTTCAATTTCTTCTTTGCTTTCTGAACAGCTATTCATGTATTCTTCGCATGCCATTTCAACAACAGGCAGTATAACAGCATCTTCGTAGCAAAAACGATCATCTTTACGATACTCGTTCATGCATTGTGAAACAGCTTCTTCGTTAGTACAACCCGAATCCATTAAAGTACGTACACGATCTTTAACTTCATTGCACATTGATTCGTATGCTGGTGATTCTGCATACATACCTTCTGATAACATGGTATCAGTAAGATCACGCAAACCTAAAAACTTTGCATAGTCAGGTTCTAAATGGAATTTTGTATAACTTCCACGTATCTTAATTAATGCTTGATTTGCTGCTTCGTGCAGTTTTTCTAACTTTACCTTTGATGGAAAAACTTGTAAACTAATATCAAATTGTTTTGATAATAAAGTGCTAAGTTTGTTTATCTTTGTTGTAGGCTGGTTATTAAATTCTTTTAAAAACATAGTTTCTTCCTAATGCTAAATTTCATATACACTTATTTATCATAATTAGCTGTTTAGCACATACTTAGAATTTTAATTACTAGCGCTTTCATTCGAGCATTTGCGAGGTCTAGTCTACTAGTAGCAGTAAACATGCTAATTTCATTTGTGGTATTAATGATAGTATGCTTATAAAAATATGTATCTGTGAGTAATTTGTGATAGTCTTTTAAATGTAAATATATATCTTTTCTAAATGACTTAGGTAATTTCTTAGAATTAAGACGTGTGCAAAGTTTATTAGCAATTGCTCGTGTTGGTAGATCATTAAACACAATATTTTTTGTTTTAAAATCAATAACAGTGTAAAAGATATCTTCCTTGCCTACAACATAAATATCCTTGCTGCTTACCTTTTCAGCAAGGATATCTAGTTTTTTTGCAAGCTCTTTTTTATTAAAGTTTTTCTTTTTGTGGATGGATTTTGTAGCCAATGCTTTCGCCTCTTTTTACTTTGCGAAGTACATTACGTTTATACATTTCTTGTGCAACGTGTGATTCTTGCTCAGTTAAACTACTTATCTCTAAGAAAGAGTTCATGTCAGCTTTATTGAATAATGCAGATTCAGCTCTATTTAAAATACTCAGTACACCGTTTTTACACTTAACTGCTTTCATTGACCCATACCTGCGTGTATAGCAGCCATATGCTTGTTATATTTTTTAGTGCCTTTTTTGTGAGGGCTTTTGCCTTCTTCAGCTTTCTTTTTCTTTTTAGGAAACACACTGGGATTAGGACGCTTGACAATTTTGCCCAAGGGTTGAGCAACTGTGGCAATAGCACCAGCTGACGTTGTTTCACTGAGGATTTCAGATATTTTCATACTAGTATTTATCTATTTTATACAGTAAATTCTATTCCTGGCGGTGCTAAAGCACTTGCTGCATCAGCGTGTCTCGGTAAAAGATCTTTTATCTCTGGTATAATAAGACTCCTAAGTTCTTCTAACTTTGGGGATATTAATCTCTGAGTTGGAGAGAATAAAGTTGTACCTGCAGATGTTGCTATATTGTCTGTTTTATTAAACAGCTCTTCAGGGTTATTTAAAATTTGCTCATATGAAATCATAGTTATATTATAATGATAACTATTGGTTAAAAGTGTGTATAAAGGTATCGCGAGCGATAACATAGAATATTCTACTACTTTATCTTTTGTCGCTGGAAGTTTCCACACCATTATAAGTTTTTTTTCTAACGCGGTTTGCTCATCAAGCATTTTTTGGTTTAAATAATGAAATCCCATATTAGGTTGATTACTAACTCTAACAGTTAATAGTGAAATTATAAAACTTACTAACCAATCAGTTAAGTTTTTTCGGTAAAGTCCTATGTGAATAAAATCTTCAAGGGTAAACTCTTGCGATATATCATATGCAAAATTTTGTCTTCCAGGATTTTTTATAATCCATTGTTTGCCTTGATGGTTGATTTCTTTCAAAATACGTTTATTAGGATTAGAATATTCATCCAGTAGTTTTCCCATATTATCGTAATGGTGACTATGCAAGTTTACATACATTTCGAAAACTGACTTGTCAGGCAGTGACGGCGCTACAATACTAAAATTCTCATTATTTAATATTATTAAATCTAATAATCTATGAGTTCCACAACGTCCACCCGCATGCATAATTACATTGTTTTTGATATTATTAAAATCTAAGTCCATACTACTATATATACACAATAAACAGACTTTATGTAAGAAATCGAACTAATTTTATTCTTTAGCCCAGTCATCTAAATGCTTAATATAGTCATGAATTAAGTGATCCATGAAGCTGTCAAAACGTCCTGACTTAAGGCCCATTACTATGCCACGCAACTTGTCTTTGGTTCTCTGCCAAGTAGTAAGATCTCTTACTTTGCCATAGGCATTAATATACATGCTCGTGCCGTGATGCTTATAACCCATAAAGACAGGAGGCACTGTGGTTACGATGTCGTTATTGTTTCTCCAACGATAATGTGTTACAGGCAAACTCTTGCAATACTTGCGCCAACCTACTCTGGGAGATCCAAAGGTGTGTAACTCTTCTACATCGTGTAAGCCTTCTTTTAATGTACACCGGGCAGCGACAACTGTAGCCATTGCAGCACCTAAACTGTGCCCAGTAACCCATAACTTTTTCTTACTGCTGGCTTTCTTAATGTCTTCGCTAATCATTGGCCAAAGATCATCAACTTCTTTTTTAAAGCCTTTGTGTACACGGCCCACTGTTTCTGCTAATACAGGAAACGCTCTGAGATCTGCTTTAACATCGTTCCATTGTGTTGGTTCTGTTCCCCTACAAGCAATAACAATATCTGTTTTGCTTTCCATTTTGTATGCCTGAGCACCGCCATGATCGTAAAATTTAGGATTTTGATTGAACCCTAAACTTTCACCTGGGATATATTCTACTTTTTTTAACTTGTTCATGTATGCAAGACTGCTTAGTTTTGCAAATAGTGCTGCTCTTTGTGCTAATGTCATGTCACTGATAGACATTGTGTTCTCCCTATTTTTCTAATTCTTTAATACGTGCTTCTAGCTCGTCTATTTTGTTTGTGATTTTAGGATATTTTTGACGCCAAGCATCAGGTGGTTCTTGTAACCATGTCCAACCCCAACGTATTGCCAAATAATCTAAAAATGAATCAAATTTTCTGTTAGCCCAAAGGCCCATGCGTGTGTCTTTAAACCACGCAAGAAAAGCTGCCCCCAACAAGGCACCAGCAATAGCAGTGTATATCCACAGTGTATCGCCAAACATTCTCTCTACTATTTCCCACATTTATCACTCCTTTATTTCTTATTACTACCGCGGCGCATATTAGCAAGCCAATGTGCTCGCTTGCGCTTGGCTGGATCTTTTGTTGTACTACGTATTTTGTCTAGTTTTGACAATGTAGCGTTTGCAGGGATACCTTTTTGTGCTTTGTTACCTTCTGCTAATTCACTAACAATTTTTGCCCTAGGTGCAATGAATTCCCACACACTGTTGCCGTCTGGATGAGGTTTTCCTGACCAGTACTGATCAGCAGCAAATTTTA